>BNJV01001681.1_pt1 | contig 351098 bp, 564 predicted proteins | sample 8540591 | NCBI WGS metagenome assembly BNJV01 (sample SAMD00202457, study PRJDB9452) | human saliva metagenome | host: Homo sapiens | reverse complement strand
TTTATACTCTGTACTATATTCGTACTTTTGTTTATAAGACGAGCGAATTTCAAGAAGAACAAGCTCCCAAAGATAATATATAGTTTTTTTGTATAAATGGGATGATAGAAAAGTTATATGTATAATATATGAAACTCCTATTAAAGGAGAGTTGAATTTGGGTTCTTTTTAGATTTATTATAAGATTATTGGGCAAATATAAAGTATTGGTAATATATTATATCTTTTTGGCATTCTATCGGCTATATTATCAATGATTATTCCACAAATATCAAGTGGATTTATTAATTTGTTGGTTAAGACAGAGTCTAAGTATGAAAAATTTATACACATATATTCTGTTGTTTATTGTCAAGTTTAATAATGTGATTTTTTCATATATAACTGGTCTGTTACATATGAAGCCCTTCTTAAACTGAAATATATGATACAGCAAATGATGATTAATTCCTAAGGCTATCTATTAATATACATGAGGTTCACATCTGAGTTAGCTCAAAAGAGTGAGTATGACTTGGTGTGTTGATAGAGATGGTTTTGAGTAGCTTACAAAATATTATATCTGGAATAATTGTAATTTTAGTATCAATAATATTATTTAAGATAAATATTATTATATGTATCATTCTTGTAGCTTTATCTTCTATATCATGATTTTAGTATTTTCTATTTAGGAATATAATATATCAAACAAAACAAAGAGAGTATCGAAAGCAATACTAATTATTTTTAGAAAATTATTTGATCAGTATAGACTGCGTAGAATTTGCAAAAGCCAATGTGTGTTTTCAGCTTTTTGATAAATATTTTTATCTAGCTTTTTACAAAGAGGTATTCAGCAGCCTTGAGACTACAAAATGTGTTATAGTTTTACAAGTTTAGATACACAATTACAGCTGTAGCATAGATTATAGTATTTCTGGTTATGGCAAAACAAGTTTTTGACATCGGATATCCATAGGAGAATTTATAGTATATTAATATATTTCAATATGACATTGAATTCGATAAGATATTTTTAAACCTAGGCAAAAGTGTAAAAACGGCAGAAGCATCTTTTGATAGAATAAACAGAACCTTGGAATTAAAGAATAATGTACAAAAAGATAAGAAAAATAACATTAGTAGAAAATATTGAAATAAAAATATTAAGTTTAGAGAGAGAAATTTAGAGATATCAAAGCATTATTTTTATCAAAGAATAATATTTATGTTATAGTGGGACTGAATGGAAGTGGTAAAAGTACGTTATTACAATTGATATCCGGATTATATATTGTGAAAGATGAAGAAGTGTATATCAATGGAGAAAAATATAAAAAGACTTAAATACGTATTCTGTCAGAAAAGATTGTTTTTCCATTTTAGAGCAGATACTCGTAATACTTGATGAGAAAAGTATTAGAAAAACATAAATTTATATGAAGATGTTGAGTGGATATGGTTAAATTAAATGATTTGTTTAATCTATGTTTGAAGAAGATATAAAAGATTTACCTAGTTACTTAGAACAGCAAATGTCAGTACCAATCTGACGGTGAAAAAGCAAAAAGATAGGAATAATAAGGACGCTTATAAAAAATCGGATGTCATTCTTATGGATGAGCCTACAGCATCTATAGATATAAGTCTCGAAAAATAGACTATTAGAATATTTACAGAAAAATTAAAACTGATAAAAATTATAGTAGTAGCAACACATGATATTGAATTGATGAATTTAGCTGATGAGGTTATTTTATCTCATAAGATATTAATGAGCATCATATTTTGCCGAATGTGAATTATTCTATACGGTAAGATCTCGAGAATAACCCCATTACTTTAAAGTTTATGCTTACTAAAAAGAATCTGTTTGTTCGTATAAATCATGATAAATAAGGTCGTCTAAATCTAACGATATTTATTGACTAACAAGAATTAATGCGACATAGTGCAAGGTTCAAATCGTCCTGCCTTTTTAGAGTCTCATGTACTTTTTGGAAGTATGTATTTTTAATTTTCATATATTTATTTTAAGGAATATAAGATACCATGTTTGTAAAATATACTGCTATCATAGTTTATAGAAATAGAGTATATAGAAATATAAAAACACTTGAAAGTAGAGAGTTTTTCAAGTGTAAAATTTTTGAAAATCAAGATTTTTTTATATGTTTAAATGGGTATATAGGCTAGAGGGAGTATATTTAACTGAGAACCTAAGGAGATTAAATTTAATGGGGCAATCGTCTTTATAAATGAAAACGGCGTTATGTATAAGTTTGGCAGATACTGTAAATTAATGTTGTGTGGTGAGAAGTTGTTATAAGAAGATTGAGCAATGAAAGTATAATGTTTATTAAAGGGCATCAGCATACTTAATGTATAGAAATTGTTTCTTGAAAAAGAGTATATAGCAACTGATTACAAAAATTAAAAAGTCATATCTGATAAATGATAAATCAATCAGGATACGATAGTTTTCCAATATTTTTAAAAGTTATTTAAAAATCGTTTATATGAGAATTTTGATAAAGGATATAATTTAAAAATATTTTTCTGAAGTAAAACAGGGGAAAGACTTGATGAAGAAGATTGAGAGTAATAGAAAGTTTAGAAGTTTATGAAAGAGGAAAATATATAAAAGGAATAAATGATTATCATATGCTTTTTCTATATAATAATTAAAAATTATATAAAGGTAATGTGTCAAAATGAGACACATATGTATAAAAACTTAGATAAATAGTACAAATATATCTTGATAATGTACTAAAAATATATTCTCTTTTACAAACTTTAGTGTTTTTGACAATATAGTATACTTATAACAAAGATTTATATATAATATAGATATAAAAATTTAAGGAGGACTTCGTATGAAAGAGAAAAATTAGCTATATTTGGCTACGACTATGTTAGTTGTTTTACTGTTGCTTGTGCAAATAATACAAGCAAAAATACTCAATGCTAGAGGAGAAAAGTATACAAATAGCTGTTGCAGGACCTATGACTGGAGATAATCTAGAATATGGTTTAGGTTTTTATAATGCGGCAAAAGCAAAAAGGCAAAAAGAATGGAATGATAATGGAGGTGTACTTGGAAAGCAGGTAGAAATTATACAATATGATGATAAAATATCGGAGGAAGCAACTACTATAGCTCAAAAATAATATCAGATAAAAAGAGTGGTTGGTCTGGTAGGACATTTTTCTTCCGTGTATGTATGACAGCAGCTCCTCTATATCAAGAAAAATAAGATAATAGAGATTTCCATCAGCTTCACATCCTGATTATTCAGTAATAGATTATATTTTTAGAAATAATACTATTATTTCTAAGGAAGCGGCTGCTAGTGTAGACATAGCTGTAAATGATTTGGGAAAAGAAAAATATAGGTATTATTTCAATTATGACTGATTGGGGGACCAATACATCCAAAATAATAAAAGAATTGAGTTGAAAAAGAATCTGATGCTAAAGTAGTTGCACATGAAGAAACAATGGAGGGTTCAGATGATTGTCCTCTAGCAATAACTCAAATTAAATGAAGCAGGAGCTGATGTAGTTATTTGTTGTGGAATGTATAATTTAGTTGCTCCGTAGCAAAGCAATATAAACAAATAAACTCCTAATATAGCAATAGTTGGTTTTTCAAATGCTTATAGCGATCAATTAATACAACTTGGGGGCTCTTCTGTGGAAGGTGTATGCTTTCTGTAATATTTTTCTGAATCAGATGATAAAGATGTAATGAAATTGTAGAAGATTATAAGAATAATTATGGCTCTGCACCTTCTGCACTTACAGCACAAGTTTATGATTCGGTAGGTTTACTCTTAACTGCTGATAAAAAGAATGTGATACTACAGATTCAGAAATCTTAAAAAGATAAGTTATATAAAAATGAATTATAAAGGTGTAACTGGAGATATTGAGTTTGATGAAAAATGGAGATGTAGATAAACAATTCGTTAAAGTAACTATAAAAGATGGAAAATTTATAAAGATGAATTAAAAGAGAAATGCTATGTTTGGTCAACAAATATTTAACGGTTTAGCTCTTGGTATGGGATATGCACTAATCAGTAGGCTATTCACTTATTTTTGGTATCTTAAGACTTGTAAATTTTCTGACATGGTGCTGTGTATGCTTTTTGGCAGAGATAGCAATGATATTTATAGGTCTTAAATCTGGGGGTTTTTCCAGGTGTTAGCAGTAGCTATGGTACTTACAGGATTACTTTGGAATATGTATAGATAGCAGCTTTAGAGCCACTCTAGAAAGAAAAATCAAAGCCTCAGCTTCACTCTATAACAACTATAGGTATATCAAACATAATTACTAATTTGTTAATTGTATTTCTAGGTTCAGAAAAGAAATTTTCCAAGTATTTTTCACCGAAGGTCAGGTGAAAATAGTAAATACTGTTTTGACTTATACTCAAATAATGATGTGCATGGTTTCAGTTCTGATGTTAATACTTATGTTTATTGTATATAAAACAAAACTAGGTTTAGCTATGAGGGCTACAGAACAGAATCAAAAAGCTGCAATGATGATGGGAATAAAATATAAATTTTGTTATATCTTTTACCTTTTTCTAGTCGGACTTTGTGCAACTATAGCTGGTAGTTTGGTAGGTGGATATTACCAGATAGTATACCCAATACGATTTATGGCAGGTTTAAAAGCGTTTGCCGCAGCAGTTCTTGGTGGAATAGGTAGTTTACTGGTGCTTTACTTGGAGGTTTGATTGTAGGAGTTTCTGAAAGTATGGCGGGCAACTTTTTAGGCTCAACTTATAGAGATGCTATAGCTTTTTGTTATTTTTGATTATAGTGCTTATAGTAAAACCTAATGGACTTTTTGGAAAGAAAGGTATTAAAAAGGTATAGATATGGATAAGAATAAGAATAATTTATTATATAAATTTCAAGAAATTTGCATATACCTATAAATTTTATTTACTTGTATGTAGTATCTTATTTTTATAGTTTTTGCCATTTATATTTTCGAACCAATATTTTTAAGTATAGCTATAAAAATAGGAGTATATATTTTACTGCTATGGGACTTAATATACTGACCGGATATACAGGTTTAGTTTCTTTAGGACATGCAGGTTTTGTAGCTATAGGAGCTTACACCAGTTCTATACTTATTACAAGATATAATTTTAATTTTTATTGCGACTTTTATAGGGATGTTTATAGCAGGATTTATAGGAATAATACTTGGACTTCCAAGTCTTAGAGTATCGGGAAACATATCTTTCAATTATAACTTTAGGTTTTGGGTGAGATTATAAAAATGATAGCTATGAATTTTTCGAGTCTTACAATGGAACTTTTAGGTATTAAAAATATACCTAAGCCTAGTTTATTTGGATTTAGTATGAACATAACAAATAGAGTTTATATTATTTGACAGTAATAAGTTATTTTAGTTAGTATATTTTGTTATTTATTAATTAAATCAAAAATTGGTAGAGCTTTTCAGCTATAAAAACTGATGAATTAGCAGCAACAATGATGGGAATTAATATAAATTATTATAAAAATATTAGCTTTTTCTCATATCTCAGCACTTTTGTATTAGGGTGGTAGTTTATATACAGGTTTAATAGGGTATAGATCCTAATACTTTTAATTTTGATGTATCAACACTTATACTTAGTATAGTTATTTTAGGAGGAATGGGAACTATTAGGGGGATGTCTATAGGAGCCACAATCTTAATAGCGTTTCTGAAATTTCAAGATTCTTTGATGGAATATAGATTTGTTTTTATATGGTCTTATACTTGTTATAATGATGAGATTTAGACCACAAGGAATTTTAGGATATAAAAAGTATGTTACCTTATTCTTTATCAAAATATGTAAATCAAAAATAGCTAGTCTAGGAGGTCTATCAAATGAAAGATAATATAATTTTAAAGATAGATAATATAAAAAAGAATTTTGGTGGAATACTGGCTGTTGATGGTGTAAGTTTGGAACAAAAAGAAGGTGAAATAGTTAGTATAATAGGTCCAATGGTCTGGAAAAACTACAGTTTTTTTAATATACTTACAGGTGTTTATACTACGGATGAAGGTACTATAATTTTTAATGGAGAAGAAATACACAATAAATCTCCTATACATATAGTTAAAGCAGTACTCCAGAACTTTTCAAAAATATTAGACTTTTAGTGATTTAAGAGTAATAGAAAATGCTCTATAGGCTCGCATCTAAATACTAAGTATGGTATCTTTCCAGTATTTTTAGAACTAAAAAGTTTATGAAGAGGATAGAGAAACAATTAGAGCCATAGAACTTTAAAGTCTATTGGACTTGATTACAGACGAGATGAATATGCGGCTAATCTTCCTTATGGGGAACAGAGAAAACTAGAGATAGCTAGAAGTCTTGCAACAGGAGCAAAACTCATTTTATTAGATGAACCTGCAGCAGGAATGAATCCAAAAGAATCAGCTGAACTTATGGAATTTATAAGAAAAATAAGAATAATGGGTTATACAGTTCTAATGATAGAGCATGATATGAGTGTTGTTATGAATATATCAGATAGAATTTATGTTATAGATCACGGTAAACCTGTTGCCAATGGATTACCGGAGGAGATAGCAAAAATAAAAATGTTATAAAAAGCTACTTAGGAGGTGTTAGTGATGTTGCAGATTAAGAATTTACATACATATTATGGAGTCATACACGCTCTAAAAAGGAATAGATATGGAAGCAAAAGAAGGAGAGGTAGTTTTAATAGGTAGTAATGGTGCAGGAAAAACTACTTTATTGAATTCTATTATGGGTATATGCAAAGCCAGTAAGGGTAATATAAGCTTTTAAAGATAAAGATATAACTAATATTTATACTCATAAATTAAATTTATGGGTATAGGTATATCTCCCTGAGGGTAGAGAAGTATTTCGCCTCAGTAGAAGAAAAATTTGAGATTAGGGCTATATAGTTAGAAATAAAAATGATATATTGAGAAGCTATGAAAGAAATATACGAGCTATTTCCAAGACTTAAAGAAAGATATAAACAATGCAGGAACTTTATCTGGTGGAGAACAACAAATGTTGGTTGTAGGCAGAGCTTTTAATGTCTGAACCTAGTTTGTTATTGTTAGATGAGCCATCTTTTGGGACTTGCTCCTACTCTTTGTAATGATGATATTTGACATGGTTAAAGAAATTAATAAACAGGGTGTAAACTATTCTTTTGATAGAACAAAATGCAAATATGGCATTACAGGTATCAAATAGAGCTTATGTACTGGAGAATGGAGTTGTAAGTCTCAGTGGTGATTCTAAAGATATAGCAAAAAGATAGTAGATGATGAAAGCCTATTTAGGATTAGGCTAGAAGGAAAATATGAAAAAGATAATTAATGAAGCTAATGATGTAGTAAAGGAAGCTTTAGCAGGCATGCAAATGGCATATAGTGAAAGTTTAGAATATGTCCTGATGTAGAACTTATATGCAGGAAAAAGCTAATAAACAAAGTAGCAGTTATTTCTGGTGGTGGTTCAGGTCACGAGCCTTTACATGCAGGTTTTGTTGGTACGGGAATGCTTGATGGCAGTAGTAGGAAATATATTTTCATCCCCAAGTCCGGATAGAATAGGTACAGCTATAGAAAAAGCAGATAAAGGAAAAAGGAACTTTACTTTATTATAAAAATTATTCCGAGATATCATGAACTTTGGTTTAGCCAAGGATCTTGCGGAATTAGAAGGTAAAAGAAGTAGAAACGGTAATAGTTAAAGATGATGCTGTGCAGAAGATAGTACTTATTCCACAGGTAGGCGAGGCATAGCGGGAACTGTATTTATCCATAAAACTAGCTGGTGCTATGGCTGAGAAGGGTGCCTCTAGCAGAAGTAAAAAGAGTAGCCAATAAGGCTATAGAAAAATGAAGTAGCGCGGGTATGGCTATGAGTGTTTGTACATTACCCGCAGGGAAAAAGCAGGCTTTAATCTGGTGGATGATGAAATGGAAATAGGCATGGGAATACATGGAGAACCTGGAATTGAAAGAACTAAGATAAAGACTGCAAAAGAAATAGCGGAAATTTTACTTGATAAGATTTTTGTCGATTATAATTATAGAGATAGCGAAGTGGCGTTACTTGTTAATGGACTTGGAGCAACACCTTTAATGGAACTTGTATTTTAAAATGGAGAGATACAAAAAGTATTAGAAGAAAAGGGAATAAAAAGTATATAAAACATTAGTTGGCAATTATACTACAGCTCTAGATATGACAGGCTGTTCATTAGTTTATTAAAATTGGATGAAGAACTAAAAGAACTTTTAGATGCACCTGTAGATACAGTTGTTTGGAAAAACTAAAAAGAGGTATGGGATTTGAAATAAGAATGATAGATTATGCAGCTTATATAGTAAAGGCATATACAAAAATACATAATGATAAAGAATATATTACAGATTTAGACTTGGCTACAGGAGATGGTGATCATTGGGCAAATATGGATAAGGGTTTTGCAAAATAGTGGAAAATATTTCACCATAGAAACTTTATCTTTATCAGATGGTATGAGAGATAGGAAAAATCACGATGTCTGTAATAGGTGGTTCTTCAGGTGTTTTTATATGGAAGTGCTCTATCTTGCAGCCGCAAAAGTTACAAAAGGGTTAGAAGTACTTGATAGAAATAGTATTTATGAAGTTTTAAATGCTATGCTTGATGCTATTATGTCTAGAGGACAGGCAAAACCGGATTCAAAGACTATGATAGATAGTTTATATCCAAGTGTAAAGTTTATGAGCTTTCTAAAAAGAAAATATAGATGATAAAAGTTTGGTATGAGGGTTAGACAAGCGGCTATAGATGGTGCAAATGAAACAGCTCAAAAATGGAGGCTGTAAGAGGAAGAGCTACCTATCAAGTTGATAAAGGAGTAGGCACATTTAGATCCTGGGTGCAGTTACTATGTCTTATCAAATAATTTGTCTTATGGATATGTTGAGGATAAATTATAATGTATACAAAAAGGGAACTTATAGAAAGAGCATCGGAAAATAAAGAGGTAGATAGAGTTCCACTTGGTTTTTGGGTCATCATTTTATACTTGGAAAGGAAACAATTTAGAGGTTTAGAAGATCAAAGAGATACTTAAAAGAGCTTTATAAAGGGACATTTGGATTATTATAATAAGATAAACCCGATATGATGAAGCTTCATGAATGAAGGCTTTATGGGTTATCCTCCTGTTATGAATAATAGGTTAGAAGATGGAAAGCGATTTATTAAAAATTGCAGCATAGGTGAAAATCATCCTTGGATAAGAGAACAAATAAAGCATGTAAAGAAGCTTTGTTGACTTATTTAAAGAGGAAGTACTTTACTTTTTATAATATCTTCGTCTCATACAAGTGATAAGAATAAAATTGGAATTTCATGATTTGGATTTTGATAAATTTGTTTATCAGCTGAAAATATTTTCCAAAGGAGCTTTTATAAAGCTGGAAATGGAAATTCAAAAAGATATAGAAATACTTATAAAAGCTTTATTTAAGAAACAGATTTAGATGGTATATTATTGTGTTCAAATATTCAAAGTTTTAAGTATGATCAAGAAACATACAATAAGTATATAAGAGATACAGAAATTTCGGCTCTAATTTAGCTAATATATAGTAAGTATAATATTTTACTATATATGGTTATGCCAGACATAAAAATAATCTTTTATACATTATAAAGATTATGAAGCAGGAGCTTATAATTGGGCTCATATACGGAAAAAATATTCCTCAAAGAAGGTAGAAAAATATTTGAAAATAAAATGTATACTAGTGGTTTTGATAATAATCCTAATACTTTGATAGATAAAGGTAGTGAAGAAGAATTAAAATGAATATGTATACAAATTGCTTACAGATAATGGATATAAGGGTTTATTATAGGTGCCGATTGTTCGGTTCCTAATACTATAGATGATGAAAAACTTAAAATTATATCAGATGCAAGTTATAAATATACAAAGATAAAATATAATAAGTAGGTGGTAATATATGAATAGAAAAGAGCTTAGTAGATAAATTTTAAATAATGAAGAAGTAGAAAGAGTCTCGCATCATTTTAGCATCATTTTGTGTCTTTTCATAATCATTATAATTATGAATGATGAGAAAAATTTTTAATAGAGTTCTAAATGAACATTTATAGATGAAGGAAACCTGACTTATAAAAATTATGTCAGATGGTTTCTTTGGTCATCCTTCGCTTTGTATATATATACAAAACCTATCAGAATTAAGCGAGGTAAAAGCTGTAGGTGAATCTCATGAGTGGATAAATAAGCGTTGAATATGTCAAAGAAGTTTGTGAATATGCAGGTGATGATGTATATAAATATTATAATATCTTTTCACCATTGCAATATATAAGACTTAGATTTGAAGAGTATGATGAAGATTTTACAAAGTTTGTTAGATTACTAGAGAAGATGTAGATGTTGTTACTAGAGCAGCTCTAGAAATAGCTTCTGATATTAAAATACTAATCAAAAAAGAATATTTGCTGAAACGTCTATAGATGGAATATATTATAGTGTACAAGCAGTACAAGATAAGACTATAGATCATGAATTCCATAAAAATATGTTGAAAGTTTAGATTTATTGTTATCTAAATTATATAAATGGGTTTACTGACAATATACTTTTTACATATTTGTGGTTATGCAAAAATATACCAATGAATTAAACTGCACAAAGATTATCCGTAAAAGCATTTAACTCGGGCAGTATTTACTGAAAATATTTCTTTTAGAAGAGGAAAGAAAATTCTAATAACAAAACCGGTATTAGGTGGTTTTGATAATGCGAAAGGAAGTATACTGTATAAAGCTAGGAAGTGAAGAAGAATTAAGAGAATATATATATAATATTTTTAGATAATGCCGTACAAAAAGGAGTTGGATTAGAGCGGATTGTACTATATCTGAGGATATAGATAACTCTAGGCTTGAGTTAATAAGAAAATTGCTGGTGAGTATACATTAAAGTAAGGGCTTTGAAAAAGTGAAGAGTAAGAGGATTAAAAGTTTTGTAGATAACTTTATGCTATAGTTATATCCGATGTACTTGATGGATGTAATTATAGTAGATGAAGATATGGATATAATAGGAAAAATCATTAAAATATTTTTCATATAATGATATAAAAATAGGTTCTTTAATAGCTAGAGTGATTAGTGCAAATGAAAGATTATATATAAAAGATAAGGCAGAGATTAATACTTGTAGAAAAATGTAAAGAATATAAAAATCTGTAAGATGAAAGGATTTATAGGAGTTCCCATAAGGTTTGAAAAACAGGGTTTTGGGTGTATTAGCTCTTATTTTACAAAAATCAAAAAGTAAATAAGTTATTTACAAAACTTGACTCTACTATTTCTTTTATGGAAAAATATGGCTGGAACTTATTGGTATACGTAATAATGAAATAAATGATCGCTTAACGATAAGAGTGAAGAGGATAGAAGCCATACTTGATTTTTACAAATGATGCCTTAGTTTATACTGATAACATGCTAATATAATACTTTCAAATAGGGCATTTAATAAACTATTTGATAAAGATAATAGTATGGTATCTCAAGCCTAGGAATCTAAAAGAAATATATAAAGATATTTTTAGATTTATATGCTAGAGATATTAAAAATATTAAACTTAGTCTAACATATAATGAAAGTTTATTTAGGGTTTTTAAGTGTAGAGCCTGTAAATTTTTGGATTTAATGAAAAATTTTACATCTGTAAGTTTGAAGAAAAAGTTACAGTTTTCTAATAAGGAAATCTCAACTCTCAAATGGTTCATTAGTAACTTTTCTCCTGGTTATCTAAATATATAAAAGATGAAATTTTAGATGAAGCTAAATTACTATCTAAAAAGATACGGATATTCTTATATATAATAAGGATAATACCATAAGTGAATTATTGGCAAAAGCCATTACAAATTATTCGATAGACATTTAGAAGATATAAAAGTGGTATATATGCAAAATATATATAGAGATTTATTGGATGAATTTTTATGGGAGAAGATGGGATATTAAATATTATAAAAAGGGAACTTTAATTATAGTTTTACCTGAATATATAAGTTTACATATTCAAGATAAATTGGCAGATGTCCTTGCTAAAAATGAAGAAAGAGCAAGAGTATATTTGTACTCATCTAATATATATGATCTTAAGCAGAAATCTTTATTTAGTAATAAGCTATATAGCTATAGCAAAAATATAGCGTTTATAGATATAGATAATATATATTGGATTATAATCTGTTCTATAGTTTTGTAAGAAGTTCTATTAATTATTATAGTAAGATATATAATAGATTAGATTACAGCTATGATGAAAAAGATATTGAATATTTATGGGAGAAAGCTATACATTATCAGACTTAGAAATTTACATAGAAAGTATGGTAAAATCCAATAATAATCTTATATCAAATTTACTAAGCATAGGTAAGTAATAAAAATTTATCTATATCAGAAATAGAGAAAACTATTTGTTAGATTTAATAAAGCAAGGGAAAAACAGAAATATGTGAAACTATGGGTATATCACGCTCTACTTTTTACAGAAAACTTAAAAAATATGCTATAGAGGTTGAAATATATGGAAAAGACTAGTAATACATATATAGAATATTTGAAGATATTAAAAAGAAGAGCTGAAGCCGGCTATGGGTTGTACAGAACTCTATAGCTTTTAGCTATTGCAGCCGCATTAGCTAGAAAGTATTTAGAAGCCCTTGCCCACCAAGGTAGAAGGTAAAGTTAGTGGTAGTATAACAGAGAATGTAAAATCAGTTATTATACCAAATACAGGTAAGTTAAAAGGCATAGAGGCCGCAGTCTGTGCAGGTATAGTAGGTGGTGATGCAGATAAAGAATTAGAAGTCATTTCTTTAATGTTCTAAGGAAAAATGTATTAGATATAGAAAAGTATGAGAGAAACGGAGTTACTGTAGAATATATAAAAGGTTTATCAATGTTTGAAATTATTATCATAGCATATAAAGATGACTCCTATTGCAAGGTACATATAGTAGATAGCATACCAACATAATATCTATAGAAAAATGGAAAATTTTTGTTAAAAGGTTCTACTTTGTAATAATTTATTAGTGGCACCACAGATAGATCTATTTTAAACATGAAAGATATATGGGATTTTTCGTTATCAGTTGATCTTGAAGATGTAAAAGATATACTTGATGCTAAATACTACTATAATATGAATATAGCAAATGAAGGACTTACAAATAACTATGGTGCAAAGATAGGGAAAGTTTTACTTTCATAGGAGAAAAACACTATAAAAATAAGGCTAAAGGCATGCGGCAGCAGGTTCAGATGCGAGAATGAATGGATGTGAGTTACTGTTATAATAAATTCAGGTAGTGGAAACTGAAGGAATTACTGCCTCAGTTCCTGTTATAATATATTCAAAGAGATAGGTTCTAGTAAAGATGATTTATATAGAGCTTTTAGTCTTATCAAATCTACGGCTATTCATCATGAAAACAGGTATAGGTACACTTTCGGCTTATTGTGGAGCTGTGCGCAGGTGCAGGTAGCGGAGCAGGCATTGCTTATTTGCTTGGTGGTGGTTTTTGATGAGGTGGAGCATACTGTGGTAAATTCTATAGCTATACTTTCAGGTATGATTTGTGATGGTGCAAAGGCCTCTTTGTGCAGCTAGATAGCAGCCGCTGTAGATGCAGGTATATTGGGTTTTGCATATGTATAAACAGGGACAACAGTTTTTTTGGCCGGGTGATGGTATAGTTGTCGACGGTCATAGAAGCTACCATATATATTGGTAGGCTAGGCAGAGAGGGTATGCGAGCTACTAACGATGAAATTATAGATATGATGATAAAAATAGAAGTAGTTTTAGTATAAAAATGGATAGAATATTAAGTTTCTATCCATTTTATTATATATAGATTTAATATCAAGATTAAAAATGGCTCTTTGGTCAAGGGTTGTAGAGATATTATGTTTGATATTAAAGCTATACTATATAATCGCTTGACATATAGTGACTTAGAAATGTATTATTTCAAGGTGATTAGTAAACATTTTTTTAAATTTTAGTATAGTTTAATATGGAGTATTTATGAATATAGAGATTTAGCAAATAAGATAGGAGTTTCCCTAGCTACTATATCTATAGTTATAAATGGGAAGAAAGGTGTTAGTGAAGCAACAAGAGAAAAAGTATTAAAAAGCATTGAAAGATAATAACTATAATCCTATTCCCAGAAGAAAAAGTAACGATAATAATATCTTGATAATTAAATATAGCCAAAGCGGTTGTTGAGGAAAATCAAGGTTTTATCTCATCTATAATAGATTCAGCTGAAGAAGAACTTAGAAATAAAAACTATCTTATGAATATGGTTATAATTAAAAATGATCTAAAAGAGGGTTTAGCTTAGTATTGAATATGATAAATATAACGGAGCTATTGTTATAGGAACAGAAATGATAGATAGTGATTATGAATATTTAAAACAGATAAGTATCCCATTTGTTATAGTGGATAATCCTGTTCCAAATATCCAATATAGTAGTGTAAGTATAAATAATTATGAAAACATGTTTTTATAGCAATGTCATACTGTAAAGAAACTTGATATATTGCGATATAGGAAGTGAATCTGATAATGAAAATTTTAGAGAAAGACGTTTAGCATTTGAAATAAGTATAAAAACTGGATTTGCTTCAGATGAAGAAAATATGATTATAAGGTAATACCTACACTTTATCGGTTCACATGATGATTTTTCTAATATTTTGGAAGTTAAAAATATGAATAATACGGTTTTCTCGCTGAAAATGATACCATTGCACTTGGTGTGATGAAAGCATTAAAAGAGAAAAAAGTATAAGATACCCAGAGATGTTTCGATAATAGGTTTTGACGATATTTCATATTCTCAGTAAGCCCACCGCACTCACAACCATACATGTTCAAAGAAAGGTTTTAGGAAAGCAGGCGGTTTTACAATTATTAGAATTGGTAAATGATGATAGTTTATTACCTACAAAGACTAGGGTTACCGGAGAATTAATTGAAAGAGATAGTGTAAAAATAACACTTAGAGGTCATTGTATAATTACTATACAATGACCTTTTTGTTTTGTATTTTTGTTTAGCATTATTATTTATATAACATAGTTATTATGTACTATATATCAATAATAATATAACTATAAATACAAAAATAAAAGTAAAATTTACTAAAAATAATTGACTTTTAGTTAAAATAGGTATATAGTTTTTACTAAACTACTATATAAAAATATAGTAAACAAAAAACAAGTGTTTAAAAAGGAGGAATTTATATGAAATCTTTTAAAAATTATCAGTACATGTCTTGTAACGGCCATAGTTAGTCGTCTTTTGACAGCTTGTGCAAAAGGTGATTCTAGAGTATCTGAAAAGGCATCTGTTACTGGTGTTGAAACAACAGACTAATAGTAATATGCAAAAATCCAGTTGCAGGTAAGAAAGTAGCTATATTATGATTATGCCATCAGCCACTATTTTTCAAATGTGGAAAGATTCTTTAAAAATTATGTGATGCATTAGTAAATTTGACTTCTTCTTTGTGATGGAGACTTTAATAAGTGGCAAGATACCATACGTACTCGTGCATCTGCCGGATACGATGGTCTTTTGGTAAGTCATGGAAATCAAGATGGCTCTTACGTTTTCTTGAAAGAGATATTAGAGCAATATCCAAATTTGAAGATAGTTACATTTGATACTCAGTTCTATGCAGATGGTGAATATAAAAACTTGATGGAGTAACTCAAATGTTTCAACAAGATAAATCTTTGGTAACAGTTCTATTGGATGAAATGGTTATATGGAGAAGGGGTAAGGTTAGTAAAAAGTAGGACGAGGACCTCAAACTACATACAAGTCCATTTGATAGAAGAGAAGTCGGATGGGAAGAATATGAAAAAGCAGGTAAAATTAAAACTGTAGGAGAAGTACAACCACTTCAAGATTCAGTGGACTCTGCTAATACTGTAGTAGCGGCATATTTGCAAAGCTTAAAAAGAGAAGATGTAGACGGAATAGTAGCATACTATGATTTGTATGGTCAGGGAGTCTATAATGCTATTATGGAAAAATAATAACTTTAATGGCAAAGCCGGAGTTCCATTATCTATGAGTTCTGTAGTATAGATCCTGTAGATATTACAAATATGAAAAACAACCCCTGATATTTGGACAGTTGCAGGTACAACAGTAGATTGGACTTAAATGGAGAAATAGCAATGCGTTTACTTTATGCTTGAGATAGCGGGAGAATACGATCAAAAATTTATGATCCGCAAAGTAAAATGGGTGTAGATGTTGTAGAAGTACTCGGAAGTTCTATTCTAGCTAAATCTTTAAAAAGAAGATTCAACTGTAGAAAAATTTAGGTATATATAGCAGGTGAAACACATGGTAATCTTTGAATACATTTCGGTTGCTGATTGATGCCCAAAGATTTAATACATAAATAATATATTAAATTATGAAAAGGAGAGTATAGCTATATGAAAAAGATAGAACTTATTACCAAAGATATATCTATTGAATTTCGCGTTAAAGCTTTAGAAAAATATAAATTTTAGAGTATCAACCGAGAAATAAGAGCAGTTGTTGAAAGTGCTAACGGCCGTAAATCTACACTTATGAAGGTGCTGGCTGGTGCTAATCCTACACATACTGGAGAAATATATATAAATAATAGAAAATAGAACTTAGAACCGTTGAGGCTAAGAAAATAGGGTATACATAGTTTATCAAGAAGTAGATACTTCTTTGTTCCCACACTTTCAGTAGCAGAAAATATAATGTTGAACGAATTGGTAATGAGAACCAATATATTTATGGATTGGAGATATAGAAAAGAGGCTAAGAAAGCCTCAGAACGTTTACATATAACTACAATAGATAAAATGCTTTGGTTCAAGAATTATCGTTATTCAAAACAAATGTTGCTTATAGCATCGTGCTTTTTAGAATCGAATTGTAACTTTTAATTTTAGATGAGCCTATCAGGTTCCACTTAGTGCCTCAGAAACAGAGAGTTATTTTCGACGGTTAAAAGATTAAGAGAACAAGAAAAATATAGCTATATTATTTATTTCTCATAGACTAGATGAAATATTAGAGATATGTGAAAGTTATACAGTTATGAGAAATGGAAAACTTATAGATACTGTGGTATTAATGAAAAACAACAACTAAAGAAATAGTAGAAAAAGATGCTTGGTAGGTCATTTGAAGAGAGTTTTCTCAAAGAAGAATGTGATAGGGGAAGAACTTTGAAAGTTGAAAATTTGTCAGGTGCGGATGGCAAAGTCAAAGATGTATCTTTATCAGTTAAGAGAGGAGAAATTGTTGAATAGGTGGTTTGTAGGTGCTGGAAAATCGGAACTATGTAAATTGATTTTTGAGCATACACTAATGGAAAAATTTATTTGAATGGCAAAGAACTAAAATACTCCTGCTGATGCTGTAAAAAGTGGAATAGCATTAGTTCCGGAAGAAAGAAGAAAAAGAAGGAGTTTTAATAAGCGAAAGTGTAGCTTTTTAATTTATCAGCAGTAAATTTGGGGATTTTTGTAAATATTCATTTATAAATAATAGAAGAATAAAAGATAATGCAAATAAATTCATTAAAAGTTTAGTATAAAAACACCTAGTATAAAACAAGAAGTTAGACTTTTATCCGTGGAAATCAGCAAAAAGTAGTTGTTGGAAAATGGTTAGGGGCAAATAGTGATATTTATATATTTGATGAACCTACAAAGGGTGTGGATGTAGGAGCAAAAACAAGATATATTTAGACTTATAAATAATATAGCAAAAAGTGGAAAAGGTGTTATATATGCTTCGTGAAAATACAGAATTACTATCACTTACAGATAGAATGTATGTTATGTACAGCGGAAAAATTGTTGTAGAACTTGATACTAAAGAAGCAAAGGATGATAAAATAATGAATTCTAGGTGGTAATGAATAAAAGTATTTTAGGGGTAAAAATTTATGAATTTAAAATAGAAGGAAGATTTAATATAGGAAAGTTTTTAGTTAGTTGGGCAGCAGTATTTGCTTTTAACTTTATGTTTCATTATTTTTACTACACTAAAGGGTGGCTCTTTTATGTCAACTAATAATATGGTCAATATATTAAGAGCTATGGCAATCAATACGGTATTTGGAATAGCAGCTACCATAACAATGGCTCCAGATGGTTTCGATATGTCTGCTGCTACACTCGCTAGCTGTTCAGCATATGTATTTGTATCCTCTTACCTTTGGTTTGACAATCATTAGGAGTTTCTATATTGATTTGTATACTTGTAACTTTAGTTTTGTATCAGCTACAATGTTTCTTATATTAGTATGTAAAATACCAGATATGTTAGCCACTTGTGCACTCATGTTCGTACATCAAGGTATTGGACAATGGTATATAGGGGGTGGAGCAGTTTCTACAGGTATGAGAACATCTTGGGGAGCAGAACCTCTTAGAACAGTGTTATCAAATTCATTTTCAGCTATAGGAAGAGCACCTTGGATAATAATTATAATGTTTGTATGTGTAATAGCTGCCCATATATTCCTTAATTACTACAAAATATGGGCGATACTTATATGCTATGTGGTGGAAATAGACAAGCTGCAAAATTATCGGGAATCAATATAAAAAATATAGGTATATGGTCGGAATGATAACAGCAATATTTATTGCTATAGCAGGTATTTTAGTAGCTTCAAGAGGAAGTTCTGCACAAGTTATGTGCTGTGATGATTATCTTGCCATCATTAGCGGCAGTATTTGTAGGACGAACTGTAGGTGGTGCTGAAAAACCTAATGCTCTTGGAACAATGATAGGTTCGGCATTAGTATCTACACTGGAAAAATGGTCTTACTATATGTGCGGTACCATTTTATGTATTACCGGCAGTCAAAGGAACAGTTTTAGGTTTGGCACTTTATTGCAGCCTATATATCAAAGAAGGAGGATTAAGGAGAAAGTATGGATTTTTCTAAATATTTTTGATGATAGATGAAACTAATCCTATAAAAACCAGCAATATTATTACCGAATATACTCTCAGTAAGACTAAAAAAACAAATAGATTGGGATATAGATAGTATTAAGGTTGAAATACCTAAAGAACATGGAAATCTAAAACCATGTGTGTAGAGTAAGTGATAATAAAGGACATAGCATATATATAAAACAGGCAGGAGATAGTCTAAGAATATCTGAGGATATGAAAGCTACATTGGATAGAAATAGGCAGGAGTCTGAAATACTTTCAAATAGAAGAAAAATATGCTAAAGGAATGGTTCCGATATATATTTTTATGATACTGTTATGAGTGCTTGTGGAATGGAAGATTGTAGCGATTTTTGAGATTATGCGTTTTTCTATGCTAGAACACAAAAATATTCAAAAGGATTTGCTGATAAAAATATCAGAATTTATGGTCAATACTTTATTAATGACAAGTGATATAGTTATGGATCATAAAGAAAAGAAAAGAACTTACAAGAAAGTTTATTACAATCGGATTTAGATGATATAACAGAAAAATTAGTTTTAATGGAACCTTATTTGGGAGCTGAGAGAAATAATATATTTCCACCTAATAAAGAATTTGTAGAAATAGAGTTATATAAAGATGAACTTTTACATTTAGAAGTATCAAAAATTAAAATTTAATTTTATGTCAAATGCTGAAGCACTACTTCATGGAGATTTATATACAGGTTCTATATTTATTAAAGAAAAATGAAATAAAGGTGTTTGATTGTGAATTTGGGACTTTTGCACCTATGGGGTATGATATAGAAATATAGTAGCAAATATGATTTTTGCATATGTAAATGGCTTAGTATATGAAAAAGATTTTTGTAGATGGGTTAATGAAACTATAGAAAATATAATAGATAGTTTTATAAATAAATATAATTATAAATATGATAAGTTAGTAACAGAACCTATGGCAAAAGTTAAGGGATTTAAAGAATATTATCTTGGAAATATAATAAGTGATGCTGCAGGATATACGGGAACAGAATTACATAGAAGAACAATAGGTATGGCAAATGTTTTGGATTTAACTAGTATAGAGGATGCTTATAAACGTACTTTTAGCTGAAAGAATTACAATATTAGCTGGTAAAAATATATCTTAAATAGGAATGATATAAAAATGGTAAGGATTTTATCTCTATATTAGAGGAGTCAATTCTTCTTGCTAAAAATATGGGGAATTAATATGGTAGATTTGGAAAAATATTTCGATAATTTATTAACAGTAAGATTTACTAATGATAGATTAGGAGTAGATATTATAGATCAAACTCTTTTACCTAATCAGATAAAGAGAATAAATCTAAATACAAAAGAAGAGATATGGGAAGCTATAAAAAAAGTTAAGGGTTAGAGGTGCTCGGCAATAGGTGTGACAGCGGCAATAGGTCTTGCAGTATTGACATAGAAGCAAGTACATACGAGGAGTTTTATGAAGAATTTAAAACCATAAAGAATTACCTAGCTACATCAAGACCTACAGCTGTTAATCTTTTAGCGTTAAATAGATTGAATAGAGTATTTATTGAAAATAAAGATAAGAGTATAGATGAAATAAAAAGATATAATCTTAGATGAGGCGGAGCATATAAGAGAAGAAGATATACAAATAAGTAGAAATATAGGAGAGATAGGATTTAGGATTATTAAAGAGTTAAAAGAAGAGGGTAAGGAAATAGGAATTTTAACACATTGTAATGCAGGAACACTTGCAACAGCAAGATATGGAACTGCAACAGCTCCTATGTATATAGCATTAGAGCAAGGTATTTCGGAGATGAACTACATGTATATTGTGATGAAAACCAGACCATTATTACAAGGTGCAAGACTGACTTCATTTGAATTAAACAGAGCTGGAATAAAAACAACTCTACAATGTGATAATATGGCTTTCTATACTTATGAAAGAGGTAAAATTTCTGTTGTATTTGTAGGTTGTGATAGAGTTGCTGCAAATGGTGACTTTGCAAATAAAATTGGAACATCAGCTATAGCTATATTAGCAAAATATTATAATATACCTTTTTATGTGTGCTCCAAGTTCTACTATAGATATGGATACCTCACCGGAAAAAGAAATACCTATAGAGGAGCGAGATGGTAACATGAAATTACTGAAATGTGGTATAAGAATAGAATGGCACCGTAGGGAATAGATGTATACAATCCCTGCATTTGATATTACGGATAATGAACTTATAACAGGAATAATAACTGAAAAAGGCTTATGTAAAAGCTCCTTATAGTAAAACCTTTAAAGAACTATTATTTTTAGAAAAATTTAAAGTATAAAAAAGAAAGGGTAAAATATGAAGAAAAATAGTAAATAATCCGGCAGAATATACAGATGATATGCTAAAAAGGTATATATGGGGACATATCCTAATAAAAGTAAAATATGTTGAAAAATGATTTGCGTTGTTATTGTGTATGCAAAGAGGGAAAGTAGCTATAGTAACCGTGTGGTGGAACAGGGCATTTACTCTGTTTTTAGGCTATGTAGGAGAAGGAATGCTAGACGGATGTGGAGTGGGTTCAGTATTTTCAATCACCTCTGCAGAACAAATTGTAAAATATTACAAAAAGAAGTTGATGAAGGTCTGGGGAACTCTATTTCTATATGGAAATTATACCGTGATATAATGAATTTTGATATGGCAGCAGAAGTTTTGGATATAGATGATATAAAAACTAAAAGTATAGTAGGTTCTGATGATATTTTTATCTAATGATAGAGTAGAATCAAGAAGAGGTGTAGCAGGTATATTTTTATGTATAAATGTGCCGGAGCAAAAGCAAGTATTGGTGGAACTTTAGATGAAGTTTATGAAGCGGCAAATAAAGCTAAGGAAAAATACAGCCACTGTAGGTTTCTGCACTGACACCTTGCGTTATACCGGAGTTAGGTCATAGTAATTTTGAATTAGGGAAAAATGAGATGGCTTTTTGGAATGGGTATACATGGAGAGCCGGAATATGGAATGGGGATATAAAAAGTCTAAAGAATTGGCAGAAGAAGCAGAGAGCGATTATAAAAGATTTAAAAATTACAAGCTAAGGATGAAGTTTGTTTATTAGTAAACGGATTAGGGGCAACAAGCTTGGAAGAACTTTATATATTGAGCAATGATGTAAGAGAATTCTTAGATGAAAAATATTAGTATTTATAGAAGCTTTATTGGAGAATATGCAACTAGTATGGAAATGGCTGGAGCTTCAATTTCACTTTGTAAAGTAGATAAAGAAATTAAGGAGTGGATAGATTTTTCGGTAAATACACCATTTTATAAAACAATTTTAGGAGATTTAAAATGGATAAAATATTAACAAAAAGAACTACCTGATTTTTGAAGGTGTGAGTAATATATTTGAAGAAAAAGATGAACTATGTAAAAATGGATGCCGATATGGGAGATGGAGATTTAGGTCTTACGATGAGTAAAGGTTTTTCGGCATTACCAAAGTTGATAGAAGAAAATATGGATGAAAATAATATAGGTTCCACACTGATGAAGGCTGAATGAAAATGGCCACAGTAGTTCCGTCTACAATGGGAACACTGATGTCTAGTGGAATAATTGAAGTAGGAAAGGAGCTAAAAGGTAAAGCAGGCATACTGAGAAGTGATATGGCAGATTTTTTTACGGCTTATGCCAGAGGTGTACAAAATAGAGGTAAATGCCAAGTAGGCGAACGGACTTACTGGATTCTATTTATCCTGCAAGTATAGAGGCAAGGAAAGCCTTTGAGCGTGGAGAGGATATTAAAAAAATTATTGAAGCTGCTCTAATTGGTGCGAAAGAAGGCGTTGAAAAAACTAAGGAAATGCTACCTAAATATGGAAAAGCCGCAGTTTTCTCTGCAAAAGCTAAGGGAATTCCGGATCAAGGTGCAGTAGCAGGTATGTATATGATAGAAGGATTGTAAGATATTTTAAGTAGTCTATAAAAATAATAATATGATATGGCTATTGAAAAGAGAACAAATGGTAAAATTCTTTTATTCTCTTTTCTATGATTTTAGATTAAGTTTATATAGTTATAATAAATAACAACCAAGTCAAAAGGTATGTAGCAGCTGCTGTAGATGCAGGTATATTGGGTTTTAATATGTATAAACAGGGATAACAGTTTTTGTCGGTGATGGTATAGTTGCCGACGGTATAGAAGCTACTATAAAAAAATATTGGTAGGCTAGGCAGAGAGGGTCATGAGCTACTAACGATGAAATTATAGATATGATGATATAGAATTATTTTTAGTATAAAATGGATAGAATATTAAGTTTCTATCCATTTTTATTATATATAGATTAAATATCAAGATTAAAAACCACACGCTATTTTTGATAACTAAGAAGCTTTATAATATATTAGTAGAAAAATTAATTCAGCATAAAGTTTGTATACTAAGAACTTTAGTTTTTAATATTCGTGCTATTATATAGATATATTAAAATAACTAATAAAAGCCTTTACATAAATAATATAATACTTGAAAATTTTACTATTTAGGGCTTTTAATAATATATAAAAAGGAATAATATATGAATATCCAAATTAGCACTAAAAATGTAATGATACAAAAAGGCAGAACGTTTTTTAAAAGAACGAGGTATAAAATATCAATTCATAGATATGAAAGAAAAGGGACTTAGTAAGGGTGAGTTTAATTCAGTAGCTGCTATTCTTGGCGGCATTGATAATATGATAGATGAAAAATAGTAAAGATAAAGACACATTGGCTCTAATTAAAATATATAGTGAAAGAAGATAGGTTGGATAAGGTATTAGAAAAATCAACAAATATTAAAAACACCTATAGTTAGAAATGGCAAAAAGCAACAATAGGTTATGCTGTTGAAGTATGGAAAAACTGGGAGTAAAGATATTATTTTTCAACTTTCGTATTATTAAAAATAAAAGAACAAACTTATAAGTGTAGTCATTATTAGATATTAAAAACTAGAAAAGACTATGGATATAATAATTAGAAAAGGGGTGTCTATATGTCAGAACTTATCTTAACAGTTGCTGAAATGCGAAAAGCTGATAAATATACTATAGAAAATTTTGTAGATAGTAAAGAACTTATGTATGAGCAGGAGAGGCTGCTTTATAAACTTTCAAATTTAAAAAGAAAAATGTAGCTATAATTTGTGGTACAGGAAATAATGCCGGAGATGGTTATGTTATAGCAAATTTATTAAAGGAAAATGGAATATATTGTAAGCTGTTTTTGATAAAAATAAATTCTCAGAAGATGGAAAAGTATTATTTTGATAAGTGTTTAGAGAAGAATATAGATTATGAAATAATTAGAGATACTAGTAATTATACGGATTTTACTTTGTATAGTGGATTGTATTTATGGAACCGGGTTTTTACTGAGAAGTAAAGGAAGATATAAGAAAAATTATAGAAAAATATAAATTCTTCACAATGCTATAAAGTTAGTATAGATATAAATAGTGGTATGAATGGAGATACAGGAGAAGCAGATATTTGCATAAAGTCTGATTTAACCATTTCGATAGGATATTTAAAAAGGGCAGTAAGTGATAGAGCTAAAAATGGATAGGAAAAACTTGTTAATGCAACTCATAGGTATAGTTTTAGAAGATCCGGACACAGTTAAATTATAAGTCTTTAGTGAGTGCTTTTACTATATATTATAATAATAGTAATAGATAAAAATAACTAGTATATACTCTTTAGAAATTTATAGATTTTTCCAACTGGAAAAATAATAGAAAAATTTCCAAAAAGATATTAGTTATGTGTTAGAATCACTATTAATGGATATTGAATATACTAAGGAGAGAAATATGACAAAGGTTAAGATTTGTGGTTTATATAGAGATGATGATATAGACTATGTAAATGAAGTTCTTCCGGATTATATAGGATTTGTTATATATTATCCTAAGAGCCATAGAAGTATAGATTTATTTGAAGCAAAAAGACTAAAAAGAAAAATTAGATTCTAATATCAAGGCAATTGATGTTTTTGTAAATCAGCATATAGAACTTGTAAAGACTGCTTTATAGACAAGGTATTATAGACATAGTTCAATTACAAGGTGATGAAAATGAGGAATATATAAGAACCTTTAAAAAGATAAATTAGGAATAACAATAATAAAACTTTTCTATAAAAACAGAGTTAGATATAGAACTTGCAAATAAAAAGTAATGCAGATATAGTATTATTATATACAGAGCCTAAAAGAAGAATACTATAAGTTTATTTTAGATAAGATAAAAGATATTAAAAAAGGACTATATACTTGCAGGTGGATTAAAATGCCGATAATGTGGGAAGTATTGTCAAAAACTTGCATCCTTATTGTGTTGATGTATCTTCCGTGTAGAAACGGATAAGAAAAAGGATTTAGAAAAATTAGAAATTTTGTTAAAGCAGTTAGAGGATAGTATCAAAGAAGTAGAAGATTTTATTATATATATGAAAAAGGTGGTAAGTTTTTGTATGGAAATATTTAAAGGACGTCCTAAAGATGAGAGTAATAGATTGGAAAAAGAAATTGAATGTTATGATTTTTAGATGAGCTTGACATTGCTTATGAGAGTAGATCATGCACCGCAAAATGATATGGAAGCTTGTTTGGAGATTGGAAAAATTTATTGGTGTAGGTATATGTAAAAAAATCTGCTTTTTATGTAATGCCTCTAAAAAGAATTTTTTTATTTGCTTATGATGCAAGGACAAAGAGTTTTAAAACGTCTATTATATCAAAACAACTTAGCATATCTAGACTTTCCTTTGCACCCGAAGAATATATGTTGAATTTTTAAATGTTACGTCCGGATCTGTCAGCGTACTTGGACTTATGAATGATAAAGAACATAAGATTAAGTTATTAATTGATAGGATATAGCAAAGCAAGATTTTGTACGCTGTCATCCGCTTATTAATACAAGTACACTCAAAAGATTTCATCTACTGATTTTTGAAAAATTCTAAAAACTTAATTATGAACCTATTTTTGTAGAAATTTAAAAGCATATTTTATTTAATCACATTAAAATGAAAAACGGTTATTTGATATATAAATTTTTGTATCAAATGGCCGTTTTTATATGAATAAAGTTTTAGAAAAGTATATTTTTATAAAAATATGCTATAATATATAAAAAGGAACTCGTTAAAAACGAGTCCCCAAATCACATCAATGTGAACCCAAAAAGGGCGATTTGAAAAATTTTTTATTTGAACTATGTAGTGTAATCTCATATAGTAGTAAAATTTGAGATTGTTTAGATTATACACTTATAAGATCAAAAAGTCAATATTTTTTTAGGAGGGGTTGTATGGAATATTATATAGGCTTAGATATAGGAAGCGCCTCAGTAGGTTGGGCAGTATGTGATGAAAGCTATAATTTATGTAAGTATAAGAAAAAGGATATGGGGAATACGTCTTTTTGAAATTGCAAAAACCGCAGATGTTAGAAGAGCCAATAGAGCCAATAGAAGGCGAAGAGAGAGGAAAAACAGCGAATAGATTTATTGCAAGAAATTTTGCCGATGAAATGGCTAAAGTAGATGAAAGCTTTTTATACGTTTAAATGAGAGTAGACTCACAAAAAGAGGATAAGAGTGTAGATAGTATTTATACTTTTATTTAATGATAAAAATTATAAAGATATAGATTTTTATAAGGAATATCCAACATTGTATCATTTGAGAAAAGATTTGATAGAAAGTGATAAAGAATTTGACGTACGCTTGGTATATCTAGCCTTACATCATATTATTAAAAATAGAGGACACTTTTGATAGAAGGAAATATAGAAAGTGTAAAAGATTTTGGTATTTTTAATGAACTCTTAGCATATTTAACTGATGAATTTAATATTAATGTCTATATAGAGGAAAGTAAAAAGCTGAAATTTAGAGATATATTAAAGAATAAAAATATAGCTAAAAAGTACTAAAGTAAAGGATTTTAACTGCTTTATTCGAGATGAGTGAAATACTTTGAAGATAAAATATCCTTAAAAAGAAAAAAGAGTATATTAGAGAGATATGCAAGTTAATAGTTGGTAATAAAGGGAATATAGCAAAAATATTTTCTATGAATAAAGAGAAATTAAAAATTTAGTTCATTTTCTTTTGCAGAGGGTAATTATGAAGAAACTATACGACCCTAAATTAGATGAGGAGTTATTGATAAGGCTTACTTAATAGATTTAGTAAAATTAATTTATGATTGGAAAAATACTTGATGATATCTTAAATGATGAAAAAGTACATATCTTTTCTAAAGTAAAAGCTTATGAAAAATCATGGAAAAGAGTTAGATGATTTTAGATATTTGTTGCTTAAATATTGCGATAAAAGTATATATAATGATTTTTTAATACTGCTATAGATGATAAAAAGCCTTCTTATTCTTCTTATATAGGAGCAGTAAAGAAAAATGGGATTTAAGTTAAAACAATGTAGTAGAGAAGATTTCATTAAGAGATTGAAGCAAATATTAGGTGATATAAAAGATAATATAAAAACCGAAGATATAGATATATTTACAAGTTTAATAAAAAAAGCTTGATGATGATGAAATATTTTTACTGCAAAGGAATAAGGATAATGGAGTTATTCCTCATCAGGTACACGAGATGGAGCTTTAATAAGATATTAGAAAAATGCTTCAAAAATATCTAACTTTTTAAGTGCTAAAGATGAAGAGAATATCAGTAATATAGATAAAATAAAGAGCTTTATTTAAGTTTAGAATACCTTATTTTGTAGGACCTTATAGTGATAGACATAGAGATAAGGGTTCTAATACTTGGATGATAAGAAAAAGAAGATGGACGAATATATCCTTGGAATTTTGAAAAATGGTGGATTTAGAAAAATCTAATGAAGCTTTTATACGTAGGATGACTAATAAATGTACTTACTTAGTGGGTGAAGATGTAATAGCAAAAACTCTTTGTTATATTCTAAATTTATGGTTTTGAATGAGTTGAATAATTTAAAAATCAGGGGTAATAAAATTTCAGTAGAATTAAAAACAACAAATATTTAAGGATTTATTTGAAAATTATAATAAAAATTACAGGAAAAATTGCTTTGAATATTTAAGAAAAGATATGCCGGAAATAGAAAAAGAAGATTTAAGTGGTTTTGATATTGATTTTAAAACTACTTTAAGTTCTTATCTGGATTTTAAAAATCTGTATTTGGAAATAGAATAGAAGATAAAAATCTTAAAAACATAATTGAGAATATTATTAAATGGCTTTACTATTTATGGTGCAGATAAGAAAATGCTGAAAAATATAGTAGGGAAAGAATATAAAGATATAATAAGCACAGATGAGTTAAATGCTATATCAAAGTTGAGTTACAATGGTTGGGGGAATTTCTCAGAAAGATTTTTGAAAGGAATTATTGGAGTAGATAAGGAAAGTGGAGAAAGTTTTAGTATAATAGAAGTTTTATGGTGCACAAATAATAATCTTATGCAATTACTTAGCAATAATTTTACTTTTACAGAAGAAATAGAGAAGATAAATAGAGAAAAATGGGAGAAATAAAGAGCATTTCTATGATAATATTTTTTGAAAAATAGTTATGCTTCCCCATCTGTAAAAAAAGGTCAATATGGCAGAGTATAGAGATAGTAGAAGAAATTATTATGGGAACTGAACCTACAAAAAAATTTTCTTGGAAATGGCAAGAGGTGAAGAGGAGAATAAAAAGGTAAAAAGAACTATATCCAAAAAGAATATTTAAAAACTTTATATCAAAAATTGTGAAAAAGATATTAGAGACAGTTTTTAAAAAGAAATAGAGGATATAGATGAGAGTAAATTTAATAGTAGAAAATTATTCTTATACTATACGCAGATGGGTAAATGCATGTATACAGGTAAAAGTATAGATTTAGAAGAATTGATGAACGGAAATGATAAGTGGATAAGGATCATATTTATCCAAAGTCAAAAAAATTAAAGATGATAGTATAGATAATTTTGTACTGGTATATAAACCGGAAAAATAATGATAAGGGAGATAAAGTTCTAGATCCGGGAATACAGGCTAGATGCAAGGATTTTTGGTGTATGCTTTTTAGTAAAGGTTTTATAAGTAAGAAAAAAATACGATAGACTTATGAAAACAGGAGATTTTACAGAAGAAGAGCTGGCAGGTTTTATAAATAGACAGCTGGTGGAAACTAGACAAGCAAGTAAGATTTTAGCAGATATATTCAAGAATATATATAGAAATTTGAATTAATATATGTAAAAAGCCAATCTGGTTTCAGATTTTAGACATAATAATATAAATATGCTTAAATCCAGAAGAATTAATGATTATCATCATGCTAAAGATGCATATTTGAATATAGTTGTAGGAAATGTATATAATGCAAAATTCACCTCTAATCCTATTAAATGGCTAAAGGAAAAATAAAAATGTAAATTACAATATAAATAAGATATTTGAGTATGATGTATATAAAGGTAATAAAAAAAGTATGGGATGCAGATAAATCTAAGGGTAGTATATGTAGTAAGAACTGTTATGAAAGGTAATAATATTTTGTATACAGAACGTACTTATGAAGAAAAAAAGGTGAACTTTTTGATGCAACAATACAAAAAGAAAAATAAAAATGCAAGTATTCCTCTAAAAGCAGGTCTGGATATAAGGAAATACGGTGGATATAATACTCCTACAAGTTCATATTTTTCTTTATAGAGTTCAAAGATGAAGAAGGTGAAAAATAAGAAATATCATAGCAGTACTCTATATGTGGCAAATATGATGGAACACAATGATAGAGCTTTTTATTGATTATTGTGAGAATGTTAAAGGAATAAAAGATGTCAAAGTTTTAATAGAAAAGATAAAGAAAAATACTTTACTTATAGTGGATGGCTTTCCTTTGAGAATAAGGGAGAAAATGAGAAACAAAAATGTATTAAAGTTGAATATGCAACCAGTTAGAATATAAGTATGAAGAAATAATACGAAAAATAGAAAAAGTACTTTAGCGAAAAAGTTAGATTATGAGATTAGTGAAAAAGTAGATAAAAATAACTAGCCAAGATATGGATATTTTATATGATATAGTATTAAATAAATTTAATACTATATATAAGAAAAGACCGCTAATCAATATGAAAAACTTTGTAAAGCTAAAGATAAGTTTGTAAGTGATTTATCACTTGTAGATAAAATGAAGTGCACAAATAACATACTCAAAATATGTTAAGGTGTGATGCTACTACAATTGCAGATTTATCTATGATAGGTCTAAGGAGAAAAGCAGGTAATATAGCATATAGTAAAAAAATACCTAGGGAAAAAGTAAGGTATTAATGGTTAATCAATCTGTTACAGGTTTATTTGAAACTAGGATAAAAAATTATGAGTTGGAGAGAAGTAATTATAAGTGGTTGTAGAAATTGGACTACAAGATGGATTATCTTGTAGTCCGTAAAGCAAACTGAGACAAAAAGGATATATATAGGTGAAATAGCTTTATTACTTATAGAATCAACCAGTGTATCATTAACAACGACCTTGCTTTGCAAAACTTATAAAAACAAGGTAAAAGTAATTTTTGATGAAAAGCATAATCCCAGTTCAGAATTATCTCCTTTTTATGGTTCTCATGATTGTAGCCTGAAAAATAAGGCAACAAATAGCGTGGGATATGGATTTAAAAAGCTTTAATATGGACAGAGATAGTTTCTGAGAAGATAAGAAATCAAATGGTTTTTTTCTGTATGAATTAGGATATACTAAGCAGGAGATTTGATTAAATCATATATAGATGATATGAAAATAGGTGATGAAAGTAATAGAGAAGGACATGCGGCAAAAAGTATATTTTAATACTCTTTTTGGAAAAGGATTTTACAAGAAGTTTAGATAATAATATTAATTTAGCCTTGAATTATGGGTATAGTCTGATTTTTGGCAAGTTTTAATAGAGAAATAGTAAGTAATGGATACTTAACTGAAGTTGGGCTTTTTCATGATAATATATTTAATCAATTTAATTTGGCTTCGGATCTTATGGAACCATTTAGAATAATTATAGATAGAAAAATTTTAGAATTTAATAATTCAGAACTTGATAGTTTAAAAAATTGAGATAATAAATTTGCTAAATAAAGATGTGTCTATAGACGGGAAAAATTACTACTATAAATAATGCTATAAAAAGTATATTGTAAAAGTGTTTTTAATGCCTTGAATGCAAGGGATATTTCGGAGATAAAATTTTATAAGAATGAGTTATGATATATGAGAGTTATGGTGTTTTTGATTTGCCTACAGAAAGCTTAGATGATAAAAAGGGAATATAGAAAGTTTAGGAAGTATTTGATAAAAAGGCTTTTATGATGTTGCAAGAAAGTGTTTATTGTAAGCTGGCTTTAAATCAAACTGTTTCTAATTCTATACTTGAATCTATAAGAACTAATAAAACCTAATAGAGGTTCTGTTTTGATGCTTTTCTATTACAGAAAAACAATTTTCTAGAATGGAATATGTATGTGGAGATAGGCAAAAATAGTATTATTGATTCTGATGAAAGATTAATTGTATTATGAAATTAGTATATTATAAATTGAATTTTGATATGGAACTTTTTATGTGATAAGCTTTAATATATTATATCTTGAAAATCCTAGAGTATTGGAAGATTTTATTTATGCTGTTAATAATAGATTAGATAAAAAGTTCGGCAGAAGTTGAAATATTTTGTGAACTTGATAAAAATAGATTTTGAAAAAGTATGTAGATATTGTAAGTGGATATTTTGATTTACATTATGATAAAAAGGATTTTCAAAAAGAAGTTTTTAGCTTTACTTATTGATGAGATTAGAAATTTGAAATTGAAGATAAATTTTATTCTGTATGTGAAAAATTTTAGCAATATAATAGAGAGTTTTTTTCTAATGAAACAAATTTTTCATTAATATATGATGATGAATTTACTTTTCAATAAATTATTTAAAGTATTTAATCTTTCTGGAAAATCCTAAAAGGATATTTTATAGAAAAATTCATTGATTATGCAACTAATATACAGGATATCATGGGAAAAAGATATATTCATATTGGTGTCCTGTTTGCAATACATGACAGATGAAGATTTGATATATTTAGATGAGTTTGTAAAATATAGGGGAAATTAAGGTTTTACTAATAGAAAGAGAAGAAAAGGATTTGAAAGTTCATATAAATAAGTATATAATAGATAAAGATATATGTGAAATATATTAAGTTCTGTATGAAATTATAGGCGTGGTAGTGGCGTTTAATTTTCAAATTGAGGTTTGAGAGTAGTGTAATTTCACATAGTAGTAAAACTTGAATAATAGCCTTTAACGTTCCAAGAATGTTTGAGAGTAGTGTAATTTCATAGTAGTAAAAACATGATGTGCATCAAAAACAGGTGCTAAGGATTTGAGAGTAGTGTAGTTTCATATAGTAGTAAAACAATTTTTTGAAAGTTACTTCTGATATACTGTTTGAGAGTAATGTAATTTCATAGTAGTAAAAACTTAAAAATCAATGTAGATGACTTTGAAGACGTTTGAGAGTAATGTAATTTCATATAGTAGTAAAACAACAAAAAGAATTAGGTAAGCACATTTACGGTTTGAGAGTAATGTAATTTCATATAGTAGTAAAACAAAAACCTTAACTAACATCTTTACAACGTCTGTTTGAGAGTAGTGTAAATTCATAGTAGTAAAAACAGAAGTTTAGTGTATGGGGCTATGAAAGGGTTTGAGAGTAGTGTAAATTACATAGTAGTAAAAACAAAAGACAATAGTGAAAAAGTATTGTGAGCTTGTTTGAGAGTAATGTAATTTCATATAGTAGTAAAACAATGATATAGTTGAGCATGCTATAGATCTTGGGGGCGAAAGCCCTCTTTATTTTTGTTTTATAAGTAATTTAAAGGCTTTTTAAAGATACTTTTAAAAAGAGATTTTTATAACAAAAAGTATTTCATTTTGTGCTAAGAAAAATGACATTTATCAATTCCACTTTTGCCATTCTTCTTGCAGCTTACAACACTTTTTAGAGGATTTAAAGAATGACAATAATATAGATGTGGAGGATAAGCGTGCCATAGAGCTTTATTATAAAAAAGGATTATGGATATACTTTGTATACCGAAGGATGAGTATGTGGCATTTAAAAAGGCTATGTGATGAATCTTTGATGTGGATACTTGCAAAAGTCAAAGGCTAATTATTCTATATTTGAACCATATCTAAAGAGGGTGATAGAAAGTAAAAAGAAGCTGTATGGATATAGGAACAGTGATAAGAGTATATACAATCAGATGTTGGATGACTTTGAACCGAATGAGCGTGGAAAAATATGATATATTCTTTGAAGCACTAAAAATAGATTGGTTCCGCTTATAAAAAGGTGACAAATGCAAAGCAGATAAAAAGAAGATTTTCTGCATCAAAGCTTTCCGTTGAAGAACAAAAAGTTTATGGATGAGCTGCTTAAGTACTTGCATTTTGATCCTTCATGGGGATATCAAAATGAATCGGAGCATCCGTTTACATCATGGACTTGTGAGAATGACTGTCGTATAACCACAAAATATATAGAGAACAATGTAGCCTCTGCCATACTCTCAACAGTTCATGAGGTGGGTCATGCTTACTATGAACACAATATAAACCCTAAGTATGACGGAATGATTTTATCAGAAGGCGTATCTTGCGGAATGCATGAATCACAGTCAAGACTATGTGAGAACTATCTCGGAAAGACTTTTGGCTTTTTGGAAATATCACTATCCAAGACTACAGGAAGTTTTTCCCTAAGCAGCTTGGTAAAGTTGCACTTGAGGATTTTTATAAGGCAATCAATGCATCAAAGCCTTCATTTGTGCGTACAGAGGCGGATGAGCTTACATATCCGCTTCATATATTGATTCGCTATGAGATAGAAAAGGGGCTGTTTGACGGCAGTATTTCAACAGAAGGACTTGATAAGACATGGAATGCCAAGTATAAAGAATATCTTGGAATAGATGTGCAAAATGACAGGCTTGGAATATTGCAGGATGTGCATTGGTCAGACGGAAGCTTCGGATATTTCCCAACCTATGCACTTGGAATAGCCTCTGAGGCACAGTATGTGCATGCAATGAAAAAAGATATAGATGTAGACAGCTTGCTTTGAAAAACAATCATTTTTGATGAGATTATGAAATGGCTAAAGGAAAATATCCATACTTACGGTTTTCTTTTTATGAAGCTCCAAAGCTATGAAGATGGTAACCGGAGAGGACTTTGATGTGAAATACTTCTTAGATTATATTGAAGAAAAATACACAAAAATTGTATTAGCATATATCAGGTTGAATATATGGTGATATTTTTATATACTATATAAAACACCATAGGAGGCGGATATGAGCTTAATTACAGATTTAACAAGAATGTATCTTACACATTCAACCAAGCCGTTTATTTTTACAAATGATTTTTGATAAAGTATTGCCATATGATAAGGGTTCTGAGTTCGGCTTTATATGTTCATATACCGTTTTGTAAAAGTATATGTAATTTTTGTCCCTATTGTAAGATTATATATGATGAAGAGACGGCAAAAGGCTATATAGATGCTTTTGATTAAAGAAATTCATTTGGTGGGGAGACAGTGGAACGGCAGGAGAAGGGCTACAAGCCTTTATTTCGGAGGAGGTACCCCGCACTTTTGCAGACAGAATAACGGATATTATATCGGCTTTAAGAGAGCATTTTATTATAACGGACGGTATAGGAATAGAACTTCATCCCTGATAATGTTAATGTTTCTGTTTTAAAGACTTTAAAAAGTGCTTTGAGTTGATAAGATAAGTATAGGTACAGTCTTTTCAGGATAAGTACCGAAGGGTTTTTGCAAATAAGGAAGTTTGATATTAAAGATATCTCAAAGGCGCTGAAATGAAGTTGAATTTGAGACGGTTTCTATGGATTTTTATATTTGCATTGCCTACACAGACCTTTAGAGATTTAAAAATGATATTGATATGGCATTTGCTAACGGAGCCAATCATATAGCAATCTATCCTTTAATTGATTTCACATTTACCAAAAATAAGGTTCCTGTTATGCCTAAAAAGAGAAGAGAAAACTTTTGGATGATATTACCACTATTGTATAAGTAAGGGATATGTAAGAAAGTCTATCTGACTTTTGCAAGTGAAGAGTCGGCATCATATTCTTCAATGACCAGAGATAATTTTTCGGATTCGGCTGTTCCGCTACCAGCCTTTTTAGGATCAGTTTAAAATAAATACATTTTCTGTTTTGGAATATTGTAAAAGAATTGATGCAAATATACTGCCGACTGCACTTACAAACAGATTTGTTAAAAAGGCAAAGGATGATCTATTACCTTTTTGGAAGTTATACAGTACAAGGCTTAAAGTGAAGGAATTTGAAGAGTTCTTTGATATACCTCTTAATAAGGTTTTACGGTCTTGAATTTCGGCTTTTACAAGTACTTGGATTTTTAACAAGAGATGAAGAAGGATATAAGATGACGCTTAAGGGGCTTTTTATTATCACTATTATGAAAATTTTTATACACTGAGCTATATAGATAAAATGTGGGGATTATGCGAAAGGAAGCTTCCCTAGGGGTATGAGATTGTAATGAATTTGTTAAAGCCAACAGTATAATTTGGGAAGTTAGTATTATTTTAAAAAGGAGGTTAGTATGAGGATAAAAACCATAGGAATATTTTTGGCGGCAATGACTATGCTTAGTGCCTGTAAAAAGTGCGGTACACAGTTAGGAAATAAAAATATTACTGAATCTGATAAATCCATAAAATCTGTTGAAGCTGTTATTCCAAGTCCCTATTTGCTGAGGGAACAGATGTTAATAAGTTTATAAACGGAGAGGCTCACAGTGAATGGTGGGAGGATTATATAGAAAAGGTTCACAACTCACAAACTGTGCAGGAAGGGATGGGACAGTACTATGAACAGATACAGAAGGAACTTTTATCAGATGCCTCAGATCATAATGCAGTATGTTCGCCATTGAATATTTATATAGCACTTTCCATGCTGGCTGAAGTGACAGATGGAAATACACGTAAGCAAATCCTTGATGTGCTTAATGTAAAGGATATGGATGTCTTAAATAAGCGTATAAAAGCAATATGGGATGCCAATTATGTGGATACACCTGCACTAAAGAGTATGTTGGCAAATTCTATATGGTTAAGAAGCGGTATAGGGTATAATGAAGATACTTTAAAAAGGCTGTCAGCAGAGTATCATGCTTCATCTTACAGCGGTGAGATGGGCTCTAAGTCAATGAATCTGAAACTTCAAAAATGGACTGATGAGCATACGGGAGGATTGCTTAAAGAGTATACAAAAGAATTGGAACTTAAACCGGAATCGGTGTTGGCACTTATTTCAACCGTTTATTACAAGGCATCTTGGGATAAGGAATTCCCAAAGGAGCAAACAAATGATGGAATATTTCATGGGGTATCAGGGGATCAGTCGGTTCCTATGATGAACAATGATGTTATGACAAATTTGTATCAAACAGAGCATTTTCAGGCTGTAGGATTGAGCCTTGTCGACAGTGGTACAATGTATTTTTTCCTGCCGAAAGAAGGTTATAAAGCACGGGATATTGCAGCAGATCCACAAATGATAAAAATATGTATGGAACCTGTAAGTGTGGAAAGTAATTTGGCACTGGTGCATCTGACAGTTTCAAAATTCAATGATTCGGCTAAAATAAATCTGCCTGTTTGTCTGAAGAATATCGGAATTACAGATGTGCTTTCAGACAAACAGGCAGATTTCACTCCACTTACAAAAGAAGTTGAAAATATTTATGTAAGCAGTGCAGAGCATGCCGCCATGGTAAAGATAGATGAGGAAGGTGTTACAGGCGCGGCGTATACTGCACTTATGATGGAGAGTGCAGGAATAATACAGAATCAGGTGGATTTTATTATTGACAGACCTTTTGTATTTGCAGTGGCGGCTCCTGACGGTTCAATTCTTTTTACAGGAGTTATTCAGAATTATGATTTTTATAAAAACCGTTAGTATTCATTACTAACCGAAAATTTTTTATATCTTTTTAACCTTCTGTTATCAACTTATATATAGTAGTAAATTAAATAAAAGATTGCTGTCCTTGGGGTATGAGAGGTATCTGGCTTCCCAGGACGGTGAAAAACTTTTTCCTTATATTTTCTCAGTCCGCCAAAGGAATAGAAGCGGGTTGCAAAGGTATACACCAAAAAGCAAGTTTTTCTTCTACAAAGCTGTGGTCATTTTGACCTACATTTGACAGAGGTGCCATCCCAAGGTCAAAGTACACCACATCAATTTCTCTCAGATAAAGAAAATCTGCACAAACAGATAGTCCATGATTCCTGTTCTTTTCAGTCTGTGGGTCATACTCATTAAGTCTATACTTGATCTGGTTTTTGCATTACATACCAGAAAGTTTGCAAATGCCTGAACCTTGCCTGATTTATCCAGCACACAGGCAACAGGTGCAAGTGAGAGGTAGTCTCTGTCAAAAATCCAAGTGAAAAACCTTTTCCTCTCGACCTGAAAGCTAGTCATTGGAAATATTTTCAAGTTCATTCATAAATCTGAAAAACGGTGGAGACATTATCTTAAAAACTGTAGCCGCTGTTTTCGCCTCTGTTTATAACAGCACGAAACTTTTTCCCGACTTTCCTACCAGTCCGAACTCAGTCAGATTTACTTTAGCAGTTTCTCCGAATTTACAAACTCATAGCCAGCTCGTGAAGAAGTAAAGTCAATTCTCGTCCGATTTCACAAAATAGCGGGATAAGGTTTTTGACTCGCCTCTTTAATACAAACACGTTAATTGCTTTCGAAAAAACTCTTTTAGTCCCATAGGGTCTCCCATAACGATAGCCTACTGTCCTCAAGACAAATTGAAAGCAACCAAAATCTTTTCATCTTTCAATATAGTAATAGAGCAGCTTGTCATTAAGAAAGGCAAGTGAAGCATTCAGGTTTATATTGTCAAAAATTTTTAGAAAAAGTTTCAAATCTGACCTTATCAAATTTCTCTCCAAAGGAAAAATGTCTGTCCTTTGCAAATGATTCCACCACAATATAAAAACAGTGCTATTATAGCAAAATAGATAAAACAGATGACGGTTTAAAAATATATTAAAAATGTACTTTTTAAAGAGGTAGCGTAACCTGTTCTGCCATGAAAGATAATATAACCAAGACTTTCATGTCCTGTATTCTCACTTGAAAATATACATAAGAAAGAATGTGATAATAAAGCTGCTTGCAATATATCCGATATCCTTTAATCTGTCTTCCACAGGATAGAAAAATGATCTTCTGTCCAAATCCTCTCTCCGTAAAAACACTGAAATAGTGAACAGTATAAGGTATATGTTGCAAAAACGGAGACTCCTCCAAGGTTTATATATACAAGACTTAGTAAAAGACAGTATAGCAGCGAATCCAAGTGCAAACTGTGAGACGTCGCTTTTAGCAGTCTTCCAAGCAGGAAAAACAAGCTGCCAAGTCAAAAAGCTTGGAAACTGAAACAGAAGCTGACCATGTATAGGATCCATCTTGCCTCATATAGGTATAGAATGATCTGATCAGGAAGCATGGCGGTTGCCATCAAAAATCCAAAAAGTTTGACATAAAGTGATTACACTCTGCTTTATCAGCCTTGAAAAGTTTTTGGAATACCTGAAAAACTTATCATTGATTTGACCGCCCATACTTTTTAAAATAATATAAGTCCGATAAAAACGGAACTATATAATAAAAAATACGAAACAGCAAAAGCCAACTTGCAGCTTCATTGTGATTTATTGACAGGTGCAAAAGTCCGCCAATCATCATCAACTCAAAGCTTCCGAGACTTCCGGGTATCATAGATACCATACCGATACATATGGAAATAAAAATATAGTGGAAGTATATTTATCAAGTGAGATATCGTATCCAAGGGTTTTTCCCACTATAGAAGAAAAATATTGAAACAAAGCTCCAGTCAAGAAGAGATGTTAATATAAGTGCAAACATTTTCTTGCCGTTTAGGTTTCCGAAGTAATCCATATTTTTTCTGGTGGAAAGTATCAGCAATATAGGAAGTATAAGTGAAGCAATGATAAGCACGAAACTATAGGGTTTTAGTGTGTCATTTTTATGTGACAGAAAAATTGAAAACACTGACAACAGTGATAGTAAAGACAGTCCTGACATAAAGTACGGCATCACCTTAGAGATGCTTTGCATTGTCTTTCCCCTTTTTCTTTTTCACTGAAATAGCTGTAGCGAAGTCCCACATCTACAATTCCGGCAAATCCTATAAGATTGTTCAGACTGTTAATAGTCCAGCTGTTTTCTATAAGCTTTCCGACAGAAATTTTCTTGTCGAGTTCTTTAGTCAGTATATAGTCATACAGCATCATCGGAGATACTGCGATTATACCGAAGATAAACAGGCCAACACCTGAAGGGGTGAGATGCCTCTATTATCTTTTTACTACACTAAATGATATGGTCTTTGTGATGGAAAAGTCTCTAAGTACCAGAATAAGTATAGTATAAAAAGTACTTTAGGGATATTTTGTATTTAGGAATGAGATTATACTACGCATCCTGCCTCTTGAAATATATTTAACTAATCTGTAAACAGTCTTATTAAAGTATCTGCTGTCATCTTTGGGATATTGTGACCTTTGATTTTTCTTTTCTATAAACTTTCCTTCGGGAAAAAGTTTTTGAGACAGCTATACTATGGCTTCTTTTAATCATATCATACTGCCTACTATTACAATGACCGGATAGATCTGTATTTGAAAGGTATCTGATGATATATCAAGGCTTTCATGGAGTAGGAGATACCATAGACTCTCTTTGAAAATCAGAAAAATATTCCAAGAGCTTTTGTACAAGTATTCTTCAAAAAAGCAGGCATATCTTGGAAGAAACTTTAAACCGTTAAACGAGATATTGCCACTGTTTTGCATAATACTGCACCCTTTTTACATGCAGCTTGCATACTCTATTGCAAGATTGGCACCGTCACTGTGGACCTACAAGTAAGCATTTTTCTATATTCAGATGTGAGAGCAACTCCTCAAGGCTGTCTGCAGGTATGAGCAGCATTTGTAAGCAGGTTACCTGATTTGTTATGCCCTAAGCTGTCAACAAAGATAAGTTTACAGCATTTACTGAGAATTTTTGCTCTTAAAATATCCGCCTCAAGGTTATTCATGTAAGAATACAACCGGAAATCCGCTTCCCTAAAATCTCACAATGTATATATTCACCGTTCTCTCTCGATAAAACTTCATATCAGCACACTTTCATAGCTTTATTTATGAACAAGTTCTAGCACAATGAAATAAAAAGTCAACAAAAAGGACTGATATAAAAGTCCTTAAATAATCAGCTAAAGTTTACAGCTCTGCCGTTTTTATGTCTCATGACAGGGCGGCACCTATAGCACCTGCATCATCTGCCAAAATGGGCGAGTGTGGATTTTTATCAAGTTTAGAGAACATAAGTTCTATAAAGCATGGAGGAAAGCTAAGACCTCCTGTCAACATAATCTCACCTCTTATACCATGTTTTTTCGCCAAAGATACTACCTTATTGGCGACTGAGTCTATGACTCAGGTGGCTATATTTTCTCTTTTTTCACCTGAACCTATATAGCTTATTACTCAGATTCCGCAACATCGATACACATAGAGCTGATAGAAAGTGCATTTCCACATGATGCAAGTGCATATAATTCGTCAAAGTCTGTGCTAGTCTGTTTGCACATAACTTCTATGAACTTTCCTGTACCTGCCGCACATTTGTCATTCATCAAAAAGTCTTTTACCATACCGTCTTCAAGCGTAATAATCTTGGTATCCTGTCCGCCTATATCTATAACAGTACCGTCCACCCCAAACAGTGCGTAAGCCCCAAAATAAAACTCCAACCCTTGATAAAGAGCCTGAAAAATTGGAGTAAAAAACTCTCAAACCGGTTTTACCGAATGAGAGCTTTTAGGGTTGCGGTTTATTTATTTTCTTAGGATAGAATCCGCTTGGATTTCATTAAGATTGATGAGTATGTTCTTCATCTGTGTGTAGTGGTCTAAGATAACCTTATGTGTTTCTCTACCGATACCTGATGTTTTATATCCGCCAAACGGAGCACCCGGCAGGGATAGCATTGTAAGTATTTACCCAGACTCTACCGGTTTCACTAGCTCTTGATACACGGAATGCACGGTTTAAATCTTTGTCCATACACCGCCGCCAAGACCGTATACACTTTCATTGGCAAATTTGATTACCTCATCTCAGTTTTAAACTTTATGATAACTGCAACCGGTCCGAAGATTTCTTCCTGAGCCGCATATGAATCATTAGTTACATTTGTGATAAGTGTAGGCTTGTAGAATGAACCTTAGCCAGCTCACCCTCTGTATAGCGTGAGCCTCCGCAGGCTATAGTAGCACCGTCGGCTACAGCTCTGTCTACGCAGGCTTGAATCTTAGCCACCTGTCCCTCGTTAATTTGTGAACCCATCTGTGTATTGATATCAAGAGGATTTCCCACCACGATCTTATTGAACTGGTCTACAGCTCTTTTTACAAACTCATCATAGATACCTTCCTGTACAAATACTCTGGAGCCTGCACAGCAAACCTGTCCCTGATTAAATAGAATTCCGCTGTACACCGTTCTATTGCAAGGTCAAGGTCAGCAGTCATCAAAGAAGATATTTGCTGATTTGCCGCCAAGCTCAAGTGTTGCAGGAATAAGTTTTTCGGCGGCCGCCTTTGCTACAGAGTAGCCTACTTCTGTAGAGCCTGTGAATGCAAGCTTTCTAAATCCGTTGTGATCAAGTATATATTGTCCGGACTTGCTGCCTGCTCCTGAGATAACATTGAATACTCCCTTTGGAATGATATCCTTAACAAGTTTTGCAAGTTCAAGGATGGGAGCGAGTAGCAGAGCTGCTTTCGGCACTGTACAACATCCTGATGCAAGTACGGGAGCAAGTTTCGCCGCCATAGGAACGGGAAGTTCCATGAACCATCTGTCCTACTACACCGATCGGCTCTCTAAATACAAGAGAGTGTATTCGGATCAAGGAAGTTTGAAGCATCTTTCCTCTGTACGTATAGCTGAAGCAAAATATCTGCAGTGATCTGCAGCAAACGGATATCCACATTTAATGTCTCACGAATCAGCTTACCATTGTCAAGACTCTCAATATGAGCCAAGTCTTCCTTGTTTGCATCTATAACATCTGCAATCTTTAGAAGTATTTCAGCCCTTTTGATCTTACTGGCTTTTTCCATGAATCAAAAGCCGCCCAGGCAGCATTTACAGCATCATCTACGTCTCTCTTTGTAGCTCTGCTACGCTTGCAATCTTTTCCTTGGTTGTAGGAGAAATGTATCAAAAACTTGCCGTCTTTTGAATCTCTGAATTCTCCGTTATAAAAAGTCCATATTTAGTGTCCGGTTTCTTTGCCATGTTTTTACTCCTTTTTGAATCGTTAATCATAGTAAATTACTATGAATTAATTCTAGCATAAAAATAAAAATAAAAGCTATAGTTTTTATAAAAGTAGATAATTTAACAAATATAGATCGTTTACAACTCAACAAAAGAAGCAAATTTTATATCATATATAAAGAATGTATAATGATATTCGTCATATTTTTATCAAAGAACATAAAAGATTGTATAAAATTTAAAAGATTGAATTTATAAAATACCGAGTTAATATAAAAATGTATCTGATTTTTATATCTCTTAAAGTTTTTGTAACTACCTTTTTCTCTCATTATGTCGTATAATAATATAACACAAAAGATGGAGGAAGATATGCAAAAGAAATATATTTGGACAGCGATTACACTTTAGTGCATGTATTACAATGGACATGTGATGCCGGTTTTGGCAGGTAAAAATAATAGGACATGCTTCGGCTTCGAGCAAACACAAACTATAATAATACAGTACAGACTGTAAGCACAAATTTTTGATTTCTTAGCAAGTGATGTATACTATCAAAAGATGGAAAGTGATATAGAACTTTTAAAAACAAAGATATGAGGGAGTTACTCAGATTCTATCGGTACAACAACAGACGGCAGAAATCTATACAGAATAGTTATCGGTAGCTAGAGATGCAAAAAAGAAAATTTTGGTAGTTGGTGCAATACATGCGAGAGAGTATATCACTACTCCGCTTATAATGCGTCAGATAAAAGAGATGCTTGATAAAAGAGAGGACGGCGATAAGAGTTTGATGAGATCTGTATAGAGTATGTGCTGATGGTAAATCCTGACGGTGTTACAATATCACAGAGCGGTATAAACGGGCTTAATAAGGAAGAGTCAAAGAAAAAATTGCAAGAGATTATTGACAGTTGGTCGGAATGGGGACTTAAGGAAAATCAGGATAAGTACAACTGGTTTTTGAACAAGTGGAAGAACAATTTAAACGGTGTGGATATCAACCACAATTTTTCCGACACAGGGTTGGCCAAACAGAGCGGACAGTAGAAAAAGACCATGTAATGAATTTTACAAGGGGGCAAGTGCAGGTTCTGAGAGTGAAACACAGCATCTTTATCACTTTGGTAAATAATGAGAATTTTGATGCAGTATTAAATTATCACACAGAGGACAGATTATATATGGTCAAATCAGCATGCATCAGCTGGATGTACTTGCCAAAGACAGAGCAATGGCTGATATAGTTGCAGCATATACAGGCTATAAACTTGTAACACCTGAAGCTGACGGTTCCAAGTATGGTACAGGTTTTTAAGGACTGGCTTGACTGGGAAAAAGGTATACCGAATGTTACAGTAGAGGTAGGGATCGGCACTTCACCCTGTTCCTGAGACACAGATTGAGAGCATATAGCAACAAAATACAGGTGTAGTGCCTGATATAGTAAAATATATTCTGGTAACAATTTATTATAATTTCAGTAGTTCCATGATATTAATAAGTATATAAACCCTGTACCGAAATATATCTGTCCAGTGCATGCATCAAAAAGAACGGCACAGTTCTTTACCACATTTTTATACATAATAGTGAAAAAGAGTCCGAATATGACTCTGATAGCGATTGCCCAAATTATTCCCTGATATGGGTGGAACGATATTCTGACCAGTGTTGAAAAACAAGAGCATACCACTTATTTTTCTTCTTTATGGAAGTTATGCTCAAGGAAGAAAAATTCTTCATAAAATCTGTTTAGAAGTCCACATGCACATCGCTATGGGGCTTAGTGCAAAAGAACTTGTTTATAATTTCAAGCGGGTTTATGTACTGTATTAGTGACGGGTCAAAATAGTTATATCTCGGTTAGGGTGGTTAGAAAACTCCACATAACCCGACTATACAAAAAGAGTACCGCACCAGATAAGTACTGACAGGTGAAATTTTTATCTTTAAACTTTTTAAAAGTCGAGTTTTCTTATAAGAGGTGGTACGTACTATAACAAGCGATTATTACTTGAAATGTAAAGTTGTTTGAGAAAGGCGGCACCGTCACTTGTAGATGACTGAGCATGAGCTGTGACGGTTTGCAATCCTTCTATAAAAAGCTGTGTTGACCTGACAGCGAAGTAACCGAACATTATTCCGGCAATAATGAAAATATCAAACAGGTTTAAGCATCTAATCTTTCTTTCGGATGTATTCTTTCTATAAAATTCATATATCCTTTCATTATAAATTGGTTTATAGGGGAATATAATATATTAGAATTATGAAAAATAAGTGAATGATATCTTTAAAGCAAAGGATTTTCATGAATTTTATTATCAGAAATATTTTCCTTATATTTATGGCCTGTTCATTTTTGGGCTGGTATATGAAGTATTGGTAGGCATATTTGAGACTCATGTGGCTATGTAAACAGAGGGTTTTGTTTGGACCGTATCTGCCGATATATCGGATTTGGCGGTTTAATGCTTATAGCACTGCTTACAAAGGTCACGAGATAAAAAGATTTATATAGGAAGTTTTTCCGCTTTCATTTATTTCCCGGGTCTTCTTGACAGAAAAACTATATACAAACTTCCTATTGACACATACAGGCTTTGATGGTATTTTTAAAGTATGCCGCACAATTAGGTTCATAAGTCCGTAAAGGCACCAACATTGGCGAGTAATGATAAGAAGGAGGTCCATAAAGATGTACGCAATTATTGCAACAGGTGGTAAGCAATACAGAGTATCTGAGGGGCGAGTGTCATTAGGTAGAGAAACTTGGAGTTGAGGTTGGAGAGCGTAAACTTTGATTCAGTTTTAGCACTCAACGATGGCGAGTTAAAATTAGGTGCTCCAACAGTAGCAGGGACGGTACTGCTAAAGTTCTTTCTAATGCAAAGAATAAAGAAAGTTATTGTATACAAAATACAAGAGAAAAGCGGTTATCACAGAGAAGAATGGTCATGAGACAACAAATCACAGTAGTTAAGATTGAAAAATTAATGCTTAATTATGATTGAGATTATAGTCTATAAAGAACTAGAAGATTATGTAGGACTTAGACTTATGGGACATGCAGGTTATGCCGATGCAGGTTATGATATAGTTTGTTCTGCAATTTCTGTTTTAACTATAAATCTAGTAAAATCTATAGAGAAAATTTACAGATGACGAGTATATTACAGACACTGATGATGGCTACTAGATTTTAAATTTACGGCTACTGTTAGTGAAGCTTCTAAATTATTATTTGATTCTTGTATTTTAGGGTTTACAAGCAGTCAAAGAACAATATGGAAATAAGTATATTAATATTAAATTTCAGGAGGTGAAATAATATGTTAAAGATGAACCTCAGTTATTTGCTCATAAAAGGGAGTTGGTTCTACTAAAGAACGGTAGAGACTCAGAGTCTAAAAGACTTGGAGCTCAAAGAGCAGATGGACAGTTCGTAGTAGCTGGAAATATTCTTTACAGACAACGTGGAACAAAGATACATCCAGGTATCAATGTTGGACGTGGTGGAGATGATACATTGTTCGCCACAGTTGATGGCGTTGTTCGTTTTTGAAAAGAAAAAGGCAGAGATAAAAACAAGTTTCTGTATATCCAAGAGTAATAAACGAGTAATACTTAAAGCTTCATACATTTTGTATGGAGCTTTTTATCATATATATTATTTTGATTTTCTTCTTAAATACATAAGTTTAAAAGTGATTAATCTATAGCATATAATAATGAATTTCGTATAATTATGTCTTCAATAATAAATTAGAAAAATATTGAAAAATATATAAGTATTTAAACTTATATATTTAAGAAGAAAATTTATCTTTATAGTAATATTTATACTAAAAGACTACTATAGTTTATATGATTTATATAATAAAAGTTATATTTTTAGAAGGAGTTTTTATGTTTGCAGATAGTGCAAAAATTTTTATAAAAATCAGGGCAAGGTGGCGATGGTCATGTCAGCTTTTTAGACGTGAACTTTTTGTAGCTGCCGGTGGTCCCTGATGGTGGTGATGGTGGTAAAGGTGGAAGTATTTTTTTGAGTTGATAAAGGTCTCTAATACTTTAACTGATTTTAGACATACTAGAAAATATGTAGCTAAAGATGGTGAGCCTGGAGGAAAAAGAAAATGCCATGGTAAAGATGCAGAAGATTTAGTTATAAAAGTACCGGAAGGAACAGTTATAAAAGATTTTGAGAGTGGAAAAGTTATAGCTGATATGTCCGGAAACAATATGCGTGAAGTTATTCTAAGAGGGGGTAAAGGCGGCTTAGGAAATATGAATTTTGCTACTGCACCATGCAAGTACCTAAATTTGCAAGACCGGGGCAAAATGGTGTAGAGATGTTTGTAAATCTTGAGTTGAAAGTAATAGCAGATGTAGGTCTTGTAGGTTATCCTAATGTCGGTAAGTCAACGCTCTTATCTAGAGTAAGTAATGCAAAGCCTAAGGTGGCAAATTATCACTTTACTACATTAAATCCACATCTTGGTGTTGTAGATTTAGATGGAGCAAATGGTTTTGTTATGGCAGATATACCGGGATTAATAGAGGGAGCGAGTGAAGGTGTAGGTTTAGGCACGATTTTTCAAGACATAGAAAGGTGTAAAGTTCTAATACATGTTGTAGATGCTGCAGGGATAGAAGGAAGGACACCTGTGGAAGATATAAAAACTATAATTAATGAATTAAAATCTCATAATATAGGTTTTATCTAATAAACCTGCTGTTATAGCGGCTAATCAAGATAGATATGTTTACAGAAGAAATAGAAGATAATATAAAAAGCAATTAAAAAACTTTTGAACCGAAATAAAAAGTTTTTCCTATTTCAGGTGTAAAGCGGTAAAGGTGTCAAAAGAGCTTTTATATGCTGTAAAAGAAATATAAAAATGTAAAAAGAAGGAAACCTATAGTATTTGAAAAAGAATTTGAGATAGATTATAGCTCTGACAGAGATTACCATATACAGTAAATATAGAAGATGGAGTTTATGTTATAGAAGGTCCTAGAATAGAAAAATGTTGGGTTATACTAATTTAGATTCTGAAAAGGGATTTGATTTTTCTAAAAATTCCTTAAAACCTCTGGTATATTAGGAAGAACTGGAGAGTTTGGATATTAAAGATGGAGATACAGTCCGTACGTATGGTCATGAGTTTGATTATTATAAATAGAGGTGTATGCATGACAAGTAAACAAAGAGCTTATTTAAAAGAGTTTAGCTATGAATATAGAACCAATATTCAATATAGGTAAATCTTCATTAACTGATGAAAATCTTAATGCTATCAGTGAAGCTTTAGAAGCTAGAGAATTAATTAAAAATAGGTGTATTAAAAATTGTATAGATGATCCAAAAAGAAATAGCAAATGCAATAGCATCTAATACCAGATCAGAAGTAGTACAAGTTATAGGAAAGAAAATAGTTATTTATAAGCAAGCAGATAATAAAGAAAAAGAAAGATAGTTCTTAAATAAAAATTATGAAAAATAGGAATTTTAGGTGGTACATTTGATCCTATCATATTGCACATATAAATATGGCTCTAGAAGCTTATAAAACAACTTGAGTTAGATAAAAAATATGGTTTATGCCTAGTTTCAAAACCACCTCATAAAAAGTAACAGTATTACTAGTTATCAGGATAGACTTTATATGTTACGTTTAGCTTTGCAGGAATATTCTTTTTGAAGTATGCGAGTTAGAAGCAAAAAGAAAAAGAAAAATTTTATACAAAAGTGAGTCTTAGCATTTTAAAAGAAGAATATCCCGGAATATGAATTTTTCTTTATAATGGGAGCGGATTCTTTTTGAATTAGAAACATGGTTTGAGTATAAGTCTATATTTTCTTTTAGCCAGCCTTATAATTATTAATAGAAATTATAATCTGAGACACAAAGACTTAAACTTTCTTAAAGCTAAATATGAAACTGATTATGGTGCAAAAATATATATTATAGAATTCAATAAAGTTATTTCATCAAGTAAAAATACGAGTAGATATAGCTAATAATAATTTGGATATAGGTCTATTGGATTCTAAAGTTTGGGAATATATAAAGAATAAAAATTATATGGATATGATGATGGAAGATAAGTTTATACTTATTAAAGAACAACTAAAGAATTATTAAAAAGAAAGATACGAGCATAGCTTAGGAGTAAGTTTTACCAGTGCGTCTTTAGCTATGGACATGGGGAAGATATATATAAAGCAAAATTAGCCGGCCTTATTCCATGATTGTGCTAAAAATATATCAAATAATAATATACTAGAAGAACTCAAATCAAATAAGGTTATACTCACTGAAAAATGATTTAAAATCTCCTCAAATTTGGCATGCTATATATGGTCCTATATTAGCCAGAAATTTATTCGGAATAAATGATGAAGATATTTTATCAGCTATCAGATACCATACAACAGGTAGAGAAAAATGTCTAAGCTTGAGAAAATAGTTTTTATAGCTGATTATATAGAACCCTTTGCGTGATAAAGCTAAAAATTTGGAGAAAATACGCTATATGGCATTCAGAGACTTAGACTATACTATTTATATGATAAGTAAAGATACTATAGAATATTTAAGCTCAAAAGATATCTATATAGATGAAAATACTTTAAAAATGTTTAAAATATTTGGAGGAAAAATAATATATATGACAAGTAGAGAAATGCTAAAGATTGCTTATACTGTTTTTAGATGAGAAAAAGGTGAAGATATTAAAGTAATTGATATAAGTATATCAGTGTTATTACAGATTATTTTCTTATAGCTAGTGCTATAATAACATAAACCAATTGCAAGCCATGAGTGATGAGTTACAAGAAAATTCTCCAGAGAAGGTATAGAGTTAAACAAGTTGAAGGTAATAGAAGTGCAACTTGGATTTTTACTCGATTATGGTGATTTAGTTATACATCTATTTGATAAAGAGGACAGACTTTTTATGATTTGGAAAGAATATGGACAGATGGTGAGATAGTAGAAGATATATAAAAGTTTTTAAATTATCAGAATTTCTATTCTTATGGAGTAGGAGTGCTTTATACTTTTTGTAGGAAAAATAGGGTGTGAAAAATGGTTAAATTTTTCGCACCCTATTTTTATATAAAATAAGAAATGTAATATATATAAGTACAGTAGTTGTAATTAATAACAAGAAATAAATACTGAAAATATGTATCCTGGATGATTATTTCTGAATATATAAACTGGTATATTTATCGAAATAGATATATAAGTTAATAAAAATAACATACATACTCGAGAGAAGTATATTACATCATCTCTAAGAAGACCTACAACCTACTAATGATTTCTAAGTCTTTAACAATTATATCGTCTAAGGCATCATTCTCAGGATGTAGCCTAAAAATATCCTTTTTCTTTATAGAATCTCTTGACAGTAGCACTGTCTTCAACCATAGCAACAACTATTTCACCATTTTCAGCTGTAGCTTGCTTTGAAAACTATGATCTTATCACCATTAAATATACCTGCATTAATCATGGAATCACCTTTTTACATTTAACATAAAAGTTTCGTTATTAGGTAGTATATCTACAGGCATAGGAAAATAGTTAGTTATATTCTGTAGCAAAAATCGGTTCTCCTGCTGCAACATCGCCAAGTAGTGGAAGATTAACTACTTTCGTCTCACTTAAATTGAAGGTATCATCCATAATTTCTATTGTTCTAGGTTTAGATGGATCTTTCTTTATATATCCTTTTTAGCTAATGCTTCCAGGTGTGCATGAACAGAAGATGTAGAACTAAGGCCAACTGCTGTACACATTTCTCTAACAGATGGTGGATAACCTTTTTCAGAGAATGGATTCTTTGATTATTTTAATATTTGCTCTTGCTTCACTTGTTAATCCTTGTTTTTGCATATATTTCCTTATATAATTTAATCATATAAACTTTACTTTTAAAAATATATACATAAACCGAACTAAAAAGCAAAGATTTTTACGAACTTTTATTCGTCGAACATATTGATGTAAGAGAACAAATGATTGTAATATATATACGAACAAAAGTTTTTGCGAATAAAAATTCGGAGGTATGTATGAGAATTACTAGAAGAAGTATTTATAGAAAAGAATTATCTTTTTCACTTAATTTTATATTTATGATTATCTTGTATTTTTAATAGGTTTTGTAGGGTCGTTTCACAATGGTTTCCAGACAGATACCATCCAAATAAGTATATATCTATAAGAATAGCAGGCGATACTTTTAGAAGCAATAGCTGAAAAATACAATAATACTACTTATTCAAATAAAGAATTTATAGAACATATAAAAACTACAATAATCTGATTACAGATAAAATATATGCAGGTAACTATCTATAGTAGAACACCCTTTAATTATAAAAGCTACTACCGAAAATTTTCTCTTTTAGGTAGTAGCTCAAGAATTATATTTTATTTAATAGAAATTTATTCAACAGTAACAGATTTAGCAGATTTCGTGAAGCTTATCTACACTATGCTTTGTATAGGCTGGCATAATAGGAGATAAATTGTAAGATTACGAAAGCACTTTCCCAACATACTAAACTTATCATTACACTTGTATATATATATCACAAACATTTACATCATCATCAATTTCTAGATTGAAGCTAGGTAGCACAACATATCAGCACCTTAGCTTTAACTTACTCTCTAAGGTTTGGCACAGACTTAGATAATGAAATCTTTTTGAGTACAGACTAGCAATTACAGTGAATACCATTTTCTATCAAAAGCTTATAGGTCCATGCTTTAGTTCACCGACGCATAAGCCCCAGCATGTATATGATGATAGCTTTTAATTTTAATGCACCTTCTAAAGCTAAAGCATAATTCCAAAGCCTCTACCAGAGATACATCATTAAAATTTATTATATACTGCAATATCTTTTGAAGCGCTTATTCCTTTAATTTAAGACTTTCCTCTTATATAAGAATTTGACTTCTACAAGATTATTAGTAAAAGCTATAAGTTCATTCTTTTATGTACACTCTTTCCATAGCTAATAAGCCAATGTGGAGTATAAAAGCAGCTGATGTTTGCACCATATAAGCTAGTACTTGCAGCGGCTGTTTCAAGGAACCGACGTACTGGCTAGAGTACATAATCACTCTCTCTAGCTATTGTGGCTCCTTTTTACGCATTTACTATCGCTAGAGTTTTGGCTCCTTTATTTTAGCAAGTCCATAAAGCAGTTAAAGGTATCTCATAGTTTCACCTGATTGCGAGATTATTAAAACTAAAGGTTTTATTATCCATTACCGGATTTTCATTATAGCACATGCTATAGAAACAAGACAAGGTATTTTACACGATTTCTTGTAGAATATAGTGCACATACCCATGTACAGCACTTTGGCGCCACACAAAGCTAATATGTATTTTATTACAATTTTTAAAATACTATCATCTATATTATCCATCTAGCACTTCAAGGTAACTCCTTTATTTATTCTAGGCACAGTATTCTTAGCTTTCAGCTTGTCTGCACCCTCTCTCAACATACAAATGTCTCAAAACCGCTTTTTCATGGCAGAATCCACATCCCAGTGTACTTTTAAGCTCTCTACCTTTAGATTTTGCCTCCTTCTTATCATATGCATGAATACTATATGCATCCAGACAACACTGTATCTCTAGGAGCAATAAAATATTCTTTGGTATATGGGAATCGCAGTCGTTAAATCAGATGTAGCTAGAGCGGAGAAGAGAGTAGGCACAGGCTGCGTGAGGGCTTAACTCTCCTTATATACAAAAATATATTATGTGGCTCGGTCTTCAAATATTATACAAAAGAATAAGAAACCTAATAGCTTAGATACAAGCTCATATACTACTTTTATAGGATCGCCATTGTAAAGTCTCGTTTAAGATCAAGGCGGACCTACTTCACTATCAGTCTGCGTGATTTTTAATTTTAGTTTGTAAATTATACTCAGTTATTAATTCCTGATAATTTTCTATTATACCATTATGTATTAATGTTATTTTTCCGGCACTGAGGATGTGCATTTGTCGGTCAATGCTACCATGTGTAGCCCATCTTGTATGGCCCATGGCAGTATAAGCATCATTTGAAAGAGCCAAGGTTTTTGCTTTAAGAGCTTCAACTTTTTCTATGCTTTTACATACTTGTATCATAATCATCATTTACAATAGCTAATCGGCACTGTCATATCCCTATATTCTAATTGTTCAAGACCTGTGGTACAATATCTTTTTGCATTAAGTGGTCCTGTATAAGCTATTATTCCGCACATTTTATACATCCTTTCAAAAATAAGGCTTATTATAGTATGTTTTTAAAGATAGTCAAATAAAGTAAATAATTCTTAATATAAAAGCTAATATATAATTTTATTAAAATATCATTTTAAAATGTATATTTACACCCTTTTTTATGTTATATTTAAAGCATTATACATTGGGTTAAGAGTTAAATATGGGCTTAGATGATATAATTTGATAATGATGAAGATAGACGCAAATATCTGGCAGATTTAGCAAGATTAAAAGGATAAGAGAAGAAGAACGTCTTACTAAAGAGGGCTTAGTTCATATATAAGAGAAGAAAATAGTAGAAGTTCTAATAATTTTAAAAATAAAGAACTGAAATTCCTAATTTTCGTCGTAAAGATGATGAATTATATTATGAGCGAAGAAGTTTGTATGACGACTATGATGAATATGAATATGTACCTAGAAAAAGGAAACCAGGAGGTAAATAATCCTGCTCAAAATTAAAATCATAGAAGTAATAGAAATAATGATAGAGAATTAGAGAAAGTTCTAATAAAAATATTAGGAATAGCGATAGAGAAATTAGAGAAAGCTCTAATAAAAATATTAGAAATAACGATAGAGTAAATAGAAATATTTCTAGTAATAAAGATATGTTACAGAAGAAAAAGTAGGCATAATATTTTTTACAATTACTTGCTTTTGTGTATTTTAGGTTTTAATATATATATAGCATATTTTGAATACAAAAAGTGGATATTATAAATGTAGCTATATTTGGTGTAGATTCTAGAGATGGCAATCTAGGTGCTTTAGCTGATGTAAATATGATAGCTAGTATAAATAGAGCTACCGGGGATATTAATCTAGTATCCTGTTTTATAGAGATAGCTATACTGAAAATAGATGGAAAAGGAACATTTCATAAGTTAAATGAAGCATATTTTAAAGGCGGTCCAAGTCAAGCTATAGGAGCTTTGGAGAGAAATCTGGACTTAAAATAGATGATTATGCGACTTTTAACTGGAAAAGCATTAATAGAGACCATAAATATTTTTGGGTGGTGTAGACTTAGAAATAACTGAGCCTGAGTTTAAATATATCAACGGTTTTAGTAACGAAACAGTAAATTCGACAGGAATAGGTTCTGTACAGCTCAAAAAGCGCGGGTATGCAACATTTAGATGGTGTTCAGCTGCAGCTTATGCTAGACTTAGACTTATGGATACAGATTATAATAGAACAGAAAGACAAGAAAGGTAGTTTCTCTAGCTTTTGATAAAGCGAAGAATGCTGATTTTACGACATTGCAGCATATATTAACTACTAGTAATGCCACAAATATCAAACCAGTAGAGTATAGATAATGTGCTCCTGCCAAAAATATCACAAAGTATCATTTGGGGAAAAACTACAGGTTTTCCATTCGAAAAAGATACAAAAGTTGTAAATAAGAGGATTATGTTATAGTAGTATCATTTGAGAAATAATGTTATAGCTTTACATAAATTTTTATATGGTGATAACGTAGCGTATACTCCAAGCCCTGCTTTAGATGCACTTATGAAAACTAATTATAAAGAACACGGAATAGGAGCTAATGCACAGGAAAATATAGATGTCAAGAATGATGATAATTCTAAGGGATATATAGGAATAAAGAAACTAAGGCAGTAAATAATAAGAAAAAGGATAGTGCAAAAATTCTGATTCTAATAATGAAACTACAAAAGCCAATATGGAAAATACTAAGGAAAACTCTAAAAGAAAGTATAAAAAGAATCAACTACATCTTCAAATGATATTGTAGAAACTGAAAAGAATATTGCAAATATAGAAGAAAATGATGACTTGGAATAGAAAGCAAATTCAGACTATAAAACTAATAATGATGATACAGGAAATGGACCGCATTTAATAAAAATAATGAACAAACAAATGCACCAACGAAATCTACTGAAAATATTGAAAATGGTCAGGTATGAAGAACTAATTATAAATAAAATAAAAACATCTACCGTTAATAAAAAGCTATATAGTAGATGTTTTTATTTTATAAAAATTGAATTAGAATAGTAGGGAAAGTACTTTTATAAGTATTTATAATTATTCATGAAACACAAGTTTAACGAATAATTATAGGTAGAAGAATAAATACTTATAATAAATATCAAAAGCACAGTATACTTAGAATATACTGTGCTTTTCATAAATTAGTATTATTTTGCTGCTTCTAGATACTACATCTGTTATAGGGATCTACTTCTGATAATTCACCCTTGAAAGTTACTTTTACTTTATCTCCATCTTTTACAGTATCAAGACCTTTTGGAGCTTCAGCATCAAATGTAAAGCTATAAGTAGTTCCTTTATCATCAGTTACATTGAACATAACGTTCTTTATATCGATATAGTTCCTACTAATTCTTGCTCATCTGCATTCATAGCTTCTGCTTTTGTAGTTTCAGCAACCTCTGCCTTTGTTTCTACTGCAGATGTAGCCTCTTTTGATCCTGAAGAACAAGCACTCGCGGGTGCCATAGTAGCTAATACAGCTGACATTAAAAACTAATTTTTCATAATTATTTCTCCTTGAAATTATATTTATATAACGACTAAATTATCGTCTTACGATTAAAGGATTATACTACTTATTTAGTATATATCAATATATATTAGTTTTAAATATTAATTATGAAATTCAGTCTATATATTGTCAAATAACAGAAAAATAATTAAGATTTTTAATATAGATTAATATTCCTAATACATTACTGTGCATAAAAAGTCTATCTAAACTTCATAAATAGAGAAAAGGGTTGCAAAAACAAATAAATATTTTTGCAGCCACTTTAATCTCAAACACTAAAATCAACTATCTTTTTACATTAAATGCTTTGATTCCAGGATATACAGCTGAGCACCTAACTCTTCTTCTATTCTAAGAAGTTGGTTGTACTTAGCTACGCTCAGATCTGCTTGGAGCACCTGTCTTGATTTGACAAGTATTTAATGCCACAGCAAGGTCAGCTATAGTTGTATCCTCTGTCTCTCTGAACGGTGAGAAGAAAGTTGATGTATAACCTGCCTTATGAGCCATCTTAATAGCCTCAAGAGTTTCAGAAACTGAACCGATTTGGTTAAGCTTAATAAGGATTGGAGTTAGCTGCACCAAGTTCAATACCCTTTGAAAGTCTTTTCAGTATTTGTAACGAATAAGTCATCACCTACTAATTGAACTTTATTTCCAAGTTCTTTAGTAAGTTCTTTCCATCCTTCCCAGTCTTCTTCATCAAGACCATCTTCGATAGAAGTGATAGGATATTTTTCTACTAAGTTGTTCCAGAAAGCTATAAGCTCTGTAGAAGTAAATTCTGTACCGGCTTTTGGTAATTTATATTTTCCTATAGTACCTGTCTTCCACTCGCTTGAAGCGGCATCTATAGCTATCATGAAATCATCACCAGGTTTATAACCTGCAGCCTCAACAGCCTTTAAGATATATTTAATAGCATCCTCATCACTAGCTAAGTTAGGAGCAAAACCACCCTCATCACCTACAGATGTTGCAAGTCCTTCACTCTTTAAGATTTTAGCAAGTGCATGGAAAACCTCTGCACACCATCTTAAAGCTTCTTTGAAACTAGGAGCACCTACAGGCATAATCATAAATTCTTGAATATCTACAGTATTTGTTGCATGAGCACCACCATTTAAGATATTCATCATAGGAACAGGAAGTCTGTTAGCACTTATACCACCAAGGAATTTATATAGTGGAATATCAAGTGAAATAGAAGCCGCTCTGGCTGCAGCTATTGAAACTGCAAGTATAGCATTAGCACCTAAATTAGATTTATCTTTTGTTCCGTCAGCCTTAATCATTGCGTGCATCTATATATATATCAGATGCATCTAAACCTACTAAAACATCATTAATTGTTGTATTGATGTTATTAACAGCTTTTTCAACACCTTTTCCAAGATAACGATTTCCACCATCTCTGAGTTCAAGAGCCTCAAACTCTCCTGTTGATGCACCACTTGAGCTGTACCTCTCCGATAGTACCATCTACTAAGTAAACTTCAGCTCAACTGTTGGATTTTCCTCTTGAGTCTAAGATTTCTCTACCGATTACTTTCTCGATTTCTAAGTAATTCATTTCTTACTCCTAAATATTGAAGTATTCCTTAAAAGGTTTACGTCTTCAAATAATAACATATTTTTAATATAAGCACTAGCTTTTTAATAGAATTTTTAAGTTTATTTGTTAAAAATATTAAATTATTTTAATGCTAAGAATGCGCAAGGTTTCCACGTTTATCTCCGTGTGCTCTATGTGAAAAATAGATACTCACTATTGCAATGTGTACATATATCTGATATATGTATATTTTTCTTTAACACTGCATCCAATAAAAATCAATTTATTTTGCTTTGCTAATAAGTCAAGCTGATACTGTTCTTTTTGTATTAGGTGTAAATATATCTTCTAAATTACCTTCAAAAATTTTGTTTTTAAACTCTTTATATCCATCTTCCGATACTTCATAACAAGTCTTACAAATCCTCTAGACCTATACAAGCTATAATATCGCTTAGCTTTGTGTTCCAAATTCTTGTAGACATTTTATCAAGAGTAGACTTGGCCATGTTTATTGACCGTTCCTCTCCATCCGGGTGAGAAAGACCTATAGCTTTATGTATCTAAAAAGAATAGTGGTATGCAATCTGCGTAAAAGTAACTAAGCTTTATATCTTTTTCATTTGTAATTAAACCGTCTACATCATTGCAGGTCTTTCTTTTATTATTCCAAGTCCTCTATCTTCACTTTTTAACTAGTCGTACATTTGTAGAATGTATTTGATAAAGCAAGACAAAGAGAATCTACACTAATTCCTATAGCTTCTGATATTCTTCTAAAATTTTTCTTTTACATTTTCAGCTTTATCAGGCTTTGAAACTAAGATTCATATGAAATCTCAGTACTAACTCCACCTACTTTGGTGGAAAATCCAGTATTAACTAATCCTGTTTCTTCCAAAGCTTTAAAAACTCAATAGGACATTACACCACCTACATTTACTATAATCTCTACTTGGTTCCAATTCTTCTTAATTTAATATATATACTCCTCAAAAAGTTAAAATGCATTTTTAGTCCATTCTAATTTATTATTATCTATACTTGGCTATACTCAAAACGTATATCCCAGTATTTATACTATATTTGTTTTTGATCATAGATAAATATGCCATTTTTACGTATTTGTTCCGCCTTTTCTCTTTGTTACTGCTTCAATAGCATAACCTAATTTATTATTTTTATACTTAACCTCTACAAAAACCAAATAAGTACCATCAAAGCCTATAAGATCTATCTCTCCATGTTTGTTCTAAAATTTCTGTCTATAATTTTAAAATTATTTTTGAGCAAATATTCACAGGCAATATTTTCGTAAAAAGAACCTAATTCTCTCTTGTTTTGCATATTTCTCCTAAAACTTATATCTAAAATCCTATCTCTTATATGAAGTTTATAATCTATAATCAAGCTATTTATAATATAATTCGATAAATATTTTTCCACAAAAACTAGCCTATGTATTTTTGCTTAAACCAGATATTGCCTCATCATGTAATTTGGTTCCATAACCTTTATGTTTAGAAAAAGAATACTCAGGATATTCGTTATCATATTTAAGCATAAGTCTATCTCTTGTAACTTTTTGCTATTATACTTTTGGCCATATACTGGCACTTAAAAGTATCACCATGTATTAATGGAATTTGTTTTATATCTACATTAGGTATAGTTACAGCATCATTTAATAATGTTGGGCCTTATACTTGAGCTTGGATATTGCTATTCTCATAGCTTCATAGGGTAGCTTGTAATATATTTATTTTCATCTATACGTTTAGGTTCTACTATTCCTATTCCTATAGCTACAGCCCTTTTCTTGTATTATATCAAATAATTTCTCTCTTTTTCTCACTGAGTTTTTAGAATCATTTAAGTACTAATATTTCTTTCATCTTTAGGTGAAAATAACTGCACCAAGCAACCACAGGTCCTGCAAGTGGACCACGCCCCACCTCATCTATACCACATATAGTCATCAGGATGAATACTCTCTCTCGTATGAATACATAATGTAGGGTTCTTCCAAGTTCTGTATGGTTTTTCTTCTTTACTCTGTTTTGCCATCTACATATACCTCTATTTTGGGAGATTCTAAGCTAATACGACCCAATTTTTGCATTTCTAAATTCATTTATAAATAGTAGAATACCTTATCATAGTCATATTCTTCTCCCTTACCTATGCAAGCTCTCTTTTTAGCAATACTATGAAAGTGCTTCGATGTTTATCCTTAGTATCACGTCAAAGCGTTCTTTTTAATATCTCAGCTTTATTTTTCTATAAACCAAGCTATGAGTTCTGTTTCCCCAGTTCTCTTATGTCTCATAATCATATCATTTATGAGAGCCTATAAAAGCAATCATTCTCTCCTACATGTTCATCTTCAAACTTAGGCCAACAGTATACCCGGTGTATCGAAGCTCTACAGTTTTATTAAGTCGTATCCATTGGTTTCCTTTTGAACACCCGGTTTTTATTACCTGTTTTGACTGGCTTTACCTGGAAATAGAATTTATAAGAGTAGATTTTCCTACATTAGGTATGCCTGTAACCATAGCTCTAATAGGTCTATTTATTATCCCTCTTTTTCTATCTCCTTTTCTCTTTTGGCCAGAACAAGCTTTTTCGACAAGTGCAAGTAGTACATCTGTTTTCTGTCTTGAATCCATAAGTAAAACATTCATAGCCTAAAGAAATTAAAATATTTTGCAGCTATGTTTTGTAAGTTCATCAGCCATATCAGCTTTATTTAATATAATTAGTCTGGCCTGCACAGAGCCTAATTTATCTATATCAGGGTCTTCTAGTAGATAAAGTCTTGCATCTGTCATTTCTATAATTAAATCTATAATTTTAATATCTTCGGACATAGCACGTTTTGCTTTGGTCATATGCCGATACCAGTTGAATATTCACAAACCCTCTCGTAGTAACAAAAAGCCGTACACAAAAGTATACGGCTTCTTTTGGTTATTTTAGAAATTGTTGATAATTTCTTTAACCTTAGCTGCTTTACCAACTCTATCACGAAGATAGTTAAGCTTGGCTCTTCTAACTTTTACCTTTTCTGATAGCTTCGATTTTATCAACAAATGGAGAATGTACAGGCCATGTTTTCATCAACTCCTATACCATTTGAGTTTTTCTAACTGGAAAGTTTCTCTAGCTCCACCATTTTTGTCTTTTAAGAACTGTACCTTCGAAAATCTAGTTCTTCTCTCATACCTTCTTTAATCTTGTTATGTACTCTTACAGTATCACCTACGTTAAACTCAGGCATTTGCTCTTTAAGAGTAGCAGCTTCAATACTTCTAATTATCACCGTTCATTATGTGAACCTCCTAATATTTAATTTGACATTCTTAAACTAAAAGCCAGAGGAATATCTCTCTCACAACGTTGCTATTTTCATCATAAAGAATAGAAAAATCAAATATTATTTTTAGCTTGTTTAAGAATTCGATTTCTTTTTGCTAAACTCTACTTCGTTAATAATTCAGTCTTCTTTCAAAGGTACGTTTAATAGATTCTTTTCTTTTCCATTCTTCTATATGAATTGTCCTGAAAGTAAAAATTTCAGGAACCTTTAAAGCTCTATTCTTCCGGTCTGGTTATATTGAGATGATTCCAATAGATCTATCTTCAAAGCTCTCAAAAGTCTGCACTTTTCTTTATTACTATACGCCATCTACCATACGACTTATACTATCTATCATCACCATGGCAGGTAATTTCTCCTCCTGTAAGGACACAATCTCCTCACTAGATATGGAGATAGCATTTGTGGTTCTAAGGCTCTTTCATCAACACCCTCGTAATGACCACAGAGTATTACCAGTTCTTCCTCTTTAGCTAATTCTTTAGCCATCTTTTGATTAAAAACTCTTCCTTTTGTGGACTTGTATATATAAGCTTAGGATTTTTACCTGATTTATAGCTTATATTGTCGTAAGCATTACAAATAGGCTACACTGCATGAGGCATAGCCCGAGCTGCCACCTCCATAAGGATAGTCGTCTACTCTTCTATGCTTATCTTGAGTATAATCTCTTATATTAACAGATTCTATGCTTATCAAATCTTTGCTTTTGCTCTTCCTATAATACTGGTATTCATAACAAAAATCTATCATATCAGGAAAAAGACTTAGTATATAAAATTTCATAAAATATACTCCTAAATATCTAATAAACCATCTAAAAACATGAACTAATATATAATTATCTTCCAAATTAACATCAAGTATACAGTCTCTTAATATATGGGAAATAAAACTGGTTTTATTAGTTTTTATCTAAAAATAACTTCCATAACATGATTAGCTCGGTTTCAAATACATCTTTTTACAAAACCTAATTTGATTTTATTTTCATCTAGTACATCAAGTCCTATTAAATCACCCTATATAATTCTCTGTTGAGACTTTTAACTTGAGGTAATTTATTTCTGTCTACATAGATAGAGTATTTTCTATATTTCATAACTTCTTCAGGGCTGTTTATATTGGAAAATTTACAAAAGAAGCATATTTTTATTTTTCCTTGAAGTTTCCAGATCTGTAACTCATTCTATGCTTTCCATCTTCTGAAACCAGCTTACATTCTTTTATGTGTTTGAAATTATCTAAATCATCACTTGTAGGATAAACCTTTGCTTCTCCCTTTATACCATGAGCACTTGTAATTACTCCTAGTCTTAATTCTTCTAGCATACAAACTCCTTTATATAAGATAAAAGGAAGTTTAGCATTTTAAACTTCCTCTAGGTACTATCTTATTTCAAATACTACTTTTTATCATTGCCCTTTGCTGCTGCCTTGACAACATTTCTAATAGCTTTAGCTATCTTAGCGGATTACCAACAACTTTTCCCATATCCGTTTTCATCAACGCTAAGCTCAAGCAAAATACCTCTCAGTTTCAGATTCTTTAACGATAACTAATTCAGGCTTATCCACCAAAGCTCTTGCAATGGTTTCAATTAACTCTTTCATATCTTACCTCAATAAATTCAAAACTTAGTTAAGTCCGGCATTCTTTAAAAAGCTTAGCAACTCTATCAGTTGGTTGTGCACCTTGTGCAATCCATTTTTAGCTAATTCTTCGTTGAATTTAATAACACTTGGCTCAACTGTTGGGTCATAGTAACCTACTTCTTCTATAAATCTACCATCTCTTGGTGATCTTGAATCAGCCACCACTATTCTATAGAAAGTGCTTTCTTTTTGTCCCATTCTTTTTAATCTCATTTTTACTGCCATCTTTTTACTCCTTTAAAATAAATTATTATATATTTGAGTCTAAAAAGCACAAATGCTTTTTAAACATATTTAACTAAAATGGTAATTTAAACTTACTACCTAGTAGTTTACCAAGTCCACCCATCTTACCGGGATTAGACATTCCTGAGGGTGCTTCATCATCTTTTTCATTTGGTCGAATTGTTTAACTATTCTATTTACTTCACTTATATCTACTCCGCACCTTTTTGCAATACGATTTTTCTGGATGGATTAAGTATATCCGGATTGGAGCGTTCACTCTTTGTCATACTAAGCACTATAGCTTCTACTCTAGACATCTGCTTATCATCTACTTCAGGCATATTAGCAGGTAATCCCATACCCGTAACATACTCATAATACTTGATAAACCACCCATTTTTAGTTGTTGCATTTGATCTAAGAAATCCATTAAAATCAAATTCAGCTTTTTAATTTTTAGCCATTTCTTTTGATTTTTCAGAATCAATATCAAGTTCAACCTTTTCAATAGAGATAATATATCTCCCATACCTAAGATACGACTGGCCATGCGGTCAGGATAAAATTGTTCCAAATCGGAAAGTTTTTCACCCATACCGACATAAAATATAGGTTTTCGGTAACAGCTTTTATTGAAAGTGCCGCACCACCTCTAGTATCTCCATCAAGTTTAGTAATGATAACACCGTTAATATTGAGCTTTTTCATCAAAACTTGAAGCTACATTAACTGCGTCCTGTCCTGTCATAGCATCTACGACAAGTATTGTATAGTCAATAGATATATTAGCCTTGATTTCTTCTAATTCTTTTTCATCATATCTTCATCTATATGAAGTCTACCCGCTGTATCTATGATGATCAAATTATTATGCTGTTGCTTTGCTTCTTCTAAGGCCGCTTTAGCTATTTCCAGTGGTTTTGCTCCCGCTTTTTCAAATACGGAAACACCTTGTTTAACACCGTTTACTTTTAATTGTTCTATAGCCGCAGGTCTATAAATATCACAAAGCAACTAATAAAGGATTATAACCTTTAGCTTTGAATTTTTCCGGCTAATTTAGCGGCAGTTGTGGTCTTACCTGCACCTTAGTCCTACCATCATTATAATAGAAGTTTCAGAAGGTGATTTTAAGACTATTTCTGTCTTTTCAGAACCCATAAGCTTTACAAGCTCTTCATTTACTATTTTTATAACTTGTTGTCCGGTGCAAGTGAATTAAAGGGTACGTCCGTACCGACAGCTCTTTTCTTGTATATCATTTTATAAATTGTTTGACTATTTTAAAAGTTTACATCGGCTTCCAGTAGAGCCAACTTAACTTCTTTGAGAGCAGCTTTTACATCGGCCTCAGAGAGTCTGCCCTCACCTCTTAGATTTTTAAAAACATTTTGTAGTTTTTCTGATAAACTTTCAAATGCCATATCTACTCCTATATTTAAAATCTCATCTGAAATATCTGCTATCTTAGATATTAAAGAGAAATCTTTAGCTTGTAAGCTCTTTTCACTAAGCTCTTTAATTTTTACCAACAAGATTTTTGGTTTGTAGAAATTTCTTAATAAGACCCAATTTATTTCATATGATAAAAGTGTTTTATCGCAACGTTTTATCATATCCTTCTGACACTTTGTCTTGTTATTCCCTCATCTTTTGTAACTTCGCTTATGGAATAATCATTAAAAACTACTTCTTCATAGATACGTTTTTGCTTATCGCTAAGTAGTTCACCATAAAAGTCATATAAAAGATCTTGTTCTAAAATATTGTCTATATTTTTCATTCAGTAAATACCTCTTCTATTTACCTTACTGTGATAATATACACAAATCAATAGACTTTGTCAAGTGTTTTGCTTGACAAAGTCTATTGATATTATGTTAATAATAATTATTCTTCCATCAAACTATGTGCGGTCTTACCTAAAAACTCTAAACTGGTCTTTTTGTATGCAAATTTCTGTAAGCATATAAACTATAATAACCGGATAGTAAGAAACTAACTGCTACTGCCAAAACAGTTATATAAATATTATCCGTATGAAACAATTCTATAGCTAGAAAAATACTTGCGATAGGACAATTTGTTACACCTACAAAGACAACCAAGCTTGTACTCACAGCAACCTCTAAAAAGTATACCCAACAACTTAGAAATGGTAAATCCAAGACTGGCACCTATGGCAAAAGTAGGTACAATTTCTCCACCTTTAAGTCCTGCTGCTATTGCTAATGATGTAAGTATAATCTTTATTAAAAAGCTACATTATTTAATTCACCTTTTCAGCCAAGGTCAACAAGATTCATTCTGCACCATTATATATGTCTGTACCCAGTATGGTGCAAGCTACAAAAATACAATGGAAGAAATAAAAGCTCTTATATATGAGTTATGAATATATTTTGTATAAAAATCTGATATTATATGTATAGCTTTACAGAAAAATCTTGCAACTACAGCACTTATAGCAGCTAAGGCTATAATTAAAAAGAAAGTTCTAATATTCCAAGGCATTGTTTGAGTAACCGAAATATTTCTGCTTTTTAATCCAAGAAAGTTTGATAAACCGGCACCTACAAAAAGCGGCAAACATACAAGGAACTAATGCTGACATATAAAAGTATACCGACACTAAATATCTCTATACAAAAATATAGCTGCGGTTATAGGCGTACTGAATAAACCCTGAAAAACAAGCCGCCATACCGCACATAACTATCAGCTTCCTATCTTTTTCATTAGAATGTAATAGTTTTGCAAGAATACTACCTGTTCCTGCCCTAATTGAAGAGCAGCCCCTTCTCTACCAACACTGGCTCCAACCAAATGTGATAGTGAAGACGAAATATACATAAGAGGAACTAACTTAGGAGATATATCTTCTCCTGTACTTATAGATTCGATTACCAGATTCGTTCCCTTGCATTATAACTGCCAAGTAACTTATAGAAGAAAAACGATAAATATAACTACAACAGGCACAAATATCTTGATAAGAGGATAAGTATGCCATACTTTTTGTTACTTCTTTTATAGTCATTCCAAAAGCGAAACCTACAAAACCGCAACAACCCCTATAATGCTGGCGAGTATAGACCATTTTATGAAATAATATAAGGTTTCATGCTTAAAAAGAGCGTCTAATTTTTTTCTTTCATAATCCCCCACCTTATTAATCTGTGTAAAGTTCCTTTAAATTTTACCAATTTAGGTTTATAACCTTCTTTTTCCAATACCTCAACTATCTCATTTTTATGTTCTGTTCCAAAAGCTTCTAAAGTAATTCTAAGTTCTACTCGCCGCATTTCTATTTATACTTACAAATTGATTATGCTCAAGTCTCAATTACATTTCCTCTCAACTTGGCAAAGCAAAGTTGAGATTTTAGCAAGCTCACCGGTTTATCAGGTAATAAGGTAGATACAGTAAATATTCTATCTCTTTGTATAAGTCCGTGTTGTATTAGAGAAGCCATAGTAATAACATCCATATTACCACCACTAAGTATAGATACTATTTTTTACCTTTATATCAAGATGTTTCAAAGCCGCTACAGTTAGGAGACCTGAATTTTCTACTATCATTTTATGATTTTCACCATATCAAGGAAAGCGACTATAAGCTCATCATCACTTATAGTTATAATTTCATCTACATTCTTTTTGATGTATTCAAAAACTTTTTCACCTGCTCTTTTACCGCTGTACCGTCTGCTATAGTATTAGCTGAATCCAGTTATAGGAGAACCGTTTTTCTATAGCAGCTTTCATACAAGCAACATTCTCAGGGTTCTACACCTATAATTTTAATATTTGGATGTAGCATTTTTTTGCTAGAGTTGAAACTCCACAACAAAGACCACCACCACCTATAGGAACTAAAATACAGTCAACAGTAGGTAATTCTTTGATTATTTCCATAGCTATACTACCCTGTCCTGCAGCCACCTCTAAATCATCAAATGGATGTACAAAAGTAGCTCGGTTTCATTAGCTATTTCACAAGCCTTAGCCTAGAGCTTCATCAAAAACATTACCCTCTAAAACAACTTCTGCTCCATATGCTTTGGTTCTATTTACTTTGATAAGAGGTGTGGTTTGTAGGCATAACTATAGTTACTTTCGCTCCTGCAAGCTTAGCGGCATAAGCTGCCTTGTGCGTGATTACCTGCACTGGCTGTAATAAAACCTTTGGATTTTTCTTCCTCGCTGAGAGTTGAAATCTTATAATAGGCACCTCTAACCTTATAGCACCTGTATACTGCATATTTTCAGGCTTTAAAAATACCTTATTTCCACATTTTTCGGATTCACTATATATAAGTTTTGTTTCGGTTGTTACTTCTTTAACAATTTCGCTTGCTTCTTCAAATTTTTCAAGTGATAAAGTGTCCATATACTACTCCTCTTTTGTACTTTCTTTTATATCAAATAAAGCATCTACAAATTCTTTCGAATTGAATTTTGTAAATCGTCTATTTTTCTCCTACACCTACATATTTTACAGGTATTCCCAGTTTCTGTTTGTATAGCTACAGCTATTCCTCCCCTTGCCGTGCCATCAAGTTTGGTTAATATTATACCCGTAATATCTGTAGCTTCTTTTAGAATTGTCTAGCTTGTTCTAAGGCATTTTGACCTGTAGTACCATCTAAAACTACTAAGGTTTCTATATGCACCACTAAATTCTTTTTCTATAATCCTATCAATAGCTCTTCCATAAGATTTTTCTTGTTATGAAGTCTACCTGCAGTATCACAAATAAGTACATCAACATTTCTTGCTTTTTGCAGCTTGACAAGCATCAAATACTACAGCAGCGGATCTCAGCCTTCATTCTGGAGCAATAATATCAACATTAGCTCTCTTTGTCCATTCTTCAGGTTGCTCTATAGCGGCTGCTCTAAAAAGTATCAGCGGCTGCAACTAAAACCTTTTTACCTTTGTCTTTTTAATATACTAGCTAATTTACCTACACTAGTGGTTTTACCTACACCATTTACTCCTATAATTAAAAACTACAGATTTATTTTTTCAAAAATCATGCATTTTCTCCCAAATCCATACGATTTTTTATGGTATCTATCAAAATTTGTTTGCATTCTACAGGAGATTTTATGTGTTCTTCTTTTTACTATAGTTTTTAAATTTTCTATGATATCAGTAGAAAGCTCTAACTCCAATATCGCCCATAATAAGAGTTTCTTCTAATTCTTCGTAAAATCATCATCTATGGCATTATATCCAAGAAAAACATTTTCAAGTCCTGAAACTATAGTATCTCTAGTTTTTGATTAAGTCCTTCTACCAGTTTAGCAAAAAGCCCCTTTTCTTTTCTTCCATATAACCTCCTAATTAGCTAATTTATCTTCTATAAGACTAACAGAAACAGAGTTGACACTCCTTTTCCCTGCATAGTTATTCCATATAGTCTCATCAGAATTTACCATAGTTCCTCTTCTATGTGTTATAACTATAAATTGAGTTCTATCACTTTAATTTATGTAAATAGTGTGCAAATCTATCCACATTAGAATCATCAAGTGCAGCTTCTATTTCATCTAAAAGTGCAAATGGTGATGAGTTTTAGATTCTGTATTGCAAATAATAAAGAAATAGCTGTCAAAGCTTTTTCACCACACTGATAATTGCATCATATTTTTGTAATTTTTACCCGGTGGTTGAGAGATAATACTTATACTTGCATCTAGAATATCAGCTTGCATATCAAGCTCCAACTTACCGCTACCACCACCAAAGAGTTCAGAAAAACTTTGTTAAATTCTTCGCTAATAAGTGCAAATTTTTTTCTTTGAATTGTTTTCGCATTCTATATCCAACTCGGATATAATAGACATAAGCTGTTTAGTAGCTAAGATTATATCATCATATTGAGTTTTTAATTCCTCATATCTTTCGGATACATTCGCATATTCTTCAATCGAAGCGACATTTACATTTCCAAGACTTCTTATACGGACTTTTTCTTGTCTATATCTTTTTAGTTCAGAAATATTCACTAAATCTTTATTAACAAAAGGCTTACAAGTGTTTAAGCTGAGTTCATATTCTGTCCACATATAAGAATTTAAAGAATTTCTCCCTATCTTCCAATTTTTCTTTATTAGCTTGTAATCTGAATATATCTTTATCTAATAAAAGAAATTCTTTGTAATATCTCATCTTTCTTATCGAAAAGTTCTTTATGTTTATGTGATTTTTCTTCCTTATTAGCTATATGAATCTTTAAATTATTTTTCTTTCTCTAATATATCTAATTTTAAACTCTCTATATTTTGGTTTTTATATTTTTCTATACTCTTATTTTTAGTTCTATATTATCCTCAAAATTTATATTTGAAATTAGAGATTTTTCTTCTTGTTCTATCAAATTTGCTAATTCATTTTCTAATCTGAAAAATATTAGATATATTATGCTCTAGAGCGAGCTTTTTAAAGCTTGCTATATTTAATTCTATATTTTTGTTTAGCTACAAATTCTTCATTTTCTTTTTGTAGATTTTCTAATTTAGAATCTAAATCTTTATTATATTCAGCCTTATTATCTGCAAGTTCGTTTTAAAAAGCTTTTAAGGAGTTTTCTAAATCTGAATAAGATGATTTGTTTTAAATACTTCCCTTATCCAATACTTCAATCTCATTTAAAAGGGAAATTTAAGTCGGTAGCATTTTTGATTTTCTTTCTTCAAATATACTCAGACTATTGGTAATGGTATTGATATTCAAATTAGCTTTTAAGTTGTTCTTCTTTATAATTATTAAGAAGAAGTATATTTGTATTCATTTCAGCTTTTTAAATTGCTTAAATCAGAACCAAGTTTTTCTAAGATTTTTCTTATCTTTAGATATACTAAGTTCTAAATCATCTATTTCTCTTTTTCACCCAGAAGATTTTGAATTATTCCTATAAGCACCACCACTAGAGAGAACCGCCCGGTGACAATTGATCGCCTTCTAATGTTACAAGTCTATACTCATATTTATATTTTTGCAATAGCTATAGCATTATCAATATTATCAACTACTATTATTCTGGAAAGTAAATTACTTATAAAGCTTTTTATAAATATCAGCAGTATCAACCAAATCACCGGCTATTCCTATAACACCTTTTTCACTTAAAATATTAGTATTCTTGATAGGGGCACCGGCTTCTATACTACTAAGAGGTAAAAGGTAGCTCTACCAAAGCTTATTGCTTTTTAAGGTATTCTATAAGAACTTTAGCTGTATCTTCATTATCGGTAACTACATTTTTGTATTCTGGCACCTAAAGAAATTTCTATAGCAAGTTCATAATTTTTAGATACTTTGATTAAATCTGCAACAACTCCATGCATACCTTTATTTCTAGTCTTGCTTTTCCATGACCTTTTTGATGGATAAACCATATCCGTCATATCTTTCAACAAGATTTTTAAGAGTATCTAACTTTACTTTAGCTTGTTGATAAGCTATTTTAACTTTCTCAATATCTGAAACAAGCTGTTCTTCTTGAAAATTATACTTTTTAAAAGTTCTTCAATATTGTTAATTGTTAAAACTTCTACTTTGCTCTTCTATTTTTATCTTTTGAAAGTTTATTTTGTTCTTCCAAAAATCCTATTCTTTAAAACTTTCATCTTCAACTTGCATAGCAATTAATCTAGCATCTAACTCACTTTTCTTATATTAAGTTGCTCTATTGTAGTTTTAGAACTTTCCAGTTTAGCTGCTAAGTCGGACTTAGTATTTAGATTTTCCAATTTTTGTTTATTATAACTCGAAATATTTTTCTAATAAGAGTTTAATACTTTTTATCTATTTCAATTATTTTATTATCTAAATCAATTTTTATACTCTCGTTTATCTTCTAATCTTTTGCTTAAATCTGTTTTCTCATTTTGGGCTTCCAGTATATTGCTTTTTATTTGCTATTTCATTTATTATAGAATTTTTCTGGTGCTATAATGTTCAAGATTAACTCTATCCGTATTTATTTGTTCTTTTAATACATCAATTTTACCATAAAAATCTTTTTAAGAAATACTATTATCAGATATGCATTTCTTAAATTAGTTATTAAATCTTCTAAGTTATTTATCTCGTTATCTATAATTTCAAAGTTTGAGTTTATTTCTATACTTTCTTTATTTGATATCTCTAAATCTTTTACTAAGGATAGCTTCTTTTTGATATTTCTTCTAACTCATTACTTATATTATTTTTCTTGTAAGATAAACATACTGGAATCTAAAAACTCTAAGTTCATCTCTAAAGCTTTAGATACTCTTTTTGCAACTTCTGCTTGTAAAGGCCCCTACTTGTTTTTTCAAGTTTCGGAAAGAATATCTGAAAACGACGAGTTAAATTAGCTTTTTCATTTTCCAGTTTTTATAGCTATACTCTTTCGTCTCTTAAATTTTGTAATACCTGCGGCTTCATCAAAAAGCTCTTCTTCTCTTCAGGTCTACCACTAAGTATTTTTCTACCTGTCCCGACCGATAATGGGAATATCCATCCTTTCCTATACCTGTATCATAGAAAAGGATTCATTTTATATCTTTTAATCTTTACGGAGGAACCATTTATCATATATTCGCTTTCACCTGAGCGAAAAAGTCGTCTAGATACTGTAACTTCATCAAAATCTATATTTGAGAGCATGATCCAGAGTTATCTAAAGTGATAGCGACAAAAAGCATATCCTTAGGGTTTTCTAAGCTTTGTACCTGCAAATGTACATCTTGCATATTTCCACCACGCAAGCTTTTTGCACCTGCTCACCAAGAACCCAACGAACAGCATCACTAACATTACTTTTTCCGGAACCGTTAGGACCAACTATACGGTAATACCTTGATGAAAATCAAAAAGTTATTTTTATTGGCAAATGATTTAAAACCTTGTACTTCTATTTTAAATACATATTTACTCTATACTTTCCTAGTTTTAGTGCTAAAAGAGCCGCTTCAGCCTCGGCATTTTTACTACTTCCTTTTGCTTCTCAAAATCTTCTCCATTTATTAAGACTTTAACTAAAAATTCTTTATTATGATCAGGTCCACTTTCACCTAAGCAAAATATATTCGGAGATATATTATATAATTTTGAGTTTCTTCTTGTAGGGTGGTTTGCTATCATAAAAGAATTGCTTATGTTCTATATCACTGAGCATATGTTTTAAAAATAAACTCTTTTGCATTAGCAAAACCACCATCCAAATATATGGCACCTATTATGGCTCTAGTGCATCACTAGCAGACTTGCTCTACGTCTACCACCGTGGCATTTTCACCTTTTCAAGTAGTAAGTATGAACCTAAATTAAGAGTGTTAGCTATATAACAAAGTGCCGGTTCACAAACAAATTTTGCTCTAAGTTTAGTTAAATCACCTTCAGGTTTTCTTTTATATTTTCAAAAATACTCGCTACTTATAAGTTCAAGTACGGCATCACCTAGAAATTCAAGTCTTTCATTTGGAGCCTAATTTACCTAATTTTTCATTAGCATAGCTGGAATGTGAAAAGTGCGTGCCTGACTAGCTTCTCATTTAGTAAATTTATATGAGATTGCCATCTCTAAATTTTTAAATTACTCATCCTTTTACCCTTTATCTCATAAAGGTGCAACAGCATAACTTTGTAGCACCTTAGTAAAATAATCTATAGCTACCTTTATTTGCTCAAGAGCACGCTCACAGTAGTTATTTTTTCGGCTATATCTGAGGTATTTCATCATCAAATTCTTCTTCTATTCCCATTATTATTTGGAATATATCCAAAGAATCAGCTCCTAAATCATCTATGAAAGTTGAATCCTGTCTTATCTCATCAACATCTATATTTAATACCTCTGCTATAATTCCTTGTAACTTTCAAATTCCATTTTTAATTTCCTCCTAAATTATCATTTAAACTATCTTTTTATTAAATTATTAATATCTGCTTGTGTAAAAACTTATACATTGCAGAATTGCGTTGCAAATTTCGTTTTCTTTTGAGCTGCCATGTGCTTTTACAACTAGACCTTTTTAAACCTAAAAGGGAGCACCACCATATTCACTCGACATCAGAAACTTTTTAACATAAAAGCTTGATTTAACTAATAAAGCACCTATTTTAGTAATAAAGTTACTCGTTAAAGCATCTTTTATTTTAGCAAATAAAGTCTGACCAACACCTTCATATAACTTTAATATAATATTTCCTGTGAATGCTTCTACAAACTATAACATCAAGCATAACCTTTTGGAATATCTCTCGCTTCTATACTTCCAATAAAATTGATGTCTTTTTAACTCTTTTAAAAGAGGAAAGTTTCCTTTAACCAAAGCATTTCCTTTTCTTCTTCGGCTCCTATATTAACTATAGCTGCACGTGGATTTTTAACGCCCACTATTTTTCCATATAGAGAGAACCCATTTTAGCAAATGAACAAGATGAGAAGATCTTGCATCTACATTTGCACCACAATCTATAAGTAAAGAAACTCCCTTTAGAAGTAGGAATCAAAGGAGCAAGGGTGCTCTTTCTACACCCTTAGCTTTTCCAACTAGAAAACTTGGTCACCAACTAAAAACGGCACCTGTACTTCGGCAGAAACGAAAGCATCAGCTTCTCCCTTTTTACTAGTGAGCCCTACCACTATAGATGAATCTCGTTCTTATAGTCAGCTACAGGCGGTTCAGACATGTTTCAATAACTTCACGGTATGAATTAACTCTAATCGTGAATTATCATAAGTTTTATCTTTTAAAATTTTTAATGCTATCTGTATCTCCGATAAGCTTTTATAACATACGTCTTTATTAAGTTCTGAAGGCTTTCAAAGCTCCTAGTACAGTGGCATTTGGAGCATTATCTCCACCCATTGCATCTAATACAATCTTAACCATAAATACCTCTTATATAATATTTCTGCTTTAGTTTAAACTATAAAAATATAAATTTCAATACTTTGATAGTGATTTTTAAAAATACATAAAATGAAAAGCAGCTTCTCTTAGAGAAACTCCTTTTTATCTTAATATGCAAAAATCTTAGTCAACTGATACGATTTCACGCTTATTATATGAGCCACAAGCTTTGCAAACTCTATGAGGCATCATTAACTCACCACATTTAGAGCATTTTACAAGAGTAGAAGCTTCCATTTTCAGTTAGCTCTTCTCTTATCTCTTCTTCCACGAGAAGTTTTTATTCTTTTGGACAAATTGACATGAAAAACACTCCTTACGTCCATAACCTAGATTAGTATACATAGATGTATATGTTTTGTCAACAAAAATCATATAAAGTATAATTATAAGTATTAGCCAACCAATCTTTTTGTTTCTCTAGCTATAGCTAATTCTTCATTTGTAGGTAAAGCATAAGTTTAACTGTAGAATCAGGAGTTGAAAATACTTGTTTTTGACCTCTGACATTATTTGCTTCTTCGTCAACTTTAACTCCCATATAAGAAAATGCTTCTGATACTATCTTTCTTGTATCTTTATCATTTTCTCCTACACCGCCGGTAAAAGCAAATGGCATCTACTCCACCCATAGCAGCTGCGTAAGCACCTACATGTTGATAACTCTATATCTAAATGCTTCGAGTGCAACTTTAGCTAAGTGATTTCCTTCTTCTGCCGCTTTTTTCAATATCTCTAAAAGTCAGAAGAAATACCATTAGTCATACCTAAAACGCCTGATTTCTTATTTAATATATTAAGAACTTCATTTACATCCTTGCCTTCTTTATTGCAAATGTATTGAACCACAGCAGGATCTATATCTCCTGAACGTGTTCCCATAATAAGTCCTTCAAGTGGTGTAAGCTCCATAGAAGAATCTACACATTTACCACCCTACAGAAGCTGAAATACTGGCACCATTTCCTAAGTGGCGAAACAATAACTTTTAGCATTTTCAGGTTTAAATTACCAAATTTAATAGCCTCACCTGAAACGAACATATGGCTTGTGCCATGGAAACCATATCTACGAACAGCATACTTTTCAAGATATTCATGAGGAATAGCATAAGTATAGGCTTTTTCAGGCATAGACATGCCAAAAGCTGTATCAAATACCGCTACATTTGGAACACCGAGGATAGCTTCTTCAACTGCTTCTATACCCATAAGGTTGGCGGATTATGTAGAGGTCCAAGATCAAAAGCATTCTTTAATCACTTTTTACATCTTCTGTTATTATAACAGAATCAGAATATTTCATACCCGCGTGTAATACTCTATGTCCTACAGCAACAATTTCATCAATACTACTAATAACTCCATGCTCTTTATCTGTTAAAGCATCAAGAACAAGTTTGATTGCAGCTGTATGATTTGGCATAGGTGATTCTACTATATATTTGTCTTTACCTATAGTTTGATGTGTTAGTTTAGAACCATCGATGTAAATACGCTCACACAAACCTTTTCGCCAATAATTGCTCATTTTCCATATCTATAAGTTGATATTTGAGCGATGAACTACCGCAATTAATAACTAAAATTTTTCATTATTAGTTATCCTCCCTTTATATTTTATATTTAAAATTATTTTTATTAATTTGCTACGCATTGCACAGCTGTAATAGCTACTACTCCTACTATATCTTGCCATGAACAACCTCTTGAGAGATCATTAACTAGGGACTGGCTATACCTTGGCACATAGGTCCATAGCATCAGCTTTTGCAAGTCTTTGAACTAATTTATAGCCTATATTACCTGCATCTAAATCAGGGAATACAAGAACATTAGCCTTACCTGCAACCGGTGAAGTAGGTGCTTTAGATGCTCCTATTTCAGGTACTATAGCTGCATCTAATTGCAATTCTCCATCTAATGCAAGATTTGGAGCTAATCCCTTAGCAATGAGTGTAGCTTCTACTACTTTATCTACATCAGCGTGCTTTGCACTTCCTTTAGATGAATGGCTAAGCACTAGCAACTCTTGGTTCTTCTCCCTACTAATAATCTAAAGCTTTCTGCAGAAGAAATAGCTATAGAAGCTAATTTTTCAGGGTCCGGATTTTGTTCAAGTCCGCAATCGGCAAAAACAAAAGTGCCATTCTCACCATATTCACAATTTGGAACTTCCATTAAAAAGAATGCTGAAACTAATTTTGTACCCGGTTTTTGTTTTATAATTTGTAAACTAGGTCTTAAAGTATCAGCTGTTGAATGACAGGCACCACTAACCATACCAGTCAGCGTCTCCGTTTTTAATCATAAGACAAGCATAATAAGCGTAATCATTAAGAATTATTTTTCTGGCTTCTTCATGTAGTTAAACCTTTAGATTTTCTAAGTTCTACAAATAAATCTTCGTAAACTTGTGTTTTTCATAAGTATGTGGATTAATAATTGTAGCTTTAGATATATCAAGTCCTTCTGAGTTTTTAGCAACTTCTTCAGGTGTTCCGATGATAATAAGATTAGCTAACCCTTCTTTTTAAAATCTGTTCGGCGGCAAGAAATGTTCTTCTATCCATAGATTCAGGTAAAACTATAGTTTTATTAGCCACTTTAGCTCTTGCCTTTATACTATCCATTACTCCCATGGTAATGCTCCTTTCAAAAATACTCTTTTGTCAAATCAATAATGATGACATATTGACTTAATTATAGTATATTTACTATATAAAATACAAGTAATGGATTATTGTATACAAATTTTATCATATAGAAAGGTATAAAAATTGAAAAAGATACTAGGAATAATAGCAGAATATAATCCTTTTCATTTTGGGACATAAGTATCAAATTGAAAAAGCTAAAAATTTCCGGTGCTGATTATATAATTTGCTTAATAAGTGGAGCTTTTGTACAAAGAGGCGAGCCGACGATATTTTTCTTCTTTGGATAGAGCGAAAATGGCATTGGAAAATGGCATTAATGCAGTCTTTGAAATGCCTACATATTTTTCTACATCCAGTGCTGAAAGCTTTGCTTTTTATGGGTGGACTTTTTCTCAAAATTAGAGTGGATTATTTATCTTTTTGGTGCTGAAAGTGCTACAAGAGATGATTTAGCTTTAATTGTAGATATTTTAGATAAAGAAAGTACGGATTTTAAGTTTACTTTAGCAGGTGAATTAAAAAGGGTATGTCTTATCCTAAGGCTCGTGAAAAGCTATTTTTAAAAGAAATTAATAAATATAAATTATATAATAAAAGCTGATTATAAAAACTTCTGGATAGTCCTAATAATATATTGGCTATAGAATATAGAAGCTATAAAAGAAAATAAAGTCAAATCTTGAACCTTTAATAATAAAAAGAACTAGTGATAATTGTAATACAATATGATATAGAAGAAAAATAATTTCGCTTCTGCTACTGCTATAAGAAAAAGAATAATAGAGGCTTATCAAACTGAGTCTAATTATGAGAATATAAAAGATTTTTGATTCCAAACTCTGTTTTTCTGATATTTTAAATTTGAAACCTCTGTCAAATAATGATATTTTTACCTTATATAAATCTTGAACTTGAAAAGTATTCATATAAAAATGAAGATTTAAGTGTTTTCTAGACATTAATAAAGAGCTAAGCAATAGAATCATAAATACTTTTTGGGAGCTTTGTCTTATGAGGATTTTATTAATATATTAAAATCTAAGCAGTATACATATACTAGACTTTCCAGATCTCTTAGTCATATTTTACTCGATATAAAAAGATAAGTTTGATATTTTAAATAAAAAGGAGCTACTTATGCTAAGTTACTAGGTTTTAATAAAAAGATGGCGAACTTCTTAGTATATTAAAAAGAAAAAGTAAGATTCCTATAATTACTAAAAGAAAAAGATGCAAAAGACTAGAAGAACTTAGTTACAATTTATATAAACATAATGAGTTTAATAACAAAATTTATAATGATATTTATTACTATAAATATAAAGAAGATATTAAAAAGCTTAAAAATAATCTTTTTATACTTGAATAATTGACTTTAAATATTCTTATGATAAACTTGAACGATATAAGATTTTTCTTATATGAATATATTATAAAGGAGATTATTATGGGAATAAATTTAGATACTAGTATACCTGTTTTTACTGTATTCATTCAAGGTTTACTTAGTGTTTTTCTCACCTTGTGTATTACCTCTTCTACCACTTTATATAAGTTATTTTTCAGGTGGTGCCAGTAAGATAGATGAAAATGGAAATATTATATATCCTAAGGGAAAAATATTTTTAAATACAATATTTTTGTTTCTAGGTATTAACCTGACTTTCTTTATTCTAGGTTTTAGTTTTACTGCTTTTGGAAGATTTTCTAAATTCACATCAATTAATGTTTGCTAGAGTTAGCGGTATAATTATGATACTTTTTGGTCTCTATCAATTTGGACTTTTTCGGTAAAGATAAAACTTTAGAAAAAGAAAGAGACTTTAATTTGGGATTTTTCAAAATTCGGAACAGGTATTTTGAGTGCTTTTTATTTTTAGGTTTTACTTTAGTTTTTCTTGGACTCCTTAGTATGGGGTCCTATTATGAGTAGTGTTCACTTATGGCAGTTCTTCTGCTACTATTTTAAAATCTATACTACTTATAGGAGTATATGTATTAGAGCTTTATTATACCATTTTATTAACAGGGTTTATTTACAGCAAGTATGTAAGTTTCTTTAAGAAGCATCAAAATATTGTTAAATATACGGTAAAAATAGAGTGCTATATTACTGATTTTTAATGGGAATTATGACTGCTACAGGTTTTTATGAGATGGAGATTAGCTCATATTTATCAAAGTTTGCACCTGTAGGTCAATCTTATGATAATACTTCTTCTGATAAAGCAGAAAAATAAAAGCGAAGAAAAGGCTAATGAAAATGCTGAAACAAAAAGAAACTAATAAAAGCACTGAGAATGACAAGGAAGAAACCAAACAATTAAAGCCCTGCAATAGACTTTACTTTGGTAGATCAAAATGGAAATACTCATAAGTTAAGCGACTATAAAGGAAAAACTGTATTTCTTAATTTTTGGGCTACTGGTGTCCACCTTGTAGAGCTGAAATGCCGGATAACATGTATGAGGACTATGGTAAAAATACTAAGGATTTAATAGTTTTAGGTGTTACGGAACTAATGTAGGTAATGAAACAGATGCTAAAGGTGTATCTGAATTTCTAAGCCAAAAATTCATATTCATATCCTGTTGTAATGGATGAAGGCGGTAGTCTTGCAAGTAAATATGGAGTAAAGAGCTTTCCTACCACTTTCATTGATAAATGCCGATGGTAATGTTTTTGGATATGTCGTGAGTTCTTTAAATGCTCATGCACTTGAAAGTATTGTAAACAAACTATGGATGTACAAAATAATATTACAAAAGTTGTCTAATATGACATATACCCTCTTACTAGAAGATCCCGGTAAGGAGGGTATTTTTATGCGTTATAGTTATGAATTCAAAGAAACTACAATGGAAGAGATTAGTGGATGTGCTAGGACCGGATTAATTGATAAACGTCCAAAGGAAAAATCATTCTTACAAAGGGGTGAAGTTGGTAAGATTGTTGATAATGTTATTATTTTGAGAAAGAGTATCTGAAGTGCTTAAAAAGCTATTGAAGAATATATATATTATTATAATAACAAAGAATTCAGGCAAAACAAAAGTGGATGCCATATTCAATCTCAGGATAGCATCCATGCGTTTCAGCAATTAATAAAGAGTGTGTCCGAATTTTTGGAGTACATATCCATACATATAAATATCTAGACTGCAAGATCTTTTGGAAAAATTAATTCCTTCACTCTTTTTTCTTTAGCTATTAAAATCTAACTTTTCAAGTAGCTTAATTACTTCAGTACTCTTTAATACTTTCCATTGAAGCAACTGTTTTCATTCACAACAATGGCAGGCGTACTCATAATACCGTAAACCATAACCTTTTTCCATATCTGTGATATATTCTACTTCAATTCCTAACCCTAGTTCCTTCAGTGGCTTTTTAATATTTTTCATACTCGATCATGACAGCTTTTACACCGGCACCCAGCACATAATGCTTTGTAACCTTATTATCTCCACCACAACAGTTTTTCTACTTGTTGACCGCTGCAGCAACATGATGATGCTTCATAAGTAGCTATCTCCATTACAGGCACAAAGCCGGCTCTACACCTTTAACTTCTTCTTTTCTTTCCCTAATCAAATAATGACACAATCTTTTCCTCCTGTTAAATATAGTAAATATTGAAATGCATTAAATGCACAACCAACAATAATAATTCCTACGGTACAGATTCCAATGAACAGACCTAAAAGTTTTGATTTTATTGCCTTTTTTAACATAATCACGGATGGAAGAGACAGTGTGGTTACTCCCATCATAAATGACAATACAACCCCCAACCTTGCACCTTTAGCAAGCAGTGCTTCTGCAATAGGAATACATCCAAAGATATCTGCATACATCGGAACCCCTGCAATTGTGGAAATAATGACCCAAATGGATTACCGGTACCAAGAAATCTCACTATAATATCTTCCGGTATCCAGTTATGAATAAAGGCTCCTATTCCAACACCAACAAGAATATATGGGAAGACTTTTTTTAATGTTTCAATAACCTGCTCCCACGCATATTTTATTCTGTCTTTAACCGTTAGTTCTTCCTGTGGAATATCGATTTGCTTTGCATTTCGTATAAATTCTTCACCTGATCTTCACAGGTGAAGTTTTCGATAAATGTTCCACCTGCAACTGCAAATGACAAGACCGAGTAACACTAAACCACTGCCACTAGTTCCAAAAATACTCATCAATAGTACCAGAGAACCAAGGTCTACCATTGGAGATGAAATAAGGAAACTAAATGTAACTCCTAATGGTAATCCGGCACTTGTAAATCCAATAAAAAGAGGAATGGAAGAACAAGAACAAAAGGGTGTAACTGTTCTAGTAATGCCGCTAAGATGTTTGCACCAATTCCGTGAAATCTTCGAAAGTATCCTCTTAGTTCTTTCTGGTGGAAAGAAACTCTGGATATAACTAATGATAAAAATTAGCATACAAAGCAAGAAAATAATTTTTATCACATCATGAGATAAAAATTGAACACTGCCTCCAATCTTCCCGGATGTATCAAGACCAATAGAGTATAAGAACTCTTTCCAATCAATGAACTAAGCCATTTCATTCCTAAAATTTGATCTTTGTATGAATATCCAAAGCTGTACTCAAAAATTGCATATTTAACCTCCTAATAGTTTTTATAGTTTTTGCATATATCAATGTATTCGTTTGAAGAGAAAGGCAACCTTACTTGATTGCCTAATATATATTATTCACACTTGTCGCAGTTGCATTCACCATTTGAATCAGTGGTTTCAAGATAATGAGAAAAACATATCCTTAAAACGATTTTCCCTTCCACTGAAATTGAGTAGTGCATCCATCTCCATCTTTTCTAGAATCGACAAGTCCCACAGTCGCAAAAGCAATTTCATATGATGAGAAAGAGAGACGATTGGGTAATAGATAACACTTCAAGTATAATGCAGGCACATTTTTCTCCATGATGCAAACATTCTAAAAATACGAAGTCTGTTTTTCATCTGCCAAAGCCTTAATCATACGAACACTTCTTTATAACTCATAGTATCCACCTCTATAAATTTATACTTATTATGCCAAATACATTTATACTTGTCAATATATCGAACTATAAATTTTCTATAAATGATAAACACACACTGCATTGCTGCAACGTGCCCTTATCGTATTCCGTGTTCAATTATCTCTTAAGTTCAATCGTCGTACCGATTTGAATTTAAAAATAAGCTTGTCATTAAAGACTATAATCTTATCAATGAGTATTCTTATAACCCGTTCATCGTATTCAGTCACTCGGCTTGACTGTAGTCTGTAGGAACTGTCGCATCTCTTCGATTCACTTTTAATATTTCCTGCTCGGTATCCTTTGGTTACAACTGCTGTATTTTTCCTAAATCATCAATCTCATTTGCAATAATATCGTACTCAGTTTTCTTATTTACACAAAGCACCAGCTTTTCCTGTATTTTACCGTCCTTTGTCCTTTTAATCTGGCTGGCATCTCCATTTTGTGAGATACAAAGAAGAATGTCAAAATTGGAATTGATAAATGTCATTTTTTCTTAGTATCAAAATGAAATACTTTTGTTATAAAAATTACTTTTTAAAGATACTTTAAAAAAGCCTTTAAAAGGACTTATAAAATAAAACTAATGGGGCTTTTCGCTCCCCTATTTTACTAATTCATATTTTTCCTAAATCCGATTCTTTAGTATCCCATTTTTATAAACTCCATCTTTATCTATCCAGTAATACTTACCTCGTTATCTTATTTTCTACATAGCAGTATCTAGCCATTATTCCGTTTTGTATCTAAATACATAATTTTTCTATACTTCTATTATGCTTGAATTTCCTTCTTTTTGTAACTTCAATATTAAAATCTTTAGATTTATATTTATGTTTTGCAATATCTATCTCACATTTTACAGTTTCAAGGGCTATATCAGGATAATTATTCTCACCGGATAAAATGACCCAAGAATATATGTTTTAAATTATCATGTGAGATAGAACATAATCAATTTACCACTATTTTCATTTGATAGATGATCATAATCGCCTAAAATACGCCTTTTTAAGTTCGTAAGGATAAGTGCCAAGTTCAAGCATACATGTACATCATGATTTGCTTCAATTAACAAAGCATCTAAATTTGATAAATTCTTAATAGTATAGTCATCATAAGAACCTATGTCTGTAGCAAACTGCTACTCTTTTAGAGGAACTTGCAAATCTATAGCCAAAAGTTTGTCTTGCATCATGATTTATATTAAAAAGGATATATTTTAAATCATTACATAATATATTCTGTATTCAGCTTCTATAAGGTTTATTAAAAGACTATCATAATCCCCCAGACTTTTTGACATTCAAGTATACCTTCCTTAGTTCCTAGACTTGTATATACGGGAATATTATATTTTCGTAATAGTACACTCAATGCTTTTTATATGATCTATATGCTCATGTTACAAATATAGCACTCAAGTCTTTTTATATCAATATCAGCATTTTTAAGCCCTCAACTATCTTTTGTACTTATTCCGGCATCAACCAATATATGTGTATTATTATCACCTACATAAGTGCAATTTCCACTACTTCCACTGGCTATACTAAACATTTTCATTTTCATCTTCCAAAATAAAATCTATTTCTTTTCTAAATCTTCTATGTAGTATTATTATATAGTAAAATCACAAAAAGATGCAAATGCCTATCAAGCTGACTTTTTCATAATATTATCTATTTTTCATCACTATAATTTCTGGAAGATTTTAAGCGGGCTTTACGAACTACATCATCTACATCTATGAATATTTTATAATCATAAAGTATTTTCTATCTTCGTTAGGTAATATAGCCGCTTCTATAGCTATATTTTCTCCATTTTCCATAGCTTGTTTTATTTTAGTTTTTGATATAATCCCATACCGGAGGATGTAATAAAGGAATCTACAAAGTTTCTAGCCTGGCACTATTAAAAATAATTTTTGCAAATTCTCTCGTATCAAATTACCTTTTTCATCTAATATATCTTTACCAAATTCATCTTCTAAGGTTTTTAAGTAAATATTCATTTTTCTCGTACAAATTATGGGCTATCTTATCAGCTTCAAACAACAAAACCCTTTAGATTTCAAAATGTCCAGTAAAAACAGATTTACCGAACCTACACCTGCAAATATACCTAAAAACCATTCTACTCCTTTGCACTAAGCCAAGTTTTACCTATATGAGCATCTACTTCCAAACTAACTTCCAGTTTGACAGCAGTTTCTATACTATCTTCTACTAAAAGTCTTACAGCTTCTCTATCTTTATCTGCAACTTCAACTAAAAAGCTCATCGTGTACCTGTAAAACTATTCTTGCATCATAATCGAGACTCTTCTAAAGCTTTATCTACTTTTAGCATAGCAAGTTTCATTATATCTACAGCACTACCTTGTATAGGTGAATTCATGGCTATTCTGTCTCCAAAAGCTCTTTGCATAAAATTAGAACTTTTTATTTCAGGAATAGGTCGTATACGACCATATAGAGTTTTTACGCAACCTTTTCTTTAGCATCTTTAACTTGTCTATCTAAAAACTCTTTTACTTTAGGATAAGTTTTTAAAGTAATTATTTATATAGTCTTTAGCTTCATTTCTGGATATACTTAAATCTTCTGATGGTCCAAAAGCTGATATACCGTAAACAACTCCAAAGTTTACTGCTTTTTGCATTTCGTCTTAAATTTGGTGTAACTTTATCTAAAGGGACACCGAAAAACTTGATGAAGCTGTAATGGCATGTATATCTTTTTCCTGATTTATAGCTTTCTATAAGTTTTCATCTTCCGCCATGGAAGCTAAAACTCTAAGTTCTATCTGAGAATAGTCTGCATCAACAAAGCTATATCCTTTATTTGGGACAAAAAAACATCTCTTATCTTAGAACCTAAACTGGTTCTTATAGGAATATTTTGTAAATTAGGTTCTGTACTTGATATACGACCCTGTGGCTGTTACAGTTTGATTAAATGTTCCATGTATTCTACCGTCGCTTTCTATATAAGAACTAAGGCCTTGTGCATAAGTAGAATTTAATTTTGTTAATTGCCTATATTCCAAAAATTTTATTAACTAAAAGGATACTCAGGTGCTAATTTTTCTAAAACATCTGCAACAGTAGAGTAACCTGTTTTTATTTTCTTGCCACCTTTTAAAACCTAATTTTTTCAAATAATACTTCTCCCAGTTGTTTAGGTGAATTTATATTAAATTGTTCACCTGTTTCTTGATAAATTTCTTTCTCTATCTTATCTATGCCGCAAGAGTTCAAGGCTATATTCATGTAGACGGTTTGCATCTATACCTATACCGTTTTTCCATTTTAGCAAGAGAAAAATACCAAAAGGCATTTCTATATTTATATATAAATCATACATAGAAAATTCTTTTTAACTTAGATAAAATAATATCTTTAGACTTAAATAAAATAAGGCTGCGTTTTTGCAAAAATATTCTAAAATATCGGTATTATTTGCTTTTTATTTCTGTTGCAAAAATCTTTTTGCCAGTATATCTTCTTTTGTAGGAATACTTAAATCTATAAAATCTCTTGCTATATCTTCTGAATTATAGCTATCCTTTAGAGGATTTATCAGATAAGCGGCTATTCCTAAATCATATAAATTATTCTTATATGAAGTTTTGGTAAGCTTTTACTAAAGTCTTTAAATCTAAAGTAAATAAACTTATATTTTTTTATCAAGTAAAAGTTTTACTAACTCTAAATTCTCACTATCATTAAGACTAATAATAAAAGGCTTTATCACTTGATAAACTTAGAGAAAGCTTTTATATTTTTAGTGTCATTGGTGAAAGGAGCTTTAGTGGATATATATATATAATCTAAGGCTATATTTGTTTCTTCTTTTTATACTATCAACTATAGAAAAGGCTATATTTTTATCTGCAATATACTCATATTCAAATTCTAAGTCTGTTTTTATATCATTTAAATCAAAAACGTTTTTAATAAAGATTTAAATTCCAAAATTATTTATAAGTTCGAAGCTATCCTTATTTTCCATATCCTTAATAAGCATTTCATCTAAACTTAATTCTAGTGGAACATCTATTTTTATAGTGGCTAAAAAACTTAGAAAAACTGCCATGTCATAATGTTCTTTAAGTGCCTTAGCAGCTCTAGGAGGTTTTTATATTATCTACATCTTTATAGGCACTTTCTATAGAATGATATTCTTTTTATAATATTTGTTGCTGTTTTTCACCTATACTTGGAACACCGGTATATTATCGGAGGCATCTCCCATAAGTGCCTTAAGATCTATAAATTCTAGAGGAGTAACCCCGTACTCTTCTTTGACATTAGTTGGATAATAATCTTTTATAATAGTTTGTCCCTTACTACTTTTAGGGATGCGAATTTTTATATGTGTATCTGAAAGTTGTAATAAATCTCTATCTCCTGAAACTATGGAAACTTCTAAAGTTTCATTTTGCAGCGCTTTGCAATAGTTCCGAGTATATCATCTGCTTCAAAAGCCTTCTTTAGTAAGTATAGGAATATTCATACTTGCAAGAACTTCCTTTATAAAGGGGTACCTGTTCTCTTAACTCCTCAGGCATTGATTTTCTGGTACCTTTATATTCTTCATATTCCAGATGTCTAAAAGTCGGAGCAGATAGATCAAAAGCTACAGCAAGATAATTTGCTTTTTTTCTTCATCTAATATTTTAAACATAATATTTAAAAACCATAGACAGCATTTGTATATTGTCCTTTAGAATTTGTGAGTACCGTAAGCCGTAAAAGGCTCTATTTAAAAATAGAATGGCCATCTATTAATACTAATTTATTCACTAGAAAATATCCTCCTTGCCACCAAATACGTATTTGTAATAAAATGGCTAAAGTAGTTCCTATTACCAATAAAGTATTCAAGGCATAATAAAAAAATTTTTAGTAAGCCTTAGCCTACTAACAAACATATTTGATGCTTTTAATCTTATTTGATAGAGATTTTCTATATCAAAATTTTTTTATCACTATAATCAGAATTTAAACCATGTTCTATGATATAATATATTTCAAGTTCTTCTCTGCAAGTTTTACAGGTCTGTATATGTTCTAAAAATCTTCTATATCATTATTATTAAGTTCATTTTCTTATATAGGGAATAATCATATTTTTGAATTTGTTTACAATCCATTTTCTTCCGCCTTTATATAAAATATTATATAATTTACTGTATATTTTTCCCTATAGTTATTATATTTTCATTTTACTTCTATTTTTCAACTTAGTATAAAATCAATGCTTCAACAAATTTTCTTGTGTACATAGTTTTAAAGACCACAAAATATAGTATTTGCTGAAAAACTATTTATTTATAGATTTATAATATCTTATGAAAAATTACACGAAAGGTTATAAATATGTTTAATAAAAATACTATTAGTTTTAGCCGATGCAAGTATATTTTTCTCCACTATAAACTTATCATTTCCTTCTTTTTGCAGGAAATGTTGTAAAAATATAATAAACTTGCAACTAAAAGCTCAGACAAGTGAAACAAGTACAACTGAAAGCTCAGACAGCTACAGAAGAAAAAGTGTCATTCCTACCAGTGTACCACAAGGAGAATTTCCCGCTGAACTTAACATAGATGATGTTGTAGCAAATGCCGGGTTTACTTGAGTTAGGGAGAAAAATAATATTCCTCCGGATCCTATCTTAAATTCTACACCTTGGATACATTATAGATTTACTAATACAGCTAATGTACCTATATTGACAACTGAGAGTTTAAATCAAAACTTATTTATATGATAAAAATGGCTTTTCAAGACTTTTCTTAAGTCATAATAGTGCTACTCCTATGGATAGATACTATTTTAGAACTTATACGGAAACTCCGGTTGGACACCTTGGACCATTTCAAACGAAATCTCTCCTAGTGGGGAAGATAAGGTTCAAGCGATACAGATAAGAGCTAAAGGTTATGTTACAAAAAGAGCCGATATATACTACAAAGTAGTTTTAAATGACGGCACTGTTCTTGGTTGGGCTAAGAATGGTCAGACTGTTGGTAATATAGGTGGAGACAGATATGTAGTTGCTCTAAAAATATCTTTATGGAATAAAGATGTTCCTTTACTGCAGCCACTTCACCACTTACTCAATCTGAACATTATGACGGTATGTATATAGATGAAAAATGGCTCTGTACAATATTCTACCGCAAATGGTGCTCCTTATACCGGTTGGGTTCGTTATGATAATGATGAATATTATTTTAAAGATGGAGTAAAGCTTACTTCTTGGCATATATAGATGGTTATAAGTACTTTTTGGAGAAGATGGAAAAATTAGATAAGGATTTGGAAGATAATATAGGATTAACCAATGATTATCAAATAAAAATATAATAAAACTACAAGAACCATGTACATTATGGCTAGAGATGGTGCTAACGGCTATATAATTCCATTTAAAAACATTTAATTCTACAAGTGGTCCGCTACTCCTCTGGGTACTATATAAAACTTATGTTAAATATCGTTGGAAGTTTATGCATGGAGACATATATTGTCAATTTTAACCAGATTTAATGGGCCATATTTAATACATTCAATTCTTTATGAAGGTGCACCGACATCTTATAATTTGGATTCTGCTACTTATAATGGTATGGACGTAGCTCAGAGTGCGGATGTATAAGATTACTTTCAGGAGATGCAGCTTGGGTATATCATAATGTTCCGCTTCATAGCTCTATTACTGTTTATGAAGACAGATGGAATAAGGGACCTGTAGAAAAAAATCAGCTATAGAAATGCCTATACCAAAATCACAAACTTTTGATCCTACTGATCCTATAATTGTTGCTAAAATGCAAGCTAATGTAGAAGAAGCTAAAAGGCTTGCAGCAGAGGAAGAGGCTGCAGCAAAGGCTGCATTAGAAGCTAAAAAAATAATGGAGATGCGGAGAACGTGCATACTAGAATACATAAAAACTCAGTAATTTTTACTGAGCTTTTATACGACTTAATGTTAAAAATATTTACATAGTAAATCTAAATAAGTATATACTTAAAGTAATATTTAACTTAAAAATCTATAAGTGTAAAATAAGTCAAAAAGTAATTTTCTTTCGCTAATAAAATCTTTATATAAAAGGGTATCCTCCACTATGTATAAAAAGAGTTTTCCCCTTAATATTTCCTAATTCTATTTCACTAAGTAAACCATAAAAAGCCTTAGCTGTATAAATAGGATCAAGGTATAAAGAGAAGTTTTTATCCATTTCTAATATAAGTTTTTCTATTTCTGTATTTATACTTCCATAAGAGCTACCTATATACTTATCTATTATATAATTATTATTTTCTATATCAATTAATTGTTCTTTTCTGGCTATAGAAATACCATATAAGTTATATTTTCTTATATTTTCTTCTTTAGCTTTTTAATAAACCTTTAAAAAGTCATACCTGTTCCATAAGCTAAGACTATATTATCAAAATCCATATCATTTTTTTGCCAAACTATTATAAATCTTAAAAATAGGCATTTGTAAGTATATTTTTCGTTAGCTTTTACCATCTAAATCACCATATATATAATAAGGTTTCTCTCCTTTTTCTTTCAAGTTTTCTAATATTGTGGCTATAGTATCTCTAACTTCATTTTTACAAAAGTATCTTTTTGCTCCTACTTTATCAGTTAATTTTTCGTTAAGACATTTTTCTATTTATATCATAAATAAATTCATATTCTTCATTACTGAGTGAACTTAGAATATAACATTTAATATTTAAAGCCTTACAAAAAATAAGCCATTATCCTGTTAAAATTAGATTCTAAAGAACCGTAACTAAGTATACAACTTGCTTCTTTTTCATAAAAAGTCATATAAGAGTTCTATAGCTAATCTAACCTTATTACCACCATAAGAAAAAAATTTATCTTATCATCTCTTAATAGAAATATATCAGTATCCCTATACTTATATAGCGGTTCTACTTTTATACTTAAATCTATACTTTGTAGTAATTTTTCAAAAATCTACTCTTGACATTTTTACCTCTTATATAAGTTCTGTAATATTCTATATAAAGTAGGGAATCTATATTCCATATTTATAAAGAATCTCTCTTTTAATCTAAGTTCTCTATAATACTTTTTATTATCTTTATTAAATATCTCTCTATATTTTCTGGTATTTACAAAAGTTAAAAACGTATTCTTTTTTTATGGCACTTTCAATACTTTCATTAAATTTATAAGAAGAATATTCATTAAAACTATTATACATATTCTGCATATTAATAAAAATATTTTTCTTGCTTTTAATTCATAATCCCCTTCTTTTTGTAACTTAGTCCATGAGCCACTATCTCCTATTCTGTAAACCGACATAGGCTCATCCATGTAATATGCATAGCCATAATTAGCTAATATTATTTGTAAGGGTATATCTCCTATCATACATTTAAAATAAAATTTTGGTAGTTCTTTTACATACTCACTTCTAAAAATAGTGAAGAGGTAGGATAACCGGTAGTTTTATCTATAATTTCATTTTGAGTTTATAAGTCTATTTTTGTATGGTCGCATATTTTTATCCGTGAAAAGAATTGTCCATATTTTGTATCTTTGCACTATGTATACATAAAGAACATTCGTTATGACTTTCCATATAATCAAATTGTTTTTTTGAGTTTATTTTTCATCACATCATCACACTCGCACATTGCTATATATTTACCTTTAGCACGAGGGAAATTAAATACACCACTAGGATTTGTTATACCTTTTGAATACTGATTTTTCACTATGATATAAAGCTTTTTATGATATCAGGATATTTATTTTTCATATTCTTTTATAATATTTGTAGTTTCATCTGTACTGGCATCATCATTTATAATAATTTCATATTTTAAAAATTAGTTTTCTGTCTTAAAAAGCTATCCAGAGCCTGTCTTATGAATTTTTCATGATTATAAGCAAGACAACATATACTTACTGATATTTTCTCTTCTGACACTATCTTCTCCCTATAAATAATATATAGCAAAGATAAAAATATTAAAATTTCATCTTATAAATAAGTTAAAAACTTATGCTACACTATATAATTAAGCTGATATTTTCTTTTTATTATAAACTATTATTACTAGTATATCTATAAGAAAGTGTCAATATATATTTATTATTTTGCTCTATTAGCCATATCAATAGCTAATACTATCATAAGTGCATCCAGTTCATCTTCCGGATAATCTATATTTATAGTATAAGTATCTGTAAGATTGAAAATTTCCTTTCTTATATGCACTTCTGCCGAACAATGACTATAAATATCATAATCCCAAGCTAAAAATCACCTATTACATGCCATTCTCGATAATCTAAATCATATTTATTAGAAAATAAGGTAAAGCGCTTTTTAAGACTTCCTCATATTCTCCTCCTACATAAATATTAAATTCAGGTAAAAATAGTAAACAGTTTTTGTTTTTATAATAGCTATTTCATTTCCGTTTTAAGTCAAAGAGCTTTTAGATATAACCAAATGAAAATAGCTCAGCTCGACTTTGTATTTTTATATTCATATCTTCATCATATATGTCAAATGAATCTGTAATCGATTTTTTTGTTTTTTATTCTTAATTTCATAAAAACCCTAAATATATTATAAAAGATTTAAAATCCTATTTATTAAAAAGACTCTTGGGAAATCAAGAGCCTTTTTGTTGTGTAGTGGAGATGAGGGGAGTCGAACCCCTGTCCAAAAACCAATTCCTCGTTCTTCTACTATTATAGTTAATTATTTAAAATTCCTGCCATCTAACGAAAATTCAACATTCTTTAGATTTTAGTAGCTTCATGATACGCCCAAAAGTTCAAAGCTTTGCTTTTGTCGTTTCTCACATATCTAATGCCATTATCCTATAGTGTGAGTGCTATAGGGATGACAGCTGCTCTTAGGCAGCGTATGCTAAATATATTTTCAGCGTTTATATTTAATTTTGCCATTTAACGCATTGCATACGAATAGCTTCACCGACTGCATGACCCTGTCGAAACCAGTACATCCCCGTAGAAGTATTGATAAATAATAAAACTTATCAATACTTAATAATATCAAATTATGATAAGTATTTCTATAGTAATTCTCTTACTAATTTATTACTTTTATCTATCTAAGCTTAGTTCCTCTATCATTCCTATGACCTAGTTTATACTTATTGATATTTAATTCCTTATCACCAACTAAAAACAATACTTGTTTTCATTAGAAAGATATAGAACTGAAATTTTTCATCTTTATTTAATTTCATAAGTTTCTCACCCTTACTAATTTTTTCTTTAGAAGATTTACTTCACTTACAGAAAATCTTAAAGTGTAATTTTTATTCGAAATAGCAAAAACATCACTTTCTCGGCTTTTTAAGCTTTTTATAGCAATAAGCTTATCTCCTTCAGATAGTTTTGTACTACTAACAGTCTTATTATTAGTAATAAATTCTTCCATAGAAACCTGCTTTTATAAGACCAAAAGCGGTAGCAAAGAGTACATTATAGGCTTTTAAATTATCAAAGGAATCGAGTAATAAAATTTCTTCTTTAGATGAATCAAACTTAGATTTATTATCTATAGGAATACCCTTATCCTTTAATTTCATTAAAGGTATATCACTAACTTTAATTTGATGTAAAAATCCTATATCAGTGAATATATATATCTTATCATCACTCATAATAGGAATAATATATTTATAGTCAGCTTCTATACTCGCATTATTTTTCATATACAGACTTATCCAGTAATTTAGAATAACCGAACTTATCCATAACGAAAATTAACTCCCTTGCTTCTTCTTTTACTTCTTCTATTTCTACTTCTTTTACTATCCTCTATCAAAGTTTTTTTCTTGGGAAAGAATATTCGCTTTTTATTTCTTCTAAATCCTTTATTATAAGTTCATCCATGCTCTTTTTAGATTTGAGTATTTTCTCATACTCTTTTTATCTTTTTAGAGTTTCTTTATAAGATTTTTAGTAAAAGCATCTATCTCAAGACCTATAAGTCTATATAAACGCATATCCAGTATTGCTCCGGCCTGTCTTTCAGTAAAATTAAGATTTCTTGCATCTTTTTCAAATTCTTTATTTTTTTAAAAACTTATCTTTGAAGTATCTCCATTGACCAAAACAAGCTTTAGCATCATTTATATTCTTTGAACCCCTAAGTATAGCTATTATTAAATCAATAACATCTGTGGCTCTAATAAGACCTTCCTGAACTTCTTTTTGTCTAATTCATTATCTAATAAAACTTTATATTTTTGTATTATTCTCATATTGAAAATCTAAGTAGTTTTTAAGTATTCCTCTAAGTCCTAAGGTTTCAGGCTTACCGTCAACTATAGCTAACATATTTATACTAAAAGTATCTTCTAACTTAGTTTTCTTGTATAAGATAGCTTTTGATTCTTTCTATATCTGCATCTTTTTAATTCCAAAAACTATTCTGGTTCCATCTTTATCTGATTGATTACTTATATCTGTAATATCTGCCAGGGTCTTATTTTCAACCAGATTGGCTACATCTATAAGAAATTTATTTATACCTGAACCTATCATTGTATAAGGAATCTCACTTATAATGAGCTTATCCTTATCACTTTTTCTTCCAGTTCAACTTCTATCTTTGCTCTTAATTTTAATCTTCCGAATCCTGTCTCATATATAGGCAGTAAGTCTGATTTATTGCTTATAATAGCACCTGCAGGAAAATCAGGTCCTTTTAAGTAAGTTAGAAGTTCTTTTGTACTAAGCATATTATTTTTAATATATTCTATACAGGTATCACAAACTTCTGCTAAATTGTGAGGTGGTATTGAGGTAGACATACCTACTGCAATACCCTCAGCTCCATTAATAAGCAGATTAGGTATACGAACAGGTAAAAACTTCGGTTCTGTTTCTGTCTCATCATAATTTGATATAAAATTAACAGTTTTGTCAAGGTCTTTTAAATATACATCTTGGTGAATTTTTAGTTTAGCTTCTGTATATCTCATAGCAGCTGCCCCATCACCTTCAATAGAGCCGAAATTTCCATGTCCATCTATGAGAGGCATGCCTTTTTTCCAAGCTTGACTAAGAACTACCAAAGTCTCATAGATGGAAGAATCACCATGTGGATGATATTTACCCATAGTATCACCTACTATACGAGCCGATTTTTCTATGTGGCTTATCATAATTAAGTCTTAATTCACTCATATCATATAGAACTCTTCTTTGGACAGGTTTTAAACCATCTCTGGCATCCGGAATGGCTCTGGCTGTTATTACACTCATGGAATAATCTAGATAAGACTTTTTGCATTTCTTCTGAATATTCAGTTTGTAAAATAGTTTCTGGCATAAATACTCCCCTAAATATCTAATATAGCTTCATTTGCATGCTCATAAATAAAATTTCGCCTAGGTGCTACATCGCTACCCATTAAAAGTTCGGTAACTTCACTGGCTAATCTGGCATCTTCTATTGTTATTTGTTTTAAAACTCTTCTTTCAGGATCCAGAGTTGTTTCCCATAATTGAGAAGCATCCATTTCTCCCAAACCTTTATAACGTTGAAGAGTAAAAATTATTTCCGTGTTTTTCTATATTTTTCTAATTCTTTATCATCATAAAGATACTCTTCGTTACCACGTTTAGGAATAGCTTTATATAAAGGTGGCATAGCTATGTATACATGTCCATCATATATAAGTTCAGGCATAAATCTATATGAAAGGTCAATAATAAAGTATCTATATGGCTACCATCTACATCAGCATCTGTAAGTAAGACTATTTTGTCATAGCGTAATTTACTTATATCAAAAATCATTTCCATAGCCTTCTGAAAAACCACAGCCGAAAGGTATTTATCATGGTTTTTATCTCTGCATTTGCTAAAAACTTTATCTATAGATGCCTTCTCTACATTTAATATTTTTCCTCTTATAGGTAAAAATAGCTTGATATTTACGATTTCTGGCACTTTTTGGCTGAACCGCCTGCTGAATCTCCCTCAACAATAAATATTTCGCACTTGCTTGCATCTTTTGACTCACAATTTGCGAGTTTACCATTGCTATCAAAACTAAATTTAGTTTTTGTAAGCATATTGGTTCTAGCTTTTTCTTCTGCTTTTTCTAATTTTTAGCCGATTTTTTTCTGCACAAGATATAATAGCCTTTACTATTTCTACATTTCTATCAAAGAAACGACTGAGTTCATCTCCTATGACATTACTAACTGCCTTAGCAGCATCAGCACTAGCTAATTTTGTTTTTAGTCTGCCCTTCAAATATAGGATCTCTATGTTTTATAGCTATAATAGCACTCATTCCATTTCTGGTATCTGCACCTGTAAAATTACTATCTTTATCTTTTAAGATACCAAGTTCTCTAGCATAAATATTAATCATTTGAGTAAACTTAGTTTTTAAATCCTACTATATGGGTTCCACCCTCACTAGTAAAAATATTATTACAAAAATCCTAATATATTTTCCTCAAAAGTATCAACAAATTGTAAAAGCCATTTCAACTTCTATATCTTCGTTTTTCCACTGATATATATAGGTTCATGTATAGCTGTTTTTAGCTGTATTAAGTTCTCTTACATAAGCAACTATACCTCAGGTTCATGATATACTTTCTCTTCAGATTCATTTTCTCATTATTGGTGTAATAAATAGTGAGCCCCGGATTAAGATAAGCTGTTTCATGAAGTCGTGATTTTAGCCAATCCTCTTTTAAATCTTACTTTTTCAAAAATTAAATTATCCGGAGTAAAATTTATCATGGTTCCGGTTTCTTTTTGTTTTTCCCTATAGTTGGAAGTAAGCCTTTTTATAAGGTCTGTTGTGGGTACTCCTTTTTCGTAACTATCATAATGAATATAACCATTTCTGAAAAATTTTTATTTCTAATCTGCTGGATAAGGCATTTTACGACAGAAGAACCCTACTCCATGTAAACCACCACTAGTTTTTATAGGAATTATCATCAAATTTACCACCTGCATGTAAGGTAGATAGAACTATTCTTTCAGCTGCAACCCCTTTTATGCATCTCTACGGGTATTCCTCGACCATTATCTTTAATAGTACAAGAACCGTCATTTTCTAAACTTATCCATATTTTATCACAATAACCTGCCAAATGTTCATCAACAGAATTATCAACTATTTCATATATCAAATGATTTAGACCTTTTGTACCTACACTTCCAATGTACATTCCGGGTCTTTTTCTTACAGCTTCTAAAACCCTCTAGAACTGTTATACTATCTGCATTATAATTATTCGACATTAATACTCCTAAATCCTTTATAGAAATGAAAAGCCCTTTTTAAAAGGCCTTATCATTTCCATATCTTAAATATTTTCTGTTTCTTTCTTAGGTTCTATATTCTCCGGAGCTAAAACCATAGATTCTTTTATTCTGTTAAGCCAAGTCTTTGTAATTATTACTGCTACACGGATGGATTAATCATATAGCTAAATGTGTTTTCGGAACTGATAACTGTAACATCTGTTGAAAATCTAATATCTTCAAGTCTATGTCCATATCTTTTTGAATCTTGTAAATTCCACATGGTCTGTAAATACAGGAATTAGAGTATTTCCGTCAGGTGTATTCATAATAAAGTAAAGCCGGATTTTGATTTCCACTATTCTCATCTACTTTACTAACAGGAAGAAGATATTTAGCTCTCATAACATTTTACCAACATTTCTTCTTCTAAACTTCTAAGTTTATCTTTATCCGCATTTTCATCATTTTTCTAAGTTCTTGCATAAAAGTATGCCATAGTTATAGCTAAATTAGGATTTTCAAATCAATAAGAATTCTTTTGTCATCTCTGGCGGGTATCTTACTATTTCTGTTACTTGATAGAGATAGGTATTTTTCTTCATCAGTAAAAGCTTATAGCATTAACTCCATATAAAACCAAACTTGCTATTGCAGAAGCAAGTACATCTTGCTTTTAGTTCTATATACGAAACATTATTTTTATCCTCATTTAATCTTTCTACTTCTACTTTTGCCAGTTCCTCACTTGTAAAAGCTAAAACCTTATCATCAAAAGTTTCTATATCACAAGTGATATAAGGACTTTTTGTATAATCTGATTGTATTAAATAAACTTTTTCTAATTTAGGGTATGTTTTGTAAAAATTCTTCTCTACTCATTATAATCTCCAATAATCTTTTAATAGTTGATATTAGAATAACATACTTTTTAAGCTAAAATAAAGAGATTTTTAAAAATCTAGAACTAATGTTTTGATTTTATTTTTATAAGTTTTATCTTGATATGATATTTAACATTAGATGGATTATTTTTAGAAGCTTTTGACTTAGTATGGAATTAGCAGATTATAAAATAAAAAGAACTAGTTTCCCTAGTTCTTTATGACCGATCCGGGAATCGAACCGGGTTTGCGCCGTGAGGGCGCCGTCTTGACCGCTTGACCAATCGGCCTCGGTTGTTAGTGTACATCTCACTTACTGGCAGAGTATATCAGAGGTAGTAATATTTGTCAATAGTTTTTCTGAAAATATTTTTCTGATTTTTCTTACCAAGCATTATATAGACTTTATTATTGATAATTAAAAAGGTCACTTAAACCTTATAAATCAAGTGACCTTTTACTAGAGTATATATTATTTTTGCGGCTTATGTATCCCTTAGCTGTAAGTAGTTCTGCACAGAGAACTGCTCCACCTGCTGCACCTCTTACAGTATTATGAGAAAAGACCTACAAATTTGAAATCATAAATACTATCTTCACGTAAACGACCTATAGAAACTCCCATGCCATTTTCAAAATCAACATCTGCTTTTACTTGTGGTCTATTATCTTCTTCCAGATATTGAATAAATTGTTTTTGAGTCGCTAGGAAGATTTTAATTCTTGTGGTTCACCTTTTCAACTCTACTAATCTCTTAATAAGTTCTTCTTTTGTAGCTTTTCTTTTTGAATTTAACAAAAAACTGCTGCTGTATGTCCATTTAGAACCGGAACTCTTATGCATTGACAACTGATTTTTGGTGTAGTAGCAGGAACAATTTCATCTCCCTCAATGCTACCAAAAATTCTAAGAGGTTCTTTTTCTGATTTTTCTTCTTCGCCACCTATATATGGAATAATATTTTCAACCATTTCAGGCCAATCTTTAAAAAGTTTTGCCGGCACCTCAAATAACTTGATATGTTGTTGCAATTACTTCATAAGGTTCAAATTCTTTCCAAGCTGCAAGAACAGGTGCATAACTCTGAATAGAACAGTTAGGTTTAACAGCGACAAAACCTCTCGTTGTACCAAGTCTTTTTCTTTTGTGCTTCTATAATACTACAATGTTCAGGATTTAACTCAGGAATAATCATAGGAACATCTTTAGTCCATCTATGAGCTGAATTATTTGAAACTACAGGGAGTTTCTGTTTTTAGCATAAGCGTCTTCTATAGCTTTTATTTCATCTTTTGTCATATCTACAGCTGAAAATACAAAAATCTACTAAAGAGCTACTTTCTCAACTTCATTTACATTCATCACAACTAAATCTTCTACTGAATGTGGCATAGGAGTAGACATCTTCCATCTATCCCCCACAGCTGATTTATAAGTTTTTCCCTGCACTATTTGGACTTGCGGCAACAACAACAACTTCATACCAAGGATGATTCTCTAATAAAGATATAAATCTTTGACCTACCATACCGGTGGCTCCAAGTATACCAACTCTTAACTTCTTTTCCATAAAAATTCTCCTAAATAGTTTAATACAATCTTTTAACAAGAACAATACTACTCCAAAACAAAATAAATTGCAAGTCTTTTTTCTTCTATGCCGTACGATTGTATTTATAGAGCGTACAAATAAAAGCGTTTTGTACAAATTTAATATAATAAATATATGCACTTTTACCAAAAAAATAATATACTAATAATTAAATCCTATAAATAATAAATATTTATATAAATAAAGCTACCACATTAATATTAATGCGATAGCTTTTATTTTTAAATAATTTATAATTTTTATATCATCATAAGAAGAATCTTTTTCAAATAGAGAAACTACATAAGAACATATAGCTTTAACTTTTTAGACTATTTCTCTTGCAAAAAGCAACAAGTTCATCAACTAATTTTTAGCTATACCTTGTCCTCTTAGGCTCTCATCTACAACAGTATGATTTACTGCTATAGTAGTTTCATTTATATAGACATAAGTTATTTTTTGCAAGTTCTTTTCCATTTTATCTCTATAAAAATACCTTCTTTTTCTCTTGAAAAAATCATATAACTCTAACTTATCTCAACTTTTAGTGCTTCTTCAGGAAAAAGCTGGCTCTTAAATCATAAATATTATGTCCTGTAGATTCTCCAAGTACCCTACCTTTATAAGAATAGCAACGAATAAATCTATTTTTATCTATACTGGACCAATGTTCTATATCCCAAGTAATATAGCCGTCATCATCGGTCTTTTCAGCTTTTAAATATAAATCTACTTGTCTGCCCTTTCTCATTATTTCAACTAAATCATCAGCACTATTAAATTCTATATCGCACTTATTTACCGCATCAAATGCTATCATTGAAGTACCCCTATTTATAAATTTTTATCTATAAGTATTTAACTTTATACATTAATTATATAACTCAAAAAGTATTTTACAAGTAATGTTGGTGAAATCTACCTATAAAGCTTGTTTTAAATTCTCTGGCAATTTCTCTTTTTACTATCCTTAGCTTTTTAAAAGTATCACGCTTATCATAGTTTTCTTTCCTTGACAAAGACCTAATTCTACCTTAACTAAGCCCGGATTTTAAATATACTTGCAAGGGAACTAAAAGTTAGACCCTTTTCATTTAACTTAGATGATAATTTTTCTTATCTCTATCTTATGAAAAGTAATTTTTCTAACTCGTAGTGGATCTTTATTAAAAATATTACCCCTTTCATAAGGATTTATATGCATACCCATTATATATACTTCCAGTTTATTATCTATTCTTACCCAAGCTTCTTTTATAGAACATTGACCCATACGGATAGATTTTACCTCTGTTCCGAATAATTCTATACCACACTCATATTTATCAAGAACGAAATAATCAAAGTAAGCTTTTTATTATTTGCAATAAGTTTAATTTTATCAGACATAAAGCCTCCTAAATTTTCTTAATAAGAGAAAAAGTCTATAGTTTTACTTAATTTTATCCACATCAAGGACTTTTAACTATTACACTCTCACCTATACTATAGCTTATTTTAGTAATATCTCCTACTATTTTTATACTCATCTTCTATATAATTATAATAATCATTTTTAAACTTGCAATATGAACTAGACCCTCTATAGTATTTTTCAAGTTCCACATAAAAAACCGAAGTTAGCCATACCGAAAATAATCCCTATAAATTCTTCACCTATATGAGAAAGCATATATTCACATTTTTATACTTTATACTTTCTCTTTCTGCTTCTTCAACTTGCCTTTCCATAGTAGAAGATTTAAAAACAAATATCTTCTAAAAATAGTATCATAATGTTCAAGACGCTTTTTATTTAATTTTTGGTGAATATTTTCTTTTATTATCCTATGTATTTGTAAATCAGTATAACGTCTTATTGGAGAAGTAAAATGTGTATAATATTTAGTTGCCAGACCGAAATGTCCTATTGACTCTGTTTTGGTATCTGGCTTTTTCATACTTCTAAGTATAATTCTACTAATAAGATTTTTGTTTTTGGAGAACCTTCTAACTTATCTAATAGTTTTTGTAAATCTTTTGGATAAATTTCTCCACCTTTATTATGTAGTACAAAAGCCGAAATTATTTATAAATCTTGCCAAAGCTTTCATTTTATCTGTATCAGGATTTTCATGTACTCTGTATACAAAAGGTAATTCTCCAAAAATACTCTTCTGCAACAGTTTCATTTGCAAGAAGCATAAAATCTTCTATAATTTTTGTTGCTATATTTCTCTCATGGTTTTATATCAACAACTTTTCCTTTTTCATTAAGAATGACTTTACTTTCAGGAAAATCAAAAATCTATAGCACCTCTTTTAAATCTTTTATCTCTAAGAATTTTTAGAGAGTATAGCCATATTTTTAAATAAAAGTTAAGCAAGAAGAATATTTATTTTTCAAATCTTCATCATCAGTATTTAATATCTTGGCTACATCTGTATAAGTCATCCTATAGTCAACATTTATTACAGTTTCAGCTATTTCATGTCTTAGAACTTTCCCTTTATTATCAATATCCATAATGCAACTAAGGGCCAATCTATCTTCACCGGCATTTTAAAGAACATATACCGTTACTAAGCTCTCTTGGAAGCATGAGGATAACTCTATCTACTAAATATACGCTGGTGCCTCTTTTGTATTGCTTCTTTATCTATAGCTATTTTCTCTAACATAATGAGTAACATCAGCTATATGTACAGCTAAAGTCCAAATCTCCCCATTATAAGATAAACTAATAGCATCATCTAAATCTTTGGCATCTTCTCCATCTATAGTTACTGTAAGTTCTGTTCTATAATCTCTTCTGTAAGATAATTCTTCATTTGATATAGAGGTATCTATATTTTTAGCTTCTCTCATAACTTCATCAGGAAAAATTTATATCTAAGTTATAATTTTTAGCTATACTAAGAATATCAACACCCACGTCTTTAGTATTTCCTAGAATTTCTATTATTTTACCCTCAGGTTTTCTTTTTATTTGAACCAAAGTCATATATAGAAACTACTACTTTATCTCCACTTTTAGCATTCATATCAAAAAATTTTTGGATATAAAAAAATATCTTTTAAGATTTTTTTGATTATCAGGTATTACAAAACCGAAGTTTTTACTCTTTTTGAAAAATTCCTACTACTCTTTCATTAGCATGCTCAAGTATAGCTACTATTCTTCCTTCACTATGTTTAGAACTACCTACATTTATCTATTTCTATAATAAAGCTAACTTTTATCACCATTTAAAGCAGCCATATTTTTTTATCTTTAGGGTATAAAAATATCTTTTTCAATTCTTCACATTTTACGAAACCGAAACCTTTGGAACTTGCACTATATATACCCGTATACGTCTTATTAGCTAAAAGCTCTATCTTACCTTTTAAATTTATGCTAATTTTTCCTTCATCTATTAGTTCGTAAATAAGTTCTTCCAGTTCATATCTTTTATCTCTATGTATATCAAGAAGTATAGCTAATTCTTTTTGATTTTCATAGGTTTATATATTTTATCTGAAAATAATTCTAATAATACTTTTTTTCTTTTCTCTATTTCTTGTTTGTTCATTCTACCTCTTTTTTTATTATGTAAAAAGCCACTCTTTTTTTAGAGTGGCTCTTCTTATCTAATCTTATTTTTACAATATTTAAAATAAAGGCTAACACAATAAATAGAACAGCTCCTATTGCTGTAAGTCTTTCTAAAAGACCTTCCATAGATCTACCTTTATTTTTTTCCCCAATATGTATCTGCTACACCATTAACAGCTCCAAGACCTTGAGAGTTTCCTTCTTGACCTAAAACTACAAAAGTTAAAGCTGCACAGATGATAACATAAATAATTGTTAGAAATGTATTCATTATCTTCCTCCAATGTCATAGCGTAAACGCACTCACTAGCTAATAATTATACTATAAGATATAAGTATTAGCAAGCATTATTATGCTCTTAGAATAACATCTATTTTTCTAATTCTTTTTAGTATTTTATCCATAATAGAACTAACTTCTTTTTCTTCCAAAGTTCTATCTTTATGTCTAAAAATTAATTTTATAAGCCATAGACTTTGTGCCTTCTTTTTATTTGATTTCCTTCATAAATATCAAATAGAGCAAAAACTTTCTAAAATACTTGTAGCATTATTTTCAATTATATCTTCTATTTGACCCGGCTAAAACTGATTTTTGGTACTACTGAAACTATATCTCTTGACATACCCGGATATTTAGCTATACCTACATACTTAGTTTGTTTTAGCACTGGCACTTAAAATATTAGGTATATCAATAACTGCTATATAAGTATTTTCTGTGAGATTGTAATTATCTGCAACCTGTGGATGTAATTGTCCAAGGTAGCCTATATAAACCATCTACTTTTATGTCAGCCTGCCTACCCGGATGTAAAAATGGTTTTGAAGAATCTACTTCATAATGTGGTCTTGAACTTATATTAATAATTTCTAAGAATTCTTCTACAACACCTTTCATACTAAAAGAAATCACCATCATCATAAAAAGCCAAGGTGAATTGCTTACGTTCATCAGGTAATGCTTTTAAAGGTAATTCTTCAGGGAGATAAATATTAGCTATCTCATATAGTCTAACTGACTTATTTCTACGATTAAAGTTAGTAGAAAGAGAACTTAATATACCATTTAAAGAAATAGTTCTCATAATGAGAAATCTTCCCCTAATGGATTCTGTATTTGTATAGCTTTTCTTAATATACTATCTTCCGGTATAAGTAATTTATCAAATACTTTAGGGCTTTCAAAAGAATAGCTCATTGCTTGAGAAAAACCACAAAATCTTGCTACTTCTCTGGCTTTTTATTTCTAATTCCTGTTCACACAGAATGTCCACCCATTGTACTTTGCCCCACAGGTAATGTAGTAGGAATCTTATCATATCCAAAGAATCTTGCTACTTCTGCCATATCAGCCATATATTCAAGATCCTGTCTAAAAACTTGGCACTATAATTTCATTATTTTCTTTATCATAAGTTAAATCTATCTTTTCAAAGATTTTTAATCATATCTTCTGCATACTATATTGGTTCCAAGCAAGGAATTGATTCTGTCGGTTCAAATTTAACTCTCTTATCTACTATAGGATTTGGATATATATCAACTATTCCACCGACAACTTCACGGCACCTAGTTCTTCCACTAAAGCACAAGCTCTATTTATGGCTGACAAAGCGTTGTTTGGATCAAGTCCTTTTTCAAATTTAGATGATGAATCTGTTCTTAAACCTAACTTCTTAGCTGAAAGTCTTATATTAGTTCCATCGAAAGTAGCACTTTCAAAAATCATAGTTTTAACATCATCTGTTATTTTTGAGTTTTCTCCACCCATAATACCTGCTATAGCTAAAGGCTTATTAGCATCATTTATCATGAGTATACTACTATCTAATTTTTCTTTCTTGTCCGTCAAGAGTTTCAAAGATTTCTCCATCTTTTGCTCTATCAACTATAATGCTCGCATTGTCTATCAAGTTATAATCAAAAAGCGTGCATAGGGTTGACCATACTCAACATTACATAGTTTGTTATATCTACTATATTATTTATAGGTCGTATTCCACTTGAAACTAATCTTTTCTTTAACCAATCCGGAGATGGAGCTAATTTGATATTTTTTTACCATTCTAGCACAATAACGTTTACAAAGGTTTGTATCGTTAATTTTAACTTTATAAATAATCATTTACATTTTCATTATTTCCTGTATCTGGTACAAAAGGGAGGAATAAATTTTTTTATTGAAGGTAGCTGCAACTTCTCTAGCTATACCAAGTATACCAAAGCAATCTACTCTATTACTTGTTACCTCATATTCAAATACCGTGTCTTTGAGTCCTAAGAGTTCTACAGCATCACTACAGACTACGCTATCCTTAGGTACTATATAAATCCCATTTTTCAGGTGCATCCGGATAAAAGATTTTATTAGCCCCTCAATTCATCTATAGAGCACATCATTCCGAAACTTTCAACTCCACGAAGCTTACCTTTTAATTTTGATTCCATTTTCAGGTGTTTCACCGTTATGACCTCCGACCACTTTTTCCACCATCTCTTACAACGGAACTTTATCACCAACAGATACATTAGAGGCACCTGTTACTATTTGTATAATTTCTTCACTCTACATTACATTGACAAACTATAAGTTTATCTGCATCAGGGTGTTTTTCTATAGATAAAATCTCTGCAACAACTATTTTATCTAAATTTTTATCTAATTTTCTATATCCCTTCAACTTTTGTACCACTAAGAGTTAAAAGCATCTGTATATTCGTCTATCAGTACAATTTTAAGTCCGGCACATAAGCTTTTATCCATGCTAATGAAGTATTCATTCTTTCTTTTCCTTTCGTTTGTCTTTATCTAGAATTGCTTTAGAAACGTATATCATTTTCATATAATAAACGCATATCATCAATTTCATATTTTGAGAAGAGCTATTCTCTCAAGTCCCTAAACCAAAAAGCAAAACCTTGATACTCATTTTTATCTATGCCACACATATCAAAAACTCTAGGGGTGTATCATGCCACAACCAAGTATTTCTATCCAACCGCTACCTTTACAAAAGTCTACAACCCTGACCTTTGCACTTTAAAACAGCTTAACATCAACTTCAGCACTTGGCTCTGTAAATGGGAAAATGATGTGGTCTAAATTTAACTTTTGTTTCTTCTCCAAATAATTTTTTGCAAATTCTGCCAAAGTACCTTTTAAATCAGAAAAATGTTATATTTTTATCAATAACCATACCTTCTATTTGATGGAAAACTTGGTGAATGAGTAGCATCCACTTCATCAGACCTAAAAAAACTCTACCCGGAGAAATCATTCTTAGGTAACTCTCCCTTTTTCCATTATTCTTGCTTGAACAGGTGATGTTTGAGTTCTAAGAACTATATCTTTATTTATATAAAATGTATCTTGCTCATCTTTTGCAGGATGGTTAGCAGGAATATTAATTTAGCGAAAATTATATTCATCATATTCTATTTCAGGACCTTCAACTATCTTATATCCCATTCCTATAAATATCTTCTCAACCTCTTCCAATGCAATTTGATTTGGATGCTTATGTCCAAGACTTAGCCTTTTTGCTGGTAAAGTTACATCTATAGTTTCAGTCTTTATTTTTTCATCTCTTATCTTTTGTAAAATGATGTCCTTTTGTTTCATTTAACTTGGACTCTATAAGCTCTCTAGCCTCATTTACAAGTTGACCTATTTTTAGGCTTTTTCTTCATTAGGTACATCCTTTAACGACTTTAAAATATTAGTCAATTCACCTTTTTACCAAGATAATTTACTCTAATACTATTTAAGTCATCAACATTAGTTATTTCTTTGATAGCTTTTTAAAGCTTCATCTTTTATTTTAAGCAAGTTCTCATTTATCATAATTATCTCCTTTATAGATATCTAATTAGAAATTGTATTCATTTTATAATTAAAAGTCAAGGAAAATAAGCACTTTATTACTATGTAGTAGAAAATTGACTATTATATAATTCTTTATAAAATCCACCCTTAGCTAATAAGCTGTCATGATTTCCTTTTTTTCTATTATTTTTCCATCTTTCATTACAAGAATTAAATCCGCCCTTTTATGGTACTAAGTCTATGAGCAACTATAAAAAGAAGTTCTATTTTTCCATTAATTTATCAAAAAGCTTTTGCTTATTTTCAGTTCTGTTCTTGTATCAATAGAAGATGTAGCCTCGTCAAGTATAAGCATAGGTGGTAACATAAGCATAATTCTGGCTATACATATAAGTTGCCTTTGACCTGCACTTAGACTATCTCCCCTAAGCTTACTATGGTATCGTAGGAATTAGGTAATCTTTTTATAAATCCATCTGCATTTTGCAAGCTTTGCAGCTTTTTGATCTCTTCAAAAAGTAGCATTAGGCTTTGACATAGCAATATTCTCTCTTATAGTAGTATTTTTCAACCATGTATCCTGGAAAACCATTCCATAAATTGTGTGTAAATTATTTCTTTTTATATTAAAAATACTATTTTTCATCTACTTTTTATATCTCCCTTATCGATTTCATAAAAAACGCATTAGAAGGTTAATAAAAGTAGTTTTACCACAACCAGTAGGGACCAACTATAGCTATTTTTGTCCTCTTTTTACATCAAAGAGAAATCTTTAATAAAAATCTCTATCTTTAGTATAAGAAAAACTCTATATCCTCTACTTTCACATCACCCGATATATTGCTTAATTCTAATGCGGCATAATTATCCTTTTCATATCTTTTTCATCTATGAATTCAAATACTCTAGTAGCAGCATGCATAGAATTTTGTAATTCCGTTATAACCCCTGATATTTCATTAAAAGGTTTAGTATACGTAGAAGCATAACTTAAAAAGCTTGTTAAATTTCCTACACTTAAATAGGATCCCAAAGTAAATACTCCCCTATAACACCTATTACCATATATATATAGAATTTACAGCTCTGGTAGATGGCATAGCGGCGGGCAGAATAAAATATCGCCTTGGTACTTGCCTCACCCAAAAGCTTTATCTATCTCATTAAAACAGCTTTTGATACTAAATCTTCTGTTCCAAAAATTTTTAATTGTGAATAAACCTTCTATTATTTCATTACTTATAGAACTAAAGCTTTGCTCTACAAATAGATTGCTCTTGAAAATGTTTTTGTATGAATATTTTTGCAAATAAAAAGTAGTTACTATTAAAGATATAGGAGTCAATACAACAACTAAAGTCGCTATAGTAAAATTTAATATAAACATAAAAATAAGTGTAATAATAATAGTGAGTACTCCGGTAAAAGAAATTAGCAAAAACCAAGTAACAAAACCTTCTGAAAACTGATCTATATCATTGACTATTCTATTTATTATTTCACCCTGTTGATGAGTGTTCTATATAAAATACATCCAGAGTATGTATTTTAGAAAAGCTTCCGTTCTAAGATCTTTAACTAAATTATAGACTATATTGTTATTTATTATAGTCATTAGCCATTGAGAAAAACCTGTTATTATCAAGGCAATTAACATTTGTATAAGTATTCTAAATAATTTTTGTAAATAAGATCTCTCCTTTACCTATAAAAGTATCAACAGCATAACCTTATAAGTATAGGTATAAATAGGGGTTGATACAACTACTGACACAGCTAATAAAAAGAGACATTATAAATTTAAGCTATATTTGAATAAAAAGCTTGATAATTCTTCTTATAGTATCCTTATTCTTCATTTACACTCAAGCTCCTTTTGCACTTAATTGAGATAAGCATATTTCTTTGTATACATCACAAGTAGCTACAAGCTCTTCGTGCTTTCAAAAACCCACTACTTTTCCTTCATCTAAGACTAAGATTTTGTCACTATTTTTACACTTACAACTCTTTGACTAACTATAATAGTAGTATTCTTTATCTCTTTTTATATTTTTCTTAATTTTTGCATCTGTAACATAATCAAGAGCTGAACTTGAATCATCCAATATAAGTATTTTAGGCTTTTTAATTAAGGTTCTGGCTATACTAAGTCTTTGTTTTTGCCCACCTGAAAAATTCTTTTGCAGCACTCACAACATTGCTATACAAACCGTTTTCCTTTTGCATTTTAAAACATCTTCTGCCACAACTAAATCTATTGCTTTATAAAAATCTTCGTCAACAGCTTTTTTAAATTTCCCCAAGCCAGATTATCTTTTATACTTCCTTCAAAAAGTCTTGCTTTTTGTTCAACTAATCTATATTTTTCTTAAAGAGCTTATATTATATTCTCTTATATCTTTATTATCTAATAATACTTTTCCACTACTTACATCATAAAAATCTAGGGTATAAGATTTACTATAGTAGATTTACCACTACCCTGTACCACCAATTATTCCTAAAATTTCCCTTCTTTTAGAGAAAAACTTATATTACTGATAGCTTCATTTTGAGATTTAGGATATTTAAAAGCTTACATTTTCAAACCGTAATATTTCTTCCCCATTTTTATTTATCGGATAGTCTAAATTCCATCTACTAAAGAATTTTTTTGACAGCGAATATCTCATTAACTCTTTTTGACTGGCACTGGATTTTTGAAATAATTATCAGTAAGTTAGCTGTTTTAATTAATTCAACAAGTATCTGAGACATATAATTAATTAAGGCTACAACTTCTCCTTTAGTTAATTTTCCTACAGATATATCAAAACCACCTTTGTATAAAAATCAAAAACTACACCCATATTAACTATTACATAGGTTAAAAGGATTCATGATAGCCGAAATCTTAGATACTCTATTTTGCTCTAGAAAAAGTTCTTCACTTGCTTTTTAAAAAATTCTTTTTCATTATTTCCTTGATTAAAAGCCCTTATAATTCTGACACCTGCCAGATTATTATCACTTATTCCCAAAACTCTATCTAGTTTTGATTGAACCAACTTATATAATTTTATACTTTTTATTCATAAGACTATATATAATATAGAGAAATAATTACAAATATAAAAATAAAAACTCATAGTGGGACTAATTATAAAATGACATACATAAGGCACCTAATACTATAAAAGGAGATCGCAATATTAATCTAAAAATATATTTACTCCTGTCTGTAACTGGTTAGTATCATTAGTAAGTCTAGTAAGCAGAGTATCTTTTTCCTAAAAATATCTATCTCTTTGTGAGAAAAACTTAATATATGTTTAAAAAGAGCATTTCTAAGTTTAGTTCCAAAACCTACACTAAGAACAGCTATAATATTGTGCTGTTATAGCACTGATAAGACCTATAATTACAAAAAGTATTAAAAGTATACCCATCTTATAAATATAAACTTTATCAGAATTTCCTATACCTATATCTATTATTTTAGCCATTACAAGTGGTACTAAAAGTTCGAAACTTGCTTCTAATAACTTAAATAGAGGGGCTAAGATACACTCTTTTTATAATCTTTAAATATTCAAGTAAATTCTTCATCTAATATGCTCACCTTCTTAAAAATATGCTCAATGAAGTTTAAAGTGGCTATATCATTTTTATATAGTCTGTATACATTATACACAAACAAAAAGAGGCTTTAAAGCCCCTTTTTATTTTTCTAATGATTTCCATTTGAAATTTGAAATTACATCTGACCATTTATTTATGCCTATAATCTTTTTAGCAAACTCTGTTTGACTTAAAGTCTGTGTTCTACTATCAATATTTTTAAATACTGCCCAAATCTTTTTTCTATCAGTAGCTTTTAGATTTGTCCGTAACAGCTGGATCTGTATTCCATAAACCAAAGTATAAAGAATCTCTTGTTTCTACCGATGATCTACCTGTCTACTCAATATAAAAGAATCTATATATGGATCCGAATCAGCTATATAATATGCATAAGCAAAAGCTGCTGCTTGTAAGTCTTTATCTTCCGCTTTATCAGGACTCTTTGAAGTAAATCCTTGTTCTGAAAGAATAACTCTTCTAACTTTACCTGATGTATCTCTAAAATTTGCACCTTTTTAAATAATCTGTTAGTACATGTAAATTAGCAAAATTGATTATTGCAGTAGTCTCGTCTTGTTTTTATTTGTCCTGTATTAACATCATCCCAGAAATTAGCTGATGTAAGCGGTAAAGGATATGGATGATAAGCAAGATTCCAGTCAATATTTCCTTCTGTATTTATATTCTCGCTCAATTAAAATCTATAACTTGTTTAGCTCTATATTTTAATCTATTAGCTTTAGGATAATTCCAGTCATAGTCTACAGAAAAGAATAATCTGGCATTCTTAGATTTTGCTTTTTATAGCTGTATAAAAACTCTAAAAGATCTGGCAAACTCTTTAGAATATTTTTTTCTACATCCATAGGTCCCATATAATTCCAGTTTTCATTATTATTAATTTCATTTCCATGACCCAATTTGATACTCTACCATAATTATAATTATCTCGGAATATCTCTCAGCAAGGAAAGAAGCTATAGCTCTTGTTGTTTCAACACCCTCTTTGTTTTAGCATTAAATCCATAATAGATAGCTGTATTATTTTTACAACATTAGGGATACATAAGCTCTTTTTATGTGTATTATTCCAAGAATTTACTACTACAGCGGTAACTTGCATACTCTTATTACTAAAGGTGCTAACTGTAGTATCATAAGTAGCTATAGCATTTTTATTAAAGTGATATGTCTTACCTTCATAAGTATAATCTATACCTTCACCGAGTATTTGATCAAGATTAAAAATTTTACTATTGCATGTTTTACACCTAGCTCAAAAGCATCTGAAATCATATTCATATCTATAAGTAAACCTTTTTAGAGTTTGCATCTTGATAAGGCAATTTACTCTTTGCTATCTCTCCTGAATTAGTTATATAAATAGCATTACTTATTGGATAATATTTATTATTTTTCTTAATAGCAATAAGGAACTTAGAATACAATCTGGTATTTTCTTGACCTTCTAAAAGATCTATACTAGTTTTTATAGTAGTATTTCTATCAAGTTCGCTTATGTAATCAGTTCTAGTACCCAGATTGTCTTCATAAGCCTTTAGTTCAAATAAATATAATTTATTATTATCTGCGGTATTATCACCTGTTAAGTTACCATTTATTTCTACTTTAGTATTATTGGTAATGAGTGCGGAATGTAATCTTACACTTTCGCTAGGTCTGTATTCACCGGATGCATTTACTAATGTTGTAGAATTTGTTGCAAAGGCTTGTATACTAAAAAGCTGAAAGCATCAAAAATCCTGTAGCAATTAGAGTTTTTAAAAATTCTTCTCATCTTATATCCTTTCAAAAATATATATAAACATCTGCCAATATAACTCAGATTTGTATCAGCTTCAATTACATATGACTTACACTTCTTTACAATTTTCTTAAAACTATACAAGCTGTATCTTTTAAATTTTCTCTTATTAAGAAAACGAAGTCGGCTTCTTTTTATCATTCTTTTAGCTTTTTCACTATATATATATATCATCTCTTAAAACTTTATCTATAGGAATTATCCCACGACCAATTTCAATAATATATTTAGTATTATTTTTATTGATATTAGGTAAATCAAGTGTCTTATTATCTAAATCAAGTTTTTTTATATTTAAGTAATTTAAAAATAAAAGATCTTTGCATATTTTTCATTTTCAAATATAAACAAATACATTATATTTCAAAAACTAAAGGCTATCATCTATACTTAGTGCCATAGTTATTCCTCCGAGCTTTGTTTTATTTATTAATTTTTCTGGATAAATTCTATAGCTGCTCTTTCACATACATTATCAACTTTTACTATACTTGAAACAAAAATCAGAACTTGTAAAATCTCCTTTTACTGCATTTAATTCATCAGTTGAAAAGAATTTACTTTCACATTCAACTCATCAGCCAAATCTAAGATAGCTTGTTCATTCCTTTTATATCTATACTGGCTATATATTTGATAGCCCTAGGATCAATGTTATTATCTTGTATAAAGCGCTTTTAAACGCTAAGATCATAGAGGCTGTATCCATATACAACCCACTCCCTAAACAAAGGCAAGTTGGAACCAGCTTCCAGTACACCTCGTACTTACTTTCATCTTATATGTGATATAAATATCTTCATTTTCCTCTACCAATTTTATATCCTTATCTGAAATATTTTTATACTTATATCACTTCGAAGTAAAAAATTTTTGTTTTCCAAAAATCTTAGCACTAATATTTTTAGCTAAATTTCTATCATCTATAATTAGTTATTCTTTTTAGCCCAAACATCAACAGCCCATTTTATTATTTACATCCGTAGCCGTAGTAATTACAGGAATAGCATTTAAGTATGTGGCTAAATTAGCGGCTATCTCATTTTGCACCACCTACATGTCCTGATAAAATAGGTATATAAATTTCCTTTTTCATCTATACATATAACTGCCGGATCTAAAAATTTATCTTTAATAATGGAGATATAGCTCTAATAGCTACACCTGTAGCTCCTACAAAAATTAGAGCATTATTAGTTATAAAAATTCTCTTTCGTCCAATCTCTTAAGCTTAGTATTTCTTTTTAGTTATTTCGTCATTTTTCATCTATGAATTTTTTATAAGTGCTTATTTCTACTTCATCTGTTAAATATTCATATATTTTTGATAATAAGTATCCTTTTTAGTAAAAACTAAGTATTTTTATATTTTTCATCATATTTTAGGGAAATTTCATCATATAAAAAGAGGTAGACTATGCTACCTCTTTTTATAGATTTTATTCTTCTACAGTTTCTTCTTTTTCAGGTGCTTATAAAGCTTTTGATACTTAAAAGAAATCTTTTTGTCATCTTCATTAAAGTCAACAACTTTGGCTTCTATCATATCATTTACTTTTAAAAACATCAGCCGGTTTCTCAACATGATCACGACTTATTTGAGATACATGTAAAAGTGCATCTACTCCGTCTTCAAGTTCGATGAAAGCACCAAAATCTGTCATACGAGCAACTCTACCATTTACTACATTTCCAAGTGCATACTTAGTAGCTGCATTTGCCCAAGGATTAAGCTCAGGGAATTTAAGAAAGAGCTATCTTTTCTCCTTGAATATCCTTAATGAAAGCTTTAACAGTATCACCTGCCTTATATACTTTCTTAGGGATTTTCAACCCTACCCCAACTCATCTCTGAGATATGAAGTAAACCATCTGCTCCACCAAGTTCAACGAAAGCTCCAAAGTCAGTAACATTTTTAATACTTCCTTCAATTACATCGCCAACTTTAATTTTGTCAAATAACTCTTTTGCAGCAGCAGCTTTTTAGCAACTACTAACTGCTTGCGATCACCTATAACTCTTCTTCTACGTGGGTTAAATTCAGTAATAACAAATTCAATTTCTTGATCTTTTGTACTCTACTTAAATCTCTCTCAAATGTATCTGAAACAAGACTGGCAGGTATAAATACCTTTGCTTCTTCTACAGTTACACTAAGACCACCATCAAGAACTGCAGTAACTTTAGCTGTTAGAACTTCTTTGTTATTGAAAGCTTCTTCTAATCTCTTATTGCCTTTGTCTGCAGCAAGTCTCTTATATGAAAGAATTACTTGACCATCGCCATCATTTACCTTGAGTACCTTTGCTGTAATTTCATCACCGTCATGTACTACAGTTGTAAGGTCTAGATTACTGTCATTGCTATACTCATTACGTGTAACGATTCCATCTAACTTATAACCAATGTTTAATGTAATATAATCCGGTTTAACATTGATTACAGTTCCAGTAACAACCTCTCCTGTATGTATTGTCTTAAAAGACTCTTCTAACATTTGTTCAAAACTAAGATCTGACATTATTTTTGAACCTCCTCGATAATATGTTTAGGGGTTGAAGCCCCTGCTGTAATGCCTACACTTTGCACATTTTCTAAAGCCTTCTTATCAAGATCTGCTAGTGTTTGTATAAAGATTGTGTTGTTACATTCTTTTTTACAAATCTCCACAAGTTTACTAGTATTAGAACTACTCTTATCCCCAATAACTATCATTGCATCTACTTCTTTTTGCTATATCTATAGCTTCAGCTTGACGCTCATGTGTTGCATTGCAAATAGTGTTAAAGCACTTTATACTATAACCTAAATCATTAATTTTATCAACAATTTCTTTAAATTTTATATGATTATATGAAGTTTGGGCCACTAAAGAGATATTTTTATCCTTTTCCAAGCCTAAAAGCAATAAAAATCTTCTATATTATCTATTGCAATAGTATTATCATTTCCCCAACCTTTTATTCCCTCTACTTCAGGATGCTTAGGATTTCTATTATAATTACAATATCCCTTCATTAGCCTTTTTCTACTATTCTATGTATCTTTTTTACATAGGGACAAGTAGCATCTACAACATTAAGGCCTGAATTTTGACATTTCTCATGTACTTCTTTTTGTTACGCCATGAGGAACGAATAACTATTGTTGCATGCAAGACTTAAATCATTTACATCAGCTATAACTTCTATTCCTTTTTCATTCATATCTTTTTACTACTTCTTGATTGTGAATTATAGGGCCTAAAGTATATATACTTTTTATCTATTTCATCATAAACTTTCTCTACTGCTTTTTCTACCCCCAAAACAAAAACCCTGCTGATTTAGCCTTCTTTATTTCTCGCATTTTTACCTTTCTATTTAACAAAAGAAATAATTTTTCCACCACTTCTCTATACTTAAATTTGAACTATCTATTAAAAATAGCCTCTTTAACTTGTCTTAATGGTGCTATTTCTCTATTTGTATCTCTATAATCTCTAATTTCAATTTCTTTTTATTTCTTCGGATTTACATCTAAGCCTTTTCTTTTTAGCTCTTTATATCTTCTATCCGCTCTCGTGTCTACACTTGCGCAAGATATATTTTTAAATCTGCATTAGGTAATACATGACTGGCAATATCTCTACCATCCATAACAACCTTATTTTTCATAGCTAAATTTCTCTGTAAATTTAATAATTTACTTCTAACTTCTGAAAAAAACACTTATGCTACTAGCTATTCCACCTATTTTTTTCGGTTCTTATACTTTCTGAAACATCTTTTCCGTTTAAAAGAACAATTTGTTTTTCCATCTTCATATTTTATATCTATATCAATATTTGAAAGATGAAAACTTACTACATCTTCTAAACTTATATCTATATCATTTTTCATAAAAGTATAGAGCTATGGCTCTATACATAGCTCCTGCATCTACATAGATAAAATTCAATTTTTACTGAGGTCTTTGGCTATTGTAGACTTTCCTGCTCCTGAAGGTCCATCTCATTGCTATATTATACATATTCTATATTTTCTCCTGACACCAAGCACTAGACCAAGCTATTTTGTAAGTTATAACCGCCGGTAAGTGCATCTATGTCTAAAACTTCACCTGCAAAAACAGATTTTTAACAAGCTTTGATTCCATAGTTTTAGGTTTTACTTCTTTTTGTATCTATTCCACCTTTTGTTATTATCCTTCTTTAAATCCTCTAGTGCTTGTAATAGTAAATTTCAATGCTTTTAATATTATTAATTAATATATTTCTTTCTTTTTACTTATTTCATTAACTTTTTATTAGAATCTATACCGACAATATCTAGAATTATAGGTATTAAAAGCGGACATTAATAAAGTTGTCAAAAATATTTTTTTATACTCTTATTTTTACCCTCATCAAAAATCTCTTAATATACGCAATTCTAATTTTTCAAAATTTAAAGCCGGTTTTAAATCTAAATATAAGTCAAGATTAGTGTTTTCAAGTTCTTTAACTATGTATGAACTTGCTGATAAAAATAAGTGGTCCACTAACACCAAAAATGAGTAAAAATCATTTCTCCAAAGTCTTTATATATTAACTTATCTTTTATATTTAATACTTATCTCTACATTTTTAAAAGATAAACCTTGTAAATTTCTTACTGTGTCTTCCTTTATATTAAGCGGAACTAAAGAAGGAGTAGGTTTTATTATATTATGTCCTAATTTCTTTTTGCAAAATTATATCCATCTCCTGTTGAACCCTGTTGCTGCATAAGACATACCACGGTACAAAGTATAATAGAATCAGCATATATCTCTCTTTGTTTTTAATATTATGCCTTTGACCTTATATCCGACTTCTAGTATAATCATCAACTATTATCTCACTTACTTCTGTACGTAGATTAATATTAACATTTAACTCTTTTAATTTATTAGTAAGAGCTTTTTATTATATCTGAAGAATGATCTGAAAGAGGAAATACTCTATTTCCTCTTTCAATTTTTAAATGGACAGGAATTTTCTTCTATAGCTGCATTATATTTTCATTTGTATATGATTTAAAAAGCACTATATAAGAATTTAGGGATTACTCACAACTTTAGTCATAACTACATCCATACTGCTTGCATTTGTTAAATTACATCTACCTTTGCCGGTTATATATAATTTTTACCTAATTTCTCATTTTTTCTCATATATACTTACTTCATGACCTATTAAAAGCAGCGGATATGGCGGCAAGCATACCGGCAGCTCCACCGCCTATTATTATAACTTTGCTCATTATTTTCCTTTTTATTTATTAGTGAGTTATATATATTCACTCCCTTAAAACTATCCTACAACTCTAATATTACAAAAATATTATAGATAGCTCTTATGGCCGTTTCAAAATCTTGCTCTAACACCTATTATTATATTAAACTCACTGGAACCTTGATCTATCATCTTTACATTAACATGTGCATGAGCTAGGGCTGCAAAAATTCTACCTGCAGTACCTCTATTAGCTCCTCATAGCTCTACCAACTACTGCAATAAGAGCTAAACCTGATTCCATCTCTACTGAATCCGGATTAACCAATCTATGTATTCGGCCACAACTTGTTGCTCTTTATTTTCAAATTCTGATTGATGTACTATAACAGACATAGTATCTATACCTGAAGGCATATGTTCTATAGATATACCATTATCGTCAAAAACTTGAAGAACTTTTTCTACAAAATCCAACTTCTGAATTCATCATAGCTTTTATCTATATTGATAGAACAAAAACCTTTTTTACCTGCTATACCGGTAATAGTATAAGTTGGTCTTTTTGCAGGTACTTTCCACTATCATAGTTCCAAAATCTTCAGGTTTATTTGTATTTTTTATATTAATAGGAATTCCTTCAGCTCTTACAGGAAAAATAGCATCTTCATGCAATACACTAGCCCCCATATAAGAAAGCTCTCTAAGCTCTCTATAAGTAATAGTTTCTATAGGTTCGGAGTATCAACATTCTTGGGTCTGTAACTAAAAGCCTGAAACATCGGTCCAGTTTTCATATAAATCAGCTTTAATAGCTCTAGCTACTATAGCGCCCTGTTATATCACTACCACCTCTAGAGAAAGTTTTTAACTTTTCCATTTATATCAATACCATAAAAAGCCCGAATTACAGCATTTTTCCTTATCTTTTAATCTATTTGCTAATATCTCATTAGTTTTCTGCATCAAAATTATCATCTTCTCCAAAGAAAATAACTTCTGCAAGCGTCTACAAATTCATAGCCTAAATATATTAGCCATTATAATACCATTAAGATACTCTCCTCTAGAAGCTGCATAATCCTTCCGGCACCCGAGCTAAAAACCCACTTTCTATAACTTCAAATTCACTATCAAACTAAGAGCTAAACCTAAGCCTTTTTATTATATCATTATATCTATCTTTTTATTTTATTAAATATTTTTATAGTCATCACCTGAGCTGATAGAATCATAAGCTGCATAAAAGCATATCTGTAACTTTCTCATCTTTGGCATCTCTTTTTACCTGGTGCTGATGGAACAACAAAATCTTCTGGAATCTTCAGCTCTTATTATTTCTCCAACCTTCTCAAATTGACTTGCACTGGCAAGAGAGCTACTCCCAAATTTAACAACTTTTAACATAATATATTTCCTTTTTCTTAAGTAGTCTTTTAGTATTTTACTTTTTGTTACTATATACTATTTCTTAAAAATATGTCTAGGCAAACCATTATATATTATGAGGCTCAAGTTCACCTAATATAAGAGGTCGTAAGTATTCTATTCCTTTTTCAGTTATACCTACTCCGTCATCTGTTATAAATTCATCAGGTACTTTTCTTTCTTTATTTGCTACTTCATTAACATCTCTAAATCCATAAAGACAATTATACTCACTACTATTGTCTCTCTTAAAAAGCAACCATTATACCTGTTTTACCTGAATTTGCAAAAAGTAACTGCTATTTCACCGGCTAAGAAAGCTTCATCTATATCTGTAGCACTGGCATAATGTGACTGCACATCTTTATAAAGTATTTAACTCCACAGCTCTAGTTTTTACATTTTTAATTTATCTTTTGAGTATATTTGCAAGACAAGATGCTGTTCCCTGAAAGTGCTACATGTCCGAAAGCATCTTTTTGCAGTTGTACTTTCTGAAACATATTTGCCATCAGCTAATTTTTATGCCCTCAGAAACCGCTATGAGTAAACTCTTTTTAGTTTTTGCAGTTTTTAACCTTTTTAACAAAAATCATCTACATCAAAAACTTTTTCCGGTAGATAAATCAAATCCGTCCCTCACAATCTACATCCTTGGCTAAGGCTGCACTTGCTGTAAGCCAACCTGCATTTCTTCCCATAATTTCAACTATTGTTGTGCCGATATATCATATACCAAAGCATCTCTATAAGTTCTTTTGTACTGGTTGCTATATGCTTTGCAGCACTTCCAAAAACCCGGTGTATGATCTGTTCCTACTAAGTCATTATCTATAGTCTTAGGAATACCTACAAAATTTAATATCAGAATTTATTTTTCTTTGCATAAGCTGACAGATTCTTTATAGTATCCATAGAATCATTACCACCTATATAGAAAAACATATCTATTTTTATATTTATCCAATATTTCAAAGATTTTAAGATAATCTTTCTCATCATAATTTTTAATTTACATATCTACAAGAACCTAAAAAGATGAAGGTGTCCTTTTTAATAATTCAATATCCATTTCATTAGTAAATTCTTTGTCTAAATCTATAATTTTTCAGATAAAAGACCTTCTATACCATTTACCATTCCATAAATGCATTTATCTTCTTTCCACCTATAAATACACCTGCTAAAGAAGAATTTATTGCCGCTGTAGGACCGCCTGATTGACCAATTAATATATTATTCATAATATCCCTTTTTAATTATTTATATAACTTATATTTGCTTTATCTAAAAATATCAGAATATACTTATCCCAAGCACTTTGGGCACCTTTATCTAAAATGAAATCATTTAAAAATATTCCATTTGTCAAAGTCAAAGCTTTATCTTCATATATTATATTTATAAAACATTCTTTTTAATTTATCTTTAAATATATCAAGAGCATTATCTTCTATAAATTTCTCTATATTATATTCATCCAATTTTTAGAACTATCTTAAAAGATACCGGTAAACGTTTGCCTTTTATTAAATCAAAACACAAAGGCTTTAAATCTTTCCAATATGAATAAGACTTACTTTCTTCATCTTCATAATAAGACTTATTTATCAATCCATTTATAGAAAATGTATTATATGTACTTATTTCTATATCGGTAACATAATATTTATCAAATAATTCTCTTGAAAATAGCTCGGTAGTAAAACTTTTTAAATCATCTACTTTAATTGCTAACATCAAAAATTCTCCTCATAAAAATCAAAAATTCTTAATATCTAAATCATCAGATATATTTTTCTTTAATATATTTTTCTAAGTCTTTAGATACAGATATATGCCTTTTCTTCGCAAAATCATAACAGGTTCTAGATAACTCGGATAAACTTTTTCATTTAATAAATGCTTCTTATTTTCTTTTTGTACTAATTTCATCATAGGAATTTTACCATCTTATATATATAATACTTACCTGAGCTTTTTATTATATCTGAAATTTGACTGTTTTCTAAGCTAAATATTTCGTTTTCTATCTCACGGAATATTCTCCTCTTTTTAGTTTAACATCTTTATCTCAAAGAAATATGTTAAATTAGTATCAATCTCTTCGTTTTTATCTAAGCTTTCTTTTTGCATTTTTAGCACTAACTTCATCATCGAAGCTAAATCTATCAACCAAAACCACTCTAGCCTCGTTTTCACTAATTTCAAGCCCTGACTGCGTAGTAATTTTTCTTTCATTTTTAAAAGCTTTCGTATAAGCAGTAAATAAAGTATATAGGCTGTCCTTATCTATATTTGCCAATTCAGAAATTTTTACTTTTTATTTAATTCTTCAAAAATATCTTTCACTTATATTTTTAATTTTTCTTCATCTTTAGTATCTAAGAGTAAATTTTCTTCTTTTGCCATTTCTGTTAATATATATAATTCTATAGTAAAACTATTCATATCTTCCAGGAAAAAGTTCTTCAAAGCTATAATCTTCTCCTGAAATGCTGTATATGGTTGACCATATCTCTTTTTCCACATACTCCCCTCAATCTTTTCTTTTCTTAGATAAAACTAACAATAAAACTTCCTTATTGTTATAACTACTACTCATGGAAGTTTTTCTTCCACAAGCCACAAGTAAGACTAAAACAAGCAAAGATATGAGAAATTTTATAATTTTCTTCATAATATACCCTTTTAGAATTTATTAGAATACCAATCTATCTATTCCAAGTATAGCTCCTGCTAATACTTGAAGTGGTGTATGACCCTACAAGTTCTTTAAGTTTTTCGTCAAAAGCTTCCAAACTGGGTATATTAAATATATCACTATCTAGAAGTATATTTAATAATTTAGCTTGCTTTTCCCGTTTCTCTTCTAACTCCTGAGGCATCATACATAACTATGCTTTTGCTAAAAATAAAAAGTAACAGCAAATTCAAATGAGGAAAACCATATTTACATGCCGCACCTGCTACTAGTGCACAGACAGTAGCAGAATGTGAACTAGGCATACCACCACTAGACCACATTCTTTCTATAGAAAAGCTTTTATATCTCCAAGCTTCTATGAAAGTTTTAAGTAATGTGCTATAAACCAAGCTACTACTGAACCTAATAAAAATATTATTGGAAATAATTTCTTTTAAATGTATCATTAAAACTCTAACCTATAAAGCCAATCATATAACTCTTGATATTTTAGAGCTGAACTCGTCCAAGAATAATCCATTCTCATTGCTCTATCTATAATTTTTATTCCATTCAACTCTTCTATTTTTTTATAAATATGTTTAGCATATTTTTATTTGATCCAACATTTCATGCGATTATAATTTCTGAATGAAAAACCTGTTCCTTCACTGGTATATTCATTATATGGAATAACTGTATCTTTTTAATCCCCTGTCTCTCTTACAATAGGAACGCAACCATATCTAAGAGATATAAGTTGGGATAAAACCACAAGGTTCAAATAAAAGACGGCATAAGAAAAGCATCTGCAGCTGCATATATTCTATGTGATAATTCCTCCGAATAGTATATATTAGCTCTAACTCTATCATTATACTTCCAGTCATAATGTCTAAACATATTTTCATATTTAGGATTACCTGTACCAAGAATTACAAGTTGTGTGTCTTCTGCACATATCTCCTCCATAACATAATCTATCAAATCCAGCCCTTTTTGATCAGTTAATCGAGAAACTATAGCTATCATAAATTTATTATCATCTTCTATAAGACCTAATTCTCTTTGTAGGGCACGCTTATTTTCTATTTTATCTCTTCTGAAATTGGATATATTATAATTTTTATATATATCTTTATCCGTTTCCGGTTAAATATTTCATAATCTATTCCATTAACTATCCCTCTAAGTGCATTTTGTCTTGCTTGTAGAAGTCCTTGTAAGTTCTCACCATAAAAATCTGTCTTTATTTCTTCAGCATATGTTTGACTGACAGTAGTTATAGCATCAGCATATACAAGGCCACCTTTTAATAAATTTCCACTTCCATAAGCTTCTAATTTATCACTTGTAAAGAAATAGTCTGACAGCATACTATATCTTTTATAGTATCTATATCCCAAGTACCTTGGAACTTTAAATTATGTATAGTCATAACCGTTTTTTTATATCTTTATAAAAATCTGATCCTGCAAATCTTTCTTTTAAATATACAGGAACAAGACCTGTTTTGCCAATCATGGCAATGTACTATATCAGGTTTTAAAGCCTATTACCGATAAGGCGCAAAGAGAAGAATAAGAAAAGAAAATAAATTTTTTTCTATATCATATAGCCAATCTCCATAAGGTCTATCACCACCAAAAATAAGCTTCATTATCTATGAAATAAAAAGTTATTCCTTCATACTCTGTTTTAAATATACCAACATATCGACTTTTGTCCATTATAATCAATCCAAAAATTAGTTATATATTCTAATTTTTCTACATATTTGTAAAGGCATACATAAATACTTTGGCAATATAACTGCACATTCAAAAATATCTTTTATCAAAAACACTTAGGTAATGAACCTACAACATCTGCTCAAGCCACCGGTTTTTACAAATGGTACTGCTTCACTAGCCATAAAAAAGAATCTTTTTCATGATAGCCTCCTATCTATTCTTATACTTATTTGCCAATTCCTTCATCTCTTTTGCTGTGTCCAGAACAGCTTTTGTTATCTCACTACCACCAAGAAGTCTTGCAAGTTCCAGAGCCAAACTTTCATCTTTTTATATTTTCTATACTTGTTTTTAGTTTCTATACCATCACTGGATTTTTCTATCAGATAATTGCAATCAGCCATAGCTGCAATCTGAGGCAAGTGAGTTATACATAATACTTGATGTTCTTTAGAAATATATGAGATTTTTTTCGGCTACTTTTGAGCTGTTCTACCACTTATTCCTGTATCTATTTCATCAAATATCAAGGTATCTATATCATCTACATTTTGCAAGTACAGACTTGAAAAGCCAGCATAACTCTTGATAATTCTCCACCACTGGCAACATCTTTTAAAAGGCTTTAGAGGATTACCCGGATTAGTAGAAATCATAAACTCTATATCATCTAAACCATTCACAGAAAAATTATCAAGTTCCTTAAATTCTATTTTTAAATTCCACATTAATAAAATTTAACTCTATCAAGTTATTCTTTATATTTTCTTCCAATATTTTTGCTACTCTGAGAAGTCTTAAACTATTAGATAAATCAGTAAATTCCATCTCTAAATTTTTCTAATTCCCTGCTTAACTTTTTCTCTGTCTGAATCAAAATTGAGTAAATCTCTTAATCTTTCTTTTTAGATTTTTAAAATAAAAGCCAGTTTATCTGTATCACTTGTATATTTATTTGTGAAACGATTAACAAAATCTAATCTTTTTTTGAATTTTTCAAAATTCTCTTCCACTATAATCAAGTTTATCAAAAGTAAGCTTTAATATCTCTATTTATATCACATATTTTTGCATCTAAATCATACAACTCTTCTTCAAATTCTTTAAGTTCAGGAGAAAAACTTGAAATTTCTTCCAAGCTGGTAACTGCACTTCCAATATCAGTATTATCTAATATTTCTATTACATCTGTTAGATTATCATTTATGTTAGATACAACTTTTAATTTTCTATATATCATATTTAGTTTTTCTTCTTCATTGGGCTTTAGTCTAGAAATTTCAATTTCTCTTATTTCATATTTAAAGTATATCTATTTCTCTTTCTCGTATAAAACTGTCATCATCTAAACTCAACTTATTTTTATTTCTTTATATCTATCATAAAAGAGCTTGTATAGTAGCTTTTAAAGCTAAAAGCTCTTTATCTAACATACCATCTACTATTGATAAATGCTTAGCTTTTTGATAATAAAGATTGATGCTCATGCTGTCCATGTATATCTATTAATAATCCGGTAAGAGTAGATAATTTTGCTATAGTAATGCTTTCATCATTAACCTTTAAGATACTTCTTGAAGCTGACAATTTTTCTACTTATTATCAAAAATACCGTCTTCTAAAATATTAAAATCTAAAGACTTTATATATTCTATTTTTCCTTGTCCAAAATTTTTAAAAATAAGCTCAACATAAGCAAATTCAGCACCTTCTCTTATTATGTCTTTAGAAGTTTTTGCTCCAAGTGCAAAATTTATAGAATCAATCAAGATAGATTTTTCCTGCTCCTGTTTCTCCTGATAAAACTGTAAAACCACTTCTAAAAATCCAAATCTGCCTTTTTCTATTAATGCCATATTTTATATGTAATTCTAAAAAGCATTATCCTCCTATTCCGAAATAAGTTTCTTTTATTTCTTCCCCAACAACTATTGCTTCTTCATCTGTTTTAACCGCACAGAAAAATAGTGTCATCTCCTGCTATACAACCTATTATACTAAGTATATTCATATGATCTATAGTAGCGGCGGCAGTCATTGCCATACCTGAAACCGTTTTAATAACTAGAATATTTTGTGCTAACGCAAGATTTATATATGCATCTTTTAATATTCTAACATATTTATTTTTCTCATCATCTTTTTATTTCTATGTATCTAACTGTTTCTCCTTTTTAGAGCTAATCTTTCCTAAGTGTAACTGTTTTATATCTCTTGAAACTGTAGCTTGAGTTACATCAAAACCTTCTTTTTCTAAGAATATCTACTAAATCCTGTTGCTTTTGAAACATTTTCTGGTAGATATTATTTCTAAAAATTCTTTCTTGTCTTTATTTCTCATTATAAACCTCTCATCTTATTTCTAAGATTATCCATAAAAAGCAGTACCATTTAATTTTATAAAATGTACTTTTTACCTTAGACTCGCTTATAATTACATTGATCACCTTTGTCCAGCTTAATAGTATTTTCACCATCAAATATAGCAATTCTTTCTCCTGTTTCTTCCCTATTATTTCTATATCAACTATACTGTACACCACCTAAAACTATACTTCTTAAATTTAGACTATGTGGACATATAGGTGTTACTATCATCATTCTGGCTTTCGGTTCTGCTAAAGGTCCTCCTGCACTTAGATTATATGCAGTCGAGCCTGTGGGTGTTGATATTATAATACCATCACTATTATATGAATTCAGATATTCATCATTAACATTTTATTTTACATTGTATTGTTTTTCCGGTTAATATTCTATTAATTACAATTTCATTTAATGCTAAATACTTTTTTTGTTTGAACACCTTTTTATTGCATAACCTTTTAGCATCATTCTCTTTTCTATGGTAAAAATCTAAACTTAAAAAGCCTATCTATAATATTTTCTACATCATCTTCTTTTTACACTGGTTAAATAACCTAAATGTCCCATATTAATACCTAAAAATAGGTATATTAAGTCCTGCTATATCTCTAGCTACTCTCATTAAAGTTCCATCACCACCCAGAGTAATTATACAATCAATATTCTCAGGTAACTTATTTTTATCAATGTAACCTATACTTCTAGATGTATTAATGCCCTTTATCTTTCAAAAATAATATCTAGATTATCAGCATATTGCAATACCCCTTCTTTGCTATCATTTAATACCATATAAAAATTTTTCATACTCTACCTATCTAAGCTTTCATGTGCCTCATCTACTATTTTTATTATATCAATATCTTTACTATCTGATAAATTCTCATCTTTAGTAAGATGGTATAAATATTCAATATTACCCTCAGGGGCCTTTTACAGGTGAAAAAGCTAAGATTTAATATTCTAAAACCATTATCTTTGGCATATTTAAAAACAGCTTCTATAACTTCTATATGAACCTTTTTATCTCTAACAACGCCCTTTTTCCCAACTTTTTTCTCTACCTGCCTCAAACTGAGGTTTGATAAGTGCAGCTACTTCTCCTTTATTTGATAATAGCTCTTTAACAGCCGGCAAAAACTTTTTGATAAAGAAATAAAACTGACATCTATTGATGAAAAATCTATATCTTCACTAATATTTTTCATGTGTAACATAACGAATATTAGTTTTTCCATACATACAACTCTTTTCATCATTTCTAAGTTTCCAGTCTAATTGACCATGTCCAACATCTATGGCATACACTTTCTTTGCACCATTTTGTAACATACAATCAGTAAATCCTCCTGTGGAAGAACCTACATCCATACATATCTTGTTTTCCAAATTCAGCAAAAATTTATCTACAGCTTTTTCTAATTTCAAACCACCTCTGCTTACATATTTTAAGGTATTTCCTCTAACTTCTATAGGAAGATTCTCTTCAAAGCTGGTGCCTGCCTTATCTTCTTTTATACCATCTACATATACAATTCCTGACATTATTATAGCTTTTGCCTTTTTCTCTTGAGGTGGCAAATCCTTTTTACCAATAAAAATATCAAGTCTTTCTTTCACTATATTAACTCCTTAATTTTGGTATATATAGACTCGGAATCCAAGCCTAAATCTTTTTAATAAGCTAACATCTCCATAGTTCAACATATTTATCATTTATTCGAAAATGATAAATGTTATTATTATTAGAATTGATATAATCGGCTATTTTCACACCAACTCCACCATCTATAACATTTTTCTTCCATAGTAATTATGATTTTTATGTTTTGCCGCCACTTTATCCAAAGCTTCTAAATCTAAAGGTTTTACAAAGCGTAAATTTATTAAACTAACATTCATACCCTCTTCTTTTAATTTTATTTCTTACATGCTCTCCTGTACTAATCATAGTTCCTAGACAAATTAAAGCTATTTCACTTTCATCATATATAAATTCTGCTTTTCCGTACTCTATAGGAGTATTAAATTCTGATAAACCTGTGTATGCTTTTCCTCTAGGATATCTTATGGCACTAGGTGTGTTAAGACTTAACAAAAGTTAATCCTGATTTTAATTCATTTGCATTCTTAGGTGCAAATATAGTCATAATAGGTATTAAATTCAAGTATGACAAGTCAAAAATACCTTGATGTGTTTCTCCATCTGCCCCAACCAAACCTGCTCTATCAATAGCAAAAAACCACCGGTAAATTTTGTATACAAACATCGTGTATTATCTGATCAAAAGCTCGTTGTAAAAATGAAGAATATATAGCAACTACAGGTTTTTAAACCACCTAATGCCATTCCGGCAGCCATAGTAACCGCATGCTGCTCTATACCTACATCGAAAAATCTATTTGGAAAAAGCTTAGAAAAACTCACTAAGTCCTGTTCCTTCAGGCATAGCTGCAGTTATAGCAACTATCCTTTCATCTTTTTGCTAATTCACTATATTCTCAGAAAAATATAGCTGAATAATCAATAACTTTATTTTTATTTAAACTCTCACCTGTAGCAATATTAAAACTGGATACTCCATGATATTTCTCAGGCATATTTTCTGCCGGCTTATATCCTTTTCCTTTTTAGTTATTACATGTACTAATACAGCATGCTCGAGTTTCTTTTGCAGCTTCAAATACTTTTAAAAAGTGCCTTAGTATCATGTCCATTAACCTGTCCCAAGTAGGTAATACCCATATTTTCAAAAACATTCCGGGTATAAGAAACTGTTTTTATACTATCTTTAGTTTGTTTTAGACCTGCTATAGCGGCATTTCCATGTGGAACTTTATTTAAAATATCTATTATACCTTGTTTAAATCTATTATAAGGTCTACCTGTTCTTATGCTATCCAAATAATTAGACATACCACCTACATTATGTGAAATAGACATTTCATTATCATTTAAAAACTATTATAAAATTCTTCTTTAATCTGGCTGCATTATTAAGTGACTTCATATGCCATACCACGGTTAATGCTCCATCACCTATAACACTGATAACGTATCTATCTTCTTTTTAAATCTCTAGCATAAACTAAACCCAATCCTGCTGATATACTTGTAGAAGAATGGCCTGTATTAAAAAGCATCGCATTCACTTTCACTAGTCTTAGGAAAGCCTGACATACCTTTTATATTTTTCTTAATTCATCAAATTCTTTTCTACCGCTAAGTATCTTATGAGTATAACTTTGATGACCCACATCCCAAATTATTTTATCTTTGGGTAAATTAAACTGGTAAATAAAGCCATAGTAAGTTCTACAACACCTAGATTACTGGCAAGATGTCCACCAACTCTACGTAACTTTTAATTAGAAAAGCTCTTATCTCTTTTGCTAACCTATCATAATCTTTCCAGTTTTTATATATATCACCAGCTTCATTTATATTATCAGCAACATCTTTACCTCTTAATTTGCTCTTTTATAAGCCAGCTACTATTTCTTTTTAATTTAGAGCTATCTTCCTCAAAAGAATCCAGTAAAATCAGAGCATCTTCCTCCATTTTCAAGATATTTTTGCATGCTCCAAGTCGTAAATACTTACATATGTATTTTTTTATTATTATCTCTATCTGAATGAACAGGTTTTTCCTAGTTCTTCACTTGATGATGTTTCATCTAAAATATCATCTTTTATTTGGAAAAGACATTCCTATATTAAAAGGCAAGTTTTTCACTTTCTCTATAGTAAATTCATCTGCTCCTGCTAAAAATAGCACCTATTAACATACTTGCTTCGATTAAAAGCACCTGTCTTTAAAGTATAAATGTAATACAATTCTTCTTTGCTTAGATTTTTCTCCGGTTTTTGAACATCTAAAACTTGTCCTCCAACCATACCGTCTATACCGCTATTTTTCCCTAAAACATCTAGTGCTTTTAATATATCTTTTTATAATACTTTCATCTTTTTAAATCCAACATAGCTGGTAGTAATGATTCTGAAAAGCCTCTATAGATAAGGCATCACCTGCAAGTACAGCCATATCTTCTCCAAACTCTGCCCAAGTACTTTTATTCCCTCGTCTGAGTTCATCATTATCTATACAAGGAAGATCATCATGTATCAAACTAAAGGTATGTATAAATTCTATTCCTGCCATAAATGGATGTAGAATATCTATATTCTTTCCGCCACATAATTTATATGTTTCTAAAAATTAATAAGGTCTTACTCTCTTTCCGCCATTTATAACTGCCTTATTCATAGCTTCTCTTACAAGCTTTGAAAGACTGTTTTTCATTACACAAATATTTATATATAACATTATTAATATAAGTTATATCATATTTAATATCAAAAATATCTCCTTTACTTATCCTCAAGTATAACAAGTTCTTTTTCTCAACTTTATCTATTTTAGAACTAACTTCACTTATAAGTTTCATTCCATTCTCATAAATTTTAAAGCTATCTTCCAAACTGGTATTATTTTCTAAGTCTGCCAACACTTGTTCCAAGTCTTTAAATAATTCTTCTATATTTTTCTTCTTTATTTGGCATAATATACTCCTATTGTTTATATTCCATATCCAATACTTTTTGCACTAACTTTACCATCTATAAAACTAAGATTTATTATACTGTCTTTTTATATCTTTTTACCTTACTTATTCTATTTCCTAAATCATCAGCAACATAAGCATAACCATTTGCTATACGTTTTAAAGGTGATAAAGCTTCTATTTTAGTTGCATAAATAGCTAATTTAGATTTTGTATCATTTAATTTTTGCATTAATCTTTTTATTTAAGCTATTATCTATTTCAACAAGATAAGTTCTGTATCCGTTAATTCTTTTAGTAGGTGAAAATGAAGCTAATTTTAATTTGTAAGTTTGTAATATATTATTAAGCAAAGCAAGTTTTGTTCTCAATGAATTTTTCATTCTTATATTAATATTATCTAAATCTGATACAAATTTAGAATATTCAAAGTTAGCAATTTCCGCCGCTTGACTGAGGGGTTGCTGCTCTAATATCTGCGACAAAAATCCGCTATAGTAAAATCAGTTTCTGTGCCCTACCGCACTATAATAGGCGTTTTAGCCTCATAAATAGCTATTGCAATTCTTCCTCATTAAAAGACCATAAATCTTCTATACTTCCACCACCACGTCCTACTATAATTACATCCACATCTATTTTATCTAAAAGCTTTTTATACCTTTTTATTATACTCTTATAGGCATTTTTCACCTTGCACAAGTGCGGATACAAAATAAGTTCGACATAGGATTACGTCTTTTACTAACATTTATAATATCCTGAATAGCAGCTCCTGATAGGTGAAGTTACTATACCTACTTTACTTGCAAATCTAGGTATAGTGTTTTTCATCAAAGAGTCCTTTTTCTTCTAGTATAGCTTTTTAGCTTTAAATATTTCTCATATAATATGCAAGACCTGCTTCTTCTATTCTAGATGCATATAATTGATATTTACCACCTTGCACATAAACTTTCTATACTGCCACTTACAATGACTTTCTATACCATCTTTTAAGGGCGAATTTCAGTCCGGTAATTCTCTTTCCCTTAAACATAACCGCTGATATTTGAGATTTACTATCTTTAAGTGTAAAATATATATGTCCTGAACTATTATATGTACAATTACTAACTTCACCTTCTATACTTATATTAGAAAGACCGGACGACTTGAAAAATAGTTTATTAATCCCTTCATTTACCTCTGTAACTGAATAAACATTTTCCATATTAAACTAATTTTCCTAAAATTGCATTTATAAAGGATGAACTATCATCTCCACCAAAACTTTTTAGCTAAATTAATTGCCTCATTTATGGCTACAGCTTCAGGTATAGAATCTACATATTTCATTTCGTAGTAAGCTAATCTAAGCATAGCCTTTTTCTATCTTTTGGTAATCGGTCAAAATTCCATCCCTCTATAGCCGCCTCTAATTTTGTATCAATTTCTTCTAGGTGAGTATTACAGTCTTCAACTCTTTCTTTAGCTTCCGCTTTATCAAATTCATCAAATACTACTTCGTGTAATATTTTTAGGCTCACCTTTTAGAATCAAACTCATCTTCTCTAATTTGTTCAAAAATATAAATCTATTTGTTCTTTCTTTTCTGTTTCAGGATAAAAATCCATATCGAATAACATCTTAAAACAATGTTCTCTAAATAAAACTCTATTCATTTTCTTCCTCTCGATAGATATATTTAATTACTCTATTATATATGATTTTGTACTTTTAAACAAGAAAAAGAGAAGTATGCTATTTTAGGCAACACCTCTCTTTTTAATTAAAAACCCTAGCTATTAAGCTAGGTCTAATTACTACATTAGTTGAATTTACGTTTTCTTGCCGCTTCTGACTTCTTTTTACGTCTTACGCTTGGCTTCTCGTAATGCTCTCTTTTACGAATCTCTTGCTGAATGCCAGCTTTAGCACAATTTCTCTTAAATCTTCTGAGTGCACTATCAAGACTCTCGTTCTCTTTCACAATCACGTTTGACATCGAAACACTAACCTCCCTCGGTTGTGAAATAAATACATAGTAAGTATAACATAATATCCATAGTAGTCAACATATTTTCTAAAAATATTATATATTTTTAGTATAAGATATATTTTATACCTTTATGTAGCATTAAATATTATGTTAACCTATATATCATATAATTGAATTAACTTATTTAAGCCATTCTTTTTACAGTCAAACTTAACTAAATTTTTATTGTAACATAGCTTCAAGAGTAACTTTTACATTAGCTAAGAGCTTCATCAATCTTTTTCCGGATTCTTTCCGCCTGCCTGTGCCATATTTGACGACCGCCACCGCCACCGCCAACTATAGGAGCGATGACTTTAATTATATTCCCCGCATTTGCACCTTTTTTATAGCCTCATCACCGACCCATAGCAAGCAGGTTCACTTTTTTCCATCTACTATTGACGCAAGAACAACTACGCCATCATCTGTACTGGATTTTAAATTATCACCAAGAGTCCTAAGTTCATTAACTTCAACTCCTCAAGTTTTTACAAAGAACTTTTTACACCTTTTTACTTCTATAATATCATTTTCTACATTTGAAATACTATCTTTAGCTAACTTAGCTTTTTAATTTATCATTTTCAGCTTTTTAGCTCTTTTTAACTCATCTATTAAAAGCTTTTTAATCTGCTTTTTAATTTCATTAGTATTAGTCTTTAAAAGATTTTGCTAAATCATGTAAATCCTCTTCCATACTCTTATAATAATTAAACAATGCATCTCCTGTAAGTGCTTCTATACGTCTAACACCTGCAGTCATACCTGACTCGGATATAATTTTAAATGCACCTATTTCAGCTGTATTAGAAACGTGAGTACCTCCACAAAGCTCTTTAGAAAAATCTCCCATGCTTACAACTCTTACTTTACCATGATATTTTCTCCAAATAAGGCCATCGCCCCACTCTTTTGCATCCTCAAGTTCCATAATATCTGTTTTAACAGTATTTGAAGCTTTTATTTCTTTTATTTACAAGTTCCTCAATCTTTTGCAACTCTTCTTTTGTAAGAGCTGAGAAAATGAGTAAAATCAAATCTTAATCTATCACTGGCTACCAAACTACCTGCTTGTTCTACATGTGTTCCTAGAACAGTTCTAAGTGCTTTATGCAGTAAATGAGTACCACTATGATTTTTACAGGTACTTTCTCTGTTGGCTACATCAACTTCAAAATGAACTGTATCTCCTAAATTAAAAAGAACCTGAAACAACTTTTTACCTACATGTCCTATTTTATCACCTTGTAATTTAATAACATCATCAACCTCAAATATGCTATCTCCGACTTTTATAATACCTGTATTCTGCCATTTGACCACCCATAGTAGCATAAAAAATACAGTTTTATCTGTTATTATAGTACCTATTTCATCTTCTTTTAAACTAGTAACTATATCATTTTCCGTTGTAAGTGCAGTTATCTTTCCTTCACCTTCGTAAATTCCATAACCTATAAATTCTGTACTTAAACTTGGATCTAAAGACTGATAAACTGTTACATCAGCTCCCATATAATTTGTTGTTTTTCTTGCTTTTCTTGCTTTTTCTTTTTGTTCTTTTCATAGCAAGATTAAAGCCTTCTTCATCTAAGCTTAAGCTTTTCTTCAAAGAATCTCCTTAGTTAAATCTATGGGAAACCATAAGTATCGTAAAAGTTTAAAAGCTTCTTCTCCACTCATTAGCTTTCTGCCTTCTTTTTGCATAGAATTTTCTATGTCAGCTAAGATAGCAAGACCTTGATCTATAGTTTTGTAGAATTTATCTTCTTCTTCTGTTAAAACTTTTTAAAATCATAGCTTTCTTTTCTTCAAGTTCAGGATAACCATCTTTACTTGAAGCTATAACTACATTTGCAAGTTCAGCTAAAATTTTTATCTATCACCCAACATACGTCCATGTCTGGCGGCTCTTCTAAAAGCTTCACGAAGAACATATCCACGACCTTCATTGCTTGGCATGATACCATCGCTAATCATAAATGTACAAGAACGTATATGATCTGTAATAAGTCTAAGTGAAATATCTTTTATATCATCATCTTTATATCTTATACCTGCAAGAGTCGCTACACTATCAAGTAAAAGCTTTTATAGTATCTACCTCAAAAATAGAATCTACATCTTGTAGGGCAACTGCAAGTCTTTTCTAGCCCCATACCTGTATCTATATTTTTATTTTCTAATTCTGTATAATTGCCTTTTCCATCGCTGTTAAATTGTGTAAATACATTATTCCAAACTTCCATATATCTATCACATTCACAACCGACAGTACAATCCGGTCTATCGCAACCATACTTAGGACCTCTGTCATAATAAACTTCTGAACTGGGACCACAAGGACCTGAACCATGTTCCCAAAAATTATCTTCTTTTTCCAAATCTAAAAATTCTTTTCTGACGGAATACCTATTTCTTTTATTCCAAATATCAAAAGCTTCATCATCTTCCAAATAAACAGAAGGATATAGTCTATCTTTATCAAGACCTACAACTTCCGTTAAGAACTCCCAAGTCCAAGATATAGCTTCTTTTTGAAATAATCTCCAAAAGAAAAGTTTCCGAGCATTTTCAAAAAGTACCATGTCTTGCTGTTTTACCTACATTTTCTATATCACCTGTACGAATACATTTTTTTGACAAGTAGCCACTCTTTTTCTAGGTGGTATCTCTTGTCCTGTAAAATATGGCTTTAATGAGTTGCCATACCTGAATTTATTAATAATAAACTGTTATCATTATGTGGAACTAGAGAAAAGCTTTTCATAACTAAATGTCCTTTGAGTCAAAAAGTCCAAAAAAACATTTTTCTTATCTCATTTACTCCCATATTTTTTGTCATATTCTGTTCCTAGTTTAAATAAAACATTTAAACTACAGACTATCAGATAAGTCTGTATTCCTTTCTAATTAAAATTTCTCTTCTTACTATAGCATCTCTACTATCTCTAAATTTCTTACCGGCAATAATGCCTGCAAAAGCCTAAAAATCCAAAAATAATAGCCTTTACTATAGCTTCTACAAAAGCAGCAGTTAATCCCATAACATCACCTTCCCTTTTAGAATATTGTCTTAATTCTAGCATAGAGAGTATAAAAAAGTACAAGTGGCTTACTTTAAAGAAATATATAGAAACAAAAATAAATTCCAACAATATATTTTGTCGGAATTTATTTTAATATACTTATATATAAATTAACTTAATAATTATTTAATTAAACCTAATTCTTTGTTTAACCAATTAATGCTGAAACAGTAACATAATTGTATGGTTGATTGAAATGTGGCATAAAGAATATATCAAGTAATGCAAGTTCTGCCATAGTCAATTTCTTTTGTATTGCTAAAGAAAACATATTTATCATTGCAGATACATCATAATTTGAACCTAATTGAGCTCCTACTATAACTTTGTCGCTCTTTCTACAAACTATTCTTATTTTAACTTTAGGATTTTCCACTTCCATAAAGGCAGGGAATTGTGTATCCTCAAAAATCAACATATTCTACTTCAAGACCTTCTCTGGCGGCACCATCTACACTAAGACCTGTACAAATTAGCTTATAACCATAGATACCTAAAAGCACTTGAGCCTTGAACACCTGCAGTTTCTACAGCTGTACCACAAATATTATGGGCAGCTATGATACCTGATCTAACTGCATTTGTAGCAAGAGCTATGTAATTTACTCTATCTCTGGCATTATCATATATGGTAGCACAATCTCCTATTGCATATACATTCTCATCACTTGTTCTACCATTCTTATTTACAAGATATGCACCGTTTGCATATAAATCTAAATGTCCGTTTCCAAGTGAAGAATTTGGTTTAAAACCAACAGCACAGATAACCATATCGGCATCGTATCTACCCTTATCTGTTACTACTCCTGTAACCTTTGTTTCTCCCTCAAATTCTACTACTTTTTCTCCAAGAGCAAATTTTATACCATGCTCTTCCATTCTATTTTTCATTTCATCAGAAAATCTTGTATCAAAAATATCCATTAAGAATATGATCTACCATATCTATAAGAGTTACTTTCATTCCAAGTCTTTCAAAAGCTTCAGCAAGCTCAACACCAATATAACCGCCACCAAGAACAACTATATTTTTTTGAATTCACTTTTATTTTTAATTTTTCAATAACTTCTTTTTGCATTTTGGTATAATTTAACCATTTGTACATTTTCAAGCTCAAAACCTTTTTACAGGAAGCTTATTAGGTAAACTACCTGTGGCAAATACAAGTTTATCGTAATTATCTTGTATTATACTTCCGTCAACTAATCTAACTTTTTAATGTTTTATTAGCATAATCTACTTCTAAAACCTCAAATTCATATTAACGTTAGCACCTTTTTCTATAAAGTTTTCAGGTTTTGCATAAAATAGACCATCTCCTGAGTGAATTTGCTCACCTATCCAAAGTGCCGTTCCGCAACCTAGAAAAGATATATTATCATTTCTATCATAAATTGTTAACTCATTACCGGATATGAAAGTATAGTATTTGCACAAGCAGTACCTGCATGATTAGCACCAACCAAAACTATTTTTGACATTAAAAATTACCTCCAAATAGATATTTAATAATTATTTATTTAATAAAAATAGAGTATTAAGATATATTACTCTATATATTATTACAATACCTTAAAAATCTCCTATATTTCAATAGAAAATTAAAATTTTAACAGATTTTATTTTACCAAAGAGATTGTTGTATGCTATTTATTTTCGGTATAGCTAAATATCTTTTCCCTCATGGTATCAAAAAAGTAGGCGAAGCTCACCTTTCACTATATTTTAATTTATATATCTTCCAGCAAAAGCTACACCATCTGCTGCGGTAGTTGCCAAGAAATCACACCTTTCATTTTTCTATATGACCTGCGTGTCCTTTAACCCAAAACAAATTTAGTATTGTGTATAGACTTTTTACTTTAAGTAGCCTTTCCCATAGATCTATATTTTTAACTTCATCTTTCTTTCCACGTCTAAAATTATTTTTAAGCCAAGAATCTACCCAATGTAAGTTAAAGCATCTACAAGATACTTGGAATCTGAATAAATTTCTACATTACAAAGGCTTAGTTAGAAGCCTCCAAACCTATTATGCAACCCATTAGCTCCATTCTGTTATTTGTAGTAAGTTTATAACCTGCACTAAACTCTCTAATATGTTCTTCCCCTGGAATCAATATATTTAAGTATAGTTCCATAGCCACCTTTTTCCCCGGATTGCCTTTTGGAGCTGCCATCTGAATATAATTTTTACTAAAGCCATAAGCACTCTACTCACTCAAATAAGCTTTTTAACTGACTCATCATTTAGTAACTCACCAGCTTTACCTTCCAATACTATCTTACCTGTTTCAAGAACATAGGCTCTATCCTGCGATACTAAGAGCTTTTTGCATTCTGCTCTACTAAAAAGTATAGTAGTTCCTGCCTTATGAACCTCATTTTATTATATCAAAATCTCATTAACATATAAAGGTGAAAGTCCCATAGAAGGTTCGTCCATAACTATTACACTAGGCTTAGACATCAAAAGCTCTGCCCATAGCAAGCATTTGTTGTTCTCCACCTGAAAGTGTACCCAGCAAGCTGAGATTTTCTCTCTTCAAGTCTTGGAAATCTTTTTATAAATACTCTTAATAGTATCTTCTATTTCCGCCTTATCTTTTCTAGTATAAGCACCTAATTTTAAGTTTTCAAATACACTAAGCTCTGCAAATACTCGTCTTCCCTCCGTACATGAGCCATACCCATAGTTACTATTTTCATGAGCGGCATTTTTACTTATTTCTCTGCCCTCAAACTCTATACTACCACTTTTTTGCGGTATAAGGCCTGTAGAGTATGTAAGATAGATGTTTTTCCTGCACCATTTGCACCTATGAGAGCTACTATCCTCCTTTATTCACCTCAAAACTAGCACCTTTACTGCTTGTATCATTCCATAATTTATATGTAAGTCTTTTATACTCAAAAATGACATTTTTATTCTCCTAAATATGCACTAATAACTGTTTTTATCATTTTAAAACAACATTCGAATTCCGCTAGTAAGTTCTTTCCAAAATTTAAAACAGATTAAATATTCGCAAAATACCCGAAACCAACTTCATATCATGCTCTATAAGTAATATTGTTATATCCTGATTTCTTTCTTATTAGCATAATAGTATCCATAAAAGCTCAGCTGTTTCTTGAGGATTCATTCCCTGCCGCAGGCTCATCTAAAAGTAACAACTAGGTCTTGTAGCTAAAGCTCTGGCTATCTCCAACTTTCTTTGCTTACCATAAGGTAAAATTTCGCTAAAAGTATCTTTATATTCATCCAAATCAAATACTTTCAATATCTAGAGCTATTTCATCCATCTTTTTCTTTCTTATAATATGAGATGAGTAAGTGAACTCGTACTCCATATTTACATTCATTATGCAAAGGACATGTTTTTGCATTATCTAAAACAGTCATTTAGTAAATAATCTTATATTCTGAAAAAGTTCTAGCTATTCCTACACTATTAATTTGTTCGGAGATTTTCCACCTATTGAAAGACCATCCAGTTTTATACTTCCTGTTGTGGGTTTATATACACCTGTAAGAAGATTGAATACAGTAGTTTTCCTGCACCATTTTGACTCTGAAGTCCATATAACTGTCCTTTTTCAATTTTTAGATTAAAAAGAATCTACAGCTTTTAAACCTCCAAAATTGTATGCCCAAATTTTTACATTCTAAAAGTGCCATACTAACCATCCTTTCTTCTTAGTAATTTTGCAAAAACCTTATTATTCATAAGACTTGCTTTCAAATATGAATTATTAAAAATCATCATAAGTATAAGTACGACAGAATATAATAACATTCTAAATTCATCCGCACCTCTAAGTAGTTCAGGAGTATTGTCAGAACTATCGCCTTATGATAGAACCTACTATATTACCCATACCACCAAGGACTACTATAACAAGTATTTCTATTGATTTATTATAATCAAAGGTGCTTGGTTTTATTATACCAACATTATGAGCATATAAAGCACCGGCAATTCCGGCAAATGCAGCCGCTAAAACAAAGGCTTCTACCTTATATTTACTAATCTTAATCCCTACAGACTCCGCCGCAATATCATTATCTCTGATAGCTGTTATAGCCCTACCATCTCTTGATTTTACAAAATTAGATATAAACACTATAGTAAGTATAACAAAAATAAATACTAAAATTGAAATTTTTATAATCTGAATATAAAGGGATTTTACTAAGCCCTTTTGCTCCACCTGTTATACCGAGTACATTTTATTATTGACTTTATTATCTCGCCAAAAAGCAAAGGGTAACTATAGCAAGATAATCTCCTCTAGAGTCTAAGAACCGAACACCTATTAAAACTACCCCATAGCCGAAAGTACAGCTGCCAAAACAGTGCTAGTACAGAAAAGAAACAGCCATAGGTAAATCTCTTAAATTTGTAGTAACTATAGCGGCAGATATGCTCCTATAGACATAAATCCTGCATGTCCTAATGATAATTCGCCTAAAAACTCCTGTTACCAAATTTAATGAAACAGCAAAGCATTATATTTATTCCTATAGGTATTATCAAAGATCTATATTGTCTGCTTAAAACACCTGAACTTAGTAATAAATATATTAAAATATAAGCTATTAGTATGCAAGCTATATTCTTAATTAATTTAACGTTTTTCATATCACAGCTCCTACACCTTTATAAATTTCTTTTACCCAGTAAACCTACAGGTCTAAACAGTAAAACGATTACTAAAAACACCAAAAACTATGGCATCTGCCAATTCTGTACTTATATATGCTTTGATGAGCTTTCTATTATACCTAAAACCATACCGCCAAGCACCAGCACCGGAATTGAACCTATACCACCAAAGTACAGCCGCAAACGAAAAGCTTTTTATACCCGGTAAAGCTCCAAGTGCAGTTTTAGTATTCGTACTGAGCTATATATAAAATACCGCGATGGCTGCAAGTATAGAACCTATTGCAAGGTTAAAGATATAGTTTTATTTACATCTATACCCATAAGTTCTGCAGCCCTTTGTCCTCTGCTACCGCGCGCAGCTGAACCGGTCTTTGTCTTATTTATAAACAAGGTTAAAGCTATCATAGATATTAAGCTGTAACTATAAAAGTTACTATGCTTATAGCCTTTGAAATATGTATACCTAATATTAAAACTGTACTCTTAGGTATTACAGAAGCCAAAATGGTATAGGATTAGCTTTAAATATTAATAAAGCTATACTTTGTAGTGGCTCACTACTATAGCTGTAATAAGAACTAAGTGGCGGTGCTTTTCTGGCGGTTTATATACTGCTAAACTTTTCTATGCTATACCTAAGATTGCACATAAAATTATTGTTAACAAAATTGCAAGCGGTATAGGGTAAAAGAACAAAAGTGCTATAAAGGCATATAAAGCATAGCACCTACCATTAATTACATCTCCACGAGCAAAGTTTATCATTTTTGCGATTCCATAAACCATTGTATAGCCAAAACGAGCAAATGATAAACACTTCCTGTTCTAAGACCATTATAACTTGTTCAATGATATTTTACTAACATTACTGTCCTCTCTCTTATTTTATAATATAAACGTGAGTAGATTTATATTCTGCTCCACGTCTTTTGTATTCAAATATAAAGTACTTTTGAACATATTCTCCATCTTTGATAGCAACAAATTTTAGCTGATTTGTCCAGGTTCTCCTGAAGCTTCAAAACTAACACTTCCTGTTAAAGCCATCAACTTTAATCTCTGTCATAGCAGCTATTAAATCTGAACTTTCTATACTACCGGCTTTCTCCATAGCAGCTTTAATAACATTTACTATCGTCATATCCATCTGCTGCAAATTGATCCGGGTTGCATTAAAGTTGGTTTTATATGTATCTACAAATTTCTTTTACATTTTCTGCACTATCAGTAGCTAAGAAAGGACTGAGAAATACTGCACCCTCTACCGCTGACTTATCTGTAACCTGTGCTAAAACTCCATCCCAACCGTCAGATCCTAGTAAAATCTCGTAACTATACCGCTGCGCCCTAGCTTGTTGAGTAATCTGGGCAACCGCCTCATAAGCAGCAGGAATAAATATTGCTTTTGGTGCTACTGCCTTAATTTTAGTTAATTGTGTTGCGATCTATATCTTGAGTGTAAATGATTCTGTATCACTACAATTGAACCTTTTGCTCCTGCTTTTTCTAATTCAGCTTTTAAATGCTTCATATACTCCGAGAATATTCATACTATTATTATATGAAAAACAGCTACACTATCATAGTTATTTTCTATACATATTTAGCTATTGTTGAACCCTTTGTAACGGATCTGTAAAACATAAACGGAATACATTATCATTTTATAGTTATGTCCTTGCAGAACCTGTAGAGTGTGATTTGTAAAATTCCATCTTATGTACTTTACAGTCAGTTATAGCTAAAAGTCGAACCTGAAGTTGTAGCTCCAGTAAAAGCATTCATTCCTTCGTCCATAAGTGAATTATACGCCGTTACTGCTTTATCTTCTGTTAGCTTTACATCATCTTTTCAAAAGCTAAGCTTGAGCATATAAAGTATCTTCTCCAACCTTTACGCCACCGCTGCATTTATTTCATCTACTGCTATTTGCGAACCGTTTTTAACCGAATTTCGCATATGCTGCAGCTCCTCCTGTAAGGGTCCCATTCCTCCTATAAAGAAAGTCTTTGCTCATTTGCACTTTCTTTATCTGCACTTGCATTGCTACCTGGATTTGATCAGAACCAAGTCCTAAAGCTAAAGCTTTTACTAAACCTGCTGTCAATAATACTCATAATACTTCTCCTGTAAATCAATATTTATAGGCATATTATTATATACACTAATTTTTATGTCAATAACTATGCTTATAACAAAAGCTAGCTTTCGATATGCCTATTTTTTATATTTCATTATAACACTGACCCTATAAAACTCTACATTTTTATCTCTTCCCATAAGTTCTTCAACAGCATCATCTTGCATATCTTACCTCAAATAGAACTTTTCATTCTATTTTGTTATGAGGCATCTCTGCATTATATTTTCTGCTAGATCTTTTGTGGCTTTCTGCAGAATAAACTCCTCTACTACCATAACCAATTTTCTTTTTACAGCTTTATCCAACTCCATATCCTTTGACCCAATAATATACCCTGCACGTCTATTTCTACTGGCATACTTGCACAAGTAACTATCAATCTCCAATACCTGAAAGTCCAAAGAAAGTTTCTAATTTTCCTCCCATAGCTACTCCGAGCCTTGAAATTTCTGCTATACCTCTAGTTATAAGTGCAGCCTTGGCATTATCTCCATATCCCTAGCCATCAGCTATACCTGCAGCTAAAGGCGATAACATTTTTACTTGCTCACCAAGCTCTACAGCCAAAACTTATCATCTGTTGTATATAATCTAAAGAAAGTATTCATAAATAAATCTTGAACTTTTGAGGCTAAAGTAAGGTCTTTTTGAAGCAACTACGCAACTGGTTGCCAAACCTTTTGTAAGTTCTATAGCATGGCTAGGTCCTGACATAACAGCAAAATTATCTGTATTAAGTTCTTCTTTTACTTGTTCACTTATAAATGCAAGGCTACCATCTTCTATGCCCTTTGCCACATTTATAATTGTTTTGTCCTCTATAGTACTTTTTAAATAAATTTTCTCTTATAAAAAGCTGAAGGAATAGCAAGTAATATATATTCACTATCTTCTAATGCCAACTCTAAATTGCTTGTATACAAAATACCATCAGGAATACTATACCTTCCAGTCTATTATGTTTTCTAGTTTCATTCACTATAGTTTGCAAGCTCGGCATCCCATACTTTTTATATTATGTGAATTGTTTTCAGTAAAACACTAAGGGCAACTCCAAAAGCACCTGCACCCATTATACAAATATTTGCCATCTTCCTCCTAAAAATCTTATTTTTCACTCACCACTTAAAGTCTACTTATAGTAGTTCTATGTTTCCATATAGAGATAAGAGCCACCAAAACTACCAAAAGCTATAAATTCCAGTCTCAAAATCCCATCTATATCATATCTAATCAATATATTAAATGAAAATAAACTCGTTAATAAAACAAAAGTACACATTACTAAAAATGGAAGCCAGAGAAACATATCTACTGTATTGCAACTACTATTACAAAAACTAATAAAGCTGCAAGAGTTAATCTTAAATCTAAAGCTACTAAAATACCTGCTGTACAGGCAACACCTACCACCTTTTAAAGCCTAAGTAAAATGGATAAATATGCCCAAGTACGCACCTAAACCTGCATATAAAAAGATAAACATAAGTATGAGGCATATCTTTTTGTGAAAATTTAACTATTAAACAAGGTATTAAAGCCTTTAAAAATCTCTAAAAATACTAAAAGCACCTCATCTTCTTTCCCATAACTCTTAGAGAAATTTGTAGCACCTGTGTTACCGCTACCCTGCTTACTTAAATCTATACCTAAAATCTACTTATAAAAGTAACCTGTTTGTAATAAACCAAACATATAACCTAATAAAAGATACAAAAAGTCTTATCATTATTTAGCATCTTCTCCTTTTCTCTTATAATAATCTGAGGATTGTTCCCCTAAATCCGAAAGCTTCTCTTATTTTATTTTCTAAATACCTTTGATATGAAAAAATGCATAAGCTCCTTATCATTTACGAAAGATAACAAAAGTTGGAGGTTTAACACTAACCTGAGTTGCATAAAAATCTTTTTAGTCTTTTTCCTTTATCAGAAGGTGGTTGTTATAACGTAGCTTCGCTTATAATTTCATTTAATTCCCGTTTGTATACGCAATGTTTGATTTTCTCTAACCATATCTATAAGTTCAAACATTTTAGGCAATCTTGTCCACTTAAAGCGGATATAAATACGTATTCAGCATATTGCATAAAACTGAGAGTATTTTTATATTGTCTGTAAAACTCATATATAGTCTTATCATTCTTTTTCTATAGCATCCCACTTATTTACAGCTACTATAATACCTTTACCCTCTATCATGAGCTACTACGCAATTTTAGCATCTTGCTCTGTAATTCCTTCGGTAGCATCTATAACCAAGATGACTACATCTGCTCTTTTCAACAGCTGATACAGTTCTTATTATACTGTATCTTTCAGATCTTCTTTTTACTTTTTGATTTACGTCTTAAAACCTGCTGTATCTATAAATACATATTCTGTATCATTATATACTACAGTAGTATCTATAGCATCTCTGGTAGTTCCTGCTATATTACTTACTATTACCCTATTTCCACCTGTTAATTTATTGATGATTGATGATTTTCCTACATTAGGTTTTCCTATTATAGCAACTTTAGGTCTATCATCTTCTCATTTTCCAATAAATGCTCTTCTTTAAAATGTTTAGCTACTTCTTCCAGTAAATCTCCTATACCCAATCTACTCGCAGCCGAAACCGAAACAGGATCACTATACCTAAGTTATAAAATTCATATACATCATTTCCAAATTTAGCTACACTATCAACCTTGTTTACACATAAAACTACAGGTTTTTTTGATTTTCTAAGCATATCTGCAACCTTGAAGTCTTGATCTTGTAAACCTTGTCTTACATCTACTATAAATATTATTACATCTGCTGTATCTATTGCTATCTGGGCTTGTTCCCTCATTTGCGAAATAATGACATCTTTAGAATCAGGCTCTATACCGCCTGTATCTACAAGAGTAAAATTTGCATCAAGCCAAGTAGCATCGGCATATATTCTATCTCTTGTTACGCCGGGTGTATCCTTAACTATAGAGATCTGGTCTCCGGCTATAACATTAAACAAAGTTGATTTTCCCACATTAGGTCTCACCAACTATGGCAACTATAGGTTTACTCATTAAATTCTCCCTTTCCACTTAGTTCATAGCTTTTAAATACTGTTTTTGCATCATATTCTTTTACTAAAGTATAGCATGGACTAGTCACAGCCGCTAGTACCTACTATTAATATGTCTCATACCCAATTCTTTTTCCACATCATCTTTAGTTAAATCATCTAAAAATACTTCTTCTCCCGATCTAAACATATTTACTGGATAAAAAGTAATCTATCACCTAAATTTTTATCTTTTTAGCTGTGCTATCAAGTCTGTGGCAGTTATAAGACCTGCTACAGTTATTTTTCTCCAAAAAGTCGTTTCTTTTATAGTATAAACTTCTATAGTTTTATTTGGTAAGGCTTCCATTATTCTATCAGATAGTTCTTTTATTATTGGAGCTGCAAGCTTTCCTGTAGCTACTACTTTATATGTTCTTTTTATTTATATCATCTAAAAATACTTCTGATAAATGTTTTATGGCATCTAACACTTCTTCGTTTAGAAGTCTTATATCTCACTCCATTTTCAAGCTGTATATAGCCATCATATCTATCTTCTTCCGTAAGGTCTTTGGGCTAATAGGTAAAACTCATCACTAGCTTGTACAAAATGTATTCCATGCCTTGCATAGCTATCCCTTTTTGATATTTTTCTATTATATCTATAGTTCTCACAAGCACTTTCTTTATCTACCAAGCTATATTTGCAAGTCCTTCTCTATTTTGTAACTCCAGAGGAACTACACTAAGAGTCTTCCATAGTAGAGTGCATAGTTAGCAAATCTGCTATGGTTTTTCAAGCTCTTACCATCATTATAACCTCTGCACATAACTATTTGCCCATTCATAGGGTATATTATTTTCATATAATTTATCTAAATATTTTTAAACTGCTTCCTGCAAATCTATTATGTAACATTCTGCTACTCAAATCCGATTCGTAGTATGTACACTAACATTTTATAGACCTCAATCTCAAATCTTATAATCCTATCTATCAGAATCTTTCATATTTGTAAGAGTTACATAATTTCCTTGTAAAATGATAATCTGGAATCATCATCTTTAAAATATAAGGTTTCACGCATATTAGGAGGCATCTGGTCTATAAAACAAAATATACATTTATTTGTACAAGACTTATAGTCTGACATAAGTCCTTCATCATTCCTATACCCAAATCTTCATAATCGTGTTCTATGTCAAGCTCCCACTGTTCTCCATTTGGCTTTTCAATAAGCATAGTGATAGCTTCTGAATTTACATATATCTATAATCTAAAACATCTTTTTATTTCATTATCATCTATGGCTAAAAAGTCTATCTCGGCCTTATATCAGTTCCCAGGCAATAGAATCTTTTGCCACCTTACTTATTAGATAGCTTTCATTCATATCTTACCTCATTCCTAAAAACAGTGCATAAAGTATAATCCATATAAAAGTTTTTGTAAAGAATAGTATAGATTACTTGAATATCGAGGTGTAAATCTTATAATAAATCAAAAATAAAAGCTTGCTAACTTTACTAGGCAAACTTTTTATTTTTATCATTCTAGATAATTTAAATTATATATACATTTTTCAACTTCAATATAACAGTTGTTCATTTATAGTTTCAAGCTTTTGGGCATACACGAATAATAGAAATATATAAACTATTCATTTACATCATACCCTTCTTCAATCAAAACTCTTAATATAACATTATCTTCTAATATATTGGTAAGTATCCATTTATTATCTACATCATTTTTATTATTCACTAAATATCCGGTCGTGTCTATGAGTATCTTGTACGCTTTTTATTATATATGATAGGTAATTGATCTTCTATTCTAAGTATCAAATTAGTTTTTGGAGTATAAAATAGCTAACGGATCTTCACCCAAAATTTCACTCGATGTAGTGCTTCCTATTAATGTAGCTATCTTTTTATACTTCATAAAAGCCGCAAACTCCCCTGCCGAGCTACCGGTATTTTCATTTTATCAATCAACATATTTTACCTGCATAGTCTATAGAATCCTCTGCTCTCTTTGCTTCATAGCTAATATCTTTATGATACTGGTACATATCTACAATTCCGGTATCACTTTCAGATTATCCATGATATAATCTTTTTCTACTGTCCATTTTATATATCCATCAAAAGTCATACACTTTTCTTTTTAATGTAGCAATATCAAAACTTATATCATTTTTATTAATCTTGGTAATACAATACCAAAAGGATACTCTGTACTTCTCCACTATTATTTCTAATATCAATAATTAAAAATAGGGTAATCTTTAATCATTTTCAATTATATTTTTATATATTGTTTATCATAATATATATTTTGTTGTATGAAACTATCTATTTTTTTATATACTTAACCTTATTAGGGAATAATATCAAAACTATGAACATTACCTTTATATATATAACTCAATTATGTATTTTATATTTGCCATATTTTGTCTTATATAATTTTGTTTTACTATACTTATATATTTTTCAAACATTTTGTTTCTATTATCTTTTTCATAAAACATCTTTATATAGTCGTTATTATATAATTAGACCATTCTTTATCACATACTCTCCCGTATGTGGAGACTTTAAAATTCTCCATAATTCATTATTAACTATGTTAACAAAGTCAATCTCGTTATCGCAATGTTCTAGTCTTTTTCAACATTTTTCTTTTATCTTCAAATATCTTTTTATCTTTTGCATACCTAAATGCATATCTATCTCTAATATTATTATAAATATATATATAATCTTCTTGATATATATTATATTTTTCCTTATTTCAAAACCATATAATATTATAACTATAAATATAAAACTTAGTAATATTATAGTAGTTAATTTATATTTCATATGAAAAACTCTATATTTTATCACTTTGAAACTTTTTATTACTTATTTAAAATAATATTGTTTTTGTCTTTTATTTGTCAATGTTGTTTTTATTTTTAGTATTTTTTTGCCTAATAATACATACTATATTTTACTTATAAATAAAAATTCTGATATTATACAAATAATTATTTTTGATTTATACAATTTGATGATTTTTATAATTATCAGATTATATAAAAGTATGAATGCTGTATTCTAACAAAAATACTCTTTTTAAAGTTTTTAATACCATAACTCCACTTTATTAAAATCCATATAAAAGTTTTTGTAAAAGAATACTCTATATCTCTGAGAATAAGCTTATAAATGTTATAGTCTTAAAGCTATATAATAGTATAAAAAGCTTTTTATTTAGGAGGACGTCAATGTCAAACAATTATGTTTTTAAAGATCAGCTACCACTAGCTCCTCTTAAAATTGCAGCCTTAGAAAGCTGTTTACCACTTGCAAATAAAGTTCACGAACACATCGTTGCATTCCGCAGAAATGACTTGGAAGAATTAAAAAGTAAGAGCGAGAACTTTACTTTTATAGGGGCTATGATGCTGAATCTTATTTACTCGATATAGAATGTCCGAGATTTGGTTCAGGTGAGGCTAAAGGTGTAATCAATGAATCAGTTAGAGGTACTGATGTATTCGTAATGGTTGATGTTACAAATTACTCTCCTTACCTACACAGTTAATGGATTCATAAATCATATGTCTCCTGATGATCATTATCAAGATTTAAAACGTATTATAAGTGCTTCTGTTGCTACAGCGAAAAGAGTTAATGTTATCATGCCTTTCCTTTATGAAAGTAGACAACATAAGAGAACAAAAAGAGAAAGTTTGGACTGTGCCTTATCTTTAGAAGAACTTGTTAAAAATGGGTGTTAAAAATATAATTACTTTTGATGCACATGATCCTAGAGTACAGAACTCTATTCCACTACATGGTTTTTGATAACGTACTGCCTACTTATCAATTCGTTAAAACAATTTTCTCCAATATTCATGATATAACTATAGACAAAGATCATCTCATGATTATAAGTCCTGATGAGGGAGCTATGCATAGAGCTGTTTATCTTGCCAATAACCTTGGTGTTGATATGGGTATGTTCTATAAACGTAGAGATTACTCTAAAGTCATAGATGGAAGAAATCCTATCATGCAGCACATGAGTTTTTGGGTGCCAGCGTAGAAGGTAAAACAGTTATTATCATTGACGATATGATAGCCAGTGGTGAGTCTATGATAGATACTGCAAAGCAATTAAGAAAGAAAAGCAAAAGAGTTATCGTTTGTGCTACCTTCGGCTTATTTACCTCAGGCCTTGAAAGATTTGATACTGCTCATAATAATGGTCTTATAGATTATGTTTGTACTACTAATCTTAATTATCATACACCTGAACTTCTTGACAGATCTTGGTATCTTTGAAGCAGATATGAGTAAGTATTTGGCCGCTATTATTAATTCCTTTAATCATGATGTCAGTATAGGAAAAACTTTATCGCCTACTTATAAAATACAAAAATTTGTCAAAAATATAACAGAAAGTATCTGTTCTAAAAATAAATTTTAAGAGCTTGTCGTATTAAAGACTTCCATCCTTATTGCGACAAGCTCTTTTACTATACTTCTCTTAATTTAACGGCATTTCTTGCCCTTCTCCTTTATCATCTTCAAGAGCCGCATAGTGCTTTCTTGTAGTATTTACATCTACGTGTCCAAGAACTGAGGCAACCAAATAAATATCATCTGTTTCTCTGTATAGATTGGTACCATACGTACTTCTTAGTTTATGAGGAGTTATCAGTGGTGTTACTATACTAGCATATTTTTAACAAGATTTTTCTACACTCCTGACATTAATTCTTTTTCATTTGTAAAGACAAAAATAGTGCATCTTCACTACCCTCACAGGCTAATTGTTTTCTTATTTCAAGATAATCAAGTAAAAGCTTTTCTCAACTTCTTCACCAAAAATAAACAGTTTTGTTCCTTTCCGCCTTTTTCTATGCACTCTCACTCCGGATATATTAAAATCTATATCCGAAATATTTATTCCTACACACTCGGATACTCTTATTCCTGTACCAAGCATGAGAGTTAAAAGTGCTAAATCTCTAAGTTTATTTCATGATAAGCCTTTTTGAGCTTTAGTTAGACTTTCTCCCATTTCAACTTCATTCAAGAAATTGATAACCCTCATCCACCTCTAACCTAATTATCTCCTTTTCTCTAAGCTTAGGCAAAGAAACCTTAGCCAAAGGATTATTATTTAATGCTTCTTTTTCATAAAAATATTTATAAAAACTCTTTCAAAGAAGAAATCTTTCTTTTAATACCCAACTCTTTATTAAAAAAACTTCTTTTGTCTTCTCCTACTCTATATTTCAAAAATTCCATATATTCTTCAATATCACTTACACTAAGTTCATCAAATACGTCTAAAGAAATATCTCTATTTCCTTATATTTTATTTTTAAGCTGGGATTATTTTCCAACAAGTATGAAAAAGAATACTTTTAAATCATAAGCATAAGCTATTCTTGTCTTTGATTCCGTCCTAGGCTCTATACCTCTAAAAATCTTTACAATAATAAGGTAAATCGGCTAATAATTCTCTTAATTTTATAATATTATTCCTATCTAATTCTTCACTATATGAAAGTCCCATAATCCCTCCTGTTTAACGAATACTTATAGTATAAAAACACTTTTTATATTTATGTAACAATTCTATTTATTGCACTTATTCTTTTCTTATGCTAAACTTTCACAAAATATATTTTCGTTTTAGGAGTATTTATGACAAAAATTATTGGGAAAAATACAAGTACCGACGATAAATCAATATCTCATAGAAGTGTTATGTTTGCTTCTTTAGCTAAAGGAAAAACTTATGTTAAGGGTTTCCTCGAAGGTGCTGATTGTTTATCAACTATATCCTGTTTCAAAAACTGGGTATTGAAATAGAAAGAAACAAAGATAAAGTTATTATAGAGGAAAAGGACTCAGAGGACTACAAAAAGCAAAAGAAATACTGGATTGCGGAAACAGTGGAACTACAACCAGACTCATAAGTGGTATTTTTAGCTGCACAAGGCTTTGATACCATCTTAACAGGTGATGAATCTATTAAAAACGTCCTATGAATAGAATTATAACTCCCCTATCTTTAATGGGAGCTAATATAAAAAGTACCAATGATGGCTATGCTCCTTTATATATAAATGGTACTAATCTTCATGGTATAGACTATATATCTCCCGTTGCAAGTGCTCAAGTTAAATCTGCTATATTATTAGCAGGTCTATATGCCGAGGGTAAAACGGGTATAACTGAACCTTTACTTTCGAGAAATCATACAGAATTGATGTTAAAAAGTTTCGGAGCGGATATTGAAAGTATAGGTACAAAAGTTAGTATTAAAAATGTACTGAATTATATGCAAACAATATTGAAGTACCGGGTGATATAAGTTCTGCCGCCTTTTTCATAGCAGGTGCAAGTATATGCAAAGGATCCGATTTACTCATAAAAATGTTGGAATTAATCCTACAAGAGATGGGATACTTAAAATTTCAAAAGCAAATGGGCATAAATATAGAATTATTAAATATTTCCGATACCGGAGAGCAGATATAAGAGTTAAATATTCTAATTTAAAAGGAACTATTATTGGCGGAGATATTATACCCTAGTTTGATAGATGAAATTCCTATCATAGCCGCTATGGCAGTCTTTGCAGAAGGACAAACTATAATAAAGGATGCAGGCAAATTAAAAGTAAAAGAATCTAATCGTATAAAAGTTATGGTTTCTGAGTTACAAAAATAGGTGTAGACATAGTAGAAACTGATGATGGAATGATTATAAATGAAATCCAAATTACAAATTTAATTCAGCTACTATAGACTCTCATAAAAGATCATAGAATAGCTATGACTTTTTCTATTTTAAATTTAGTTTCTGATAATAAAAATAACTATAATAGATAAGAATTGTGTAGATATATCTTATCCTAATTTCTATAAGGATTTACAAAGTATTTCCAGATAAATTTAAAATGATAAAGGTAGAGCTAATACAACTCTACCTTTATCCATACTAAAATATTATATTTTCATAATCTTTTGAATAAGTTTTTCAAGTTCTTCCATTTTTCTTTTTAGAAGTTTCGTCCTTAGTTTCTACTGCTTCTACAACACAGCCTTCTAAATGTCCTGCTATAATTATAGCATTTATCTTATCTATTATAGCTCTGGTTGCTAATAGCTGATTAGATATATCTATACAATACCTATCTTCCTCTACCATTTTCATTATACCTTCAAGTTGACCCTTTGCAGTCTTTAATTGTCTGAGAACCCTTTTTGTGATCAGCTCTCATTATTCCACCTCATATCCCACTTCTACTATTCTATTTTTTTAATAACTCCTCATTTACTCTTTTCATCATGATCTATGCTAACTTTTTAAGTTCAAGATCAGCTACAACTAAAAGCAACACCTTCCAGTTTTGCAAGCTCAGTTTCTACCCTTTGATTTGCAATGTCCACATCATTCCATTTACTTTTTATTTCTGTATTCATAAGTTTCTTTTCCTTTCTTTCTTCATACTTTTGTATTATACATATCATCTTCTTTGATACTATATTTTTACATCATCATTATTAGATATTTCTATATTTTCTACTTTACTTCTATCCACCTTAAAATTCCTAAGTCTTAGAGCATTAGTTACCACAAATACACTGGATAAGCTCATAGCTAATGCACCAAACATAGGGTTTAGACTAAGTCCAAAAGTATGATAAAATACACCTGCAGCCAAAGGTATTCCAAGTATATTGTAGAAAAAATGCCCAAAATAAATTTTTGTTAATATTATTTATTGTTGCTTGCTTAAATCTATAGTAGCCACTACATCATCCAAACCGGAATTCATAAGAACTATATCTGCTGATTCTATAGCTATATCGGTTCCTGCACCTATAGCTATACCTACATCAGCTCTTTCTAAAAGCTAGGTGAATCATTAATGCCGTCTCCAACCATTATAAGTTTTATGTCCATTTTCCATTAGATTTCTTACTTTTTCTTCTTTATCGGCAGGTAATACTTCTGATATAATATCTTTTATTCCAACACTATCTGCTATAGCTCTTTGCTGCTATTTTCGTTATCTCCTGTAAGCATTATTACATTAATACCACGCTTAATAAGTTTAGCTATAGCTATATTAGAGTCTGCCTTTACGAGTGTCGGCAACTGCTATTATTCCTATAATCTTATCATTCTTGGTAAAATACATAGGCGTTTTTCCTTGCATAGCAATTTCCTTTGCTTTGGATTTTATTTCTTCTAAATTACTTTCTTTAATCACACCTGTTTCTATTAAGTTTTCTATATAAGATAAGTTACCGGCATTTAGCTTATCATTTCCAAGTACAGCTTGTATTCCTCACCCGAAATATTTTTTTAAAGTCTTTACTTCACTTATTTTTATATTATTTAATCTAGCATAATCCAGTATAGCTTCAGATAGTGGATGTTCTGATAAACTTTCCAAACTGGCTGCTAGTTGTAATAATTCTTCTTTTTGTTCCATTTATTAAAATTATATCTCTTACAGTTGGTTTACCTTCTGTTATAGTACCGGTTTTATCCAAGACTACTGTATCTATACTATGTGTAAACTCAAGAGCTTTTGCTGATTTTATCAGTATACCGTTACCGGCACCCACTCCTGTTGCAACCATTATAGCAACAGGTGTAGCAAGTCCTAAAGCACAAGGGCAAGATATAACAAGTACAGCTATAGCATTTGATAAAAGCAAAAATCCAGTGGTGCACCCAATAAGAACCATACTAAGAAAGTTATTATAGAAATAGAAATAACAAGAGGTACAAAAACTCCTGATACCTTATCTGCTAAAGCGGCTATAGGTGCTTTTGAAGATGAGGCTTCTTCTACCAACGCAATTATTTTTGATATAGTAGTATCTTCTCCAACTCCGGTTGCCCTGTATTTTAAGAAACCGTTTTTATTAATAGTAGCTCCAATAAGCTTATCTCCAACTTCTTTTTCTACAGGAATAGACTCACCTGTAATAGCCGACTCATCAACACTTGAGCTACCAAAAATAACTATACCGTCAACAGCTATACTCTCTCCCGGCTTTACTATAAGTATATCATCTTTTACTATATCAGAGTATCCACTTCTATTTCTATCCCATCTCGTATAACTATTGCTTTCTTAGGACTTAAATCCAAAAGTTTACCTATAGCATCGCCGGTTTTTGATTTTGATATTGTTTCTAAATATTTACCTAAAGTTATAAGAGTAGTATCATTGATACAGACTCGAAATATAAATTCATATGCACATTCATCAAAGTATTCATATCCATTTTGCTCTGCGCATAACCTATAACATATATAGAAATAACACCGTGTGTAAAAGCCGCTCCTGAGCCTAAGGCGATTAAAAGAATCCATATTAGGAGCTTTATTAAAAAGTGCCTTAAAGCCATTTACATAGTATTTTCTATTTATATACATAACAGGTAAAACTAATAATAATTGAGTAAATGCAAAAAGCATGTATATTTTCTATACCTGATAAAAAGGTAACTGTGGTAATCCAAACATAGAGCCCATACTTATATACATTAAGACTACTAAAAATATGACAGAAACTTTTTAATCTTAATTTCATATCATCTATAAGTTCTCTATTCCTCTTTTATTTTTCTTCATCAGCTATTCGCCTTTTTATCTACTTTTTCTTTCCTTCAGCTACTTCTACAAAGAGTAGCTCCATAGCAGTCTTTTTCTATCTCTGAAATAACATCCGTACTGTTTATTCTGCTATCATCAAAATCTACTTGCATAGAATTAGTTAATAAATTTACACTACATTCTAACTGCATCCAGATTTAATATAGCTTTTTCTACTCTGGAAGAACAAGCCTGCACTAGGACATACCGCTTATATTAAATTTTTGCTTCATACTAGTACCTCCTAAATTATGAATACCCCCTACCGAGTGTATGTGTATTTTAGGTCTATTTTCTATAAATTGTCAATATATAATTTGAATTTCTATTTTTCCTATCAGATAATTATGTTTTATATCCTTTCTTATATTCTATAACTTAGCTACTCTACATAGCTTATGGTATAAAAATCATTTTTATAGTATATGTTCATTTTTAATGTACCTTAATACATCATCAGCATAGGGATATAAAGGTAGATACTTATTAATTATAAATCTACAATCTTTAATATTTTGTATATTATAAAAATAAGAATTATCTTATTTTTGTATAAAAAGCACAAAAATAAAAATATTAAATATTTCTTATTTTTTGTTGCATAGCATATTGACTATTATATTAGGTTATGCTAACCTATCCAATAGGTTGTTTTCTTAACCTCAAATTTTTACTATATTCACAACTGAAAGGAAGTGATAATATGCCTTTGATAATGGCTAAACCGGTGAGGGTAAACATTATAAAAATGTCGGTGGCAAAGAGGAAACTAAACAATTCCTAATAATTTAGGCTTTGTGGTTGGAGCTGAAATTATAGTTATTAGCGAACTAAATGGTAATCTTATAGTTAATATAAAAGGAACCAGAGTTGCTATTAGCAAGGATATAGCTACTAAAATCACCATTTAATTCATCGAGTATCTGTTTTTAGACTCACTAAAAACTAGCAAAGGAGATAGCGATATGCATACACTTAAAGATGTTAAGGTTGATCAAACAGTTCGTGTTGTTAAGATTAACGGCGATGGAGCAATCAAAAGAAGAATTATGGATATGGGGTATCACAAAGGGTGCGACTCTTTATATTAGAAAAGTAGCTCCTCTTGGGGGATCCTGTAGAAGTAACTGTTCGTGGTTATGAACTTAGTATTCGTAAAGAAGATGCACAAAACATTGAAGTAGAATAATTAAAAATTTTAACATTTTAAAAGGAGAATTCATAAAGTCATGGGAATTAAAATTGCTCTAGCCGGTAATCCGAATACCGGTAAAACGACTCTTTTCAATGCCTTAACGGTGCAAACCAATATGTTGGTAACTGGCCAGGTGTTACTGTTGAAAAGAAAGAAGGAAAGTTAAAAATATAAGGATGTTATTGTTACTGACCTTCCAGGTATCTATTCATTATCACCATATACATTAGAAGAAGTTGCAGCTAGAAATTATCTTCTAAATGAAAAACCTGATGCCATCTTAAATATTATAGACGGTACAAATCTTGAACGTAACCTATATCTTACAACACAACTTATAGAATTAGGTATTCCAACTGTTGTTGCAGTAAATATGGCTGATGTTATTGCAAGAAATGGTGAAAAATTAAATCTTGAAGCACTATCATCTTATATTGGTTGTCCTGTAGTTGAAATATCAGCATTAAAAGGGAATTGGTGTAGATGAAGCTGCTAATAAAGTTGTAAGTATAGCAATTTCCGGTAGTAAACCAAATGCACAACATGGTTTTGATGGTAGGGTTGAAAAAGCTTTAAGTGATCTTTCAGAACAAGTTTTAGAAAATACGGATTCTGAGTTAAGACGTTGGTATGCAATAAAACTATTTGAACGTGATCAAAAAGTTTTAGAGCGTTTAAATATATCTGCAGCTACTCTTGCTACAGTTGAAAGTATCATAGCAGAAGTAGAAAAAGATTTAGATGATGATGCAAGTATTATTACAACAGATAGATATAATTATATAGCAACTATTATAGATTCTTGTTATACAAAGAGAAACAAACAAAAACTTAGCTTATCAGATAAGATAGACCAAATAGTTACAAACCGTATACTTGCTCTTCCTATATTTGTTGCTATAATGTTCCTTGTTTTATTATGCTATCTATTTCAACTATAGGTACAGGTATGACAGACTGGGTAAATGATGTTGCCTTTGGTGAAAATGGTATACCTATGTTGAATCCCGCTTTAACTTCTTTAGGTACAGCTGACTGGTTATCAGGTCTTATTAAAGATGGTATCGTAGCCGGTGTTGGTGCCGTACTCGGTTTCTTACCACAATTAGTAGTTTTATTTATCTTCCTTGCTTTCTTAGAGGTTGTGGATATATGGCTCGTATCGCATTTATTTTAGATAGAATATTTAAAAATTCGGTCTTTCAGGAAAGAGCTTCATTCCTATCCTTATAGGTACAGGTTGTAGTGTTCCCGTATTATGGCTTCTAGAACTATTGAAAATGATAAAGATAGACGTATGACTATTATGATCTACTTCATTTATGCCATGTAGTGCTAAATTACCTATTATCGCTTTAATAGCAGGTGCTTTATTTAACGGAGAATGGTGGGTTGCTCCAAGTGCTTACTGTAGGTATAGTCGCTATCCTATTCTCAGGTATAGTTTTAAAGAAGACATTTATGTTTGCAGGAGATACAACTCCGTTTGTTATTGAGTTGCCTGCATATCACATGCCTACTATTGGTAGTTTGGCCCGTTCAGTTTGGGAAAGAGCTTCAAGCTTTGTAAAAAAAGCGGTTCAGTTATCTTACTTGCAACTGTACTCATTTGGACTTTATCACACTTTGGTTTTGTAGACGGTGCTTTTTCAATGTTAGAAGACGAACAATTAGACCAAAGTATACTTGCACTTATCGGTCATAGTTTCGCCTGGTTATTCACACCTCTTGGTTGAGGGACAATGGAGAGCCGCCGTAGCTGCTGTTTCCGGTCTTGTTGCTAAAGAGAATATAGTTGGTACTTTCGGTATTCTTTATGGATTTGCTGACGCGGTGAAGATGGTGCTGCGATTTGGAGTAATTTATAGCCTCTTTCACTCCGGCTGCCGCTACGGTTTCTTAGTATTTAACTGCTTTTGTGCTCCTTGCTTTTGCCGCTATAGGTGCTATGAAGAGAGAAATGAACTCAGCTAAATGGACTTGGTTCGCTCTTGGTTATCAATGTATATTTGCTTATGTTGTAGCTCTTATAATATATCAAATAGGTTCTGTTATAAACAGGAGAAGGATTAAATATTATTGGTTTAATAGTTGCTGTAATTTTTAATTGTAGTTCTACTATACTTCTTCTTTAGACCTAATAAGTTTGATAATACAAGAATAGTGTTTCCAGTGTAAAAGCAAATTATTAATTTATAATTTAATATTTGTTTAGTTTAGCCTTTTATACAAGTTAACTTTTTGCATAAAAGACCTTTAAAGAAAGGATAAATATATGTTAGGTAACATAGTATTTGGTGCTATTGTACTAATTTTAATAGGTTCAGCTTCTTATAAAATCTACAAAAACAAAAATCCGTGGCAGTTCCTGTGGCTGTGGTGACGGTTGCGGTTCTTGTGGAAAAAGCTGTTCACATTAATTTATAAGATAAAAGCTATATAGTTCTACATGCTATATAGCTTTTTAATTTCATTAAAAAACAAAAAGAGATTACAGTTATAACTTTATCTCTTAACTAATTTTAAATTTTTCACTTTTTATGAGTTCTATAAGTTCATTATTATTCTTTGTTTCAACAAAGTTATTTAGAACTCTCTACTGCCTCTTCCGGCTTATATATATTAGTCATATTTCTAATAGTTTTCAACCGTCTCTTGTTCATCTTTAGCAAGTAATAAATCATCTCTTCTTGTACCGCTCTTTAGAATATCTATAGCTGGAATATTCTTTTTCTGACAACTTTCTGTCTAATACAAGTTCCATATTACCTGTACCTTTTAAATTCCTCAAATACTACATCATCCATTCTGGACCCTGTATCAACTAAAGCAGTTTGCAAGTATAGATTAAACTTCCTTTTTCTCTAAAGTTTCTTGCCGCACCAAAAATCTCTTTGGCATATATAAAGCTGAAGGATCTAAACCACCTGATAAGGTTCTTCCACTGGGAGCAACAATGAGATTATAAGCTCTAGCCAATCTTGTAATAGAATCCAATAAAATAATAACATCTTCACCATGTTCAGCCAATCTCTTAGCTCTCTCTATAACCATTTCCGAAACTCTTTTATGCTTTTCAGGTTGCTCATCAAAAGTAGAATATATAACCCTCTACCTTTGGTCCTATAATAGCTTCTTTTATATCTGAACTTCCTCAGGACGTTCATCTATTAGTAAAATGATAAGATACATATCCGGATGATTTGTTGTTATTGCAGTTGCACTTTGCTTTAATAATGTTGTTTTTCCTGCTTTAGGAGGGCAACTATCATACCTCTTTGACCTTTTCCTATAGGGAGAAAGTAAATCTACTATTCTCATAGCGGTTGTACTTGGTCTTGTAGCTAAACTAAGATGTATACGTTCATTAGGATATATGGGTGTTAATTCTTCAAAATTAGGTCTTGTATATACTATATTTAAGGATAACCATTTACAGTATTTATGTATAATAAAAGCTGAAAACTTCTCTGCCATAGTCTTGATTCTTTTGAACCCGATATTATATCTCCGGGTTTTTAGCTTAAAGCGTTTTTATTTGTGAAGGTGCAACATAAACATCTTCAGAACCCGGCAAAAAGTTATCACTTCTTATGAATCCGAAACCATCGGGCATAACTTCTAAAAATACCGGTGGCAGTTTCTCCCGAATCTAACTCTTTCATTTCTATGTTGTTCCTATCACCTATATTCTCTTCTACTATTTTGGGGTTTCTAAATTTAGATTCTTCTATTTCTTTTTATTCCTCTAAATTCTCTTTTTACTTCTTCTCTTTCCTTTTAATTCTTCTTGTTGTTTTCTATCAAACTCCAATAATACATCTATTAATTCATCTTTTTCAAAGTACTTATCTTTTTATTCCATTTTGTTTTGCAATATCTCTCAATTGCACTAGAGATAATGTTTCCAGCTTTTTCTCTCATATTTTTCCTTTCATTATAACCTTCACAAAAACTATGTACTTTTAATCGTCAATTTTATGGATTTATACGGGAAATTCCTGAATTATGTAATATTTTTAGCAGATCTAAAAGATTTTGAGTTCATTATAACATATGATTTTTAAAAAATGCAACTTATTAAAGTATTAATAAAGATAAAAAGAGTATATTATCACCTAATATAAAAGGTCCCGAAGTTTTCTCCAGGACCTTAACTTTAATTATTTCTTTTGAATATATTTTTCAATATCAAGTGCAATAGCCACTACTATAACTATACCTTGAACTATATATTGATAGTTTGTATTTATTCCCAAAATTGCATTGAAGATTTTTAATAACTCAAATACTAAAACACCAATTACACAACCTGAAATTCTACCTATACCACCATTAACAGATACACACCTATAGTACAAGCTGCAATAGCTTCAACTCATATCCTTGACCCATATTTACTGATGTACCACCTGATTTAGCACCTAATAAGAAACCTGCTACTGCATAAAGTATAGCTGCTGTTACATAAATCCAAATTTTTGTTTTTCTTAACATTAACACCTGAAACCTCTGCTGCCATTCATTTCCACCTATAGCATACATATACTTTCCATGTCTGGTCATATTATAAATAAACCACATAATAAGTCCAACTACTAAAGCAATGATAAAAAGATATGGAATATGTAAAAATGCACCATTAGCTAACATTAGTGTAGTCCGGTCTAAAACCACCTATAGGAGTTGCATTAGTATAAACTAAACAAATACCATAAACTACTAATTGCATACCTAAAAGTACCAATGAAAGCTGAACATTTAAGTGAGATATTATCCAACCGTTAATAAGACCAAATATAGCACAAATTGCTACTGTTATGAGTAAAACCACTACTATATTAAGTTGTGGTAGATTTGGATAAAATTTGAGCTGAATAATCAACTGTTTTGCAATAATGTTCCTGCTATACAAGAAGCAAGACCTACAACACGACCTGCTGAAAGATCAGTACCTTTTTGTAATTAAACAACCTGAAACACCAAAAAGCAATAATAACACGTGCCGCAGCATTAACTGATATATTTTTAAGTTACTAACTGAAAAGAAATTATCCTTTAATATACCTGTTAAAAGCACTAATATAAGTAATACTATAATAATATCATATCTAATAATAATTTTTAATATCAAGATTTGATTTAGCTGTTACAACTTTTATTTTTCTGACATCTTTTAAATCCTCCTTACTTAAATTTAGTAGCTAAACTCATAATACTTTCTTGAGTAGCTTCATCTTTATTAAGTTCACGGTAATTCTACCATTACACATAACCATAATTCTGTCTGACATACCTATAAGTTCAGGCATCTCAGAAGAAATCATTATTATACCTTTTCCTGCCCTAGCAAGATCTAACATAATTTGGTAAATTTCATATTTAGCACCAACGTCTATACCTCTTGTAGGCTCATCCATTATAAGAACATCCGGATTATTTGCCAACCATCTGGATATAATAACTTTCTGTTGGTTACCACCTGATAATGATTGAATATGTGTCTTATTACTTGGTGTCTTTATTCTAAGCTTTGCAATATTGTCATTTACAACTTTATTAATCTTAGCATGATTTAAAAGATACCCCCAAAAATCTAAATAATGTCCTAAGGAAGATATAGCCACATTATCAGAAATAGATAAGCAACCTAAAATACCTGTTCCTCTTCTATCTTCTGTTATCATTCCTATACCACTATCTATTGCGTCAGCCGGTCTTTGTATTTTTACAGTCTTTCCGGAAACTTTAATTTCTCCACTCTTTACCGCTCTAAGACCAAATATAGCTTCCATAAGCTCTGATCTTTGTGCACCTACAAGTCCACCAAAGCCTATTATTTCACCTCTTTTTAGTTTAAGCTACAATCTTTAAAGAGTTATCATGTATACTTGTAAGTCCTTCCACCTCAAGTACAGACTCTCCTAATACAACTTCTCCTCTTTCCAGGATATATATTTTGAAAGTTCGTCCTACCATTTTGCTTTTATTATTTCAGCATCTGATATATCTTTCATATCCCAAGTACCTACATAAGTACCATCTCTCATTATTGTAATCTCATCAGCTATCTCTCTGATTTCCGCCATTTTATGAGAAATATAGATAAGAGAAACTCCCTTAGAACGCAAATCTCTTATTATTTTAAATAGCCCTTCTACTTCATTATCTGTAAGTGATGAAGTAGGTTCATCAAAATAATAATATTTGCACCTTGAGATACTGCCTTTTGCTATTTCAACTGATTGCATTTGTGATATAGAAAGTGTTTCTAGTAGAGATTTAGGATTAAAGTCCATTTTTACCTCTGCTAACCACTTCTTAGCCTCTGCATTCATTTTAGCATGATCTATCATCTTTATAGGTCCAAATGTTTTTCATTGGATATCTACCTAAATACATATTTTCAGCTATACTTCTAGCCGGTACAGGTTGTAATTCTTGATGAACCATGGCAAGACCTTTTTAATGCATCTTCTGGATTTAGTAGTATGTAATTTCTGACCATCTACATATACTTCGCCTTCATCCATTTTATAAATTCCAAACAAACATTTCATAAGTGTGGACTTACGGCACCATTTTCACCCATAAGTGCATGTACAGTACCCGGTCTAACATTTAAATGTATACCATCCAGTGCTTTTACACCCGGAAAGCTTTTAGATACGCCACTCATTTTGTAATCTGTATTGTTCAGCCATTCTCTACTCCTTTCAAAAAAACGAGAGTGCCTATTTAGACACCCCCGATATTTTTATATTTATCTTTCTGTCTTATACTAAGCTAAAGATTATTAAGTATTATTTAACTAGTTCAAGAATCTCAGGAGCTTTGTCCTTAGTTACCTTTACATAATCAACTCAATCTTTGTTTTTAACATCTTTGCCGCTTACAAAATCAATAGCTGCATCTGCTGCTGTATGTGTGATTAAGAAGTCATTAAATACTGTACCTGTCATCTTACCATCTGCAACATTTTGACAAACTTCTGCAAGAGCATCAACACCTACTATATAGATATCTTCTCCAACTTTTCTATTTGCAGCTGTTATAGCTTGTAATGCACCAAGAGCCATAGAGTCATTGTTTGAGAATACAACTTCTACATCATTACCAAATTGTGTTAAAGCATCTTGAGTAATTTGTTGACCCTTTGCTTGATCCCAGTCACCTCTTTGCATTAATAATTGCTCTGTTTTCATTCCGGCCTCTTCAAGGGCTTTTTACTGAGAACTCTGTTCTATATTGAGCATCTACGTTCTCTGGATCTCCTTGGATCATTATATGTTTAACTACTCCATCACCGTTTACATCACCCTTATTTGGTAATTCAGCTATCATTTCACCTTGGAATTTTCCTGATTGTCTAGCATCAGCACCTACATAAGTAGCTTTGATTTTCTCTGTTCCCCATTTTTCTATTTTCAGAAGCGTCTGGCTCTCTATTTATATAAACTACTGGGATACCGGCCTTATTTGCTTCTTCTGTTATAGTTGGAGCTGAAGAAGCTTGAACTAAGTTAAGAATCATTACATCAACACCACTTGTGATGAAGTTCTTAATTTGGTTTGTTTGCTCAGCTTGGTCATTCTTACCATCTTGAATAGTGATATTCTCTTTCTTAAATCCTTTTTCTACTAAATGTTTCTCTAACTCTTGACGATATAGTGTCATGAAGTTATCATCAATTTATAGATAGAAATACCAACTTTCATTTCGCTAAGATCTTTTACCTTCTGAATTTGCCTTAGCTTGTTCTGCTACTGTTTCTGCTTGACTTTGTGCTGTTGTCTCAGCTGGCTTTGAAGATGAACATGCACTCATTGAAAATGCCATAGCTCCTACTAAAAGTTGCTGCTAATACTTTTTTGTTAATCTCATAATATCTTCCTCCATTATTTAATAAGATTATTATTTACGCTTTCTCTAAGCTTTTATGTTCATATTCTATTCTTTTTCCATACATATTTCTATAGGATGAAAAATTAGGGATTTTTCATATCAATTCTTAAAGTATTATATATAAATTTTTATAAACTATCAAACTTCAAAACGCTATATTCTTAAATAAAACTAACAGTCATAAATATCAGTTCTTTTATATCTTGAAAAATATTAAACTTAAATACCTAATACTTTTTCCTACATTATCTATTGTTATAGCTTTTTGCTCTATATAAAAATATTTATCATTCTCCAAACCATTCTTTATATAAGTTGGAAAATCTCTATTTAAAGCTCTATATGCTGCTATATCAATAATAACCTTAGCATAATTATCTATCTCATTTGATACCGTCCCATACATTGTCTTTCTATTTATCTGCTCAAGTGCCTCAGCAATACCATCTATACCAACCACTTTAATACCACGAAAATCTTTTCACGCTCTATAGCTTCTATAGACTCCCATAGCCATAGAATCATTATTTGATATTACCAGTTCTATTTCTCCTGCATATTCTTCTAACTATTTTTCCATAAGTGCAGTAGCCTGAGATGTATCCCAATTTGCTACTCCACCCGCAATTTTATTTATAGGAATAGCTTCATCTTGAAGAGTTTTACTGTCCATTTTGTTCTTATTAATGAATCTTGATGACTGGCTTCACCTTCAAGTAAAACATAATCTATCTTTCCATCATCGTTTTAAATCTAAGCTTCTTTTATCTTTTCTATACAAATCAACTAACATCTTGCCTTGTTTAATAGCTTCTCCTTTAGGGTCCGTACCTATGTAATATAATTTATCATATCTTTTCATATCATCTTCAACCGGTTTTCTGTTATACTAAAAGGCAAGTCTTTCTTCATACACAAATCATATACCCGGAAACATCTGTCCTTTCTACGGTTTACATAAAACATCATATCCTAAAGAAACAAATCTCTCTATCTGCCTATCCTGTAAGTCTTGATTACCTGAGGCATTTAAAACTTCCATATTTATTTTTATCTTATTTTTCTTTTTTTCAAATTCTTTAGCATACTTTTTCTATCTCTTTGCTAAGATTAGATATAAATATATCATCTGCCTTATATAAAAATACACCTATTTTTATATTCTTTTTCTCTATATGTTTTTTTCTCTTTTATATACCTTAATAGGGTAAAAGTAAAAATAATAAAAATATAATACAAAGTATGGAATTAAAAAATCTTTTATTTTTATTATCTATCATATCACTCCTATTCTATGGGATATAAAAATTTCATTTTATCATCATTTTTAAACTATTTTTATCTATATACTCACTATCTATATCTTTTTCTATGCTACTTATATCTCTTTTTATCATATCTACTGCTGTTTTTATAGATAAATATCCTATTTCATAATCATTAAAAGCCTCTATGCCTGAAATCAAGTTTTTCGTCCAACTTATTTAATATATAAGTTGTATTTCCAAAACCATATACAGCTAAAATTTTATCTGTATATACAGTGCTGGCTGATAATATCTTTGTAACAGAACTTAAACTATACTTATCCCAGCTATTATAAGCGGTTTTATATTCTTTATCATTTTTATAACTAAATCTTCTAAACTCTCTCTAAAAGCTCCTTCATCATCTTTATTATCTATAATATGTATAATGGACTCATCAAAAATATTCTTTTATACTATTATATATCTCATTATTTTTCATAAGTATCTCTATCATAACACATAAAATATATATTCTTTATATTGTTATGCTCATCTTCAATTCTTTTTGCCAAATCCAAGCTTAGTTCTTTATATGAATATACAAGACTACTATGCCAAAAATTATACTTTTCATCCCTATAATAACAAAGGGAAAATCCTTGCTTTCTTCTTTTTAAGAGCTCTTTTTCAGACTTTTTCTATGACTATAGCATTTTGCACCTTCATTTTTTTCTGTATATATAAGTTTATCTTTTTCTATATCTTCTATTTTTGAAGCATCTATTATATTTGTATCTACATTAAATTCACCTGCCGCCTTTTCAACACCTTTCTTAAAATTTGAATACAAATCATCATCAGCATTTTTAATATTATAGAAATTTGATATATTGGCTTTTATTTCATCCTTTATTAATAAATCTGTAGAAGATAATAAATATAATAAAACTAGAATAAAAACTCCACTTATCCATATAACTATACTATTTCTACTCATTATCTCCAAACCTCCTTACAGGTAATGTCAATCTTATCTTAGTACCCTCATCAGGTTCAGATTCTATACTGAGCCCATATTCTATACCAAAATATAATTTGATACGTTCATTTACATTCTTTTACACCTATACCTGAGCCTTTTTACTTTTTACTTGTAAAATCTTTAGATAATAATGAAGCAACTTGCTCTTTAGTCATTCCTAAACCGTTATCACTTATTATAAAAATATAATTTATCTTCTTCTTACAGTGATAGATATAAGACCATCTCCATCCATAAATTCCATGCCATGGTATATAGCATTTTCAACTAGAGGTTGAAGCATAAGCTTTTAAAGAAGAATACTCCCAAACATCTTCTTCTACATTTATTTCATAATTAAATTTATTTTTAAAATCTCATCTGCTGTATCATTAAGTAATTCTTAACATGTTCTATTTCATCTCTTACACTTATAATACTTTTCCCCTTACTGAGAGATATTCTAAAGAATCTGGCTAAGGATGTAACAACTTTTACAGCCTCTGATTTTTCATTTTCCACCATCCATATCGATAATATCTAGGGTATTATACAAGAAATGAGGGATTTATGTTGTGACTGTAAAGTATCAAACTCACTCTTTCTTTTCTCTTCATGTTCTCGTACTATAGTTTGCATAAGATCTTTAATTCTGGCAGACATACTTTTTATAGATTTTCCCAAATGCATTATCTCATAAGAACCACCTATATAAATATTTGCATCCATATTACCCTTTTCCAGCTCATTAACTGATTTTTTTCCAATTCTTTTATAGGGTCGGTTATAATATATGAAATATAGGCATTTTATACTGGATACCATAAATATTATGCAAGAAACTATAAAAACCATAAAAAGTTTTGCTTTTAACTTATCAAGACTAATACCTTTTTGTACACTTACACCTACTACTTTCCAAGCAGTATAACCTACACTTTTTGATAACTATATTTCTATTTATACCTTCAAACTTTTCTTCACTTATTCCATCGCTATATGAAGAAATTTCTATATTATTCTCTTTTTCTAAACCTGAATATATTAATTGTAATTTAGGATGATATATAAAAATCACCTTTGGAATCTGTTAAAAATATATGAATCAGGTCCAAAAGATATATTGTCTAATAATCTTGCTATACGGAATAAGCTATATCAATAAGTAATATAGCTTGCTCACTTTTTCCATCTTTATTTATTTCTATAGCTCTTGCCATAGTTATAACCCATTTATATGTATTTTCATTTTGTATAAAAAGCAAATTGAATATGTGGCTTAGAAAATATATACTGTCATTTTTATTAATGTTTCTACAAACCATGGTTCAGCATTTAGTACATATTCTTTTCTTAGTCTTGCAGCAGGTACACTTGTAAGCAAATCTCCATTTGCTGAAAAAAATAGCTATATTCTCTATTATTTCCTTATTATTATCATATAGAAGAGTCATATCCCTAGTAATACTTTTTTATCTGATATATCAGTATTTTTTTATAGTATTATAATAAATTGTGTCAGATAACTTCATAACTCCTCTAATATGCTTATCTATAGCTGCATTTTACCTGACTAACCAAATTTATATTTTCTTCTTTTATATTCTTACTAAGTTCCAAAGATAAACGGCTGTATATAGCTAAACTTATAAGTAAGGTAGCCACTATAGCCGTTATAGTAAAAATATACAAAAAATAGAATTTCCTATACTCAATTTATTATTTTTAATCATACTTTACCTATTATTTATCCTTATTGCTTCTATATTTACTTGGAGAAACTCCATATTTCTTTTTAAATACATAGCTAAAAATAATTTTGTTCCGCATAACCTACTTTATTCGCTATCATATAAGTTTTATCATCTGTAGTATTCAGAAGTTCTACTGCTTTTTAATCTAAAATCTGTTATATAAGCGATACAAGTTTGACCCACTTCTTTTTAAAATAAAGTAGAAATAAGCCGTAGAAAGATGTAATTTTTACATACAGTGTCTACAGAAAGCTCTTCTTTATCATAATTCTCCATAATATACATTTTGGCTTCTGCTATTACTTGTTTACTATTACTTTCTCTTTTTCTTGCATACTAATATATAATCTTATGCAAATATCTCTAAAGCCATACTATAAATTCTTCAAAGTTTTGTAATTTATTTATAACATCTATATAACCGCTATCACCACTATCAAACTTAACTAAACTAATCTCATATTGTTGCATAAAGCCTTATAATAACTGTAATTATACTGAAAGCATAAGCTTGCTTTTTGTCTAAAAATGCACTTTTGAATTTTCCAGTTTATATAAAAATATTATCAATTTGAGTATTAATTTTTCTATAGGACCAAATTTTATGGATGAACTAAATTCTTCATCCTCTTTCTCATCGAAATACAAGGTCCCCAAACTATGTGGCTCTACGTCTTTTTATGTAAATAGCTTCTCCAATTCCTACTATTTGTTTATAACCTATAGCTTCCAAACTCTCTTGATAAGATAAAGAAAAGTTCTAAGATATCATTTCTTTTATCTCCTAAACCCAGACTTATACTTACCCCTAAGACTCTAATACTTTCTTTGCAAATGGCTCTAAGTAAATCTATCAAATCAATATTTTTTTATTTTTCATCTATCGCTATAATTATTAGGATTCTATCATCTACAAGTGAATTAAATACGCTTACACGATAATATTCTTCCATTTTTATCTTTTAATAAATTCATAACAGATAGAGCCACCAACTCTTTTTGTAATCCTAATTTAGGGATCTATGGGCATCTTTTTCATATTCTATATCTACACAAGCCACTTGATATTTAAGAGCTTCATTTAAGTCTATTTCATACTCTTTAAGTCTTAAATCTATCTCCGCCTTACTTAGTTTTGAGTTTAATAAATTAATAAGAAATTGATTTTTATAATAGGTAAATTAGTCTTATAATTTTCTCTAAAGTCTGGCTATATCTCTTCTATTTTCTATTTCTAAATCCAGATTTTTTTCTTTATTTTTATTGAAAAATTTCGCTAAGTTCTTCACTATTTATAGGTTTTAATATATACTCACTTACTCCTAAGCGTATAGCTTCTTTTTGCATATTCAAAAATCATCAAAAACCGGAAAAGATCAAAAATTTAACTGTCGGATATTTGCTATGGACTTTTTCAATAAGACTTAGTCCATCCATATAAGGCATTCGTATATCTGTCATTATAACATCCGGTTCATAAATATCTATTTTTCTAAGGCATCTTCTCCATTTTCTGCATCTGAAAACAACTCTAAAACCTAATTTTTTTCCCAATCTACTTGCTTTATTATATCTAGTCCTGACTTCTTCCTCATCATCTACTAACATTATTTTATATAATTCCATTTAGGTTACATTTCCCTCTGTTCTATAAATTATTATATTATAATCTTTTTCTATAAACTTATTTCTCCAACTAATATCAAACTTAATTTTATCTACTTCAAATAGCTTATATACTCATTCAATTTAGGATTAACTTTTTAAAATATTTAAATATTAATTTTTCCTTAGACATTCTTCTCCAATTTATATAACCATAAACTGAGTTAAGTAAATATGCTGACCACATAACCAATATAGTAGTAGAGCCTTGATTTCCGTTCATTAAAAGCCATTACCCATAATGCAACTGAAGCAATATTAACAAAAATCCATACTAACCATTGTTCAGAAAAAACGTGCTATCATAAGAACCGTAGCAATTAGACTTAAAACCGTTGATGTTGCATCTATAAGTGCAAAATTTCCTCTAACATTTTTCAAAACTCCACAATAAACAGCAACAGATAATATACAAATAATTATTAGTATAAGTCAGCCTTTAGAACTTAAATTTCTTGCTTTAACTTCTGCATTATCCTCCGACATATTTTTCTTCCAAGAAATCACACCTATAATAATCATAGGAATCATCAAAAGATTATACATTACTTCTCCATATATTTGAGATTTAAAACAAATATAAGAATATGTAATTGCTTGAATCATACCAAAAGCATAATTGATAAGTTTACCTTTTTGCACATAAAACAACACTAATTATACCTAGCTAAACCACTTATAAGAGCTATAGGGCTATCCTTTCCTTTTTATAGATAATACCAACATTATTAAAGTTGATAATATTAGCCAAAGTTTTTCAAATAATGTCCAATCTTCAAAAATCTTTAATCTTTTTCATATTATAATCTTTCCTTCCTCAAATTCTTTTTCGTAAGTGTAGAGCCTTTTACGCTTACTACCTTCGCTAGTTATTTTATTGGCTTGTTCTATAGCAAATTCTAAATTTTTATCTTTACTAAGACAAGCTATTATTGTACCAATATGGCTATCTCCGGCACCTATAGTATCAAGCACTCTACTAGCTTTACTAGGTATAAATCCTTCTTTTTCTCTACTTGAATAATAAGCACCTTTATCTCCTAAGGTAAGTATAACCGTGTTATTAGTTAAGTTTCTTAAAAGTATCTGTAGCCTCTTTATAGCCAGACTCTTTAGTATATTCCTTTACCTCTTTTCATTCAAATGTATTATTGGAGATAGTTTTAAACAATCTTTTTATGTCTATCTTCTGATATATAATTTATCCTAGGACCCGGTGCATAGTATATTTCTAAATCTTTATTATCCTCTAAAAAATCTAAAATTACATTTCCACCCTCTCCTCGAGTTCATATCCCGAAATATATACTTTATCATATAAGTTAATATCTAAACTATCAAACCATTCTTTTTCTAAAATAACATTCTATTCGGATAAAGTTATAAATGTACGTTCTCCATCTGCCTCCACTATGCACATAGAATAGCCATTATCCATATCTATACTTTTTATAGGACTACTATATCCTTCTTCTTTTAGCTTATTTTCTATAAAACTCGCATACATTCCACTTCCAATAGGTTGCAAACAAGGTATTAGGAATATCAAAATGTTTAAGTATACTTGCAACATTATATGCACAACCACCCAGCATCATCTCTTGTTGTTTTTATATATGCATCACCACCTCTTACAGGTAAGTTATCTAAGTTTGCAACTATATCTAACATAGTTGCACCTATAACCAAAACATTTTTCATACTAATTTCCCCTTTATTAGTGCTAATTTTTTTCAGCATAAAAACTAAAGTCTACATTATTAGCAGTTTTTATTAAATCTATATCTTCTTTTTGGTATACCCTCAATACCTTTTATAGCTCCGCAAATAGCACAAAGCCATAGCCCTATAGTATCTGTATCTCCACCTAGGGTTGGGCGCTAGAAGTGCCGCCTCATGCACATCAAATGCATAATATGCTATAGCTACAGCACAAGGAACTGAATCTACTGTATTAACTCGGCTCCCATCATAGAATATAATTCATTTTAAAAACTTTTTATCCTCTTTATATTCTTTTTGCTAATTTTATAGCATATTTTATTCTAGTTCCTAATGAAGCTGATACTGTACTCGCTCCAAGAGACATGGCATACTCTTCTATGGAAAGTATATCTTCTATCATTCTATCTTTATCAGAAAAGTCAATAACTGAAGAAACAGCCATAGCTATAATACAAGCACCGGCTATTGTAATATCACTACTATGCGTTACTCTTGATATATTTAATACATAATTACATAATTCTCTTTTTGACTAGCCAAGAAAATACTACCTATAGGGTGCAATACGCATCGCAGCTCCGTTAGATAAAGCTGTATCCGAATATTTTTAGGATCTTCTCCTAGAAAAAGCTTCAAGTGTAGCCCTTGATGTAGGGACCAAGAATATTATTCTCAAAAAGCCTTTTTCTTTATATGCCCACTCTAATAAAGCTTTAGCTATAGAATTTGAATTTACTACAAACTCATTCTTCAGCAAAGTATCTACTATTACAAGTGCTTGAGATGTATCATCAGTGAAGTTACCTTTTTATATTGATAAGATATCTCATTCTCTTCATCTCCATCCATAAAATCTGTAATATATCCATATTTCTCTAAAAGACGTTTTCTACTCCAAAAGCTCATGGCGGCATACCCATAGCATCTCCTATTGCCATACCATACAAAAACACCCAAAATTTTATTTTTCATTATTACCTCCTTTCTTAGCTTATTATATTATGTACAAAAATAATATAATAATAATTTATTTATAAAAGAAGAACTGTAAATATTTACAATTCTTCTAACTTTACTTTATTTTTCTATATTATTTCATCTCTTCCAGGGCCATTACTTACCATAGTAACAGGGAACACCAAGCTCTTTTTCGATAAATTCTATATATTTTCTACAATTTTCAGGCAATTTATCATACTCTTTTATACCACAATTTCACATTTCCAACCATCTAAATATTCGTATACCGGCTTAGCTTTTTAAGTTTTGCTGTAACAGGAAAATCTTTTGTAACTACTCCGTCTATCTCATATCCGATACAAACAGGTAATTTATCCAAATATCCGAGTACATCTAAGACTGTAAGTGCCACTTCCAGTTGTTCCTTGAATACGAACTCCATATCTTGAAGCAACAGCATCAAACCAACCCATTCTTCTAGGGACGACCTGTGGTTGCGCCAAATTCACCACCATCACCGCCACGACGTCTTAACTCATCTGCTTCTGCTTCATCATGTATTTCTGATACAAATTCACCGGCACCTACGGCACTGGAATATGCTTTAACAACAGTTACAACATCTTTTTAACTCATGTGACTATACCTGCACCTATAGCACCATAAGCTGCTAAAGTATGTGAGGATGTAACCATAGGATATATACCATGGTCAGGATCTTTAAGAGAACCAAGTTGCCCTTCTAAAAGTACTTTTTTACCCTTTGCCAAAGCTTCATATAAATATGCACTTACATTACAAACATAAGGTTCTACCATATCCCTATACTTATGTAGTGTTTCCATGAGTTCCTCTTTATTAATTTCAGGTTTATTATATAAATGTTTAAACATAACATTTTTCAAAGTACAAATCTTCTCTACTTTTTCTTCTAATATTTCATCATCAAATAATTCACTAACTTGTATACCAATTTTAGCATACTTATCAGAATAAAAAGGTGCTATACCTGACTTTTGTTGAACCATAGCTTTTCCGGCAAGTCTAGCTTCTTCATAGGTATCTTGTAAAATATGATATGGCATAAGTAATTGTGCTCTATCTGAAACTAAAATATTTGACTTTTGGAACTCCTTTTTCTACTACTGAATCAATTTCCTCTATAAGATAAGGAATATTTAAGCAACACCATTTCCTATAATATTAGTAATATGACTATGAAATACTCCTGAAGGAAGTAAATGAAGTGCAAACTTACCATAATTATTAATTATAGTATGTCCGCATTACTACCACTTTGAAATCTTATGACTATATCTGCCTCTTCTGCTAGAGTATCTGTGATTTTTCCTTTACCTTCATCACCCCAGTTAGCACCAACTATAGCTTTAACCATTATACTGTCCTCCTTATACATTAATCTCAGCTTTTTCACCAAGAACTTCTTTTATATTCTTCTAAAATAGGTTTTATAAATTCTTCTATAAATTCTTTGACCTGATTTGAACTTCTTCCTATATAATTAGTTGAATCCAAACTCTTTTCAAGTTCTTCCTTATTTAATTTAAACATAGGATCTTTGGAAATAAGCTCTATTAAATTATTATCTAAACCTAATTCTTTTACATTTTTCCTGCTTCCATAGAAAGCTCTCTTATTCTTTCATGTAGCTCCTGTCTATCTCCACCTGCTTTAACAGCATCCATCATTATATTTTCAGTTGCCATAAATAGGGAGTTCAGAAGCAAGACGTTTTTCCTATAACCTTAGGGATATACTACTAAGCCATCTACTACATTAAGATATAAATCTAAGATAGCATCTATACTAAGAAAAGCTTCAGCTACTGCAAGCCTTTTATTTGCCGAATCATCTAAGGTTCTTTCAAACCATTGTGTAGCGGCAACTAACATAGGACTTGATGAAAGACTCATAACAAATTTTGCTATAGATGATATTCTCTCACTACGCATAGGATTACGCTTATATGCCATAGCGCTTGAGCCTATTTGATTTTTCAAATGGTTCTTCTACTTCTTTCATATGTTGTAATAATCTTATATCATTTGTAAACTTATGAGCACTTAGTAGCTATACCTGCCAGAATATTAACTATTCTTTGATCTAACTTTCTTGAGTAAGTTTGTCCTGATACAGGATAACAAGCTTTATATCCCATCTCCCTTTTGCAACAAGTTTATCCAATTCTTTTATTTTCTCTTCATCGCCTGCAAAAAGCTCCATAAATGAAGCTTGAGTGCCTGTTGTACCCTTTACACCCAAGTAATTTAATATTATCAATTATATAGGATAAATCTTCAAAATCCATTAATAAGTCATTTTATCCAAAGGCTGGCTCTTTTACCAACTGTCGTAGGTTGAGCAGCTTGAAAGTGTGTAAAGGCTAAAGTAGGTAAATCTCTATACTCCATAGCAAATTTTTAATAAATCTATTACATTTACTAACTTAATTCTAACTAATCTAAGTGCTTCATCCATTATAATAACATCTGTATTATCTCCAACATAGCAACTGGTAGCACCAAGATGTATTATAGGCTTAGCTTTAGGACATTGCAAACCATAAGCATAAACATGACTCATAACATCATGCCTCATAACTTTCTCTTTTCGGAAGCAACTTCAAAGTTTATATCATCTTTTAAAAAGCTTCCAATTCCTTTATTTGTTCATCACTTATATCAAGGCCCAGAGATTTTTCTGCTTTAGCTAATGCAATCCATAACTTTCTCCAAGTTTTTAAATTTTCTTTTTCATTAGAAAATATATACTGCATTTTTGAGCTTGCATATCTCCCCGATAGAGGACTTACGTATTTATCGTACATAATTACACCTTTCTTTTAATAGACATTAACTTTTTACCACCTTATATAATACACTAGCTTTAACTGCTTTAGCAAGCAAAAAGCGATTAGATATAAGTGTTTATCCAATCGCTTTTTGTATTATTTTTCAAGTGGTCTCATAGTAGCATTTACTATCCTACAATAAAAGCCTTTCATCTTCGCCTTCCTTATATGTTTCAAAAGGTACCACTGACTTCTACTTTTGACTCATTAGCAGGATATTCGTCCGGATATACATGGCTTCCATCTCCCCAAACAAACTCCAAACCTTGAGCACAACAAGCTGCGGCATCTTCTATTATAACATAATGATAATATTTATTTGTAGGCTCATAAAATGTAGAATAATATGTTCCTTGCATTTTAAAAAGTTTTTCCAACATAAGTTTCCGGATCTACCATAGTTTGATATACACTGGCATATACCATATCACTATTCATAGTAGTTAAATCATAATCCACACCGGTATCTTTTGGCTTTTATCAGTGGTTTCATTGCTCTTTTATTGCTACTTTTAGTAGCATTACTCTTTGTTTCACCTATATTTCTCTTTTTGTTTTACTTATACTTTCTTTTGTTTCACTTATACTTTCTTTTTGTTTCACTTATACTTTCTTTTTGTTTCACTTATACTTTCTTTTGTTTCGTCTACCTTAGAATTATTTGTGTTAACCTTTGCTCTCTTCTTTTTATTTGTTCATTAACAACATTTGCTACTTTGTTATTTTTATCAGCAAGTTTATTACTCGCATATTTTCCTTTAGACACGCACTAAGCAAACTTAAATTCAATAAAGTCAAAACCAATACTATTCTTCTCACTCTTATACTCCTATACTCTAAGAAAACGTCCTACAAAAATACAAATTATAAAAATAAGCATATTTTGCAGCTACTATGGTTGAGCCTACAGGTGTAGAAAATATTATTGATAATACCATGCCCAAAAAGCACAGAAAACTGATAATATACTTGAAAAATCACTACTCCTTTTAAAACTATGTATCACTCTCATAGCTGATAAGGAAGGAAATATAACTAGTGCTGATATAAGTAAAGAGCCTACTAAATTCATTCCTAATACTATTATAACAGCTATTATAACAGCTATCAATAAATTATAAAATCTGTTTTTGAGTCCATTTGCTTTTTGCAAAAATCTCATCAAAGGTTAGAGAGAATATTCTATTATAAAAATTATATATATTAATATTATAAGTATAGATAAAACTATGCAAACTAATACTTCTTCACCTGTAAGTGTTAAAATAGAAGTAGAACCAAAAAGTAGTAGAACAAACATCACCTGATATATTTTGCAGAAGTAGGAAATACATTCATTAACATATAACCTATAGCTAAAGCTCCTACACTAAGTATAGCTATCATGGCATCACCCTTTATTTTTGTACTTGTTCCTGTTTTCAAAAGTAATATCGCTACTATAATGGTAACAGGCATTATAAGTAGATCCGACAAATCTAAAATAGTTGCCACTGCCATAGCCCCAAAAGCAACATGACTAAGTCCATCTCCTATGAATGAATATCTTTTTCAAAACCAAAGTTACACCAAGCAAAGAAGAACAAAGTGCTATAAAGTATACCGACAATTAAGGCGTATCTAACAAAGGGATAGTTAAAATATGTAATTAACTTTTCCATAATTCCCATATTATCCATTTATGTCCTCCAATCCCTTGAAAAAGAGCCACGTCGGACTTTTCATATAATCTTTTGTTTCACCAAAAATATTTGTTTTTTACCTAAAATGAAGAATCTTATTTGCATATTTTACTGAAGATGACCATATCATGGCTTATCATTATAATTTGTTAGCCCTGCATCATTTAATTCTTTTACAAGACTATAAAAATCAGCTGTTGCCTTTGGATCAAGTCCTGTTACAGGTTCATCTAACAATAAGACTTCATTGGTAGCACATAAAGGATCTTGCAAGTAGAACTCTTTGTTGCTGTCCACCTGATAAATTCCTATAACTCTTATTTTTAAGTTCAAGAATATTCATTATTTTCATATTTTTATGGCTAATTCTTTTGACTCTTTTCATAGAAAAACCCTTATTTATTCATTAAAGTTCCTGACAAAACTATTTTCATACACTGTAGCCGGAAAATCTCTTTTGTACACTACTTTGCTGTGGAAGATAACCTATTCCTCCAGATGTCAAACCATTTTTCAAATTTAATTTCTCCTGAAAGCGGTTTAACAAGACCTAGTAATGTTTTTAACTAAAGTAGATTTTCCTGCTCCATTTTCCCCAATTATACATATATAGTCGCCTTTGTGTAATTCAAAATTTATATCTGAACTAACTACACCTTGCTCATAGCCTATACTCAAATCCATTAGCCTTAATATATATCATAATCTCTATCTTTCTATTATTTAAGTACCTTTTTCAATACTTCCAAGTTACTTTGCATTATCTTCAAGTAAGTTTCTCGGCTTCACATCTTTAGCTGTAACTGATTGCATAGAATTTAATACATCTACATTTTTATTCTTATCCTTTGTATTATCTATTATTGTCTTAGCTTATCTTTCCATCTGAATTTTCTATAGTCAAAACATCACCTAAGTTTAACTCATCCACTTTATTAGCAAGAAATACTACCGTATTAAAAGCTTGCTTCTGTTTCAACACTACAACCTACAAAAAGCTGCATAGTATTTAAGTCCATAATCATCAACTAAATATCTAAATGGGAATCTATCTCCAAATAAGACGGTTTTATTTGTTGAAGCATCAACAACATCTTTATATTCTTTATCTAAATCATTCAACTTAGAAATATAATCAGTAGCATCATATATATAGCAGCATTTTTCTTATCTATATCAGCTAAAAGCTTCCTCTATAGATTTTACATAGGTTGAAGCATTTTTAAAGTGATAACCATACGTGCTCATCTATTTCATTTTTCTTCACAAGCCTCACCACCTTCTAGCAATTTCCCCACCGGAATGCTCTTCTCTCCTCTTCCGCTTGCATTCCTTCTACTACCTCTTCTGTCTTAGCTTTATCTCCCAAAAACTTCAACAAGATTTATAACTTTCATATCTTTGTTGGTAGCTACTTTTAAAGCATCATCAACCCAACCATCGCTCTCACCACCAACATAAATAAATAAATCCGCCTCTGCTATTTTTGCTATATCATCAGCAGTTGGTTGATAACTATGTAAATCTGTTCCTTTTATCTAATAATAATGTGAAATCATAAGAATCTTTCAAATCTCCTACAACTTCTTTTGCCCAATCATAAGATGGAAATATAGTTGAAACAACTTTAATCCTTCTCCCTCAGTAGTTTTAGCATTTGCACTTTCTGTTTCTGTACTTACACTGCTTTCTACTTTACTTTCTGTCTTTTGTCGCACTGAAAGCTGTAAATGCACTAAGACCAAAATGCGGCTATAAAAACCGTAAAGTCAAAATCTTATTAATTCTCATAAGAACCTCCTAAAATATTTATTTTATATAATTAAATACCAAAATATCATATTAGTATTTAGTTAATTATTTTTCACACGCTACAGAAATACAAAGTCCTTGTAAACTGGAATTTTTCACAATCTAAATAAAAATTATATTTAAGACGTAAATGTTCGTTGAAATCTTTCATCACTTCATCATCTATATGTAAAATCTTTTCCACATTTACTACATTCTATATGTAAATGTTCATGACACCCTGCTCCGGGCTCATTATATTGATATACATTAAAGTCCTCTTTAGTATTCTTGAACTTTAATAAAATTCCATTCAAACTAAGTTTATCCAAATTTCTATATATAGTTGTGAGATTTATATTTACATCATTTTCAATTAAATATTCTTGTATATCATTTTACACTAAAACGTCTCTCTTTATTATTTTTATATACTCTAAAATATAGTCCTTAGCCTTAGTTTTATATTCTTTTTGCATATCTTACCTCTTACTTTACATAGGATAATAATTCTTTTAGTATATTCATTTTTAGGTGTATTAAGCAATAGTTTGCTACTCTCAAGTTCTACTATCTTACCCTCTTTCATAACGGCTATCTTATCACAAAATTCACTTACTAAAGCAATATCATGTGATACGAAAATTATACTCAAATTATATTTTTTCGTAATTTTAATAATATTTCTACGATTTGCCGCTGTGAACTCACATCCAAAGAAGAGGTCGCTTCATCACATAAAAAGTATTTTTAGGCTTAGTAGAAATTGCTCTGAGTATTGCCATTCTTTGACACTGTCCACCACTAAGATTTTTAGGATATCTTTTAAGAAGTTCTTCTTCCAAACCCATATCCTTTAGCAAATCTTTTATTATTAAATCAGCTCTCCTATCTCCCTTATGGTCATAAGAACAACACTTATCTTTTTCACACAACTCTTTTTAATTTTATGTATGAAATTTTTTTATTTTTTTATGTTCTTCTATATTTTCATAAAAAGTGATGTATAGTTTCATGTAGAGATGCTTCTATACTAAGATGAGGATCAAAGCTTGATATAGGATCTTGAAATACCACTTTGCAAATATCCGGCTGCTTCTCTAGGTGTTTTTTCTCCAAACATTCTCCTGATATAATTATTTGCCCACGGTAGGATTTTTCCAAACAGGATAATTGTCTAAGTAAAAGTTGATTTTCCACTTCCACTTTCACCTACTATTCCTAAAATTTCACCCTCCCTCACTTCAAAATTTATATCTTTTAAAGCTTCTATATAAGTATTTTTCTTTTTATACTTTTTGCATATAAGAGAAGCTTCTATAATTTTATCAGTACATATTGCTTCTCTACTTTCTAATTTCAGTTTAGGGTGTATCTTTAAATAAGAGCTTAGTATAAGTTTCTCTAGGATTTTTAATTATTTCTTCTGTTTTACCTTCTTCTATTATTTTTGCCTTTATACATAATAGCCAATCTATCACCTATCCTGGCAGCCAGATTAATATTATGGGTGATAAATATTATAGATGTAGAGCTTTCTTCTCTTAGCTTAAGTAATTCATTTACAACACTTTCACCACTGGAAATATCCAGAGCCGAGCTTGCTTCATCACAAAGTAATAAACTAGGTTTCAAAAGCATGGCAACTGCAATAGCTATTCTTTGGTTCATTCCACCACTCATTTCGTATGGACAAGAATCCAATATTCTTTTTCCATCAATTAAACCTAATTTTAAAAATATCTAAAAATAAGCTTCTCCTCATATTTTACTTTATGACTTTCAAAAAGCTTCCCTTATTTGCTTTCTATATTTTTCTTATAGGATTGAAAGATGCACTTGGATTTTTGTGGAACTAAGCCTATCTCTTTACCAAGCACTTTTTCTTAGTTCTTTTGGGCTTATTTTTAGGATATCTATACCATTTAAAGCTTATACTACCCGACAAAATATTCATTCCCTTTGCCTACCACCCTAAAATGCTTTTTTAAAAGAGTTGTTTTTCCGCTTCCACTTTCGCCTACAATACAGAGAATCTCTCCTTTTGTAACTTCCAAATTGATATTATTATTTTACTAATTTTCCATCTTCATAGGATACTAAAAGTTTTATCTATTTTTAATACCATACTAACCTCTATATTCTAAATAATCTCTAAGACTATCTCCGAAATAATTAAAAAGCATTATGCTAAGTAATATTGTAAACACTTGATTGCTAATACACTCATAGGAAGATTTGCATATATGCACGTGCTTCACTTATCATAGAACCCCATTCTGCATTAGGCGGACTAACTCCAAGTCCTAAAAAGAGAGCCGGATATAGCCACTAAGTGTTGTGCCTATCTGTGTTAAAGGCATTTATTAATAGAGACGGCATTATATTAGGAAATATATGCCTTCTTATAATGCAAAATCGAACAACGATTCAACCTTGCAGCAGCTATAAAAAGCTTCGTTTTTATTCTTAATGTATGACTTCTGCGAGTCTTGCATATAAGGTCCAAGAAAGTTATACCTGTTGCTATCATCGCATTTACAAGATACCACCTAAAATACCGCACAGCTATAGCCAAAACCATTTGTGGAAAAGCCAACATTATATCAACTATTCTCATAATCAAGGTATCTATAAATCCTCCATAATAAGCACTTATAATCCCTAAAAGAGTACCTACTATAAAAGATACAGATACAAGGAATAAGCTAGAAAATATAGATATTCTGCCACCATATAATACCCTGCTAAGTATACACCTACCTAAGCTATCCGTTTCCAAGCGGATATAACATACTGGTCCTTTTCTTATCAAAGCAGGATTGGTTAAATACGGATCATTAGGTGCTAATAGCGGTGCTGATAGAACTATAAGTGTAATATCAAACTTAGAAGAGCAAATATATATACTAATATATTTTTCATAAAATCTCCTAACTAAGTTCTATCCTTGGATCTAATAAATGATAAAAATATCTGTAATTAAATTTATTAATACATAAAGATAGTTATAGTAAGTACAAAAAGCTTGTATAATGGGATAATCTCTATTTGTTATAGCTGACATTACCAAACTTCCTATGCCTCTCAATTAAATATGGCTTCTGTTACTACACTTCCACCAAGTAAAGTCCCTAATGACAAACCTACTATAGTTACTATAGAGCAGAGACAATTATGAAAAACATTATTATATATTATTAAATGATTTTTCAGCCCTCTTTGTCTAAGTCCATTTACATATTCTTTACCCATCTCTGATAACATTTCGGCTCTTATTTGCCTTATAAATCTTCCTGCTAAGGGTAGACTTAAAGATATGCTTGGTAAAGTTAAAACCTAATATATTTTCTTTACTATTACCGGAAATATTTTTATCTGTATAGCAAATATATATATTAGTAAGACTGATACCAAAAATTAGGCATAGCATTTGTAATAAAACTGAACAATTTTATTATATGATCAATTAACCCATTTTTCATATATAGCTGAAATCACTCCAAGTGGTATGGATATAATAATAGCTAAGTTTAAACTGACAAATGATAAAATAAAAGTATAATATGTCGCATTTAAAATTTTATTTAATACCGGTTTACCATCTCTTAAAGAAGTACCGAAATCACCTTGTAATATACCTAAAAGCCATGAAAAATATTGACTTGAAAAGGTGCGATTTAAACCCAAACCCTCTCTAACACTTCTCCAAAAACTTCTTTTCTACTACCACCTATCGAACTTAACATTTTTCACTGCTACATCACCGGGTGCAAGATACATAGTCAAAAAGACTATGAAACTAAGCACCAACAATATAGGAATTAAAACCTATTATTCTTTTCAATATATATTTATACATCTAATTTATATCTGTATCCAACGGTCAAACCATAAAAATCAAAAGGAGAATTTTTCGGAATATCCACTAATACCCTTTCTGGTAACGGTTATTTTATTGAAAAGCGTTAAATAATTATAAAGCATTATCATCTATTGCTATTTGTATAATCTTATTTGCAAGAGTTGCTCTCTTTTGTGTATCAGTTTCAACCTTCAACTCATCTATCAGCTTATTAGCTTCTTCGAAATTGAAACCACCTATATCAAAGTATCCACCGTCCTTTAAGCTGGAGCTGATAAAAATAATATGGATCTCCTACTTTATCAGCTATCATGCTATACAAAGCTATATCAAAAATCTCTACTTGTTATGTAAGTTGAATCCGGATCTTCGTAAGCTTTTTAAAAGTAGAATCAATTCCTGCTTTTTAATAATTGCTCATGCATAAGTGTTGCTATGGTATCAAGTCCTCTTGCATTATAATATGCTATATTTATATTCAAAGCTTTTCCGTCTTTTTCATATATATCTGAAGAATTCTTTACATATCCTGCTTCTTCAAGTATTTTTGCTCCCTCAAGATTAAATTCTATATCTTTTTGCTTCTCCATATTTACTATTTTGGGAGAAAGGTGAAGATGTCACACTATAGTTATCTCCCAAGAAAGTTTTTATATTTTCTTTATCTATAGCTGTATTTATAGCTAATCTAAGCTTATCTTCAAGTCTATCTTCGTTTAAAATATAGAAGTTTAATCTTGTGGAGCTTGTATTAGTTATAGTATAAGTGATTTTTATCCGTAAGAAAATTTCTAAAAAGCTGCGGCATTAGGTCCGATATATGCATCCACTTCGCCATTTTGCATAGCCAAGAGCCTAGCCTCATCATCTTTTAAATATATAAAATTAGCTTTTTCTAATTTTTACATCTTTCTCCCAATAATTCTCATTTCTTTTTACACTAACATCTCCATCAGGTATAAAGTTATCAATAATAAATGGTCCTGTTCCTATAGGTTCAGTATCAAAATCTTTTATATAGTAATGTCCAAAATTCCGAATTCGGACTGGCCAAGTCATTGATAAGTGTAGGATAAACTTCATTTGTGTCTATACTAAAATTCAATTCATCTATAAGAGTAATTTTAAAATCCTTCATATATGCAAATCTTTTTATTTTTCACTTATTACTCTTTCTATATTTTTAATCACTGTATCAGCATCAATTTATTTCCATTTGAAAATTTAATATTATCCTTTAATTTTATACTTGTTAAACTTCCTTCTGTCTTATACTCTTTAGCTAATAATGGAACTATATTTAAGTTTTCATCTATCTTAAATAATGTCTGCGTGATTCCATACATACTGGTTATACCAACCATAATATTCTTTATGTGTATCCAGACTGGGATATGCAAAGCTTGTTGCTACATTTATACTTTTTCTTTGCTACTTTGCGCAGTTGTTTCTTCCGGTTTAGCTTGATTTACACTACTGCTTTCTACATTAGCATTTTTATTTCCACAAGCTGCTAATCCAAACGCAAAGCATGGCAAGTAACGCAATTTTTGTGATTTTTCATAAACCCTCCTTATAAATTGCAAATACATTGCAATTTTTAAGTCTGAGTTTTTATTTTGTCAAGAAATTTTGCAAATCTTTTTGCAAATTAGACATTTGCTTAATGTAACTATAAGCAGAATCCTCTGTTTTATTTTTAAAACAAAAATACTATCCATAAAATTATTCCGGATAGTATTTTTATAATAACTGGAATTATTCTACTGAAATTATATAATAGTAAACTGCTTGTCCACCGTATTGTAAATCAAGTTCAATTCCTTCAAACTTAGATTCTATCTTATCAACTAATATATTAGCTTCTTCTTCTGAAATATCTTCTCCATAATATACAGTAACTAATTCACTATTTTTCATCTATTAGTTTTTCCAAGCTTCAACTGTTGTATCTTCTTTAGATTTACCAACCGCCAACATACCGACATCACCAATTCCCATAATATCGCCATTTGCTATTTCAAAACCGTCAATATTCTATCTCTTACTGCACTAAGTTACAGATAAAAGTCTTGATCTTATCCATTTCAGCTATCATATCAGTTAAATTTTCTTCATCACTCTTTTTCAGGGAATATAATTAATGACAGCACTTATTCCTTGAGGTATAGTCTTACTAGGTATAACTAATATTTTTATCTTCTTCTATACTTGCAGCTTGATTTTGCGGCAAGTATTATATTTTTATTATTTGGCAAAATATAAATAGTTTTAGCATTTACCTTAGAGATAGCATCTAATATATCCTCTGTACTGAGATTCATAGTTTGTCCACCCTCTATTATATAATCGACACCGATTCCTTCAAATATATCTTTCAGCCCTTCTCCTACTAAAACTGCTATGAAACCTACGTCTTTTTGCTCTGTCTGTTTCTCGTGTTTTTCTTTTCTTTCCTTAGCTTGTATCTCAGCTATCTTTAAAAGAAGTCTTTTTATAAGCCTTTCTTCATGTTCTTTCTCTCATATTATCAATTTTTATTTTTGATATTGACCATAAGTTAAAAGCTTTTTGTAAAGCTAATCCCGGATCATTTGTATGCACATGAATTTTAATTACTTCATCATCTGCAACTACAAACTATGGAATCTCCTATACTTTCCAGAAAATCCTTTAGTTTATCTTCCTCTTCTTCATCTACTTCTTTTTCAAGCTTAATAATAAATTCTGCTACAATATCCAAATTTAATATCAGCTGTATCTATATGCTCTAAATCAATAGAACCTTTATCTATCTTTACTGGGCAGCTATCGGTTCTATACTTAAATCAGTTCTTCACCTGCAAGGCAAGCTCTTACACCTTTTAATATTTGCATAAGTCCCTGTCCACGGAATCTACTACTCCGGCTTGCTTTAAAAACAGGAAGAATATCAGGGTGTTGTAGAAAGAACATAATCACCATGTTCTACTAAGATATTAACAAATTCAAGTATATCATCTACTTGTTCAACTATTTCTACAGCCTTATCACTTATACCTTTAGCCACAGTTAATATAGTACCTTCTTTAGGTTTCATAACCGCTTTATATGCTGTTTCCGTTGCTTTAACCAAAGCATCTGCAAGAATCTTAACATCTACTATCTCTTCTGATTTTACAACTCTTGTAAAAACCTCTTAATAATTGAAAGTATAACACCCGAGTTACCTCTTGCCCCTCTAAGTGATCCGGAAGAAATAGCTTTTACATATATTTTTCAAAATTTACTTCTTCAACCCCTGCTACTTCTTTTGCCGCTGACATTATAGTCATAGTCATATTTGTTCCTGTATCTCCATCCGGAACTGGAAATACATTAAGTTCATTTATCCATTCTTTTTAGCTTCTAAGCTTTTTAGCTCCTGCAATAAATGCTTTTTCAGCATTAATGCATCAATCTGTTTTTAATTCCACAGATTCCTTCCTCCTTAGTCTATAACTCTCACACCTTCAACATAAACATTTATGCTTTCAACTTGCATACCGGTAAAAGATTCCAACTTATATTTTTACATTTTCTATAAGGTTATCACATACTGCTTTTATGCTAACTCCATAAGAAACTATAACATGAAAGTTGATATTTATTTTATTGTCTTTTATCTCTACTTTAATACCTTTATTTAGGCTATCTTTTCAGCAATCTGACAATGCCATCTCTAACATTTAAAACTGCCATACCGACTATGCAAAGCATTCTACGCTTGTAGAACCCGCATATAAAGCTACTACTTCCGGACTTATTATAACATCACCCTAAAGAATTGCTTATAATACCCTTATTCATAAATTCACCTCCGTGATTTTTAATACCTTAAATATATATTTCTAGATAAGTATAACCTATTTATTCAAAAATACTAGATTTATTTATTTTTATACTTGCAAATAGTATATAATTTTTGTTATTATACTTACGTTATGGATTTTGCTATATAAAAAGTCCAATTTGCATTTAAGGAGGTGTATTCAATGGCAAAATGTGCAATTTGTGAAAAAGCTGCTCACTTCGAGTAATGCTGTTAGCCACTCACATAGAAGATCTAACAAAATTTGGAAAGCAAATGTTAAGTCTGTAAGAGTAAAGACAGAAGGCGGTTCTAAAAAGATGTATGTATGTACATCATGCCTACGTTCTAACTTAGTAGAGCGCATGGTATAATCATGAAAGTTAAGCAGTGCTTGTCACTGCTTTTTCATCTTTTCTATTCTCCTATAATTTCTCTATACTATATTTAGTTAAGTATCAAATTTATATTTACATCTACTTAATCTATATACCTCAAGTATCAAATATTTACCCCTAATTTCCATCTATTATATAGCTATATTTCATAAAATAAAACCTCATTTTTGTTAAACTTTATATTTAAACAAAAATGAGGTTTTTGACTATTACTATAAACTATCTTCTTTTTAATGCAAAAGTAAGCCATTGAAACTATACCTAAACTCATAGTGAATACAAAAATAAAAATATTATTTCTATCTACAGTCTTTGGTATTCTTAAAAACTTCTTTATTTTCTACAATATAGCTTTTTGCTATATCTTCTTTTAGTACCATACTTGTTTCCGGCACTATATTTGTTTCTTCTATCTGTTTGGTCTTAGGCTCAGTTTCTCTTTTACTTACTATTACTATATCAGGAGTTTTTCCAACACTATTATTAGACCTACTACCGGTTCACTAGGTGTTGAAACTTCATTTTTGACTTTTTAGGTTCTTCGACTTTCTTGTTTCTTCTTTTTAGGTTCTTCCGGTTTTTCTTGTCTCTTCTTCTTTTTGGGTTCTTCCGGCTTTTTCTCTTCAAATTTCCACATACCCACAAATACCACATTCTTATCTTTTATGACTATCTCACTGGGATCCCATTTAGACCATATCCATTTTCCATCTTGAACTTCTAAGTCCGACTTATCAAAGCTTTTCATTAGGTTTCACTGTACTTCCTATTGTCTTATCTTCTTCATCTTGTGGTATTCTGAGATAATATCTCTTTAGGTAAGGCTTTGGAACTATCTGTACTAATAAACTCATAATGAACATCATAAGTAAGTGCCGAATATATAGCATAAACCTTTATATCTTCACTTACCGTAGTATTTTCATCAAACTTTTCTCCACTTCCATCAGCTTTCGTATTCAAGAAGAAATTTATACTATTCCATCTTTTATGATATCTTCGGCACAGCAGACATAGTATCACCATAGTTAGTATTATCTGTACTAGGCAAATTCCTGTATTTAGGCTATCTGTGCCAAAAGCCTCGTCATGTACTACATAAGAAGTACCCATATCTTGCTCACTATTATCGCCTAAATCAGTACTGTTTTTATTGAAACTTACCAGATTATATTTATAATCTAAAAGCTATGGATTTTTGCTTCTACCTTTTCTATATTTGTTGGTCCACCGATAGTAAAAACCCCAAAAGTTACGTCCATATAACTGGGCACCGCCACTTATATCCCCACTAATCGCAAGAGGAGCAGCCTTTCCCCTAGCTATATTGTTTAATTCTTCTACTGTAAAAGTATCGTCATTAAGGAAACTAAAACCATATTAAAATTATTAGCTTCTTCAAAACTGGCATCAGGAATTTCGCTCTTCTTTCTAGTACAGTTCTAATTATAAATTCAGAAGAATTTGAATCAAAACTTATAGTAGCTCTCTTTGTTCCGATAGGTGTTTCTATATTTGCATTTTCTATTTTATTATAATCTTTATCAAGAACCATTAAAGGTCTAAAAACTATAAGAATCAAAAAGCAAATTTTATATTATTATTTATCTTAATTCTATCATCTATTTTTACATGTAAATCAATAAATGTATATTGCGTTTTCCTTAACATCTTTTTGAAGTACTTGTCCTTAGAACTATACTCATGATTTCCATAAAACTGTGCTGTTCCAGGTTGAAAATAATGTTCAAAGACTATATCTAGCTATAAGCTTGAATAAAAAGGATTCATAATAAAATTTGCACCTATATTCACTTTCACATTTATCATTCAAATCATTAGCCATATAAAACTTACACTTCTAAGACTCAGTATCGGAGGTTTTCCTTTATTGCAAACTTAGTATACATAATATCTTCATTTGCTAAATTTCTATCAATTGCTACATCTCCTGTTAGAGATGATGATAAGAACATAGCCGAAGATATGCTTAAATATGCCGGATATAACTTACTATTTTCATCAATACCATTAGGAAAGGCGTTAGATATAGGTTCTTCCGTATAGAAAGCTTTAGCTCCTGCTTCTATTTGGCTCTTAGAACCTGTATAATTTGGAATATTAGACCAAGCTATAAAAATAAAGCTTTACTAGCACCACCACCTATATCATTTGAATCCGCTTTATTTCCATCTGCATCTGTATGCCCTATACTATCATTAGCACTTGTAAATTTTACTTTTTTTGTACTTCCATCATTCATAACAAAGCTAACTTCTCCATTATAAGAAGCTGTATCTTCAAAAGCATTTACAAGACCAAGCTCCGATGGTGTGGATGGTGTAGCTGTTATTTCTGTATTTCCTGCAAAAACCAATAAATTTGTTATAATACCGGCAAGTAAAGAAATTCTATAATTCTTTTTATACCTCTCATATATCCTCCAAATTTTTATATATCTTATATATTATAATACCTTATATTAAGATTACAAGCCATTATATACAATATAAATTCACTACAAAAAGTAAACTATGTACCAAGTTCTAAAGCTTAGACTTTTTAGAAGCGACACATAGTTTGAATATTATTTAGTATATATTTAATTAAAAAAATATTATTAGGACTATCTATAATTCCATCACCTATAGGTATTTTAGGATTTTTAGGTTTTTCATCTGTGCCAATACCTAGAACCTGGTGTTGGAACTGGGGCTTCTTTATCTTTTACTGTTATATTAAACGTTTTTCTGCTGTATTTGAGTTATCATCAGAATATTTTTATAATAACTTTATAGGAATTCATTGAACCTGTAGCTGTTCACTTATCCTATTACTAGAGTAACTTAGTCCATCAGGTAATCCATCCACTGTTATTTTAGGAGTTTTTCGCTATTATCTTTTGCATTAGGGTACGTCTATAGGTGTTATTTCTTCACCTCTTATAATAGTTTTATCTTCAAAACTAATTTCACTGACATCAGGTGCTGTTTTATCTTCTACTTTTAAAACTGTTTTAACAACCTCCGTACTTCCATCTGTATATTTTACATTTATGCTTACTTCATTATCTCCTAAGTTTTTGCTACTTGTATTCCTTCTACATAGAGTAAAGCTAGTCCCATCCGGTAATTTTCCCTCTACTCCACTATCAAACTTATTTGTTATAAAAATCACTTGCTTGGGAAGATGAGCGTTATCAGCTATAGTCAAACTCTTCACCCGTGGTTCATACTCATCTTTCATTAGCTTTTTAACTTGTGGTTCATCTTCTTTTTATTCTCCGGCGGAACTAAGGGTAATTTTTCTTCTCTCGGAATAGTAGGAGTGCTATCTTTTTCGTCAGGTACTATAGCTTTTGGAATTTCTTCTATTTTGTTTTTAGGTGAATCTACATTATCCTTTTTAGGGTGAATCTATATTATCCTTTTTAGAGTGAATCTACTTTTTGAAACATCCTTATTATTCTCATCTATTTTTATTATCTTTTCTTTCATCTTTATTAGTTTTATTTTTCTAATACCAGTAATACACTATCCAAAGTACCTTGGGAACCACCACTTGAGCTACTTCTAGAACCGCCACCGCCTCCTGAGCCTCCTCTAGAACCGCCACCGCCTCCTGAACCGCTTCTTGTTGCCTTAGCTAGTCCGGTATTTACTTCTTTACTTAAACCAATATTTAAACCTTTAGTTATAAAACCCTTACCTGCTATATATATAAGCTTACCATCTTTATCTACCCATGCACCGCTATCACTGAGCATATCCATCATTTGTACGCATTTTAGCATACATATTACCTTGCTCTCCAAAATAATAACAATATCCATCTATCCATTTGCCAAGCTTTTTGCATAGCACTCATAAGTCTTTTGAATTAATATTATTGTCAAAAAATACCAAGCTCCATCTATTAACTGCCATTTTAGTTAGCATATCTCCTGTATTTTTATCCAAATAATACCAAGTTCCATTTTGGTTTTAACCACGATTTATGCACATTTCCATTAGCATCATAATACTTCCATACACCATTATTTTTGTTGCCATTTTCCCACTGTTTCTGCTTTTATATCCCTTATACCGACTATACTTAAAAGCCACAGTAAAAGCTAAAATTAAACTTTTTCTTAATCATAATTCCTCCTAAATACATCAATAATTTTTATTATATATTTTTAAAAAAATATAAGTAAAGTAAGGTATATAATCTTAATACAGATTTAACTTTTTCTAAAAATATATGCTTTACTTAAGATTTAAAAATACTACTTGTTTATTTTAATAATTATCAAACCACCCTTTTTCTTGAAACCTGTATTACAATTCTTCAAGATTTAGCCAAAGCATAATCTCCATAAGTTATTGCCTTGACGTAGAAAACCATCCTCTCTTTCCTGATATCCTGCAAGATTATACCAATGCCACTCATAAAAAATTATATCTGGAACTTTTATGTTTCAAAGTAAGTATAGGTACTAACATTCCTTTATCTATCTGCTCTTTTTAGTGATTTTCTTGCCACCTCATAATCTTCGTGTCCTGATATTCGGAAATTTTAACTTTGTCATAATTTCTATCTTCTAGAAACTATTCATACCCTCTCTATATATATCTTTAGTTTATCTATTCCTGTCCAACGTGGTCTTAAATAAGGTTTCATAATTTTTGAAAATTTTTATATAACCTTCTATATCTATATTATTTCTATCGAAAGGATATAATTTTTTTCATCATTAATTCTATCCAAATATATACTCATATCCATAGCTGTAACAGCTGCACAGCCTCAAGCTTCATCCAATAATCAGTAAAATAATCTTGGTTAAAAACCTATTTCTGCTCCAAGCTTATAATATTCCAATTCTTTATGCACTATTTTTATCACTTTCTAATATAAATTTTTCTATAACATAGAGCAACTCCATCTTCTTCATTGCTAAGTGTTATAAAATCTGCAACTTCTTTGACTGCATCTACTGCATTAGCCATAGCTACACCAAGACCTGCATACTCTATCATACTCCTATCATTAAATCCATCACCACAAGCTATAATCTCCTCCTTAGTTAAACCAAGTTTTTCAAGTAATTTTTCTATACTTTTTGCCTTATCTATACCTTTAGGTAATACCTCCAAAAACTTTCGCTCCTATATACTTCAAATTTATCTCCTAATTTTTCTTTTGAATATTTTCTCTTTATCAGCAAGATAATCTATATCACTCTTAATTGCTATACTATAATCAAGCTTATCCGGATATATCTTTTTCTCTAACTTCTCGTATCTCTTCTTTTTCGTGCATTTTTCTTATCATAAAAACAAAAACAAATTTAGGTACGGAGAAGTTTAAATAATTTTCTATATCCGGAACTTCTTTCATTTTCATCTTATTTATTCCGGATTCTATAGCTACATAAATATTATCAACATTATTGGTAAGCAAAAATACTATCATTTTCTGTACACGAAGTCAATTTATGTTTCTTTGCAAGTTCTAAAATTTCTGCCTCTTCTTCATATTTAATCACTTGTTCATATAAAGTTTCATTAGTAGCAAAATCTATTATTTTACCACCATTATATGAAAGTATATATCCACCTTTTTTCTTTGAGATTTTATAGCTCTACTACAGGTAATATACCGAGTAGGTCTACCACTCGCAAGAACTATCTTGACGCCTGCTTTCCCTGCTTTATCCAAAAGCTTTTTAGTCAGCTCACTAACCACTTTATTCTTATTTGTTAAAGTTCCATCTAAATCTAAAAATTAATACTTTATATCTACTCATCAAAATTCTCTTTTCTTTTTATTCATTTTTACATATAAGAATATATAAAAAGAATTTTTATCAAGTTAAATATATGTGAAAATTTATACTATTATTTACATTAATGGCTTTTTGTTAAAATAAAATCAACACCTATTAAAAATAGTGTGGATTAATTAAGGAGATATGCTTATGAGAATTTCGACACGTGGCAGATATGCTTTACGCATGATGATAGAATTTGCCATGAATCTAATACCCCAACAAAAGATTGTTCAGGTGGCTAAAAATCAAGGTATCTCTGAAAAATACCTTGAACAAATAGTGTCTACACTAACAAAAAGCAGGCTATGTTAAGGGAATACGTGGTGCTTTTGGTGGATATATACTAGCTAAGCCTGCAAATGAATATAGTGTTGGTGATATTTTTAAGAATAACTGAGGGGTCTCTCTCTCCTGTTTTTGTTTAGATGATGACAGTGAACCTTGCGAAAAAGATAATATTTGTGTTACTAGAAAACTTTTAAAAATCGAAGATGCTGTAAATAAAGTTGTTGACAATATAAGTTTGGAAGATCTATTAAATGAAGAGCTTGAAAGTATGGAAAAAGGGAAAGATTTGAAAGGTATTTGTTGTAAGGATAATATATAAACAATGTTGCAAAGAGCTTGTAAAGAACCTAGCTAAAAAGCAGCTTAGACCTTATGGTTTAAACTGCTTTTTGAGATAGATATTTAATAAAATAATCATATATTTATTTTATAATCTAAAAATCCAATTTATTAAGTAGTGGTCTAATAGCTAAATATACAAAAACTACCACTATTGTTCCTGCTACTGCATTAATAGCTGTTGCTCCTGCTGCCCAAGTAGACATTATTTTTAGCCGCATCAGCAGGCACTCCCAAAATAAAAGTTTTATATAAATAACCTAATATAGGATCCATTATAACATTAAAACCGAGAGAAACTATAGAGGCTATTATAGTCCACTTTACCAAATATTTTTCTATCATTATGCTCATTTATATGAGCTATCTTATGAGCTATAAAACCTGCTATATATCCTATACAAAACTTTTAATATAAAAGGTCTTTGGTGCACTGGTAATATATACAGGATCCATTAAATCAGCTATTGTCATTCCGAGACTTCCGCTACACCACCATATCCACCACCTATTATAAGGGCTGCAAGAACACAAAAAGCGTACCAATATGTAAAGCTGTCATATCTCCGGAAAAAAAGTTGGAAGCGGAATTCTCAAATAAGAAAAAGCAACATAACTTAAAGCTGCAAACATAGCTGTTAATACCAACTTATATACGATTTCATTTCTTCTTTTCATAGTAATCTTCTCCTAACAAGTAATTTGATATTTTTATAATATCAAAAAGTGGACTACTATAAATATCAATTTATGAGTATTTTTACAGTCCACTTTTTACTTTCTTATTCTGATATATAGTAACTTTATTTATGATTTATCCCTACTTTCCACTACAAGAATCAAAGCCCTTATCAAATTTAACCGCAGCTTTCTCAGAAATAAGCTCATTACTTAGAGTCAAGCTAGGATTAAGATATTTATTAATAGTATAATTATTTAACTCATATTTAAAAGCCACTAAAGAAAAAATTTTTTAATTTCTCCATTCATTGGATAAAAACTTACATATTTACCATACTGATCTTTTTATACAGATAAAAACTTTTATTTACAGCGTATATCTTATTATATTCATCTAAAATACTTATATTTATACCTCTATTTAAATATGTACAACACAAATATAGGTTTGATAAACTATGATCCATTCTTTTTCCTAAAGCTCCAAAAATCAAAAATATCTCTATATCCAAGTTCTTCACATAAATTTATAGCAAGCTCAGTATCACTATAATTTTTTTATAGGGATTATGTTTTTCAATTCTTATATTTTTTTCTCTAAATATCTATCTAAAAATATTAGTATTTACACTATCAAAATCACCTAAAAATAATATTTGGAGTAATGTCCAAAGTATCTAAGAAATCCAAACCTGAATCTACGCTGATAATTATATCTTCTTTTGATAGCTTTTTAATTCTATACTCAAAAATCTAAATTTAAGCTTCCACCTGCTATTAAATATGCCTTTTCATAACCCCTCTACATAAAGCTTCCTAAGCTTTTCTATATTTTCTTTATATCTCCTTTGAATACTGCAGAACCTGCAACAACATAATCAGCTCCGGCTTCCAATACTTCTTTTTATGGTATCCTCGTTTACTCCACCATCAACTTGTATAAGTAAATTCTTATTAAGCTCCCTCTTCATAAGATATAATTCTTTTATCTTATTTGTCACATAATGAATATATTTTTGTCCACCAAAACCCGGATTTACACTCATAGAAGTACAAAATCCAAGTCTGCTAATATATTTTTCAAAACTGAAACAGGTGTGGCGGATTTAGAACTACTCCTGCTTTCATTCCTAAACTTTAATATGATTTATAGTTCTATCTAAATGCGTGCAGGCTTCATAATGTACACTCAACATATCTGCTCCGGCTTCTTTCATATCTTCTACATATCTATCCGGATCTACTACCATCATATGCACATCAAAAATAAAATTTTTATATTTTCTTAAAGAAGATATAACAGGCATACCAAAACTAATACTGGGAACAAAATTTCCATCATTACATCTAGATGTAAATACTTTATTTCTTCTTCCTCTAATATAGCTAATTGTGTCTTTATGTCTGTAAAATCTACAGATAGTAAAGAGGGCGATAAAATTTTCATATATTTCTCCTATCAAAATCAATATTCTTAATCTAGTATCTTCTTATAAACTTTAATTCTTCATAATGTAACTTTCATATCTAAGTTCTGAAATATTTCCAAGTTTTACTTCTTCTTTTTATAGCACAAGATGGCTCATGAGTATGTGTACAAGCATTAAATTTACATTTACCTTCATAAGGATAAAAACTCCGGATAATAGGTTTTCAGGTCGTCAGCTTCAAGCTTTTCTATACTTATGGATGTGAAAGCCGGATATCACACAGAAAAAGTATTCTTATCTATCACAAAAATTCCGAATGTCTTGTAGTATGTTTTCCTCTTTCTATCTTTCTACTTATATCACCCGTTTCCATCTTTGCACTAGGTATAAAGTAAATTAGTTATAGTACTTTTCCAACTCCTGAAGGTCCGGCCAAAGCAACGCTTTTTACCTTTCATAAGATGTAATAGCTCATCTATACCTTGATTATTCTTTGCTGAAAGCATTAAATTTTCATAGCCTGCTTTCCTATAGGCTTCTATATATGTAGGATTTCTATCTAAATCTACTTTTATTCCAAACTATAGCCACCTTAATGTTTTGCATCTTCATACTTATTAAATATTTATCTAATAAATCCAGAGCAGGACTTGGTTTTGCAACTGCAAGTATCAGTATAAAGTAAATCAATATTACTAAGTGCAGGTCTTATTATTTCATTTTTCTTTCCAGTATATCTATGATATTCCTAAAAATTTTTATCATCTAAGATTTTCTATAATAACATTATCTCCAACCAGAGGTTTTAATTTCTTATTTCTAAAACTACCTTTAGCTTTACATTCATATATCTTTTCACCACAGAAATATAATAAAAGCCTGCTATTCTTTAATTATCTTACCACTTATACTATTCAACCTTAAAAACTCCACTTCATAGGATTTTAATACTCTATTACTACCAAGTTCTACAACTTCTACATAACCCTGTTCTACACCATAAGCACCTTCAATAGACTTAAATCTAACCCGGTAATATAGTATTTCCGCTGATTGTTCTAGAGCTCCATTAAGGTTGTATATTTGGTTTTCACCATTTATATTTTGTCTAAGTCTAACCATTATACTGACATTTACATTACTGCTTCCGGTCCAATCAAGTCCTCTATATTATATGTTGTATCTATAGACGCTATGTATTTATAGTTTTTAGCTATAGTTTCTACTACTTGCCTACCTAGGCTGACAGTAAAGTCTATTTTCGTATTTTTAACTACAGTAGTATCTTTTAATATACTCTGTGCCATAATTTGCCCTTTTTAGGTAAGTATCACTATACTCTTCCTTAACATTACCAAGAGAAAGTCCAAGGCCGGTCAACATACTTTTAACATCTTGTATTGAATAGTTTATAAAAATCAGGAACTACAACACTATCTTCTTTCTTTCCCTTACTTACATATAAGCTAAGTCTTTCACCTTTTTCACCGTAGTTGGAGCATATCTTATAACATAATCAATCGGAATTTCATCATTATTCTCTTCTACTATTTGAACACTAACTCCGGCATCTTCTAACTGACTAACTGCACTTTCTTTATCGCTTCGTATTAGATTAAATTTACTTAAATCTATCCCTCACTACCCTTACTAACAATTACCTCTATAGCGGAGAATTTAGATACTTCTTCTCCGGTTTTTGGATTTTGAGAAATTATCTCTCCTTTTCTACTTCATCACTGTATTCACTAGATTTTTACTTTTAATTGTAAGTCAAGGGCCTTAAGTCTTAAAAAGCTCTCTCTTCATCTAAACCTATTAAATTAGGAGCTATAGTTTTTGTTTCATCTTCTAAATCTATACTTTCTAAGCTTTCTTGTACAGCTGTTTTTCCTTTTGATTTTATACCCAATATATCTAAACTGGATGCCATCCTATAGCTGTTACTATGATCAGTGCAATGACTATACCTAAAATATTAATCCATCTATCAAGCTTAGTATTTTTCTTCATTAGCTACTTTTGAAGTAGAATGTTCCTTATCTATTTTTTTATCTTTAATTTCTTCATCTTGATATATAGTATTCTTTCTTTTTACTATTTATAGCATTTAACTCACTTGCACTTATTATTCTAGTCTCTCCGGTATCATTATGATAATTTTTCTTATTTTCATAATCATATTTAACTAATATATCTTCCAAATCTTCTATTAAATCTGCTAAATCGGCATATCTTTTATCCGGATTTTTCTCGTACAAGTAAGAATGATGTTATCTAATCTAGGACTTATAGAGGCATTATAAATGCTAGGTGCAGGCATCTTTTCTTCTAAATGTGCCAAAGCTACACTTACTACAACATCTCCTTCAAAAGGTAAACGCCCTGTAAGCATTTCATACATACTTATACCTAGAGATATATATCACTTCTCTTATCACATTTTTCGCCTTTTGCTTGTTCAGGAGACATATAGTGTATAGAACCAACTCCGACTGTACTCAATGTTTTCTTCTGAAATAGCTCTTGCTATACCGAAGTCTGCTACTTTTATACTACCATCTTTAGATATTATTATATTTTGAGGTTTAATATCTCTATGTACTATATGTGCATCATGTGCTGATTTTATACCTCTTGCTACCTGTATACTTATACTGATAGCTTCTTTTTATATCTAAAATTTTTCTTTCTCTAATATATGTTTTTAAAGGTGATTCCTTCTACATATTCCATTACTATATAGTGTAAATCTCCCTCATCTATAACATCATATACATTTACAATATTAGGATGTGATAAACCGACAGCCGATTGTGCTTCCATTTTAAATTTATAGAACAAATTCATCATTTTTGAAAATTCATCTTTTAAGACTTTTTATAGCAACAAGTCTATTAAGTTTATGACATTTTGCTCTATATACAAAGCTCATTCCACGGAACCTATCAATTCAATATTTCATATCTATTTTTGCAGAAATGTTTCCTATTCTAAGTTGCATTTATATCACCTACCTCATCGCTAAGATCATATATTACAATTGCACTTATATTATCTTTGCCACCATTTTCATTAGCTTTATCTATAAGTTCCTTAGCCATATTTTTCTGTGGTATTTTTGGATACTTTTTAGATATTTCTATATCATCAACATATTGCTCAGTCCATCTGAACATATTAGTATCTTCATTTCATTTTTTTAAAAGAAACTTCATCAGCTTTAATATCTTTTATAGTTCCTAATGCTCTAGTAAGAATATGTTTATTTTCATTATACTCTTTAGTATATTTTTTTCAACTATATTTTTGATAATAACTCCTCTGCTAGAGTATGATCTTTACTGGCCTGAGTTATACTATCATCTATAATATATAATCTACTATCACCTATACTGGCAAAAATAAAGCACATTATCTTTTATTGTGGCCAAAACCAAGGTTGTACCCATTCCGGATTTATCTTTATCAAGCGTTGCCAATTCTAAAATTTTATTATTGCTTTCTTCTATTGCAAGCTTAAATAAACTGATTATCTCACCTTTATTAAGTTCTATAGACTTTTGATATATTCTATTGCCATTTTGCGAGGCACAATCTCCTGCATTTTCACCACCCATACCATCACAAAGTATAAATAGATTATCTAAATCTCCTATTTTTCCTAGTAGTATAAAAATCTATCTTCATTTACTTTTTCTTAGCTTTCCCACATCACTATAAGCAACAGCTTTCATACTATTTTTCGTTATCCTTCTCTTTTTATAATGTCGTCTTAATTGACCACAGGCACCATCTATATCTCTGCCCATTTCACGCCTAATAGTTACATTTTAAACCATTTCTTTCAAGTTCATTCTTAAATTCATATATTGCCTTTTTAGAACTTTCTTTATAATCTCTTTCTTCTATAGGATTTACAGGTATGAATTTATATGTCCTTTTCATATTCTTAAGCAATTCTATTAATCTTTTAGCCTCTTCCTTATTATCATTAACTCCTCTAACTAAACTATATTCATAGCTAACTCTTCTGCGGTTTTTCAAAATAATATGAACAAGCAGATAATATATCTTCTATTGAATAAGTTTTAGCTAATAGGCATAAGATTTCTTCTTATTTCATCATTTGGAGCATGCAAAAGATAAAGCTAATGTTACTTGTAAGCCTTCTTCTGCCAGTTTTCTCATCTTAGGAACTATCCCACAAGTAGATATAGTTATATTTCTCTGACTAATATTTAGCCCATCCGATGAAGTGATAAGTCTAACAAAATTTTACTATATTATCATAATTATCCATAGGTTCACCTGAACCCATTATAACTATATTACTTATTCTTTCTCCTAAAGATTTTTGTATAGAATATACTTGATCTAACATCTCTGCTGCTGTTAAATTTCTAACAAGTCCATCTATAGTAGAGGCACAAAAAGTACAACCCATACGGCAACCGACTTGTGAAGATATACAAACACTATTTCCATGCTTATATTTCATTAAGACACTTTCAATAATATTTCCATCTTCTAATTCAAAAAGATATTTTTCTTGTATCATCTAATTTAGATATTCTAACTAATTCTTCTTTTTATACTAGTTATGTGAGCTAAAGGTTTTTAATTTTCCTTTCAGACTTAATGAAAGATTTGACATTTCATCAAAATTTAAAACCAACTTTTTATGTAACCATTTATATATTTGCTAGTCCTAAAACTTAGCTTCACCTATTTCCAAAATGAACTTTTCAAGTTCACTAATTTCTAAAGATTTAATATCAATCATTCGTCTTTTCAAAAATACTTATAAAAATCCATCACAGTCATCTCTGCCCGGAACTAATTGTAAATAACCTTTCTTTGCTTTCTCTTTAAATTTTTCAGGAACTTTAGAACTAAAATCACAAATACTAAAATTCGAATTTGCAGCCAAAAAAACCTATATACATTATCAGTATTTTTCATAATGACTTATCGTACAAGTACTAAATAAAAAGTTTACCACCTTTCTTTAAGTATCTAGAAACATTATTCAAAATATTTAATTGTACATCTGCCAATTCCTTACTGATATCTTCTGTAATATTTAATTTAATATCTGCTTTTTACCTATAATACCAAGTCCTGAACAAAGGTAAATCTGCCACTATAAAATCTGCTTTTCCCAAATATTCTTCATTATATACCGGCATCTGCTTTTATTTATAATAAAATTTGTATATCTGGAATACATAGATATATTAGATTTTAATTTTTCTACCTTTATATCACTTATATCAAAAGAATATAAACTACCTCTTCCTGAAAGAATATCTAAAACATTTATACTTTTTACCACCCGGTGCAGCACATACATCAAAAACAATACTATCTTTTTTTATATCTAAAGCTTGTATTGCTAATGCTGAAGATGCGTCCTGAATATATGCCTCTTTTCTATTTAGAAACTCTAAAATCCGATATTCTATCAAAAACCCTTAATTTTAATAACTCTATCACAAGTAGTTGATTTTAATACTTCTATCCCTTTATGTTTTAAGCTGTCAATAAAGATATCTATGTTCGCTATAGAATCATTCAATCTTACATAAATAATCATCATCTATAAAAAGCTTTAAGTACCTCTTCAATATTATCTATATCTGTACTTTCCTTTATAAGCTCTATTATCCAGTCAGGCATAGAATACTTCAAACTAAGCATATCAAAAATTCAGTTTTTCCTTATCTCTTGCTACAGCTCTTAAAATAGCATTAACAAAGTTTAAGTCCAAAAAGCCTTTTTAGATACTATTTTCACTGCTTCATTACAAAGCCCACTATCAGGAACTCTATCCATATATAATATTTGATATATAGATATTCTCAATATATTTCTTATAATCGGTTTCATCTTTTTATTGCAACTTTTACTATACAAAGAGATTATATAGTCTATTTGCAATAAATAATCTAAAGTCCCATGTACTAATCTGGTGATAAATGTCTCTATCCTCTTTTTAAATATGCATATTTATCATTTAGCATATTGAGTATATTATGAGAATATTGTTTTTCTCAACTATCATTATAAGAGCTTCAAGGCTTATTAGACGAAGCTCCGGCTCTCTAGTCATTTCTTCTTCCTCCAAATAAAATAACCAGTCTTAATAATTGTAGAACAGATGAAGCTGCCGCCGCCACATAAGTGAGTGCCGCCGCAAACAATACTTTTTTTGCTGCTGATTCTTCATCAAAAGGTAATATACCATCTTCATTTAATTTAACTAAAGCTCTAGCACTGGCATCAAATTCAACTGGTAAGGTAACAAACTGAAATAACACCGCTAAAGAAAAACATTATAATACCAAGCTGTATCATAATATTCCCCATACCACCTAATATAACTCCTATAATTATTATAGGCCAAGCTAAATTGGATCCTATATTAGCTAAAGGAAATATAGCTGTTCTAAATGATAAAAGGTGCATAATTTTTACTATGTTGTATAGCATGCCCACATTCATGAGCTGCTACACTGACAGCAGCTATAGAATATGAATTATATGTAGCATCACTTAGATTAACTGTTCTATTAGCAGGATTATAATGATCTGTCAAGTTACCTGATACATGATTTACCTCTACATCACCAAGACCGTTCATATCTAAAATTCTTCTTGCCACACCGGCACCATTCATACCTGAAGTCGAACGAATTTTGGAATATTTAGAGAATGTACTTTGCATTTTTCGCTTGTGCAAGTAAAGTAAGAATAACTCCAATTAAAAACCAATACATATGTTCCATCAAAAACCATACATAAATCTATAAGGCAGTCCGTACATAATTACCTCCCGAGTACCATATCATTAGTAAATCTATATCCTCTTAAAAATCTGAACTATTCATTCTTTTTACCCTCTATTTGTATACTTAATAATTCTAATAAGCTATCTTTACATACAACAAAAAGCCTATTTTTCCAAAAAGTATAATCTTTCCATACTTTTCTTTATCTTGATTTTTACCAGTTGTTATATAGATCTGAACTTACCACTTCACTATCCCATATTTTTAAAGCTTCTTCCTTCAATAAAGCTAAAGGCACTGGGCCAAGATTTCAAGCCTCTAATTAGGCGTTCTAAAAACTATAGCTGACTTCGAGAAATCAAGTTCTCCATCTGCTTTACTTAACATAGAAGCATAATCTGTTGTACTACCTCCTTGTACTATCCTAGCATCCATATAGTCTGTCAAATTTTCCAAGGTATCAACTATGGCTTTTCCACCTAAAAAAGCTAACTTATCAAATAGGCTACCTGCAGTTTCTTTTTATCAATGTCTATAACATATTGCTTTAATATATCTCCTGTATCAAGTCCTGTATCCATAAGCATGGTACTTATTCCTGTTTTTCAAGCCATCTATAACAGCCCATTGTATAGGTGCCGCTCCCCTGTATGCAGGTAATAAAGAAGCATGTATATTTATGCAAGCCAGACGTGGTATTTCAAGAACCTCTTTTGGTAATATTTTCCCATAAGCTACTACTACAAATACATCAGGCTCCACTTCTTTTAATTTGTTTATAAAATACTCATCTTTAATTTTTCAATGGTTGAAGCACTTCAATATTATTTTTCTATTGCCAAAGTTTTTTTACAGGCGGAGCTATCAGTTCATAACCTCTTCCTTTTTGGCTTATCCGGCATAGTTACAACCAAAAGGAAATCTCATGGCGGCTTCTATTAAACTTTTTAATGGAGTTACAGCAAAAATCAGGTGTCCCCATAAACACAATTTTTCATACTTTCCCTCTATTCATTTTATCTCTTCAATTTCATTTCTACTTCTGAAACATCATAATTCTCCACTAACCTTATCCATAAAGTTCACCTTCTAATATTTACATTCATGACAAATAGCTCTAGCAAAGCAAGCCTTCACCCTCTAAAATAAATTCTTCATATTTTTCATCAAAAGCTTTAACTTTAACATGATTAGGTCTTTTTACTATACCGGTTTTCCCGGTACACTAAAACAACCCTCATAACCTACTTGTTCTCCATCAACTTCTAAAATAACGGTTTATTAGAACATAACTATTTTCTTCATCTATTTTCTATTACAACTATTCTTTTTAAAGATACCTATTTGTGGTGCAGCTAGCCCTACTCCATTTGCATCATACATGGTTTCAAACATATCATCTATTAATTCTAATATTCTTTCATTAACTTCTTTTACTTCTTTACATCTAATATAGGATCACCCATAGTTCTAATTTGTCTTATCGCCATAATTTTTCTCCTCTTTAAACCAAATCATAGATTATAGAGATACTTGAAAAATAGACAATATCTTCTAATTCTTCTTCTATATCCTCTTTAATCTTAGTAAGTATATCATAATCACTATGCTTTACATATATAATTTTTCTAAAAATAATCTCTCAACTTATATATATTAGCTCTTACCGGTCCTATGATATTTAACCCACTTATTTTATTAGCCTTAGCTACTAATATACTTACATACTTTGTAGTTACATTCTCCAAAAACTTCTTCATCTTTAGATGACAATTGTATACCTAAAATGTGAATAATTGGTGGATACATAGCTAACTGTCTATATATCATCTCATTATCATAATACAAATTATAATCATTCTGTAAGCAAGCTTGCAGGCATAATGCTCAGGATTATAAGTCTGTATCACTACTTCTCCCGCTTTCTCCGCTCTGCCGGCTCTTCCACTAGCTTGAGTTACCAATTCATAGGTTCTTTGTGCACTAGTATAATCATTTATATATAGAGAAGCATCTGCAGCAACTATACCAACCAAGGTAACATTAGAGATATCATGTCCTTTTACTATCATCTGTGTTCCTATAAGTATATCTGCATCACCTCTTGAAAAAGTTTTTCATTATGTTTATACTGTCATCTTTAGACTTATTGGTATCTTGATCCAGTCTAAGTACCCTTGCACTAGGAAACATTTTTTTAGTCATATTTTCAAGTTTTTGAGTCCCAAATCCAAAGCCGGCAATATAAGGTGACTTACAACTCGGGCAAAGTCTTGGCATTATAGTATTATATCCACAATAGTGGCAATATAATTTATTATTATTATGTAAAGTCAGACTAACATCGCAATGTGGACATTTTATAACATAGCCACAACTTCTACAAGAAACAAAGCCGGACAGACCTCTTCTATTCATAAAAAGTATTATTTGTTCTTTTTATTTAATCTATCTTCTATAAGTTCTTTTAGTTTATTACTAAAAATACTTCTATTTCCATTTTCAAGTTCTTTTCTTAAATCAACTATATGTATTTTAGGTAAAATAGCATTTTTATTAGCTCTTGCTTTTTAGTTCAAATAATTTGTACTCTCCTTCTATAGCCTTTTTATATGTTTCAGGGACTAGGAGTGGCACTGGCTAAAAACTAAGCTACATCTACTTATTTCTGAAAGCTTAACTGCTAAATCTCTCGTATCATATCTCGGAACAGTTTCACTTTTATATGCATTATCATGCTCTTCATCTATTATAATAATTCCTAAATTATCAAAAGGTGTAAAAAGTGCCGATCTTGGACCTATAATAATATCCGCTTCATGTGATAAAAACTTTTTCAAACTCTTTAACTCTTTCACCTTTTGAAAGTTTGCTATTTAATATAGCCACTCTATCTCCAAAGATAGATATAAAATTTTTCTAACAAGTTGATAGGTGAGGGAAATCTCAGGTACCAAAAACTATAGCCTGTTTTCCCATACTTAAAACTTTCTTAATCATATTTATATATACCAGGTCTTACCACTACCTGTAATTCCATGTATTAAATAAGTTTTAAAAATCATTATTATCATAATCCGAACAAAAACTATTATAAATACGTTTCTGTGCTTCATTTAATATTTTTATCTTGATTATCTTGCTTTTCTATATTGAAAAAAGCAGACTTACTATCTTAGGGTTTTTCTTTTAACTTATTTTTACCGGCATAACTGTACTTATTGCTTTAGAGATGTTACACCATAATGTTTTTCATATATATTGCTAAAAAGCAAATTTCTACCGGCAGGAATATCCAAATCAACTATAGATAAAAATATCTTTAATTTTATCTTTATCAAAGTCTATACTATCTCTTAAATCTATTATATAGGCTTTTACTTTCCTTTTAATCGTACCAAAAGATACAAAAACCGGACAGCCTACAAAGACTGAAGTATGCAACTCCTTTGGTATCCTATATGTAAATACTCTATCTATTTTAGCATTAGATAATTCTAAAATTAGGTCTGCATATAACTCAGTCAATGTATCTGTCCTTTCTAAAATTTATTTCATGTAAGCTTCTATAACTTCATTTAGCTTCATACTATTAGAACCTTTAAATAATATTACTACTTCTAAATTTTTCTCTTCCTTTAATTTTTCAACTAACTTATCTTTATCAGTGAAATGTATTATACTTTTCAGTTTTTCTTTTTCTTTCGCCCCCTCAGCTATATAACTTGAAAGATCTCTAATGTATACAATATGCTTATATCTTTTTATCTGATATATATCTTCCTATTTCTCTATGTAATTCTATTTCATCTTTTTCCTAGCTCTTTCATATCAGCTAGTACTGCTATTTTCTTTCTACTACCACCTATAGCTTCCAAAAATATCAATACCGGCTTTCATAGAACTTGGAGAAGCGTTATATGTATCATCTATGATAATAGTATTTCCCAAATTAATTATATTTTGTCTACGCTTAAAACCTGTAAACTCTCCTATCTTTTTAGCAGCAAGTTCTAAATCTACTGAAAAATTATCTGCAACAGCTACAGCTAACATAGCATTTGAAACTTGATGTTTACCATACACTGATAGTTTACATCTTATTTTCTTTCCTTTTTAAATTTGCTACAAAAAGAAGCTAAACCATCTATAAGTTCCAAATTTTCTACATAATATTCAGCTTTTAGTATTATAACTCGTAAATACTTCTACTTTTTCTATATTTTTATATGCCTTGGCTTCTAACAATAATTCATCATCAGCATTTACAAAAAGCTTATCTCCTTTTTCATAAAATCCATTATATGGAATTTTTCTTCTCTTATACCTTTTTAGAGCCTAGGAACTCTATATGTGCCTCACCTATATTAGTTACTACTGCTATATTAGGTTTAACTACCTTAGTAATTCTATGCATTTCTCCCGGTTCCTTCTTCCATCTCGATAACTGCAATCTCATCTTCTTGTGATATTCCTAATATAGTTAAAGAACTCCTACTTGACTATTTCCATTTCCTTTAGTCTGATAAACCTTATATTTTGCACTAAGTGCCTTAGAAATTATTTCCCTGGATGTAGTTTTTCCAACACTTCCTGTTACGGCAACTATAGGTATATTCAAGGTACCTCTATAAAAATTCTGCTATTTTTGCAAGGCTCTAACTGTATTTTCTACATAAATGTAGGTCATAGTTTCCAGCTTTTCTATATTTTTATCCGAACAAAGACATACTTTACAGTGATTTTCATTTACTACAGGAATAAACTTATGTGCATCTACTTTTCACCTACTATAGGGATAAAAAGACTATCTGAATTTACTTCTCTAGAATCTATAGCAAAATTATCTATACATAGGTTTTTCATTACCATAAAAAATCTGCACCACAAATATCTACCAGTTCTTTAACACTAAATCTAGGCATCTATCAATCCTTTCTCTTTTGCTTTCTCTACTGCTTTAATTACCTCGTCTGCATCCTTGAAATAATATCTTTCACCATTTATTTCTTGATAATCTTCATGACCTTTTCCTATAATAGCAATAATATCTCCTCTTTTACATTCTCTATAGCATATCTTATAGCTTCGGCTCTATCATATATACATGTATAATCGACATTCACTGGTCTTATCCTTGATAAAATATCCTCAGTAATATCTTCTACTTTTTGCAAATCTGGAGTTATCTCGCGGTAACTATGGTAAAATCTGCCATTTTAGCAGCTATTTCTCCCCATACTATAACGTCTATCTTTAGCTCTGTTGCCACCACAGCCAAAAACTACTACTAAACGTTTTTGCTTTATAGTTTTTCAAAGTAGAAAGAAGACTCTCCATACTCATAGCATTATGTGCATAATCAACTATTACACTGAAATTTTTATCAGAATAAACTATTTCCATACGTCCATCTATTTTTAATATTAGCTAAAAGCCTCAGACAAAATACTATCATCTATTTTCAAGAATACACCTATAGCTATAGCTGATAATGCGTTATACACATTAAATAAACCGGTATACCTACTTTTTACTTCTAAAATTCTTTATACCATTAATAAAAAGTCTACACCGACAAAATCTTCTTTATTTACATACTTTAACTTAGAATAATAAAAATCTGCTCCTTACCTGAACCAAAAGTAAAATTTGCTCCTGCATCAGAATGTTTCTAATATATAAACATGTTCATCATCTAAATTTACTAATGCCAACTTACATTGTTTTTAAAAATCTGGTTTTTGCAATCTAAATACTCTGCAAAGTCTTTATGTTCATCTTTGCCTATATGATCCGAGAAATATTACTAAATATACCATAATCAAAAAGATATACTATAAGATCTATCCATTTTTACAGCTTGTGAAGATACTTCCATAACAACATATTTACAACCGGCATCCAACATATCTTTAAAAATTTTTATGCAATTCATAAGATTCAGGTGTAGTATTTTTACTAGGTATTCTTTCATCACCTATAAAAATACCATTAGTACCTATCATACCAACTTTATTACGGATTTCTCCAAGATAGCTTTTTAGCATATGTGTTGTTGTTGTTTTACCCTTTGTGACCTGTAACACCTATCATAGTCATTTTCGTAGCAGGATAAGTGAAAATAGCCGCACTAAGTATAGCAAGTGCCTGTCTTGTACTATCTACTTTTTATTATATTAGCTTCTATATCCGTTTCTATATCTTTTTCTACAATAATATAGCTAGGTTTCTTCAAGGCTATATCCTTTATAATACTATGAGCATCAAAATTACTACCTGTCAAACACACAAATATATCATCCTCATTTATCTTTCGGGAATCATAACAAATATGCTCAAATTCAACATCTTCATTACCTGAGATAAGCTCGTACTCAAAATCTTTTATCTCATAGTTTCATAAAATCTCCTTAAAATAGTCCTACTGTTTCTCCATTTTCGTCAATATCTATGTTGTTGGCTGCGGAATCTTAGGAAGTCCTGGCATAGTCATAATGTACCTGTTGTTGCAACTATAAAGCCGGCACCGGCACTTACATAAACTTCCTAATATTTATATCAAAATCTACAGGTCTTCCCAATTTTTTCTCATCATCTGATAAAGAATATTGAGTTTTTGCCATACATATAGGTAATTTTCCATATCCTAAATCAGTTAATTTTGCTATAGTCTTGTTTGCAGATGATGAATATGTAACTCCTTTAGCGCCATATATTTTACTTGCAATAGCTTCAATCTTTTATGCTAAGTTCTAATGGATATATGAGTGTGCAAAGTCAGAGGTTTTTATTTTCTAGGACTTCAACTAACTTGTAGCTAAATCTATTCCACCTTCACCACCTTTTTCCCCTACATTTGCAAACAAAATCACAATTTCTACTTTCACAAAATTCTTTTATACATTCATATTCTGCTTTTGTATCACTTATAAAAAGAATTCAAAGTTACCACTATAGAATATTATATTGCTGCAAATTCTCTATATGTTTCTCTAAATTTGACATTCCCTTTTCCAAAGCTTCTATATTTTCTACACTTAAATCTGATTTCGCGACACCACCATTGTATTTTAAAGCTCTAACAGTAGCCACAAAACTACAGCATCAGGCTTTAAATTTGAAACTCTACATTTTATATCTAAAAACTTCTCAGCACCAAGATCTGCTCCAAATCCGGCCTCTGTAACACATATATCAGCAAGTTTTAAAGCCGCTTTTGTAGCTCTAACACTATTACAACCATGTGCTATATTGGCAAAAGGTCCACCATGTATAATAACAGGTGTATTTTCTAAAGTTTGTATCATATTGGGTTTTATAGCTTCTTTAAGAAGAGCAGCCATACTACCTACTGCATTTTAGGTCTCTTGCATACACAGGTTCACCTGCAAGTGATTATATGCTACTATAATATTAGAAAGTCTTTCTTTTAAAATCTTTTATATTATCAGAAAAGACACAAAGTAGCCATTATTTCACTGGCATACTTATTATAAAACCATCTTCTCTAGTTACACCATTAGCCTTTGCTCCAAGACCTATCATAGTATAGCCTTAAACTTCTATCATTCATATCTAAACAACGCTTAAATACAATACTTTTTAGTATCTATATTTAATACATTACCTTGATGTATATGATTATCTAAAAAGTGCTGCAAGTAAATTATTAGCACTTTGTAATAGCATGAAAATCACCTGTAAAATGTAAATTTAATTCATCCATAGGAACTACCTGCGTAACCGCCGACGGCGCTCCTCCTTTTATACCAAAACATGGTCCAAGAAGGTTCTCTAAAGTGCAGCTATGCTTTCTTACCTATTTTTATTTAAACTTTGGGTTAAACCTACGCTTATAGTTGTCTTTCCTTCTCCTGCCGGCGTCGGATTAATAGCAGTTACTAAAACGAGTTTGCCATCTTCTCTATCTTCTAACTTTTCAGATTTTTCTGATAATTTTAGCTTTATACTTTACCATATAATTCTAAATCATCTTCTACTATCCTACTTTAGCGGCAACATCCTTAATATTTAACATGCGGGCATTTCTTGCGGTTTCAATATCTGGTACATACTTTTTCTCCTTAATAACTGCCATATTTTTCTTCAAAAGTTTCCATATCCATTAGTATTTCTCTTGGTTTTTGTACCTTGTTCATTACCTACTACCCGGCTTCATAAAGTTGATCCATAATCCTGGCCGCTCTATTAAAAACCTATTTTTAAAATACTCTTTTTGCAGAGTTTCCTATACTAGCTTTTTCTTTATCTGTTATAAATCTACCTGCTGTAAAAATAATTCATCCACATCTGTACTGATGTTCTATTATCTATTGATGAACCATTTTCTATCTTTTTCCAGAGTATTCATATCATAACTCTCACTATAACCTTGATTTTTAATAAAATCAACCCATCCTGAACTTCATTATCACTAATAAAGGCTCCTTGGACACGCATAGGTTTAGGACTTCCTTGTGGAGAAAAAGCATATCTCCTTTACCTAATAACTTATCTGCACCTACACTATCCAAAATAGTTCTTGAATCCTCGGATGTAACTGCAAAAGGCTATACGGCTTGGAATATTAGCTTTTTATAAGACCTGTAATAACATTTACACTAGGTCTTTGCGTAGCTATAACCAAATGTATACCACAGCTCTCGCCAACTGTGCAGAATCTACAAATAGCTTCCTCTACTTCGTTTTGAGCCACCATCATAAGATCTGCAAAGCTCATCTATAATTATAACAATTTGCGATAACTTTTCAGGTAGGGTCTTCTACTTCTCCTCTAAGTTTTGCTTTTCTATCTTCTCATTATATCCTCTTAAATCTCTAACTCCTGCATCGGCAAATTTTTATATCTGTCCGTCATTTTCCGCCACTGCCCAATTTTATTGCAGAGGCCGCTTTTTTTAGGTTCTGTAACAACAGGAATTAGTAAATGAGAATACCATTATATATACTCAATTCTACAACTTTAGGATCGACCATAATAAGTTTGACATCATCGGACTATATTTATATAAAATACTCATTATCAAAGTATTTATACAAACCGACTTTTCCTGAGCCTGTAGCTCCTGCTATAAGTAAATGTGGCATTTTTGCAATATCTGTTACCACAGTTTGTCCTGAAATATCTTTACCTACTGCAAAGCCAAGTCTGTACTTATCTTCTTTAAACTCCTTTGATTCTATAAGTTCTCTAAAATATACTATATTATTTTCTTTATTAGGGACTTCTATTCCAACCGCAGACTTTCCTGGTATAGGTGCCTCTATTCTTATATCATTTGCAGCTAAACTTAATTTTTATATCATCTTGTAAAGGCAACTATTTTGCGAGCCTTTACTCCTTGTTCAGGACTAAGTTCATATCTCGTAACAACAGGTCCGCAGCTTATATTAGTTACTCGTACAGAAACACCGAAATTATGCAATGTTTGTTGTAATTTTATAGCAGTTTGCTTATACTCTTCATCCGAAACCACTTTTTATTTTCAGATAGCTTTAATAGATTTGAAGGCGGAAATACATAAGGCTTTTTATGAACTTCTCTATTTTCTTTTTAATTAAAGGATTTTTCATATTTTTCGGCTCTGGCAAGCTCTATCTTCTTTTGTAATTCTTCACTATCACTTTCTATAACTTTACCACTAGCAGTGACTATTTTTCTTTCGCCCTTTGTTGAGAGCAGCTAAATCATTACTCATTTTTCTTTATACGGAATAACGTAATCATCTTCATCTAAGAGTTCTTCATCATCCAACTCTTTTTATATCTGCTTGTCGAATCTATGTATTCTCTTGGGATTTCTTCAACATAAACATCCTCAAAAATTCTATCTGTACTTTCTTCTACGACTTCAATAGTTTCTTCTTTTTAGCTCCGGTTCTACAATATCATTTGTATAGTTTTTCACTTATGTCAAGTTTATCTTTATTGCTTAATATATTACTTGCTTTTGCTATTATATCTTCATCTAAATTTTCAACCACATCTTGTTTAGAATTAGAATTTATTATAATTCCTGTGAAAATATCTTCAGTATTTTCTATTTTACTTTCTTCAGGTGTAGCAAAATCTTGAGTATTATTTTTATAAAATATATCTGCTTTATCATTACTATATTTAGTAGAAAAGTTTTCTATATCAACATGAGTTTCTTTTTCTTACTATCTACTTCTTTTTCTTCTTGAGAGACTTTTCTATAGTATCTTTAATATTTATTTTCTTGTTTTTGTTGTATTTTTCTATTCGTTCTTCTACATCTATAGCTGAACCAGGAATACTTATTCCTCTAAATATTTTTCTTTCACTTCTATCAACTATATCAAGATCTTCTTCGCTTTCATCTATATATTCTTCTTCAAGCATACTCCTCTTCATATTTTAATTTTTCTCAATCTTCTTTCATTTGCAAATCTACCTAAATCTTCCTTAGCTCTGGTATAAAAATAACTTAGATATAGAATTTACAAAATCAATAAAGGATATACCTGATATGAAAAGATAGCAACTAAATATAATAGCAATTAATAAGAGTCCTGTTCCAATCCTCCTATAAAATCCGGAAGATGTCCTGCTACAAGACTTCCTATAAGACCACCATAACTTCCTAGAATATATGCTTCTTTAATGCGGAAAAACCGGTAAAATCTTTATTAGAGAATAATTGTATGAAAGAAGCCAATAATATATACATCAAAACAAAACATAGTAATCTTAATTTTAACTACAGTATTAGTTCTATTAACAAAAATAACAAATATGATATTAAAAATATAAAAGGGAAGATATAGCCAGTATACCAAATAAGCCTAGCTGGAACTTCTTTATCACTTCTCCTATACGGCTCCTATCCCAAATAAACTAAGTAACATAAAAAAATAGATATAGTAAAAACAAAAACTGCTACCAGTTCCCAAATAAATACTTGTTCAATACTTTTTATCATTACTTATAGTAGTATTTTTCTTTTTCTTTTTAGTATTATTCGTACTCTTTTTAGCCACTTTCTCCTCAAAACATTAATTCTTATATAGTATACAAAAATATTTTAAATTTGCAAGTATTCTTCGAACAAATATTCAAGGTATATGTATTTTTTATAAATACGACAAAACCCCTTTTTGTAAGTATATAAAACTTATAAAAGGGGTTTTAAATAATAAAATTCTATCTTTCTTTTTATAGATTGATATTCATATATATCTCCTACATATTTAGTAGCAGGGCGCATTATTTTTACCATCATACAATTTTATTTTTCTATATTATGAGCTATCAACCTATAGTTCTGGCACATACAAATAAAGGTGTAAATAAATCTCTAGGAATACCAAGCATATCATAGGCAAATCCACTATAATAATCTACGTTATTACTTATAGTTCTTCCTTTTTCTTTCCATAACTATTTCTTTAACTAATCTTTCAAATAATTCATAAATTTATATTCTTCATATCTATTTTTCACCTTAGAAATCTTTTCGCAATAAGATTTAAGGAGTTCAGCTCTAGGATCAGTTATAGTATATACTGCATGCCCAAAACCGTATATAAGTCCTGATTTATCATAAAATTCTTTATCCAGTATCTTATTTATTATTGCTTTTATCTTATTTTCGTCATTTGTAATACCTATGGTAGCTATTATCTCTTCCATCATACCGGCAACACTTATATTTGCACCACCATGCTTAGGTCCTTTTAAAGAGCCTATACTGGCCGCTATAGTTGAATATATATCTGTCCCTGTAGAAGACACAACCACATTAGTAAAAGTAGAGTTATTACCGCCACCGTGGTCAGCATGTAACATAAGCATCATATCAAGTAAATCCGCTTCTTTAGCATCAAATTTTCCATCAGGTCTTAATAAATGCAAAAATATTCTCAGCAACAGAATATTCTTCCTTCGGATAATGTATAAAAGACTATCTCTATTAAAATGATGCATTTTTGATTGATACGCATAGCACATAATTTCTGGTAACTTAGCAACTATAGAAAGTCCTTTTTACCAAAGTTGGAAAAAAACTTCACCGTTATCCGGATCTTCATCAAAATTATATAAAGATAAAACTGAACTCTGTAGTACATTCATTAAATTTTTGTCCCGGCATTCTAAGTAAATTCATTTCCAAAAAGCCATCCGGTAATTTATATAATTTTCTAAAAATTTTTAGAAAAAAATCATCTAGTTCTCTTCTAGAGGGTAGAAACCGAATAAAAAGTAAGAACATAGTTTCTTCAAAACCATTTGTATTTCCTATATTACCTTCTACTAAATCATTTTTAATGAATATCCTCTGTAATATAAATATCCATCTATATTAGTTTTTACTCCATCAATAATATCATACCCTACAACATCACTAACTCTGGTCAAAGCCTACTCTTACGCCTGTTCCATCTTCATTTCTAAGACCTTTTTCCTCCATGTTCTTTAAATAATGAATTTTTATATCGGTATAATATTGACTCTTACCAAATTCTTGTGCCAAAAATTATCTGTCATTTTCCCCTCCATGAGTTCTAATCTCCTATAATATTTCTAATAGTTACAGGTCTTCTATAATTCCACGAAGAAAGTACACCTGAACGTCTACTGGCAGCGTGTATAACTTGACCATTACCTATATACATACTAACATGATTTATTCTACCGCCACTATTGGCATAAAATATCAAATCACCGGGTTTCATATTAGAGCTATCAACTTTTTACCCATATTTGATTGTGAAACTGAGTAATGTGGTAAACCATGACCAAACTTACCTAAAAATCTGCATAGTAAAAGCCTGAGCAATCACAACCTCTTGTAAGACTTGTACCACCCCAAACATAAGGATTGCCTAAAAATTGTAAAGCATAATTTACTATCTGTGCTCTCTTCGATGGGAAGCCCTCCCCTTTAGAACCTTCATTAGCACTGTTTAGGATTGAATTTAACCGCTTCATTTAGAGCATATCTAACATCTACATGTTCGGCACTTACATAAGTATTATTGTCATCTTCAAGTTCTATTTCTACCCAACCGTCTAATTGTTTTTACCACAGGATATTTTTCGGCATTACTTATTTGTGTCCAAATTTTAGAATTTATATTTGGTTCTACTCTTACGTTTAATAACGGTTCTTTGACTATTGCCATAAAAGTGTAGCTACAGTAAAGCTATATTTCTTGCTTCTTCTCCGAGTCTTTATATACTCGGCATTTACAAAAACCTGTAATAGATCGATTTAATTTTATACCAACCATTACTACTTTCCAAAAAATATCAGCCGCCACTTTTTATTTTAGGTAATTTTCCTATAATATTATTATCATTATCTTTGTTTGGCTCTTTTCTAATATTTACATATCCACTGGCTACGCTGATACCGAGAGCTTTATGCCCGGCTACAGCCATAGCTTTAGGATCGAACTTAGTTGCCACATCAAGATCTGTTTTAATTTCTACATAATCTTTAGAAATATAACCTTTTTCTTATTTTTAAGCCATTGACCTGCATCTTCTAAAATCTCATATCTCTCGCCTTTTTACAAGCATCTACAACATCTGATTTATCATTAGCTTCTTTTTCTTACTCTTAACTCATCTACTATTATAATAGCTCTTTCTTTTTATATTAGCTTTAGCTACTTCTTTAGCTTCTTCTCCTGTCAATATTTTTATCCGAAGAAACATAGCCCTCAATATCTCCTGATTTTTATATGCAACCACGTACCTTGCTCCGGAACTTCAATAGTTTCCAATATATCTACCGCAGAGCCTATATAAAAGCCTACCTACTAAATCCTTATCTTTTCCTGCTTCTTTTTCTAATATTTAAATAACCTTCATCAATATTAACTATTCCTAAATTAGAATACGAAGATAAGATACTTTCATAATCTATACCTTCTGTTTTTACCTTCTTCGCTTGCTATACTACTACTTGCTATACTTGAAGTAGCTACTATATTATCTTTGTGTTTTCTTATAGCCCCAAATACTCGTACTTATAATTATAACAAAAATTATGCTTATAGCAGCAATAATATAAATCCTATTATCTCTACCTTTCCTACTTCTTAAATCTTTAAGATAGACAAATTTCTCTTCCATCTACCCTCCACTTAAATATCATATCCTAATAAACTAAGATATTTAATTACTAATTCAAAAGCTGCATCCAATTCCAATTTAGTTGTATTAATTGTCAAATCATATCTATTCATATCATCCCAAGATTCACCGGTATAATATCTATAATACTCGCTTCTAGATTTATTAATTTTTGTACCCTAAAGTAAAAGCTTCTTTTTGTATCTACTCCATCTACTTCCATAACTCTTCTAAGTTTTGTTGGTAGGTCTGAATAAACATATAAGTTTACAAAATCTTCAAAAAGCCGCTGGATTCAAGAACAAAAATCAACTGCAACGTCCTATTAAAATACAAGATTCTTCATTTTGCAAGTTCCTTATAACTTCACTTTCAAATCTAAACAAATTATCCGGTTTGTTATATCATCTTTAATAGTTGGTTTTATTTAATGCTGTTTTAAACCTCCTATTATCTTATAAAGTATATTATTACCCGGTTTTTCATCATTCATTCTAAAAATTCTTCACCTACTGCTGAATTTTTCCGAAGCTAATTTTTATAATATCATCATCATAATAAGGTATGCCTAATTTTTGCGACAACTTTTGCCCTATTATTTTACCACCACTTCCATATTCTCTGTTAATAGTAATAATCAGCTTTCTTTTTCATCTATTACCTCCTTTTATTATTTTGTCAGGAGCATTCTGTCATTTGTAAACTCCTCTCCTTGCACTTCAAATTTAGTAAGTAAATCCTCAACTATCAATTTCTTTTCCTCTCCCGACACATCATATATTATATGTCCATTATGCCATCATAATAAGTCTATTACCTATATTTATCGCATCTTTCATATTATGAGTAACCATTAATGCAGTAAGTCCTTGTTCTTCTACTATTTCTTTAGTCAATTCAAGAACTTCAAAAGCTGTCTTTGGATCAAGTGCAGCTGTATGTTCATCTAATAAAAAGCAGCTTAGGTTTTACCAAACTTGCCACTAACTAAAAGTAAGTGCTTGTCTTTGACCACCTGATAAAGTCCTACTTTTTGAAGTCATTCTATCTTACAGACCCAGACCTAATCTGGAAACCAGTGCCTTATAATTTTTCTACCTCTCTCCCTTTTTACGCCCCAAGATAAACCACGTCTTTTTCCTCTTCTAAAGAGCAAGTGCAAGATTCTCGCCAATTTCCATATTAGCAGCCGTTCCAAGCATAGGGTCTTGGAATACTCTACCTATAATTTAGCTCTCTTATGTTCCGGCATTACAGATACATCTACATCATCTATTTCTATTATACCACAATCTATAGGATATACACCAGCTATCATATTTAGCATCGTTGATTTTCCGGCACCATTTCCTCCTATAATGGTAGCAAAATCACCTTCTTTCAACTCTAAATTGAGATTATTTAAAAGCTTTTTCTCATTTTATAGTTCCTATATTAAACGTTTTACATACATTTTTAATTTTTAACATATTAACTCCTCTTACCTTCTTTTTAAGTATTCTAACTTATATTTTTCTATTAATAACAGGTATTTGCAAGTGCTATGAATACTAAAACAGCTGATAAAAGCTTTCCATATAATTAGCATTTAAAACCTAATTGTAATACTACAGCTCTAATCAAAAATAAACCATAGAACCTACTACAGCCGAGCTAAATTTTAAAAATAAAATTAATGAATTTCCCCATTAAAACTTTCACCTATTACTATAGCCGCCAATCCTATAACTATAGCTCCTGTTCCCATATTTATATCAGCATACTTTTGACTTTGAGCTACTAGCCCCTGATAAACCTACTGAGGCATTACTAATCATGAGTCCTAATACTTTGCTTAAAAGGTAGTATTTACTCCTAAAGCTCTTATCATAGCTTCATTATTTCCTGTCGCCTAAGAGCTGAACCTATTTCTGTACCGAAAAACCAATACAAGCTAATTATTGCCAAAAATTGCTATAAAATATGCCTATTAAAAGATTTTGACTAAATTAGTATTTACTCGCGGAAAAATCTATAAATCTGGGAAAATACAGTTTCTGACTTTAGTAAAGGAATATTACTCTTTTCCCATAATTCCAAGATTAACCGACCACAAAAGATACTTTGTGTTAAAATACCCGCAAGTATTGCGGTGTTTTCAAAAAGGTATGTGCAAAATACCTGTTATCATACCTGCGATAAGTCCGAGAAATAGTTTGCTACTACAAGAGCAAATAAAGGATCGGCACCGAAATTTACTATCATAATAACACAAGTGCAAGCTCAGTGCAAAACTACCATCCACAGTTAAATCCGCTATATCAAGTAATCTATATCATTATATATCACCGCAGCACCAGTAATCCCCAAAGGTAAACAGCGAAACTGCTCCACGCAGAATGGAACTAAATTTATCAAAAATGACATCTTATCCTCCTGGTTAAAAGGACGTTCCATGAGGGCGTCCTCATATTATATTTTATATGAAAGTACATTATTTCTTTATGGAAGAAACATCAATATTTAGGGTCTTTGCTACTTTACTTCATTTGACGGAAAATTCACACTTGTCTGAGTAAATACTCTATAGGCATATCCTTTGGACTTACACCATCCTTTGAGTATTTTTACGAGCAGCACTGCCAAGTAACCAAGTTCATAATAATTTATCCGCATAAGTAGCCAAAGCTCCGTTATCTACATGTGCAACTTCTGCACCTATTATAGGAATATTATTTTCAGTAGCTATCATAGATACGAGTTGACATACCAGAAGCTATCATATATCCGTAGGAACATATATTGCATCCACCCTTTTCCTACCATAGATTCCACGACAGACTGTATTTCGTTCAAACTTGAAACGCTATAGTCTTCATATTCAAGCCTTCATTTTTAGCCGCTTCATGTGCCAAGTTTTATTTTGAAAAAGCTGATTTGCTTCTGCTGATGGATATAACATACCTACTTTTGCTTTTGGTAATAAATCTTTTAACAATTTGTTTGTTCTTTTGCGAGTTAAATCAGATGTTCGGTAACATTTTTCAGTTTATCATTACTTTTCAACAAGACCTGGGCTGGCAGGATCGGTAACCGCTGTTATTACAACAGGTATATCACTTGTTAATCCTGCTACTGCCTGAGCGGCGGTGTTGCTATAGCTTGAAAATCAAATCATCTTTATCATTTTACTAATTTATCTGCTATGGTTTGTGCTACCTTCTCACTCCTGCATTTTGTGATCCGCCGTATGAAAAGTCAGCATCGTCATTAATGCGGCAAAAATCCTTTATTACTTGCATCCAAAAGCGGCATGTTTAGACCAATTGTAAAACGCCTATTTTATATGTTTTATCAGTACTTCCTTTATTTTGCAGATACAGCAGATTTTTGTTCTTCTTTTTGTATAGCTTGCAGCCTTCACATCCTCCAAATTACTGCCATACTAAGAACAAGTGTTCAAGACTAATACTATCTTTCTTTTTCATAATTTTCCTCCTAAATTTCAACTTATCTCAAGTTTACTATACAAATTAGCTTCGTCCAACGCTTTAAAAGCACAAAACTTTAAAGTGTTGAAAGTTTAATAACTTTGAAAATCTCTTATACTATATAACTACCAAAACCATCTGAAAGCTTTTATAAGGCTTTCAGATGGTTTTCTCCTCTAAAAACATCAAATTTTATATTAAATATAACTAAAAATACTTGAGTCAATGCGAAAAGTTCCTTTTCACATTTCCAAAATCATCAATTCATTTTTATAATTATATTGCTTTCTTATCTATAGTATTAAATTTCCTGCTAAAACTCCTGACATAATTAATAACTCATTTATATAGATGGAAAATCTGTAATATAATAATATATATATTATTATATTGATCAAAATATATATAATGTTTATCCTTATTTCTTTTATACCTGATAAACATATAGTACTTAAAAGACCTATAATGATAAAATTAATAACGAGCATATAATTAAACAAAGCATGATATTTGTACATAAGTAAAATATCTGACTTTATAATTCTTATAGCAATATAAAAATACAAATATATAGGCATACATATATATCCTTTTTATTTAACAATATCATTCACCCTTTTTCGCTAGATATATACTTTTTAATCTTTTACTTTATATTAGAATAATAGCAATCATCTTAATATTTGTCAAATATTTCCAGTTAAATTTTATATATTTTATATTAACTATGTTCTTAAACGATATACTTTTTATATATACCAAGATTATTTCTGAAAATTTATATTATAAAAGTATAGTAAATTATTATTATAAGAGCCCTTTATATACTTCTAAATATTAACATATATTAAAATCAACATGAGCTTATCTTATGTATATCAAATATTTTAGCAAAAATCACACCATTTTTGTGATGCAGGTTTATATTAACTAATTCCATTAACCTTATAGTATAAGTGTATTATTTTTATCTTCTTACACTTCTACTACAAGAGCTTGATGAGGTTTTAAGACTGAATGTCCTGTCTTTAACTTCCAAACTATCATAATTATTTTATTAAAATCTTTTTAACTTCTAAATCAATATCTACTACAGCTTCTTTATTTTGGAAATTAGCAGAACTAATACTTTGCTGACTTCCCCTACTCTAGTAAATGCCATCAAAGTACTCATCATTAACATCTACTCTATCAAAGCTACCATAAGAAAGACTATCCTTATATTTATCAGATTTTCTAAAGATGAATAAGTTCTTTATAAAATTAAATATAGACTTTTCATCTTTTAAATTTTTCTTCTACATTTATTTCCTTATAACTTCGAGTTTATTTTCAACAAGGATTTCTCTGTGGTAAAACCTGCAGTATCTGTACTATTCCATGGCATAGGGAGTTCTGGCATTATCTCTACTATGCTTTGCAACTGCATTTAAAGCTTCTTCTTTAGATAAACCCGACGTGAAAGCTATACTATATTGATCAGTGTAGAAATATCATCCACATCATCTATACTGTTAAATACAGTGTTCTCACTTACCTATTTCTTGACCTTGGTATATAAAAGGAATACCTTTTACCATAATATTTATAAGAGCAAGTAACTGCTAGATTTATCATTTATCTCATCTTTTTGGAATATAGTGGCTAACTCCTACTAGGGATTCATCGCGATTTTCTATAATATTAGATAATAAAGCTATATCTTTTACCCTTTTTGAGAATTGAATATAGCATTTATGTATTCCTTAGCATGGCTGTCTATACTTATACCAACCATCAGGACTTTGACCTGAGTAATTCTGTACTAAAGTCAAACATACTTGAAAAATATCCATTTTCTGATATAAAGTCAAGTAATTCTTCTTCTTTGGCATCAAATACCTCCCCTGCAGTAAAGGCATCATAAGGTTTTGACATCTATCTCTCTTAACTCTGTTAAAAACTCCCCTACACCGCTTGCATGCTTTAACATAACATGTGTTGAGCACATTCCATCATCTCTATCAGGCTCATAGCTGGTTAAAGGCAAGGCTTTTTTGATATTTATAATAGCATCTATTCTAAATCCTCCAAGTCCCTTATCCATCCACCACTTTACCATTTTGTAGATTTCTTCTCTAACTTCTTTATTTTCCCAATTTAAATCAGGTTGTTTCTTATGAAATACATGCATATATTTATCTTCATGTCGGTAACTTATCCCAAACACTACCGCCAAAATATGAACGCCAGTTTGTAGGAACTTTACCATCCTTAATATCCTCTATGTAAAAATGCCTGCTATTTGCCATTTGGATCCTCGCAAGCCTTTTTAAACCACTCATGTTCATCTGAACAGTGATTTACAACTAAATCCATAAGTATATACATACCTCTTTCCTTAGCCTTTTTTATAAGCTCATCCATATCTTCCATTGTTCCAAATCTAGGGTCTATGATTGTAATAATCTGATATATCATAACCTGTGATCTGCAAATGGGGAGAGCAAATATTGGAGAAAGCCAAATAATATCTACCCCCAAATCTTTTAGATAATCAAGCTTAGATATAATTCCTCTTAAATCTCCTATTCCGTCTCCATTAGTATCTAAAAAGCTCTTTGGATAAATCTGATAAGCTATCTTATCATGCCACCACTTCTTTTTCATAATTTCCTCTAAAAATTAGATTCTTGCGGCTATAGCTTCGTAAGGCTCAATTGAGTAAAGTCTATAATATTTTCCCTATCATGAACTTTGATATAAATATATTTCCGTTTTTAAACTCTTTTGGTATATCAAAACAATATTATCCTTACTAAAAATTACAAAGCACTAAAATCTTCTCGTTTTCATAATTTCTTATATATGCAAAAATATTTTCATCATCTGCTAATAACTCATAAGAACCATATATAATAGTATCACTATTTTTCTAATTTTTATTAATCTCTTGTAGAAATTAAGAACAGAATTAGGATCTTTTCTTCAGATTTTGCATTTATAGTCTTATAGGTGGGATTTACAGCTAACCAAGGTGTTCCTGTGCTAAAACCTGCATTTTTACTATCGTCCCATTGCATTGGGTTCTTGCATTATCTCTTGACTTAAACTGAAAACATTTATAAGTTCTTCGGTTCTCTTGTCTTACTTTTCCAGTACAAGCTCTCTATGGCATAATATTTTCAACATCTCTAAATTCTTCTATCTTAGTAAATGGATAGTTGATCATACCTAATTCCTGTCCTTGATAAATATAAGGCGTTCCCTGTAACATATACACCCTACGAAACAGCCAACATTTTTGCAGAAATAACTCTATGTTCTTCACTATCATTTCCAAATCTTGTTACACGACAGTGGTTGGTCATGATTTTCTATATATATACTATTCCAAGCTTTTATTATGTAAATTTATCTGCCATCTACTATGCATCTTTAAATGCAGGTAAAGGGGTACGTTTTGTATTCCATTTATTTTCTTCATTACCTATATCTACGTGTTCAAAAGTAAATACCATATTTAATTCGTTTGCTATCTTCTCCGGCATATTTTGAGGCTTCTTCATGAGTTACACCTGCTGTCTCTCCCACTGTAATCACAGTCATACTTAGAAAGAACCTTTTCATTCATCTCTTTTAAATACTTATGAACATTAGGTCCATGAGACAGAGTATGAGAAATCTCATATAAATTTTCACCAACAGGTCCATCAGGTAAACCGGTACTTTAGAAATCATACTGATAACGTCCATTCTAAAACCATCCTATACCTTTATCCACCACCAGGTCATCCTCCAAGCTTCTTTTCTTACTTTTTCATTGTCCCAATTAAGGTCAGGTTGCTTGCATCAGCAAAAAGATGCAAATAATACTATCAGTAGTATCATCATGCTTCCATGCAGAACCGCTAAAACAAGAACCCCAGTTATTTGGAGGAAAGCTTAGCGTCTTTTCCTTCTTTCCAAATATAATAATCTCTATATGGATTATCTAGACTTTTTACTTTCAGTAAACCACTTATGCTCATCAGATGTCATGATTTACAAGCTAAATCCATAACTATTTTTAAACCTCTTTTATGAGCCTCACTCAGTAATTCATCGAAATCAGCCATAGTTCCAAACTCATCCATAATATCTTGATAATCACTTATATCATAACCGTTATCAGCATTTTGGAATTTTATATATAGGGGACATCCAAATAACATCTATTCCCAAATCTTTTAAATAATCAAGCTTTGATATAATTCCTCTTAAATCACCTATTCCATCTCCATTGCTATCCATAAATGAACGTGGATAAATTTGATAAATAATGAGATTCTTTCACCATGTTTTATTCATAAAACATCTCCTTTCAATCTCTACAGATAAAGGAATGAAAATTGACTATAAAACATTCCATTCTCTTCACTATTTATATATAATTTTTATTTATAGCACCATCTACCATACCTTGCAGATAATTTGCTCATTGTGCAAATATAAATAGAACAATTATGGTATCATAGCTAAAAATGCCGCACTAAGTATTAAATCCCATTGTTTTTACATGCAGAACCGACAAATGAAGTAACGGCAGCAGGAAGTGTTCTGAGTTTTTACCATTTAATCCTATACATAAGTGATGGAAGTAAGTAGTCATTCCATATCCATAAACCGTTAAGTATTGTGATAGTAACCAATACGGGTTTCAATAAATGAACAATTACTCTAAAGAATATACCCTCTTTAGTACAACCATCTATCAATGCGCCTCTTCTATCTCATAAGGTATACCTTTAATGAAACCATGTAGAATAAATACTGATAGCTCCACCAAAAACCTATAAAGCAAAAATTATGCCCCCATAACTACAACATACTCACTCCTAAAAGTACCTAAGATCTCTAAATGTGAAAGTAAAGGCAACATAACTACCTAGAAAGGAATAACCATTGATGCAACCAACATCATAAATATAAAACTTGACCACTTTGTCTTGTTTCTACAACAGCACCACGCCGCCATGGCGGCAAACAAACTGATAAGAAAGTGAAAACTACTGTTATTATAACTGAACTAATGAAGATGACCAATAATTAAAGTTAGTATTATTAATAACATTTTTCATATTTACTAAGTGTCCCAATCTTTGGGTGAGATATGGGACTTATAACTATATCAGAACTTTGTTTAGCTAATTTATAACAACTAAAAAGAAAGGACATAATACCAATATTGAAGATATTATACCTAGAATATCATTATAATCTTCTAATTTTATCCACTCTCATTACGATTTTCTACCTCCCTCTTCTTACTTATATAAACTTGGGTAAGTGATATTATAGCCAACAAAACAAAAATACTACCACTATAGCCTGTCCTAATGAATATTTATTTTTGATATAGCTGCTCATTATAAATACTGAGGGCTAAAAAATTCTGTACTCTTATAAGAAACCTTATTTATAAGTCTTGTAGGTGCTCCATTTGTAAGTGCAAGGTTTAAGTCAAATTGTAAATGAGTTTACAAGCGTTAAGAAAGTACATACTGTAAATGTATTCCAAATCATAGGTATTTTAATCTTAAACAAAGTTGTAAAAGTAGTTTGCACCATCTATAGATGAAACCTCCATAACCTCTTTAGGAACCGTCTGTAAACCTGTTACATAAATCATCATTATATAACCACCATATTGCCAAGTACTAACTATCAAAATAGAAATGAAAGCTAGGTGGGATCTGTCAACATTGATGTTCCGCAAATATAAGTATAAATACTTTTATTAAATATAAACTGCCAAACATAACCTAAAACTATACCACCTATCAAGTTAGGCAAGAAGAATGAAGCTCTATATAGATTTTTACCTCTTACCTTTGAAGTACATAGTAAAGCAAGTGCAAAACCTACTATATTGACCAATATCATATTAAAAATGGTAAAAATAAAAAGTTATAAAGAATGAATACAAATAATCGTAGCCTTAAACATAGTTATGTAGTTACTCAATCCTACAAACTTCTTATAAGTTATGACCGTTTCAGTCTGTCATAGAATACTCCAAGGCTAAACGGCAATATAACTGATGACTATAAATGTGAAAACAACAGGAAATACAAAAAGGAAATTTATTATTTGACTATGTAGTGAGGCAAATAATAGATTCAAATATAAGTAAAAATAAACTCAATATAAGTAAATTTCCTCCTATATAAAAAGGTAGTTTTGCAAATGCCATATATAAAGATACTAAAAATACCTAGTGCCCTAGTATGATTGAAATAACTGAGAGTGATTTCTTATTATTTTTATCCATACCTTATCCTCTCTAAATTATTCATAATTTAATTTGAAAAAGAACCCTGCCTTCGCGAGGATTCTTTTAATCTTAAAATCACACTGCCTAAGTTTATGCAGCTATTTATTAAATTATTGTGCAGCTATAAATGCTTTAACTTGTGTATCCATCAACTCTACGAAACCTGCTAAATCAACATCACCCTTAGCAAAAAGACTCAAATGAGTTGACCTAGGTATTGTTGTGCATAACCTTCTGGTAAATCTCTCCAATCCCAAGCATAAGTATTTCCTTTTCCTATATCTCTGAAACACTCTTTGCTAAAGGTGTAGTTGGTTGTAATTTAACACTCTTATGTGGAGAAACCATACCCATATCTTCTACCATAGCCTTTTGTGCTACTTCTGATGAAACCATCCAATCAAAGAACTTTTTAACTCCATCTAAATTCTTGCTATCTTTATAAGCAAACCACCAAGATGGACAATCTGCTGAGATACCTGGCATCTCCTCTTCTGTGAATGCGAAAGAGCAATTCCTGCATTAAATTTAATGTTATATTGACTAAGTGAAGCATCTAACCAGTTACCTTGTGAACGAATGCAGCCTTACCACTTGCCCAGAGCGACTTGGTCATCATAAGTTCCAGAAAAGTAAAAACTTGTTTATCTGAATGATCTGCTAAAAGTTTGAAGAATTTACCAAATTAGAGTTAATCTGTCATTATCTAACTCACCTTTCATTAAGTTATCAAAATTAGTCTTATCTGTTCTATCCACTCCGCCTGTTAAATAATAACCGAATAAGTGGTTACCTGTTGATAATACGTTTGTCACTTTCAGCAGCCATAGATACAACAGCTTGTAAACCTAATTCATCTTTCTTTTCTTCAAGTGTATTTAATGCTTTTTCATAAGCTGAATAACTTGTTAAGCTTTTAGGATCAATACCGGCTTTTCTAAGATATCAGCATTATATGTAATACAGTAACCTTCTATAGCTAAGGAAAACCTACCACCTTACCTTCATCATTTTTAAAAGCCACATCTGTGTCTTTTATGAGGCAGAATCACTTAAATCCGCCGCTTCACCTTCCCAGCTCTTGCAATCACCTTTTCCACCGAAAAACAACAATATCAGGCATATTTTTCATAACCCGTAATAACCTTTAACTGTTGCCTGTATATCAGCACCACCACCGATAGACTCTATAACAACTTCTTGCCTGACTCTTCTTTATATTTTTGCCGCTAAATCTTTTAATTGTTTTATCAATCTCGATCTTACCGTTAATAAGTCTGATTGCATCTCACTAGCTGCTTCTGCTTTTTGCCTGTTTTCAGCTGCTGTCTGCCTGTTTCTGTTTTGGCTGTTCACCTGAACAAGCTGTTAATACTGTTGCTAAAGCTGCAGAATTATACCCGCTAATACTTTTTCTTCATATTACTTCTCCCTTCATTATGTGCTACAAAAAGCACTTTTCTTAAAAGTTTTATTCACTTAAACATTACTTAAACGCATAGGTTATCTTGTGTGATAAATTATATTACTTACTCCTAACTATGTCCAATATATGCACTAATTTTTAATCTTATATTAATAATCCTTCGTTACTTCTACACAAAAATTGCGGTGTTTTTTGTGAAATGTCTAGTCTGTTTCTAGATACAGATATTAATTCTATAATAAGTTAACTATCTCTTTTAACAAGTTCTACAGGTAATAATTTCATTTATTTAATATCTTATTTTCTTTTATTTGCTTCACTGCCTATACTCTACAGCAGTTCACCTACTTAGATTTTGTCGTATACTGCTTATAGCGGTCTTGCTATTCTTGAATATATACTATCATCATAGCCTATTATAGACTTATCATTAGGAATACTCAGACCTTTATCAAAAATAATTATGTATAAGTAAAGCATGATAATCTGAGGCAAAAATCAGCTGTATCTTGTCTTTTAACTTCATACATGTGACAAGCCCTCATTTGCATCTTCTCTAGCTTCTAATCTATAACAATCTTCTATATCTATAGTTAAGCCCTCTTCTTGCATAATCTTTTAATCCTTTATATCTTAAAAGATTTATTCCTACTAAATTTTCAACCAAAAAGCAATTTTTATGTCCCAATTCTATAAGATACTTACCTGCTATATATCCGCCTTTTTCATCTTTCAGGCCTACTATTACACTATCTACACGCTTGGTATCTATATAAGTATCTACTAAAACTTTAGGCTTTTAAAGCTTTTTGTTATATTATAACAATCTTCATTTCCTACCGAATAAAAATTAAACCTTCTACATTCCAAGATAATATAGTTCTTGCAAGAATCAACAGGGTCAGAGTAAAATAAGTCAACATAAAATATCATACTTCTTCAAATTAGCTTCTATACTACAACAATTCACTTATAAAAGCATCTTTCAGTAATTGTCATTTTCGATAACTAACCATACCAGACACCTATAAGCTAGAACGACTGGATGCCAGATTTCTGGCACTCATAGCTGAGTATATAATCATAATATTCCAAAACTTCTCTAACTTTTCTTTATAGTAGCTGCAGATACTTGATTATCTTTGCCATTTATAACATTAGAAATAGTTGCTGTGACTAAGTCCAAAGCATTTTAGACATCTCTTTTATTGTTATCATATCTAGCGTGTCTATAGTCCTAGTATAATTTGTTGTTCATACTTGTTGCCTTGTAAATATAAGTGCTCCCTTATAGCTGTATATTTCACCTTTACAATAATACTTGGATTATTTCATTTAAAAAGCTTACTATCTCATTTACTTCTCCTGTATGAACGACTTCTATAGCTTCAAAAACAGGCCCTTCTTGTTTGTAAGCATCATGATACTTATATTCCAATCTGGCTCTAACCTTAACCCATTGTCTATTTTTAAGATTTATAGCACCTTTATAATTACAAATATGTCCCAAATATTGTACATCATCTTCACAACAAGTCATAACTTTACGAACTTGAACAAATACGTTACCAAAAAGGATCATAGGGGTGGCTTTAATACTTGAGCTGTAAATTCAAAAACTTTTCCATTATATTTTTCAGGTCTATCTATTGAATCTACATAAAAATTCGAAATCTTTATTTTCAATTTTATAATTTTATCATCAAGAGTTATAAGGTAATTCTATACTGAAATCTCCTCTTATCTCTCCATCTTTTCCCTCAAATACTATTTCCGCATTAGCTGCCATAGCACGCAAACTAAGATGATACTTAGCTAATGTTTCTTCTTCTATATCATCTGCTCTATTGCAGATTATAAGTTCCGTATATTTCAACATAGGACCCATAAAAGCTTTCTATATTTTAAAATATAAATCCATAGTAGAGGTATCAAAAATAGAAACCATTTGATTTATGAACCACTCAGAAGGAATAACAAACATCTTGTAACCATATTCCGTTCCATTCAATTATTACTCTTTCCGACTATATTCTTTATCCAGTTTTCTTAGTTTATCTAAGCTCAACTCTTCTAAATCTTCTATATAGATGGCTGCTGTGTTATACTTCTCAAGCATTTCCTTATCATATTCTTCTTCACCTTCTTCGCATACTATTGAGAAGTTTTTCCATTTGTTATAAAATAATCTTGCTGCATAGTAAATTTTGTAAACTGTGCTTTTCCTGCTTCTAAGAAACCATTTATAACAAAAACAGAATTTGTTTTAATTCATTCATTAGGCTCTAAATTCTCCTACTAACTTATCTTCCTTTAAATTAACACCTATAACACAAACTTTTCCACTGCTCTCCGGTTCTCCAAATCTAATTTGTGTTTCTTCAGGAACTAAATCAAAATAGAACCACTTATCAGATTGACTATCTTTTATCATTCCTTTAGCACTCAAAACTATTCCGTATTCTGTGCTCTGTGCAAATTTATCTAATATATCCTCTAACTTTTCTCTTGTTATAGAATTAACATTTCAAGACCCCAACTTGTAAATACTTCATCTGCATGATGGTGATGATGTTCATGTCACAGCCACAATCTTCTCCATGTTCGTGATGGTGATGGTATTCATGTCACAGCCATAATCTTCTCCATGTTCATGATGGTGATGATGTTCATGATGATATTCGTGATGATGCTCTTCGTATCTTTTAATAAACTTACTTTTGCAAATCTATAGGCTTCTCAAGTTTCCAATAATTTAGTTTGTGACAAATTAGATACGGCGTAGTAACTCTATTGCTTCATATTTACTTCTCTAATCAATTCTATGCTTTATTTATAGTTTTTCATCTGCTACATCAGTTCTGGATAAAATAATAGTATTTGCATCTCTATTTGATTATTAAAAATTCCCCGAAATTTTTCATATACATCTTACATTTTTAACATCAGCAACAGTTACACTACTATTACTTTCCACATTCAAATCTTTCTCTACATCTGCACACTTCATTACATCTGGAAAGTTTTTCCAACTCCAGCTTGGTTCTATGATTACTCTATCCGACATATGTAGATAGTCATTTCTTTTGGTGAGCTTGCAAAAATCACCTACTAAAGAACAACAAATACAACCTGAATTCATCTCTTTTATTTGTATTCCGGCTTCTTTTAAAATCACCATCTATACCTATCTCTCAAACTCATTTTCTATTAAAACTACTTGCTCACTTTTATAGCTTCCAGTAATCTTTTTATTAATGTTGTTTTTCCGGCACCTAAAATCGAATAATATCTATCTTTGTCTTACTCATAACATCTCCTACTCCATTAATATAATCAATAAATCTCATCAAATGCAGCTCTTCCTTCTGTAGTGCGTTTTATAAACTCCTCCATCTTTTAAAACTTCTTCCACCAAACCTACTTCATTTTTCAAAATACTTTCCACATTTCCTAAATTTATATCATCATACTTAGCTCTAATTTCATCCACCCAAAGCGGCATGTTTAGCTATTTTCATTTTCCCTTATATTCTTATTTTCAAGAATATACTCTTTTTAACAAGTTGAGTTCATCTTTACTTAGTCTACTTGGCAAAATAGCAAGTCCCATAACTTCTATTAAACCTATTTTTCTTTTTAATATGATGTAGACTTGCATTTTGGATGATATATACCATCAAGTCTTTTCTTCAGTAGTTATATTCTTTCTGAGACCAAATCTATTTCATGTTACCTTCTCTACTACGTACTATAGGTGCGTAATAGTATTGTCTTTCCTTATCTGTAGGGCATAAATATAAGCTTTCTCATCGGTATAAGATATCCACTTATCAAGTATCTTTGCAGATAATTTTATCAATCTTTCTATATCCGTACCCTTAAGCCTTACTGCTGACAGGCCAGTTAACTATTCCTGCGAAATATCTTCATACTCCTCTAAGATAAATTTCTTTTCTATAGGTGCTTTAGCCATAGCAAACTCATATCTACCACCTTGGAAATGATCATGACTCAAAATAGAACCACCTACTATAGGTAAATCCACCTTCCCAGCATATAATGAAAGGCTTTCTAACAAAATCAAATAATTTTTCTAAAAGTAGCTTCCTCTATCTTCATAGGGGATATGCTCTCCATTAAAAACTATACAATGCTCATTGTAGTAAACTATAAGAGAATATTGCATAAACCATCTGCTATTATTTATAGTTACAGGAATTATTCTATGATTTTGCCTTGCAGGATGGTTCAAAACGTCCTGCATAGCCTACATTTTTCTTTACATAATAAGCATTTGGGATAAGAACTACTCTTAGCTAGTCTAGCTGCTGCTGCTGAGCTTTGGGATCCTTTTCAGGCTTTTTGATAGATTTATAGTTATATCTAAAAGCTACCAAAATCTGTCTCTACTTGCCATTTAATATCTTTTGAAACTCTATATGTGCGAATATAATCAGAGTTTTTGATAAATTATAATAATAATCCATGCAAAGCTCAGGAGTTTTCTAAATATAATCTATCAAAATTTTTCTATAACTTCACTAGGTCTTGGCATAAGGTATTCATTATCTTAGTATCAAAGCAAATCTCTTTCTACTATATTATTATCTATAAGTCCTTTATCACAAGCATAATCCAATATATTCTTTAAGATATTCTCAAGATTTAACCCCTCTGTCTTTTCTTCTATAAACTCATCAGTTTTAAAATATCTAGAATTAAATTTGTAGCATAATTTCTATCAAACTCATTTATTAGACCTCTTTTAATACCATATTCTATTAGTTCACACACATATTTATTAATCATCTTATCCTCTATTCTATCTATTTCAGGTTTTATTCTATTTATAATCAAACTCGCCAGTAGTACCTATTAGTAAACCGGTAACTACACCTGCTATCATTAAGTATAGGTAAATATGAAAAATATCAAGGCATTTTCTAATATAGTGCCACAACAGTATTTGTCTATATTATGGCTTATACCAACGATACTAACACCACCAGTTGAAATTTATCAGTTTTATAGCTATTAACATACGCCTGGAGACTAAAAGAGGCTCCGAGACAGCAAACATAAGTGCCGCAACATTTCCAAGTAAATGCTATCAAAAATATTCTTATAATAGATACAAAAGTGCCGCTCTAGCTCCTAGAGTATATAAGCAAATAATTACAACCAGATTAGCTAGACCCAACTTTATTCCAGGTATAGGTATAGGCACCGTATGTAAACTCTCAATATAAGAAAGTATCATAGCAAGTGCTATAAGCATACCATATAAGGCTAACTTTTTATATTCATGCTTTTCATTAATTTGTACTTACTCAAAGCTGTTTTTAATATGTAACTTCTATACATTAAAAGCCTCGTCATATTCTCTATATCTACTTTTACTCTTTTTCTTGAACCTTTGAACTAATATCAGCCACATTATAATTATATTTTATATTTAGAAAAGCATAACTGACATAACCTCACTTATATCCACTTTCACACCCTTACCATGAGATTTTTAACACCCAACTTACTGATGATTTCATTAGTTATATCTCCGACATGGAAAGCAACACCCTCGACTTCTGTGGCTGCTATACCTGCTATAAGCTATGCAACATCATCAGACTATATGTACTTCACCTTTCATATCTTTTATATATTCTTTATTTTCTGACATATATAATACTCCTTCATATTTTTCTATTTAAGCAAAGATACTAACATATCTTACTTTTTGCATATAATTATAACAAATCTATTTTATCAAGTCTATATTTAAGAACAAGATTATTATATAACATATATATCAAATATTTTACCAAAAAGCTTGCGAATAAGTTTCTTACCTACTCTAGCTTTAACAAATTTATCTTTATTCATTATATTTATCTTGTTTTTAGTTCTTCACTTAGCTTTTGTAATTCTTCAAATACTATAAAGTAACTATATTTTATATAAGTTCCTTTCATACACAGAATTTAGATTCTATAACACCTGCACTCTCTAATTTTCTAAGTGCATTTACTATAACAGAGCGAGTTATTCCTACCTCTATCCGCAATCTTACTCGCTACTAAGATGCCTTCATTTCCTTCAAGTTCTTCAAATATATGAGTTATTGCTTCCAGTTCAGAATAACTGAGTGTCGATATGGCAGATTTTACCATATTCATCTTACGACTTTCTTCCTCATCTTCTTCATTCTTGCTTCTAATCATATCAAGCCCAACAGCTGTTGCTCCATATTCACTGAGAATAATCTCTTCTATACCATAATCAAACCATGGCCCTATATAAATAAAGTTCCGTCTTTCCACCTGATATATCTATTGGTGTAATTATAGCCTTAAACTCTCCACTTTTTCAAAACCTACAGGTTTCCAAATTTACATTTTCCTTAGTGGATAAAATAGATAGTAATCTTTCATTTAACATAGCATCTATATGAGAGCTATTTCATTTTTAATAAGTTCACCTATTTCATCCACATGTTCATGTTTTGCAAATCCTAATACCTTACCTACTTATTACAGGGATGTTAGATTTTTAATACTTCCTCAACACAAGACAAATGTCGCTAAAGACTACTTTATGTGAATTATTATTATGCAATAGTTTATTTATTTTTCTAGTTTTTGTCCAAAAGTAGTTATACTCATAACATTTCCTCCATTTATCCTAATATACGGTGTATATCTCACAAGTATTTTTAACATCATTTTTCAAAATATACAAGTTATTAAAATAAATAAACTATTTTTGATCATTTTTAGCTTTTTTATTTTTACAAAACCACAACTTTCATTTTGCACAAACCAACTTATTCCCTTTTCTAACATATAACTTCCACATTTTCACATTTTTCCAAACTTGGCTATTCCATGACATAAAATCACAATTAGCGGGTCTTCCATCCATAATAAATTCTACCTTTTTAGTTTTCTTTATAACTAAATCTTTCCCACACCTAGACAGGAACTCCTATTTTTCAAGATACGGTTTAGTATTTTTACATTCCGGAAAACCCGGACAAGCAAGAAACTTTCCATGTGGACCATATTTAATAACCATATTTCTTCCACAATTATCACAAATAATATCTGTAACTTCATCTGCTATAGTAACTTCTTCTAATTCTTTGCTTGCCTTTTTCTGCAGCAGTTCTCAAGATCAGGGTAGAAATTTTCTACTAAAGTTTTTCCATCCGGTTCACCTTCTCACTGAATCTAATAGAAGCTCCATGTTTGCTGTAAAATCCTTAGTTTACTATACTCCCAAAAATAGTTAACCATCATATCATTAACTACTTGTCCAAGTTCTGTAACATAAATATGTTCTTTTGTTATATATCTCCTTGCAAGAATTGTTGTTATAGTAGGTGCATAAGTGAGACGGTCTGCTATACCTTGCTCTTCTAAAGCTTTTACCAAACTGGCTTCTGTAAAAATGAGACGGGGGCTTAGTGAAATGTTGCTCGGTAATAATTTAATCAAATCAAGCTCATCTTTTTCTTTTATAGAAAGTAATTGCTCATCTATATTATCTTCTTCATTTTCATCAACATATACACTCATATAACCGGAAATTTCAGATTTTGGCCTGACATATTAAAAATATATTCATTAGCTTTTTATCTTAATACTAAGCTGTTTCATATATGGCATTTGACATTCTACTGGCTGACAAATCTCTTCCAAATAAGATTATATAATCTATATAAATCTCGGCTTATTAAGTCTTTTTATTTCAAAAAGGATTTATATTAACATCAGTGGGACAGTATAGCTTCGTGAGCATCTTGTGTATCTTAGCAGAAAGAGCTTTTATTAAATTCTTCTCAAATACTCTTTTTCCATTATGCCTTTCTATATATTCTTTTGCCATACTGATAGCATCTTCACTGATTCTGGTAGAATCTGTGCAACTGCAAATATGTAATAAGTGCTACAGTACCCATTCCTTTATATCTACTCCTTCCTTATAATTGCTGTGCCAATCGCATAGTGAGTAGAAAAATTCAGAATTTTACTAGCCTCTTGTTGTAATGTAGAAGTAGTAAAAAGGAAGTGGTGCTTTTTATTCTTTCTGATTGTCTTATTTCATCAACTATATACTTTGCTTTATCCAGTTCTTTTTATGACTTTATCAACATCTGCTTTGCTTTCCAAGCTAATCTTAGTCTTTTTACCATCAAAATCTTTGCTACTAAATTCTTATACTACCCTTAAAACTAGCATCCAAACTCCAATATTCTTCGGAATAAAATCATTTATGAGCTTCTCTCTCACATATAAGTCTAAGTGCTACTGATTGAACACGACCTGCAGAAAGTCCTCTTTTACTTTTTGCCACAAAGAGGACTTATAAGATAACCTACTATTCTATCTAAAACCCTTCTACCCTTGTTGTGCATCAACTAAGTTTCATATCTAGAGTTCTAGGATTTTTATTGCTTCTTTTATAGCTGGTAATTTCATTAAAACTTATTCTGTAAACGCGGTTTAGTACTATCCTCTAATTTTAATGCTTTCGTGGATGCCAACATATAGCTTCACCTTCTCTATCAGGGTCAGTTGCAAGATATATCTTATCTGCTTTCTTGGCTTCTTTCTAAGTTTTGCTAATAAATCACCTTTGCCTCTTATAGTTATATATTTAGGTTCAAAATCATTTTCTACATCTATTCTAATTGACTTTTTAGGTAAGTCTCTAACATGACCATTAGCTTGCACTCACCTCATAATTTTTCCTAAATACTTCTATTGTTGTTTTTACTTTAGCTGGCGACTCTACTATAACGAGATTATTTGCCATTTCCTCTCCTTGCCATTATCCTCTAATCACAAGACTTCGCATAATAATTTCCTGAAATTTGTTTTATAAAACCTCTCATTTCTAACTCAAGTATATACTTATGACTTCTGAATAAGTCAGTCCTGTTTTTCTATTATATACTCCAAATGTTTTTGGAGTGAAGTCGAAACAACTATATACTATTTTTCATTATTTGCAAAAGATATTATAATCTAATAAAGGTAGACTTTTTCTCTTATAAGACCTAAGCTTTCAATTATATCATCTATAGACGTTTATAATACGGCACCATCCAGAATAAGCCCTATTACAGCCTTTACGGAAGCCATCTGTAAACCTTCCGGCAATGCATAAACCTCTTTTTCCTTGTTCCAAAAGCACAAGTTGCTGTTATTAGGGGCCTGACTTTTAATTTTTGCTTCTAGTACTATAACTAAATCAGATAAAGCTGATATTATTCTGTTTCTCATAGGAAAAGTATACTTCTAGGCTCCATTGATAGTGGAAATTCCGATATTATAGCTCCTCTTTTAGTATTTTTAATAGCCTCATATATATGCATATTTTCTTTGGGATAGCAGATATTTTATTCCACAACCTAAAACTGCATAAGTTCTTACCCTTCTTTTACAGCTTCCTCATGTGCAGAGAATCAACTCCATAAGCCATACCACTAACTATATCTATACCTGACTTAGCTAGGAGGAAGCTATATATCTTGTCATCTCTCTTCCATAATTACTGGTAGCTCTTGAACCCACTATTGCGACTGTAGGTGTATTAAACATATATTTATCTATTTCTCCTATAACATATAAACATACAGGTTTTTATTATCTATATACACTAGTTTATCAGGATAATCTTCATCAAGAAAAGTTATAAATTTTTATATTTCTATCTTTTAACTTATCCATATCTTCCAACATCTTTTTCTATTTTTCCTTGTTGTTCTCTTATATCTTCTAAGCGAAAAGGTGCTATATCCACAATGTCTAGAATTTCTTCATTCTTCATATAAAGAATTTTTCTCTAAAGGCCTTATTTTATCAGTATATTTTTAATATATTTCTATTTCCTATACTCTCTATATTATTTAGAAAATATATCATCTGCCTATCTGTATAATTTCTTTTACTCTCTTCCACAAAAAATCCCCCAAAATATTTATCTTCCAATCCTCTATAAGCAATAGCTTCACACAAATGCTCATGCCTTATATTTTCACTTTCCTCCATATCTGCTATAGTTCTGGAGAGTTTCAAAAATCTTATTCAAGGCTCTAACACTCATATTCTTTTTCGTATATACTTTTTAAAAATATCCTTTTCCTCCAAAAATACAAAAATTTATCTATTTGCTCCTTATTCATTGTGCATTATATAAGATACCACTAACTCTCTAAACGATTTTTCTGTACTAAGTCTAGCCTTATCTATGACTTTCCTTATCTCCTCCTGATGAAGTTTCTTTTATCACTATACATATCATCATATTTTATAAGACTTGTTTCTACACATATATCTATTCTATCAAGCATAGGTTTACTTATTTTCCCCAGATAATTACGCACTTGAATTTCAGTGCAGAAACACTTATTTCTATCCGGATAAAATCCACATTTGCAAGGATTTGTGGCTACGCATAAAATAAAATCAGCGGATAGGTATATCTTGCGTTTACTCTGGATATATTAACCACCTTATCCTCCATAGGTTGTCTAAGCACTTCTATTACTTCATTTTTAAATTCTGCAAATTCATCTAAGAATAGAACTCCATTATGTGCAAAGACTAACTTCTCCGGGGCTAGCTTTTAGACCACCGCCAATCAAGGCTTGTTTTTGATATAGTATGATGCGGACTTCTAAAGGTCTTATTTTTCATAAGTCCGGCATTATTTATCAGCTTTCCTGAAATACTGTATATCATAGTTGTCTCAATACTCTCATCCTTGCTCAGTTTCGGCATTATACTTGGCAAAGCTTTAGATATCATAGATTTACCGGTACCTGCCGGTCCTATTAGTAAAATATTATGCTTACCTGCTGCGGCTATAATAGCCGCTCTTTTCACTAACGCTTGCCCCTTAATATCTTTAAAATCTAATTGTCTAGTCGGTATTCCTCTTCTTCTATATAGGAGAACTCCTCTATATCTCTTTCTTCATTTTAAGTAGGAATATATCTCTTCCTAACTTGCTCACTGCATATATTTTATTCCATCTATAGCGATTGCCTCTTTGCATTCTCCTTAGGCACAAAAACATTTGAAAGCCCTCTTCTCTTGCTTTTTGCTATACTTATTATTCCTTTTACAGGTAGTATTTCTCCACTAAGAGATAACTCACCTACAAAGATAGAATTTTCCAGATGTTTTTCTTTAACCATTCTATAAGCAGATAGAATAGATATAGCTATGGGTAAATCATATAAACAACCTGATAAAATGAAGCCGGTGAAAGATTTACAACAACTTTTTTAGGCAACAATTCTATATTTGAATTTTTATAGCCGTTCTTACTCTATCTACTGCCTCGCTTAACTTCTGAGGCTAAGTATCCGTAAAAATATGTGGGCAAACCACTAGAAACATCACATTCACAACAAACTATAAAAAGCGTCTATGCCTATAGTTCCGGCACTATATGTCTTTCTAGCATCCTTTCTCCTTTTATTTAATTATTTGTATTTAATATAGATTTAAAATCTACTTAATTTATATATCTTATTAGTATATTTGGTACTTTTATGGATATTATTATGATAATTATTTGAATTATTTGAATATTTTGATATTTAAGTATATTACTTGAAAGAATTAAATGATAATCTCCCTAAGCCTAATATTAAAGGCTTAGGGATTAATTTATTGAAGAATTTTTAATCCTCAAATCCATTAGGATTATTCTTTTGCCATCTCCATGCATCTTTCACATAGTTTCTAAATCTGCTTGCTACCCATGAAAGTTCTTCTTTTAGCTTTGCTAGCATCACTATAACAAGTAGCTACATCTCCGGCTCTTCTTGGCTTCATAGTATAATTTATCTTGATATTATTTGCTTTTTCAAATGCTTTTACCACATCTAAAACAGAATAACCTATGCCTGTTCTAAATTATAAATCCTAACTTCCAGGCTCAGCTTTTAATATTTTTATCAAGTGCTTTAACATGTCCATTAGCAAGATCTACTACATGAATATAATCCCTTACTCCTGTTCCATCGTGTGTATCATAATCATTACCAAGATACTAAAGCTCTTTTAATTTTTCCAACTGCTACTTGTGTAACATATGGTAATAAATTATTTGGAATACCTTTTTGGATTTTCACCTAGTAAGGCCTGATTCGTACGCTCATAGGATTAAAATATCTACATAGGTTACATTCCATTGTTCATCCGCTGTATGTAAATCTGGTAAAATTTGATTTCAAGCATACTCTTTGTTCTTCCATAAAGGATTAGTCAGTTCTCCTTTTGGGCAATCCTCTTTTATAGGTATAATTGCGGATTCTATATACAGGTGCACTAGGATTGATACTATATTTTTACAAGAGATATTGTCTCATGACATCACATAAAAATCAATGTTCCTGTTATGTTATGCATGATAATATTCCAAAGGCTTATATACTGATTCGCCTACTGCCTTTAGTCCGGCAAAATGCTGCTGCCTCAATATTTTTCATTTTCAAATATTTTACAAAGGACCTTCTTCTCTATCTAGGCCAATCCACTTCGTGAAAATTTATGTTTTCCTACAATTTGTATTGCTACTCTATCAAAGAGATTTTTCCATGAGTTTACTAAGATTATCTAAAACGACAACATCATATCCCGCATTTATGGAGTTCAACACAAGTGTGGCTTCCTGTGAAGCCTGCCACTGTAACAACTGAAGTAGACACGTAAACACCTCCAAGTTTAATTCTTAAATATTCTAACAGTACTTTTTACTTACCATATAATATTTTAATAAAATTCAATAAGTTTTTATATCATCTATACTATTTATCTCCATAATCCTAGTTTACTAATATTCAAAAACTCCCTTATATATTTCTCTTAATAGTACAAATAAAGTCACTCTGATTTTCGGATATACCAAACTGACAGCCCTATAAATGCTAAATTTAAAACAATAAATTCTATGCTAAAGTAAATCTCATAGATACTTTGATTAATATATATACTAAAATACGGCTCTATTACTGTTGTATCTTCATCTATTATCTCAATGCTATTTTCTTCTACATTTTCATTTTTCTTCAATAATACATTTACATTCGTTCAGACTTAGAAATTCCTATCATCAAAATTTAAAATTGTATCATCACATATAAGTCAAACATATCAAGTGTTATGGGTGAATCTCTTTCCTTTTCATCTAGAATAAATCCTCTACACAAGCTTTTTCGTATTGGGAACAAAATTCAATATATAATACATGTTTATAGGATCTATCTTTAAAACTTTTCCAGTAAAATATTTCATTAGCCTTTAGTCACTACTATTTTAATATCTTGCTCTAAAAAGAATATTTTTCAAAATCTTTCATCCTTCATACCTCCATAATCTTTTTATTATATAATCAAAATTTGCTTGCCTGTAGTTTATAATAATAATTCTTTTTAAAATTTTATATCTCTATATTTGAAACAAAAGTCTATCATCATAAGCACTACACCTGAGTATAGTTTTGTAGATATTATATATGAACATACTGTGTTCATTTCTATATAACAAACTTTCCTCCCGCAGTTTTAAGTATAATAAAAGTTGTAAACGCGAGTTGTTGGTTGTCGTTCCTATGTGCCCGCCTTGCATACTCCTGCAAAAGCGATACTTTTAGTTCTTTTATATCTGAATTAAATATCTTGAACATAGATATAATAGTAAATTGATTATTTGACGAGTGGATTTATTTTATTATAACACTTTTCAGAGTCCGACGAAACAATATTATAGGCACAAATAGCTATCTCAAAATCATAACTTGACTAGAGCTTATACTTCTATACTTTACATATATAGCTTATGCAGCGCAGTTGGTGAGTGCAACTCATTCGTAATGAGTATGGATCGTCAGTTCGAGTCCGATCATGAGCTTTTATTTTACTTTTATACAAAAGTCCTATAGAAAGTCTCTTTCTACAGGACTTTTACGTAGCTCAATTTTCTGTTGAGTAATTTGGTGCCTCTTTTTGTTATATGTATATCATGTGGATGACTCTCTTTTAAAGCTACGCTTGCATATTTTACAAATTCTGCTGTTTCTTGTAGTGTAGGAATATCTTTAGCACCACAATGTCCCATACCTGATGACGCAATCCTGCAATGGTGGTGTGCACGGTATCTTCTACCAGTCCTTTATGTGCAACTCTACCCTCCACCTTCAGGAACAAGTGCATTGAAGCATGAGTATCTGTGCACTTCCTTTCCTTTTCCATGGCAGCTAGAGCCTTACCTCTACTACACTCTATACTTTACTCAACACTTTCTACCTTGGAATAACTCAAACTCTCGATTGCTTCATCACATCCTGCAAAGATTGAACCCTTCCTTTTACAACTTGTTTCCTACCTGCAACAAGTGCTTTTACGCGCAACATCACCTGAATATTTAATTCCACCATCTCTGCTATAATAGGAATATTATACTCCTTAGCTACTTCATAACACTTCATTATGAGCTGGAAATTTGCGGATTTCCCACCTATACCGGCTACAACTCTGGTTGTACAAATGAGATCAGGACCTATACCAACTTTAACACAGTCCCTCCTGCTTCGATGAGAGCTTTTTGTTCCCTCAGCTGCTAGCAACATTTCCTCGCTATAACTTGCAATTTCAGGATATCTTTTATCAATTTAACTTACATTTTATAACATTTTCTGAGTGTCCATGTGCTTTGAGTCTGAGACAACGACATCTACCTTAAGCTTTTATTAAAGCTACATCATATCTAAAACATCATTTGTTATGCAAAAGGCGGCGCCACGAGAGTCTGCCATGCAAATCCTTCGCAGAATTTGGATATTTAATTTGTTTTCAATATCTTTTATAGTAATCAGACCTTTAAATTACCTGACTTATCCACTATGAGGAAGTTTTTCTCTAGCCTTTGCAAGAAATATATTTTGCTTCTTCTAAGTTATACCCTCTAAAGCAGTCTTTAAATTATCTTTTGTCATACATTTCAGAAAGTCTTCTTAGTATAATCTTCTTTCAAATCAAATCTCTCTAGTTGTAATAATTCCTACTAATTTCCCATCTACCGTTATGGGTACACCTGAAATTCTAAATCTTCCCATAAGTTCATCAGCATCCTTTAAGTATGCTCCGGAGATAGGAAAAATGGATCAGTGATAAACACCATTTTCTGAACGTTTTACCTTATCGACTTCATTAGCTTGTTTCCTCTATACTCATGTATAGACGTATTCGATTCCACCCTGTCTAGCTATAGCTATGGCCATTCTATGTTCAGTAACAGATATCCATACCTGCACTCAATAAAGGAATATTTAATTTTATTTTCTTTGTCAAATAAAGTGACTATCATCAATTTCGATTACCTATAACATCTGAATAAGCCGGTTTGTAATGAAAACATCATCAAAGGTAATACCCTCATAAATTATCTTTGCGTCTTTCCTCCTTAAATACGAAAATTTGAATATTTAATTGTGGATAATACACTATAGATATATTTGAGTCAACAGTAAATATTATATTTCTTCTGTACAAAAGAGCCTGATCAACATAGGCTCTATAAAATTTAAGCTAATTTTTGATTTTGCAGCATGTTGCTAGTCATTTCAAATCGCTAGCATCGTATTATTGTTGTGCTGCTTCTCTCTGCTAAAACTTTCTCTCTTCATTTCAACACCCGCAGCTTTCAAACCATACATAAACTTAGAATATGATAAACCGTTCATTCCTGGCTGCCGCATTGATACGTGCAATCCGCCAATTGTCTGAATTGTCTCTTCTTTTTGCTTTCTACCAGCATTAAGCTGACTAAGGCTCGTACTGATTGCTTAGCAATTCTATATTGTTTTGAGACGAGCTCCTCTATAGCCTTTCAGCTAATTTAAGAACTCTATTATATGTCTAGCGTTTAACAGCTTCAACTCTTGCCATTTTACTTCCTCCTCCTTAACCTCGTCTTAGAGATGGTGAAAATCTTCTTCCTAGCTTTTGGAGTTTGTTGCATCAGTTACTATATCTTTTCTAAGATTTCTCTCTTTCTCTTTGTTGACTTCTTAGTTCAGATGTGAAGTTGTAAGCTTTAACACTTACTAATTTACCTGTTCCAGTCTTTTGAAACGTTTTGCTGCCATAGCTCTGCTTGTAACTGAGGCATAGTTGTTCCTCCTTAAATAATATCTTTTTACAGATTTCTTGGCTGATAAAAACATAATTAAATTCTTCCCTCAGCTTTTGATGGTTTTATCAATAACAGCTTCCATCTGATAGAAACTTCGGCAAAGTCATCGGTATGTATTTTGAACTATTCATACAGCCATTTCTCTTCCCCTAAATCTAAATTACAACTTTTTACTATTTCCTTTTTCAAAATTTTCTAGCCGAACTTACTTTTGTATTAAGATCGTTTGTATCTATATTTGGGGATAAACGAACTTCCTTAACCTCTATTACTTTTTGTTTCTTCTTAGCTGCTTTAGTCACGTCTTGCAAGCTCATATCTATACTTACACAATCTATAATCTTACAAACGGTGGTTTTGCTGTTGGGGCGATGGAACCGAATCCTGATCCTGCATCACTCGCTTTAGCTAAAGCTTCGTTAATAGAAACTTCTCCAAGTTGTTCGCCCTCTTCTCCTATAGACGAACTTCTTTGCTCTGATTTGTTCGTTAATTAATTGTTCGCCTAATTGCTGTACACCTCCCTAAAGCAAATTCATTATCAACCATTTTGCTTTTCTCATAAGAGCAGATGAAAACTATCCGCCAAAAGATTACACAAAGGTGTAAAACTATTAACCGGGACACCCCTTGTGCCAAGGTGAGGCGAACCTTCTTTCTTGTTTTATAGCCTAGATAATGATATCCTAAAAATACCATTTGTCAATACAAAGCTTAGTTTATTTTACATTTTATAGTTTTATTTTATAATATAGCTCTTTAAAAATTAAAACCTAACAATTAGATTTTAATTTTTCTATAATCTCTCCTGCTTATAAATACTGTACTTATTTACACAAGCTCTAACACTGGACAGCGGATAAATATTTGTTTCCTTACCTATAATAGTTCGGATTTTAACCGAACCGCAACCAACTACTAAATCTCCGACGATAATCCAAACTTCTTTAAAACCTGTTTCTACTTTTCCCATCATCAAATTTAGCCACTACTAAAGTTTTATCACTCTTAACATTGCTGGTTAAACTCGATGCTCCCATGTGTAGTTATACCCTGAAAATAGAATCACCTATATAATTATAATGTGGTGTTTGTACTTCATCGAAAAGAATAGAATTTTTAAACTCACAAGATTATCTGCCAGCTCCTTTCCAATAATTACGTTTCCTTATAAAACAACGTGTCTAATCAGCATTTTCACATATTATACAAGAGACCTTTTATACTCGCTGTGATAGAATATTTACACTATTATGTATCCAAATATCATCAGATAATTTTTATATAAAGTTTTCAATCAAGACAGACTCAAGTTCCTTAATAAAAGTTCTATGTGTGCTTCCCAAGGATATTCGTATTTTTCAAATAAAGATTTAGCTATAGTTTTTCTAAATCCGATAATTCACTTATCTTAGCTTCTGCTTTCATATCTACTCCTTTTTGAGGCTTAAGTTTACTTCTTCAGGCTTATATAAATCTTTTATACCGATATATATTCTCTATCTATAAGCATTATATATTTTTCCACCTTCGTTCTAAAAACTCACAAAATTTTCTAATTTTAACATATATTCTTCACTACTACTCCTTCCCAAACATAAGTAAGTCCTTTTTCCCAACTGGCTGTAAGCTCAGGATTTAATAATTGCTTTATAGATAAAATACAGCTTCGTATCCATTTCTCCAAACAAGCTTGGACTTATTATTTGAGTCTTTTTATTTAATCTCAAATAATCTATGCTAGATAAGCCCTTTTCAATATTTGCAGCTGTAGCCTTTGGCACTCTATACCTTGACACTAGTAGCTCTCAAATCCTCATCTTCTATTAATTGTCCTGCATTTTCCATGCTTAAGTATCCTTAGAGACCCGAGGAATATCTTTTTAGGATGAGGTTTCTCCTTCCTAATAGTAAAGATCTTTTACTTCTAAAGCTTTTCCCCTTTTTATTTTTGATATAATCTCCACAAAATCTTTAGTATCAATATCTTTATCTTGCTCATACGCAGCGTCTTTTCAGTATCTTCTATCTTATCTTCTTCTATATAGGTATAAATATCCCTTCATTTATACAAACTTTATATATAGCGATGCTCTCCATCTATCTCTATATCCAAATTATATTTTTATATTCTGCTGCGGTACACTAAGAAATCTCTTGCAAATAAGATTATAAATAGATTTATGTAAAGAGCAGGTCTATTAAAAAGCTACTAATACCTGAACCTGTTGGTATTATAGCATAGTGATCAGTAATAAGTTTATCATTTACATACTTTGTTTTACTGATATTTTTATGCTTTTCTCCATTAATTATATATTCACAAATTTTAGAAAAATTCAGTTAAAGATGATAAACCTTTTATATTTTTAGCTATCTCATAGCTACAGCGCCGATAGCACTCTGGCATCCGTTCTCGGATAAGTTACTAACTTAGCTTCATACAAATCCTGAACTACTTTAAGACATTCATCAGGACTGATTTTTAAACATTTTAGAGCAATCATTTTGTAGTTCAGCCAAATTATAAAGCAAAGGAGGATAATTCTTTTTGTTTTCAATTTTATATACCTTTACTCGGCCTCCATTTTTAAATATTCTTTCAAATCAACTATAAATTGCTTAGCTGTTTTTCTTCCTTAAATCCATTTTCTTTATACAAGAAGGAGCTATTAAAATATCTTGAACCTTCTACGCCTATATATTCAGCTTCTATAGTAAAATTATTTTCTTCTATATTAACTATAACCCTATAAAAAGGTGTCTTAACAAAATTTCTAATTTCTCTTTCACGCCTAACTACCATTCCAAGAACTGAGTCATAACTCTTCCTACACTTAGAACTGCTTTATCAAGTCCCATTATATTAGCTATATTCCTACCATATTTTTAAGGTAAGTAGTCTTGAGAAGTTTATACCCATAAGATAATCTTCTTTAGCACGTAAATAGGCACTTGCACCCAGGTTATCATAAAAGACCGAGTCTTTAGCTTCTTTTTATACCCTAAGTATTTCTTCTCTAGTTTGTGAATCTATCCATACGTAAACGTATCTTGTCTTTTTACACCTGCCATCATATCTACTAATCTGTAAATATATTCCCCTTCTCTACGAGTCGGTACAAATATAAATATGACTAACATCAGTTCTATTAAGTAAGTCTTTTTACTATAAAAATTGTTTTTACCCCCATCTATAAGTTCATACTTAAACTCATTAGGCAAAAAGGTAGAGTATCCAGGCTCCACCTTTTATATTTTTCATCATAACTTGATGGATAGAGACATAATAACTAAATGTCCCACACACCAAGTAACTATATAATTTTCATCCTCTATATAGCCATTTCCTCTTTTTACTTTTATATCAAGTGCATTTGCAAATTCTGTTGCTACACTGGGTTTTCCGGCTATAAATAGTTTCTTCATTAAATCTCCTATATACTAAATTTATATGCAGTTCTTGTTGTATATTCTTTTATTAGCTTCTACTAACGGACTCTTAAAAGCTTTAATATTTACTGCATTTGGGAAATGTCCCGTTTCAAAACAGAAAGAAGAACGCTTACCATAAAAATGACCATTTTTTCCGGGCATCTCTATGGCTAAACCATTAGCTGTATAAAATTGTACTCCCTCTAAGTCTGTATAAACTTCCATAGAATACCTGTTTCCTCCGAGAATGCACTTGCAGCTTTTCCAAACTCTTATATGTTTCTCTGCCCTCTTTATTTAAAATAAAATTTTTGATCATAACCGCCTGCCCAATTTAATGAATCAAAATCTGCATCTATATCTTTTTCCTATGCTACTCTAAAATCTAACGGAGTATTCTACTCTTCTAATAATATCAGTAGCAACACTATCTTCATCTAGAAATTGTATGTATCTGCATCAATACTTACTATTTGCTCACTTATGGAAATAAGTCTGTTCCCTCTAAATTAAAATAAGCATGATTTGTTAAATTTACAGCTGTTTTCTTATCTGAAATAAATTTATAAGCAATAACAAGTGCATTATCATCATTAAAAAGTATATGTAATTTCTACATTTGCATTACCCGGAGAAAGCCTTGATCCCCGTCCGGACTAAATAGTTTAAATATTACACTATCACCTTCTTCCCATCTGTTTTAGTTTCAAAATTCCAAACTCTCTTATCCCAATATTTCATTTCCTGAATGCAGATTATGTATACCTTTATTTGCTTCAGCTTATACTCTACTCCATCTATTTCTATTTTTGCATTTGAAATTCTATTTGCATATCTTCCTATAGGTGGAACCTAAATGTGGTTTTATTATATTCATAACCTGCAATATCATCAAAGCCTTGAACAACATCCTTAATATTTCCATTCTTATCTTTTATAAACATATTTGACCATATAGCTCCAAAAGCTTACAAAAGCTTGCTATATTACCTTGCCTATTCTCTAAAGAAATGATTTCTATTCCATCTTTTGTCTTTCCAAAGTTCTCTACTCATATACTCATTTATTCTTCCTCCGTCTTAAATATTATAAAATATTTCTCTTAATGATTTACATTTTTCTCTGTCTTGTTATTTCAACTACAATCAAGCTTTGTAAAATCCAAGGCTTTGGCCTTTAGCTTATCATTTTCAAACTCTTTATTCAATATTTCAAAGTAGTTTATATTTTTCTTTTTCATTATCCATATTGAGTAAAATCTATAAAGTATATACCGGATATATTTCTTAATTTTATCTGTCTGGCACTTTCTATTGCCGCCTCCAGATTAGTCTTATAGTAATATCCTCCGATATCTTTCCACTATATTTTTCCTGTATTTTACATCTATTGCCTCAAGTGCTTCTACCTGTTCTATTATAGGTAGCTCCTGAATTTAGCCACACTTTCTTATCTAGAAGATTATCCAAAGTACTTTTTAGAGAATATATCTTATCTAAAACCAAAATTTATATCTTCATAATATCTAAGCTCATATTTGATATATCTTCATCAAGTAAACTTAATACTATCATCAGATACTATTTCATAAATTTTAGTATAATATGACTTAATATTAGATATCTCACTATCTCCCTTTTATTAAGCAGGGAGAAGTACGATATACAGAAGTATTTATTATCTGTTCTAAATTTCTGTAAGCTCTATAATTTCTTCATAGATTTCTTCAAAATTATCAAAAATCTTCATGATATGCAGCTGTCCTAAGCTTTTATTTCTATGTTTCCAAAAATACTATTAAGTACTTCTCTCTATATAAATTAAATATATTATGAGAGGTATAATTTTCTGAAGCCTTCTATAAAAGTTTATTTTTAAATTCTCTTTTATAATTTTTATCTTTTATTTTTGATGAGAACTTTATCCTACTTTCTCCTAAACTGACAATCTATATACTTTTCCACTTAAATTTATTACTGCACTTGCACTCACTGCTTTGGTTTTTGCAGCTTCTTTTATTATTTGAACCAATATGTCATCGCCTTCATTTATATTGGTATTATTCTTTTGATTAGTAAAATTATGCTTAATATTGGTTTTCAAACTATAATATACCAATTCGCCATTTTCTAATTCTAAGAAAGCGGCATCTATATTTTTAACTATATTTTTAACCTTAGCATATATGTATAGAATTTTAACAAACTTTCTTCTAAACTTGCTACTTCTATATCTATCAGTTTATCTTTCATTATAGATCTAGGAAAAGCCTAGTTTCTTCATTCCTGAGCTTTTTATAAAAAAATCAAGTTTTGCTAATAATTAACTTATATGATTTCTTTTTCCATATTCATCCAATCTGATATGAGAAGCTGCATATATCTCCTATATCTTTCCACTTTCGAAACCTAAATCTAAGATTTCATCTATTCCTTTGTTATAAAAAGCTTTTATTAATAATTCCGGTTTTAAATTATTAGCACTTCCGAACATAAATTAGCAAATAAAAATACTTTTCCATCTTCATATCTACATTCCAGACTATTTACTAAGGGTTTTTATGTCTACCTCTTTTATTTTATCTTTTGACTCTTTTTCTACAATCAAAACTTCAGCTGATAAAATATCCTTAACTAAACTACTAAGCTTTTATGTAGTATTCTTCCAAGTTCTCCTCGGCTTTTAAACTAAGTTTGTAATCTGCACTATCTACTATGAGACATGGAATTTTTGATTATCATCAAGCTCCAAAAACTAAGTACCTTCATACCTTCACACATATTTTCATTAAGTCTATCTATAGCATCTTTTGAACTTATATGCGAAACTATTTCTATATCCATATATTCTCCATATCCCTCTACTCCTATACTAAGAGGAGAAGCAAAAACTCATTATTTGGTGTGAGAAAAACCTTCTGAATATTTAATTGGAATTTTTGCTCTTCTCATAGCTTTTTGAAAATATCTCATTATATCCAAATGTCCTATAAATTTCATATTTCCTAATTTAGAAAATTTAATTCGTACTTTCTATGAGACACCTCCCTTATATTTTTTTAGCACCACATCCAAGACAAGCCTGTCTGCAGTTAGAGACTCCTATTTGCTAAAAGCTGTTTCCACTCTCTGATGAGAAATTCTTTATTGACACCACAATCTATAAAATCCCAAAGAAATAGTTCTTCTAAACTTCTTTTGACGCAGTGTGTAAAATTCTATATCAATATCACAAGCTTTAAAAGCATCTTGCCATATATTATCATCAAAAATAATCTGACCAAGAATCATATAAAGCACCATTTTCATAGGCTGTTTTTATAACTCTTGCAACCTTTCTGTCCCCTCTGCCATAACACCCTCTAAAAACAGTTACATCAGCTTCATGATAATTATATTTCATACTTTTTTGATTTAATTGTTCTCTGAAAGTATCTTTCACCAAATATGCTTTTTGTAAATATTCTTCTTTTCTAAACATTGTAGCCCATTGAAAAAGGTGTAAATGGCTTTAGGTATAAAGAAAGATGAACTTGCAGTTATTTGTACTTTCCATTTCTTTCTGATTTTGGTATAGTATAATATTCTTCAGCTATTTTTTCACAAAGTTCAGGTATTGCTTTCATATCTTCTATAGTTTCTGTCGGTAAACCTAGCATAAAATATAATTTAACTTTATTCCAACCACCTCTAAATGCCTGCATAGAGCCATCTAATATGTCTTCTTCATGTAAGCCTTTATTTATAACATCTCTCAATCTTTGACTTCCGCTTCCGATTGCAAAGTCAAAGAACTCTTTTTATATCTTGAACTTTTTCATTATATCAAGAGAAAAAGCATCTATTCTCAAAGAAGGCAGAGATATGTTTTATACCTTTATCATTAGTATATTCTATTAAAAAGTCTAAAAGATCTTTTAATTTACTATAATCTGATGAACTAAGTGAACTAAGGCTTATTTCTTCCGCTCCTGTTATATCTAAAAGTCTTATAGCATAGTCTTTTTAAATATTCTAAGCTATGTTCTCTTTGTGGTCTGTATACATTACCTGCTTGACAGAAACGACAACCTCTTATACAACCTCTCATTATTTCAAGTACCACTCTATCTTGAGTTACTTTTTATAAATGGTACTACCGGTTTTTGAAATAAATGTAGCAGTATCCATATTACTTACCACCTGTCTATGAATCACTCTAGGAACATCTTCATATATAGGTTCAGAAAGATTTTAGGTGCCATCTTCATTATATTCATCTTTATAGAACATAGGGTACATAGATACCTTCTATTTTACAAAGCGGCACGCAAAATTCTTCTCTACTCTACCCGACTTTTTATACTCTTTATATAAATCTAAAAAGCTCATAATATACTACTTCGCCCTCACCTATGTAAAAACATCAAAAAGTCTGCAAGTGGCTCCGGATTATATGAACAAGGTCCACCGCCCTATAACTATAGGATCAGCTTGAGTTCTATCTTTTTGCTAGTAGAGGTATTTTTTGATAAATCTAAAACTTGTAAAATATTTGTATAGCACATCTCATATTGAAGAGTAATACCTAAAAATCTGCATCTTTTTACAGCTTCTTGACTCTCAAGTGAAAATAATGCTATATCTTTTCTCTCAGTACCTTGTCCATATCTACCCAAAGGCGAGAGAATAACTCTCATAAAAAGTATCTTCTCTCTGTTAAGATAATCGTATATAATTTGCATTCCTATATGGCTCATACCTATTTCATAAACATCCGGAAAAACACATTACAAATCTTATATCTATATCTTTTTAAATTTTTATTTCTACTATTTAATTCTCCACCTATATATCTGGCAGGCTTATCTATACTCATTAGTATTTCTTCGCTAAAGCAAGTTTTTCTCATTGAATTTCCTCACTTATCTACTAATTATATCATCACTAAGTCTTTCTAAATAATGTAAAAAGACTTCTTTTTCGATTCTATTTTAAATTTCTCATCTAATTCTTTATATGTAAAAGCTTTTCCTACCACCATAACATTCTATCCCAATATTCTTTTTAAATTTTTTAAATCTAAGATAATAGAACTCATTTTTCTTAGTAAAGGCTATAATCAGAAAAAGCTATACCACCCTGTTCTTCAAATTCTTCCATAAATTTATATTGATGTTCATGTATATTAGCATAGAAAAAAACTGTCAGATGCACATTCTTTTAGCATCAAAACATATCGCAATACCTTGAACTATTCCTATATAATCTACAGTAGACTTTTTGATTAAAGTAAGCAAGTTTTATTCTCTTAGTAGTAGGTTCTATCTCTATAGGCGTTATTGGAGTAGGTATTTTTCTGCACTAAAGCTAACTTTTTCTCTCTGTATGCTTCATTTGCTATATTTATTAACTCCTCCAGACTTGAACCTCTTAACCCCCTAGTTTTCCATGTTCCCATTTATATTCCTTTACTATATCTTCCTATATCTCAGGTACTTTAGCTATATAAGAGTGTTTACTTAACTTAGGAAAATCTTCCAATGCAGGAAAAATCAACTCATAAGAATGTAATAGTTGATATCTTAAATTCTTATCTTTGGATTTTGAATATTTAACATCTCCTAAAATCTCATGACCTATAAAAAGAAAGATGAGCTCTTATTTGATGCGAACGTCCTGTTAATAACAACTTTTAATAAACTTTTTCCTCATCTGCGTAAATACTCTCATATTCTGTTTCTATATATTTTGCAGAATTTAAACTCATTTCTCTTACTATAACTTTGTTTGTTTTTTCATCCTTATATAACCAAGCTTTTATATATCTTTTTCCTGTAAGTTTTCCTTTTTTACTACACATATATAATATTTCTGTCACTTCTATCCTGTATTATTTTATTCATAGTTTGTAAAGCTTTAACATTCTTTCCTAATATAACAAGACCAGAAGTATTTCTATCTATTCTATTACAAATAGAAGGCTTAAATGTTCTTAAATCATTTTCGTTTATTTGTCTACTTTTAAGTAAATAATCTATAAATAATTCATTTAAAAGAAATATCTATTTTATCCGCTTTTTGAGAAAGTAAACGGGAGGGCTTATTATATAATAAAATATCCTCATCTTCATGAGACTATTCTTTCTACATCAAAACTTATATTTTCTCTATTTTTCATATTTTTTTAATCTTAGAAGAATATTCGCTTTTCTTTATTGCTAAAATTTCTCTATAGTTTCTTCGGATAACCATAACTTTATTTCATCACCTATTTTCAGTTTCTCATTTCCACAAGCTTTTTATCATTTAAGGTAATATTCTTTTTCTAAGCATTTTATAAACAAAGAGACTTATTTGCTTCTTTTAAATATTTCTCTAAAAGTCTATCTAATCTGGTACCGTCTTCATTTTTCCTATAATTATATTTTCTCATTACTCCAACTCTAAATATCTATATAATCATAAACCTCTCTAAAATCTTCTATAAAATAGTCAGAGAGTTCTATTTTCTTCTCCTTTTTGCAATTTTGAAAATTCATCTTCCATTGCAAAAGTTATAGCTACCGACCTCCTTGCCTGCTTTAATACCTGCGGTATATCTTCAAAAACCAAACATTCACTTGGCTTAACCTCAAAAAAATATCCATAAAGCTTTAAATAAATATCCGGTGCGGGTTTTGAGTTTTTCCACTTCACAACTTGTTATTATATAATCTATATATTTATCAAGTCCAAAGAGATTTCACCACTGCATTTACCATAGCTCTACCATTACTCGTAGCTATACCTGTCTTAATATTCTTAGCTTTTAAATCTTTTAAAAAATTCAATAGCTCCCTTTTTAGGGTTTTTACTTCATGTGTATACTTGTATACACTCATTTCTTCCCAATCTGCTTTTTATTTTTCTATGCTATCTTTTAATCCAAATCTTTCCTTAAAATAAAGAGCGGTATTAGTAAGGACATACCCTCTATATCCTTATCTATACCTTTTACATAATCTATACCAAATTTGAAAGATATTCTCTGTCTATACTTGGCCACATCCACATAGAATCTACCAAAGTACCATCTAAATCAAATAAACAAGCTTTTATTTTCATATTTAAAACGCCTTTAAACCGGCTATTTCCTCCTTAGTCAGCTTTCTGTACTCTCCTAAATTTAAATCTATTTTATCTAAGCTCAAACTCATAAAAGAAATTCTTCTCAAATAAACAACTTCACAAGATAGAGCAATAAACATACGCTTTACTTGATGAAATCTCCCCTCACTTATGGTAAGTTTTACTAAGTTCAATTCATCTTCTTTACCTAGAATTTCTAACTTAGCCGGCTTAGTTATACCATCATCAAGCTCTATACCTTTTTCAAACAATTCTATACTGTCTTTAGGGTAATACTCCACTTACTTTTGCAAAAATACACCTTAGGAACATGATGAGCCGGCGAAAGTAATCTATGATTCAATTTCCCATCATCTGTAATGAGTAATAAACCCTCTGTATCTATATCTAATCTACCTACGGTACCAAATCTTTTCTAGAATCATTTATATAAGCCATTACTGTCTTATGTTTTTATCTTCTAAAGCACATATACAGCCTGCAGGCTTATTTAAAAACATAGTATTCAAATTCTTTAAGTTCAATATCTATATCATCTACTCTTAGTTCATCTTTCTCTACATCTAACTTGAATTCGGCTTTATTATTATATTTCCATTTACTTTTACTCTGCCGAAATTAATAAGCTTTTTACTTCTGTTCTAGAACCTATACCTAGCAACCAAACACTTATCTAATCTTTCCAGAGCCATTAATTCATTCTCCAGCCTTTATAATATTTATTTTTAAGTCGTGTGGTATCTTGTTTTACAAAAACCAAGTGGATATTTCTCAACACACATAATCTATATCCACTACCTGTATCATCAGCATCTATGGTTTCACCTTTTAAATACCTTATAACTCTATCATCATCTATAGAAAGATTAACAGGATTTTTCCAATCTTCATATTTAAGACTCATTGCAAAAAGCTTGTGAAGGTTCAAATCTATTATTATTCATCCTACCAATGAGTAAACCTGTTCTAAGATATCTAAGTTTTTATCTAAAAATAAGACCTTCCGGAAGATAATATACATATTCATTATTCATATAAAAATCTTTTATTATCCCACGATATATTAGTCAATTTTAAAAATTCCAATACAGACTTTGGTAATTTTACAGCTTTAAAAATACTTAGCTTCACTTTCATCTTCCGTACTTTCACCTACCAATTTACAAACAAAATGTCCCTCACCCTCTAACTTATGAGGAAATAGTCTCACAGCTCCATCTACATACTTGGAAGGGAGTAAAACCCTCATACATCGGTAAAACACCAATTTCAAAAATCTTCATGCCTTTTCAAAAACTCAAGTACAGTATCTTCATCCTCTAATTTTGAATAAGTACAAGTAGAATATATTATATATCCACCTTTCTTCAGCATCCTTGCGGCACTATCTAAGATAGAGGCTTGAATAGGGGCAAAATTTTCAGGCCCTCTTTTTAGATAAGCATTAAATACCGCTATATCTCTTCTAAACATTCCCTCACGGAACAAAGGCGCATCCACCAAAATCTTGTCAAAAATATTCTTCATATACACCTGCAAGTTTCTGTGGTTCTTCACAAGTAATAACCGTATTTCTTATTCCTGAAAGCTCTATATTTTTAAGTAAGGCTTTCGCTCTTGAGTTACTTAAATCATTACTTAGAATAAGACCTTCTCCTCCAACTTACAAAGCTATTTGAGTACTTTTTCCACGGAGCGGCACATAAATCAAGTATCTTATCTCCTCTTTTTGCCTCGCAAAGACTTGCAGGACTCATGGCACTAGGCTCTTGCTATATAATAAAGACCGGCATAGTAATAAGGGCTTTTAGACAATCTCAAATCATCATCAAGATAAAAACCTGTATCTGCCCATTTTACTTCTCTAAGATTTAGATTCAATAACTTTAATAACTCTTCTTTTTATTTTTAGAGTATTTACTCTCATTCCTGAGATGCTCAGTTTACTAAGGCTATCTATATAATCTTTTATATTCATCTTGTAAAAAGCTCTTTCATAGCTTCTTTATATTCTAAAGGTAATTTATCTTCACTTAACATTTTTACTCTTTCTATGCTAATATATCAAATAAGGCACCAAAGCTAAGCCTAAGGTACCTTATTTAACAAAATACATCTTAATTATTATCTCCGAATTTATACTCTTTGAAAGTTCATATCTATTATTGGTAACAGTTTCAAGATTATTTTTAAAAGCATCTAAATATTGATCAAATCTAACACTTGCACCATCTATAGAATGATTAATTATAGTTTCAAGACCTGCCAGTAAAATTATCTGTATATGTAACCGCCGAACTAATCATAGTATTTGCTTCATTTGTAGCCTTATCTACTATTTCTGTCGCTCTGGCGTTTGCATCATCGATAAGCTTTTTTGCAGAATCATAAGCTTTTTGCATTATTTCATGTTCATCCAAGAGTTGCTCTGTCATTCTATTGGCATTAGTAATTATAGTATCTGCCTCTACTTTAGCATTCTCCAAAAATAGCATTCCTATTACTTATAACTTTCTGATAAGTAGCAATCTCCTCGGTACATTATCTCTTAACTCTTGTAAGAGATCTAAAAAGATATTTCTCTCTACTAATACCTTATCTTTATCTAATAATGCGGATTTACAATCATTTTCTATATAATTTTCTATTTCGTCTATAATATCAACTATCTTGAAAGCCATTATTTTTTTGCCCCTCTCCTAATTTATTAATAATATCATTTACAAGTCCTTTATCTACAAAAGGACTTATATTACCACCAAAGCTTGCTATTTCTTTCACTATACTGGAACTCAAATAGGAATATTTCAAATTTGTTGTTAGAAATACTGTATCTATATCCGGTGCTATGACCTTATTTGTCTGAGCTAATTGTAGCTCATATTCAAAGTCTGTTACTGCTCTAAGACCTCTTACTATAGTATTTGCTCCTTTTAAATGAGCAAAAATCTATAAAGTAAACCTTCAAAAAGAACATACTTCAACATTGTCCAGATGTTTAGTTAATCTATCTAGCATTTTAACACGTTCATCAGAGCTAAACAATGGCTTTTTGTTTTATTATTTAAAACTCCTATAACTAATCTATCAAATATCTTGCTAGCTCTTTTCTATAATATCCAAATGACCATTAGTAACCGGATCAAAACTTCCCGGATATATTGCTGTAGCCACTTATTTCCTCCTTAAAAAATATGTTTATTAGTTTTTATATTCTTTTATTTTTAATATATCAAAGCCCATATCTTCTATCCAATCAATTTTAGTTTCCTCAGACATCTCTATTATTATCTCCGTAGTGTCTGAAATAAAATTCGCATCTCTAAGATATAATAAAAACTTCTTTTTCTAAGTTTTTTTATTATATGGCGGATCCATAAAACAAAATCGAATTTATTTATCTTTGAATTTGATAATTTCCTTAACGCAAATATAATATCAGATGCAATAAGTGTAGACTTATCTTCAAATTTAGTAGTTTTCAAATTTTTCTTGTATACAAGCTATTGCTTCTTTATCTTTCTCCACAAAGGTACGAAACTCGCACCTCTACTAAGTGCCTCAATTCCTATACCGCCACTACCTGCAAACAAGTCCAAAAAAATTACTATCATATAAGTCAAAATTCAAGATATTAAATAATGTTTCTTTTATCTTATCTGTAGTAGGCCTTGTATTATCTCCCTTAGGAGCTACAAGTTGCAATCGTCTCGCACTTCCTGCTATAACTCTCATATATATCCCCCTATGGTCTGGCAGGAACTATTTCTATAGCTTCTGTAGTTGCACCCGGTCCTTTTGTAGGGGCGGTTGGAACACTGGTCCTTTAGTAGTTTCTGTAGGATTATTTGGCCCTTGAGTAGTAGCTTTTTCTACTTTTTAGTTTCATTGGTAGTTTCAAGTGCAGTATCTGCCGCTCCGGCTTATGTAGCTGTTGTTTGTGCTGCTTGATTTATATTAGTACTGCTTGTTTTTCTAGCTGTGCCTTCCATATTATAACATATAACAGGGAAACCGGTATTTATATTTTCAAACAGTATCTTAGCATTTGAAGGAGGCATATTTATACATCCATGACTACCACTAGTTTTATATATATCACCACAAATTTTTGAACGCCATTTTGCATCATGGAAACCTATATTTCTATTAAATGGCATCCAATAACTAACAGGTGCCGCATAATCTTGTCCTTTTAATACAGCATCTTTTTTTGTTTATAAGTTAAACTAAATATTCCTGGAGGAGTTGTATGATTTTTAGAAACATTTCCTGATACGAAATCACTTTCTAAAACTTTTTCCATCTTTATACAGAAATAGCTGTTGTGCACTAAATTGACTTCAACATAGGAATTTCCAAAGTCATCACCCGTAAGGCTCTGCAGCTTTTTTTCAAACTCCGGTTCTCTTGTTATATTCTCCCCTTTTCTTATGGCTTCTTTTATAGCTTCTTTTTTTCTTTTTGCTTCACTTATTTTCCAACCATAATTACCTGCTGGAACATTTACTATAGCTCCACCGTAACTAGTTTTAAACTTTCTACTTTTTTTCCTACAGTATTGTAGGCATTAGCAACTTCTTTTACATAAGCATTGATTTTAGTCTCATCTAAGTTTACACTGCCATCTTCGTTATAAACTATCCATTCATTTATAGTATCTCCTGTAAGTACAGGTAACTTAGAATAACTTACACTTGAGTTTACATAGGGTATTCATCTTTTCCAGAGTTTTTACTAAATCTACATTATCACTAGTGATTTTTGCCTCTTCGTAAAGTCCTTCTTTATCAAAAATCATATTCATAAAGTAACTCTGACAAAGCTTCTTTTATACCTGCTTTTGCTCTTTCTATATCTACTTTTGTTCCTTTAACTTCCGACTCTATCATAACCCTTACCTGATACATAAGAAGATATTTTTTTGCTGATATAGGCTCTACAAAATTTTTCTCATCCAAAGCTTTTTAATTTTGATACTACGTTTTTCAAAATCTGAATCATTTAACTCTACTAAAGTATCTGCATTAAATTCACTCTTAGAATTTATATGTTTTTATCCAAAATATATATATTTTGTTTTTAATAAATTTTTCTATTTCAGTTCTGGCATCTATTTTAAGGCCTACACTCTCACCGCTTATTTCTTCCTCACCATCTCTGGTTTTTAAATGTAGACTATATTCTTTAGCTTTACTATTAATAAGTTCTTCAACATTTCTGGCAGTCTTTTTCAGATATATCAATTCCATTTAAAATGGTATTAGGGAAAAATCTCTTTTTATATGTACTTGCTTTATACATATACGAAATTAAAAATAAGCCCCAGTATAATTATTACCAGATATAAATATCTTAATCCTTCGCTTTTTCGTTCTTTTTCCTTGAACGCCTAGCATCATTTTCTATATTACTCATATTTCTTTCTTTTTCTAACATAGCTACCGTCCTAATTCTTTTAAATTCCTATACTCAACCATACTAACACATCATGAACAAAAAGTTAGTAAATTTTTTTCTTTCAAAATATTAACAATTAATATCAAAATCCTTATAAATATAACAGCACTTGAAAAATAGTTTCAAGATTATAAGATAAGTTTTTATAATTTTTATACGAAATCTCTTCTATCTTTCTATTTAGGGCGAGCTTTTTCCCCTAAATTCAAGTCAGTTTCAAATATCTTTTCTACAGTTTTACCGCTAACTTTAGAATATTTGCATCTGTATATATCAGCCAATCAAAAACTAAATTCACCGCTTTGCGCCATCCCAAACAGCTCTCCGGACCCCTAAGTTTCATATCTTCATTTGCTATATAAAAACCGTCGTTACTATTTCCTATTATATCCAGTCTTTTCTTGGCGTTTTTCTTTTCTGATGTTCTTACAAAAATACAATACGATTGAATATTACTCCTTCCTACTCTACCTCTTAGCTGGTGTAAGGAAGCAAGTCCAAAAACGTTGTGCATCTTCTATTAGCATAACTGTTGCATTTCTCACATCAATACCAACCTCTATAACTGTAGTAGATACTAATAAATCTATTTTTACTAGCAAAAGTCTTGCATAATCTCATCTTTTTACTTTGTGGCATTTTTTCCATGGAGATAAGATATATTATATTTATCAGAAAAATACTCTCTTAATAGCTTACTATATTCTACAACATTCATAGCTTCTATATTTTCGCTCTCTTCAACCATAGCATTTCAAATCACGTAAAGCTTGATGACCTTTTTCCAACTCTTTTTATTATATGCTTATAAAGCTTTTTCTCTATCATCTTTTCCTATAACCACATTTTTTATAGCAAGCCTACCATCCGGCTTTGTTTCTACTATTGATATATCCATATCTCCATATAAAATAACCGCTAAGGTTCGTGGTATAGGAGTTGCACTCATTACTAAAATATGTGGATATTCACCTTTTTAGAGCTAAACTTTGTCTTTGTCTAACTCCAAATCTATGTTGTTCATCTGTAATTACCAAGGCAAGTTTTTGCATATTTTACTTTATCTGTTATTACCGCATTAGTTCCAACTATTATATCTATATTGCCATTTCTAATTCTTCATATATCTCTAAATGTTGCTTTTTGTCATTGAACCTGTCAGTAAAAGCTATTCTGGGAGACCTCTTTTAAGTTTGAAAATAATTTTTAAATTTTCAAAATGTTGTTTTGCCAAAAACTTCTGTAGGAACCATAATTACTGATTGATACTTATTTTTAAAAGCAAGCATACATAGCAAAAATACTTATCACAGTCTTTTCCACAACCTACATCTCCTTGTATGAGTCTATTCATTATATATCCTGAACTCATATTTTTATTATTTCTTTAATAACAGTTTTTGAGAATCTGTAGCTTAAATGATAGTATTTCCTCTAAACTTTTTATAGTCCTCTATACTAAAAATTAATTTTTATATAAGGACTTTAGATTAACAAATTTTTGATAAGTTTTGTATTGTATATAAAAACAGAAAAACTCGTCAAATACTATTCTTCTTCTAGCTTCTTCAATTCTTTAAAACTGTCCGGAAAAATGTAATTTTTCAAAGCTTCTTCATTAGATAAAAACTTGTATTCTTCTAAAACAGATGTGGTAAATATTCATATATATCATCAGATGAGAGAGTATTTAAAAGCAAGTGAAATCGTTTTTATCATAGTATTATTGCTAATACCTTTTTGTAAGTGCATAGACCGGCCTTAATTTCCCTATAAGTTTTTCATATTCCTCTACAGTATATATAATAGGATGTTCTAAAAACTTTTTATTTTTTATCAACTATATTTCCTACGAAATAATACTCTTTATACAACTTTGTTGTTGTAGCCACAAAAGGAGAATTATACCAAATGACTTCTATATCAGAACTTCTATCTGCCAGTATTGCACTTGTTATTTTATATTTACCTGCATACCTATTAAGAAAAGGCCTTACTATTTTCCCTCTAATAACAGCCTTTTTCTTCTTCATTTTCATTCATATAATATGATATAGGATTTTCTTTTTAAATTCCATATATCTATATGGATAATGCAATAATAATTCATCTATATTATGAATATTTAATTTCTCAAAAAGCTTGGCAGTTTTTCACCTATACCTTTTTAAATTTGTTAATTTGTTATCTTTCATATTCTTTCTCTCTATTTTTATCTATTGTATAGGTTACTATCTATTTTGTAAATATACTTTTATCCATATCTTTCATATCTAAAAGCTACTATTAGAAGTCAAAAATAAAATTATACTTGATAAAATTCATTATATAAAAAGATATATATTCAATTAAATATTAAGCCAGAATATACATCTTTTTATTTCCTATTTCATTAAAAATATATAAAAGATATTGTATTTTTATATATTATTTTTTTCTTCCTCAAAAATCATTTTTCTTATTTGGGTCATTCTATCACGTAAACTTGCAGCTTCTTCAAAATTAAGTTCTGCGGCTGCTTTTAACATTTGTTTTTCAAGCTCTTTTGCAAGTTTTTTTAATTCTGAAAGATTCATAGATTCGGATCTTTTTGCCAAGTCTTATCATCTTGTATAGCTACCTTGGATATAGCTATTAAATCTCTTACTGCTTTCTTAATAGTTGTAGGGCTTATACCATGCTCTTTATTATATGCTTCCTGTATACTTCTACGTCTATATGTCTCATCAATAGCTCTTTTTCATAGAATCGGTTATCCTATCAGCATACATTATTACCCTACCTTCACTATTTCTAGCCGCCCTACCTATAGTCTGTACTAGAGGGTTTCACTACGTAAGAAACCTTCCTTATCTGCATCTAAAATAGCTACCAAACTAATCTCAGGTATATCAAGTCCCTCTCTAAGTAAATTTATACCAACTAAAACATCAAAAATATCAAGTCGCATATCCCTTATTATTTTTGCACGTTCCAGAGTATCTATATCTGAGTGGAGATATTTAACTCTTATACCAATTTCTTTCATATAATCAGTTAAATCTTCAGCCATTTTCTTGGTGAGAGTTGTTATCAGAACCTTATTCTTCTTTTCTATTTCTTTATTTACTTCTGAAACCAAATCATCTATTTGACCTTCTATATTTTCTCACTTCAACAGTCGGATCAAGTAAACCTGTCAGCCTTATAATTTGTTCAGCTCTAAGTAACTCATGCTCATCTTCATATACATTAGAGTAGCAGAAACAAACAACATTTGGTCAATTTTACTCTCAAATTCAGAAAAATTTAAGGGCCTATTATCAAGTGCTGAAGGTAATCTAAATCCATAATCTACCAAGGTACTTTTTCTCGAACGGTCTCCCCTGCATACATACCTCTTACTTGTGGTATAGTTATATGAGATTCATCAACTATAATAAGAAAAATCATCTTTGAAATAATCTATTAAAGTATAGGGAGCTTCTCCGGGTGCCGCTCCGGTTAAGTATCTGGAATAATTTTCTATACCTGAACAAAAGCCGTTTCTTTCATCATCTCAACATCAAAATGAGTTCTCTCATCTATTCTCTGTGCCTCAATCAATTTCTCTTCTGACTTAAAATAAGTAACTCTCTCATCACATTCTCTTAATATATTGTTTGCCGCTTCTAAAAATCTTTTTCGGGTGCAACAACGTAGTGAGAAGCCGGAAAAAAACAATCCATGTACTAAGCTCTGATATAATTCGGAGTCAAGGACTATCTCACTTATTTTTCAATTTCATCTCCAAAAATTCTACTCTATATGCTTCTTTTTGAAGAATTTACAGGAAAAAAATTTCAAGTATATCTCCTCTTACCCTAAAAGTTCCACGCTTAAAGTCTAAGTCATTTCTATATATTGCATATCTATAAGCTTTCATGAATTATATCATCATCTATCTCTTTCCATACCCGGTCTTAAGATACTGTCATATCTTGATAATCTATAGGGCTACCTAGACCATATATACAAGATACTGAGGCCACGATTATTACATCTTTTCTCTCAGTCAATGCTGCTGTAGCACTATGCCTTAATTTATCTATTTCATCATTAATAGCACTATCTTTTTCTATATACGTATCCGTACTTGGAACATAAGCTTCCGGTTGATAATAATCATAATATGAAACAAAAATATTCTACCGCATTATTAGGAAAAACTCTTTAAAATTCACTATACAACTGTGCCGCTAAAGTCTTATTATGTGCCATTATAAGTGTAGGTTTTCCAATTCTTTAATTATATTTGCCATAGTAAAAGTTTTACCTGAACCTGTTGCTCCAAGCAAGGTTTGAAATTGATTACCTTTCTAAAGCCTTCAACAAGTTTAGCTATTGCTTCGGTTGATCTCCTGTAGGAGCAAATTCTGAGACCAAATCAAACTTTACTTCTATATTATTTTCCAACATCAAAGTCTCCTATCTGAGAAAATTCACTCATTAACAAAATATCATCTATTAAAAATTTTTATCAACTCTCCTTTAGCCAACTTATTGCTATACTTTTCTATCTCTTCTATGATAGGAATAGCTATCTTAATATATTCTTTAGTATGGCCTAAGGCATCTATTATTCTCAAATATAAATTCTTCTTCTAGAAGTGCTTCGTCTTCTTTTCCTAATCTATATTTCCTAAATTTATCAGACATCTTTTTATTTAGAATAGCCAGTTCCTTAGCTCTGGCTGATTTCTCTTTTTGAGTCAATTGACTTGACATTTTAGCCGCTTTTGTACCCTCTCTTATTGAATATAGAATATATGCATTTCAAAAATCCTATTTCTTCCACAAAAATCTCTGCTATCAGAAAGTCTTTCTCAGTTTCACCTGGAAAACCAACTATTACATCAGTAGTTATAGCGGACTGGCATAATATTCTCTTATTAATTTAACTCCATTTCTAAACTCTTCACTATTATATTGTCTGTTCATAGCTTTTAAGGTTCTATCACTACCACTCTGTAGAGATAAAGTGGAAATGTGGGCAAAATTGTCTTACTTCTTTTTAAGCCTTCCAAAAACTCTTTTGAGTTATTATTCTAGGGCTCTAATGAACCCTATCCTTATTCTCTCTATTCCTACTACTTTTTGAAAGCTCTTTTATTATTTTTAGTAACGAATTAACTTCCTCTTCTTTTTATATCAATTCCATAAGAAGATAAATGTATACCTGTAAGAACTATTTCCCTAAATCCATTCTTGGTTAAATTTTTGCTTCTTCAAGTATATCTTCAGCTTTTCCTACTTCTTACCCTACCTCTCGTATACGGTATAATACAATATGAACAAAATTGATTACAGCCATCCTGTATTTTTTATAAAGGCTCGAGTATGCTTTTTAGTTTCACTAACTACTAATTCCTCATATTCATTAGTTTTATTAATATCTATTATATAGTGTCTTTTTCCTCAATACCGTTATCTTTAAAAATATTCATCTATGATAGATACTATATCTTTTTCATATTATTTCCGACAATAATATCTATTTTATTATCTTCTTTAAGTTTATCTGCCGCTGATTGAACATAACAACCTGCCGCAACTATTATTGCATCAGGATTTTTCACTTTTTTGCTTTATGCAAAAATCTGTCTGGATTTCTTATCTGCTACATTGAGTTACTGAACAAGTATTTATTATGTAGATGTCTGATTTTTCATTAAAATCAACTATTTTATAGCCTGCTTTTTGCATAAGTTCCTGCATGGCTTCGGTTTCATATATATTGACTTTACAGCCTAAAGTATGAAAGGCAACGCTTCTCATATTTTATTTCCTTTTCTATTTTTATTCTTGACTTATTACTATTTTCTTTGTACCATATAAGAGTATATATACATTTTTAAGGAGGATAAACAATGAAAACAGTTAAAATTTCCCTTAACTCTATTGACAAGGGTGAAGTCATTCGTTAACGAATTATCAAAATTTGATGTTGATTTTGATTTGGTATCCGGTAGATATGTTATCGATGCAAAAATCAATTATGGGTATCTTTAGTTTAGATTTATCTAAATCTATAGACCTAAATATTCATGCTGATAGCGATGCTGACAAAATTGTAGCAGCTTTAGCACCTTATATAGTAGAATAATTTATAAAAAGTAAGTCCCTAAACCTTATATAATTTGGATAGGGACTTATTTTAATTTATTATTTTACTAATATTCTTTCTTTTGTTTCTATAGCTATCCTTACTAATTCATCTATTTTTCATTTAATCTTTCTTCTGATTTTTATTCTTTCTAATTCCGGCTTTGTTACAGGATGCTTTGCGACGAATATAGTACAGCAATCCTCATAAGGTTGTATAGAAGTCTCATAAGTACCGATTTTTCAGATATTTTCGACAATATCCTGTTTATCAAAACCTATAAGCGGTCTAAATACAGGTAAGGTACAAACTTCATTTTGTACAATATAAAGAGTGTATAGTTTGACTTGCAACTTGTCCTATGCTTTCTCCCTGTTATAAGTGCAAGATCTTCATTTTTCTTTGCTATCTCTTCTGCTATTTTTCATCATATAACGGCGCATAATAATAGTTAATTCATCATGTGGACAATTTTCATATATATATAATTGTATATCTGTAAAATTAATTATATTCAAGTTTATAGGTCCTGCATATCCTGCCACTATACCGCTAGATCTACTACTTTTTGCTTTGCTCTTTCAGAAGTATATGGTGGTGCGTGGAAATATACAGCTTCTATCTTAACCCCTCTTTTTAGCTATCATATATCCTGCTACGGACTATCTATTCCACCTGATAGAAGAAGCATAGCCTTACCATTTGTACCTATAGGGCATACCTCCCGGTCCTGCTATTGAGATAGAGTATATATTGATATAAGTTCTAATTTCTACTTTTAAAAAGCACATCAGGTTTTCTTACATTAACTGAAATACCGTCCTTTTTCATATTCATTTAAAAATAACTTCTCCAAGTCTGGCATTTATAGTTTCAGAACTACCGGGAAAGTTCTTATCGGCTCTCCTTGTATCTACTTTAAATGTGAAGTTCTTATCTTCATATGCCATTTTTATATATTCTATTATAGAACTTTCCAGACTATCCATAGTCTTTTTCTTCTATTCTTACCATCGGACAAATCGCCACTATTCCAAAAAAACTTTAGTGAGTGCCGCTATGGTATCATCATAATCATAAGAACCTTCTACATCAACATAAATGCGTCCCAGTTCTTTTTGAGACGCTAAACTTTCCATCTACCTTTGCTAAAGCTAATCTTATTTTGCTTCATAAGAGCATCTTCAAAGAAATATCTATTTTTCCTTTTACTCCTATTTCGCCATACTTAATCAAAAAAATGATTTATATTCCATATTATCTCCATTATTTTCTTACAAACTTTCTAAGTGTAGGAACTATGCTAAGAAGTATATCTATTAAATATTTGGCTTCATCCATAGTGCTAAACTCAGATAATGAAATTCTTATAGTAGAGTCCAAATACTCATTTTTCCAATCCTATACCCTTTAAAGTACCTGATATACCCGGATGGTTGGACGAACAAGCAGAACCACTTGAAACATAAATACCCTTTTCTTCCAAGGCATGTAATAAAACTTCCGCTCTAATATCTTTAAAACTTGCGCTGACTATCTGAACGGCACTTTCATAGCCTAACTTAGAATTTAATTTAGTTCCTTCTATTTTTAGAATTTCTTTACTAATGTAATCTTTTATATTCTTAATTTTTTTCAAGTTTCTCATCGAAATCTTTAAAATCATATTTTTATAGCCTCTCCAAGAGCCGCTATTCCATTGACATTTATAGTACCGGCTCTCATACCTGCTTGTTGCCCACCACCTAATATTATGGGAGAACATTTAATTTTTATTTATATATAAAAAGCCTACTCCCTTAGGTGCATGTAGCTTATGCCCACTGACGCTCAATAAATCTATACCTTGCTTTTTAGGTTCTATTTTAAATTTAGTATAAGCTTGAATAGCATCAACATGGTAAAATTATATCTTCATTTATACTTTTGATAAGTTTAGATATTTCTTCTACAGGTTCTATTGCCCTATCTCATTATTTACATACATAGTAGAAACTAAGATGGTATCTTTTTCTATTGCATTTTTCAAATCATCTAAACTAATTTTCCCATCTTTATTAACAGGTAGGACTGTAAGCTCAAAACCATTCTCTTCTAAAAAAAGTAAAGGTTTATGAACCGCCGGATGTTCTATGCGGTTGTAATAATATGTTTACCTCTCTTTTTATTAGCTAAAAGCTGTTCCAATAAGAGCCATATTATTAGATTCTGTTCCACCTGGAGTAAAAACTATCTCTTTTTCTTCTACTTTTAAAGTCTTAGCTATAATCTTCGCACTCTCTTTTATATAATTTTTCAGCCTGCATACCACCTTTATGTGTTTTGCTGATGGATTTGCATAGTCATCTTCCATGACTTTTTACTAAAATATCTATGGCTCTTTTCTAACTCTAGTTGAAGCTGAATTATCAAAATAAATTATATTATTCTCCATTTATTTCCTCCAGATGAAACATTATAGAGAAAGTATACAAAAACCTGCACTTTCAGTTCTAAGTATCCTATTTCCTAAAGCTTATAATATCTATATTACTATTCTTTGCAAGCTCTATCTCTTTTATCTTCAAAGCCACCTTCCGGGACCTATAAAAAATAGCTATTTTTGATTAGTAGCTATACTCTCAATAAGATCCTTTGTATGTTTTATTCCTCTATCATTTTTCATATGCAAGCAGCTTGATATCGTAATCTTTAACTATAGCTAAGGCATCTGTATATTTTATAGGCCTATCTATTAAAGGAATTTTTGTTGCGTTTTTGCTTGTTTGGCAGCCGATTGCTATTTCTTTCCAACGTTCTATCTTTGAATTTGATTTTTCTCATCTAACTTTACTACACATCTGGAAGTAATAATAGGACTACTCTACCGGCACCCTAATTCTACTGCTTTTTGTATTATAAGTTCCATCTTATCAAACTTTGGTAACGCTTGATACAATACTATTTTCTGCTGTAAGTTCTGCTTTTGATACCTCTTTTAGATTTGATACTGCAAATTATTTCTTCTTTTGAAATGTCATAAATTTCACAGATATAATCATAGTAAGAGCCGTCACTTATTAAAAGCTCTTCTCCTATCTTCATTCTTAAAACATCCCTTATATGTTTTTACTTCATTCCCTCTTATAAATATCTTATCTTCTAAAATATCTTCTATATTTGCAAAAGATGATGCATAAAACTCCTAACTAGATTCTACGTGCCGTAATATTACACCATTCACCCAATCTATTTATTTCCAATATTTCAAAATCTTTATTTGCTTCTAAAGCCAGCCTAACATCTTCTTCCTTGGTATCTATTATACCTGAAGTTATAAATATACCACCTATATGTTCAGCAATATTTTTCTTGCAAAAGTATAATAATAGGTGCAAGTATAATCTACACAAATATCATATTTTTCATAGCCTACAGCTTCTTTTACTTTTTATATCATCTATTATATTACCACAATTTAATTCAAAAAACTTCTTTTGAAATTTGATTATTTCTAATATTATCATATATAGCTTCAAATGCATTTTTCATCAAGTTCCGTTCCGTATACATAATCAGCACCTAATTTTTAAGCCTGCTATACCTAGAATACCACTACCTGTTCCTACATCTAAAAATTTTTAATATCAGTATTATCTTTTTAGCTTTTTTTAATATATTTCTCCAATTGTATAATACATAACTTTGTAGTTTCATGAGCTCCTGTACCAAAAGGCTGTTCCTGGATCTATCTGAATTAGAGTTTCATATTTGGTATCTTTAGGAATCTCCTCCCAAGTTGGTTTTTATAAGTATATCTCCTACCATAAAAGGTTTAAAAACTCTTTCAATTATTTATCCAATCTTTATCTTCTGTAAGCTCTCTACTAAGTTTTCTTTTCACCCTAAATCTACAAAATCTGAAATTTCATCTAAAAGCAAGTTCTACTTTAGCAAGCATAGTTTCTACTTCTGTATTAGGTTCTAAATAAAAACTTACCTTTGCCTTACCTTCATCTTTTGCAACTCAGGTAAAATATCTATAAACATTCCTTTTGTTTCACTCTCAGTAAGAGGAATATTATCTTCTATTTCTATACCCCAAATTCCTATCTCATCAAAAAGCCGCACTTATTAAATCTACAGCTTCCGTAGTTGTATCTAATGTAAACTTTATCCATTGCATAAGCTACTTCTCCTTTTTACCCAATATATTATGCTATCACAATAGAAGGTCATAGTCAAATTATTAAAAATAATTTACAAATAAGTCTATTTTATAACAAAGGTGCAAATAATCTAAGTATTGAATCTACTATGTTTCTTACCGGAGAAAGATTGTTATATTTTTTCACTAATGTGCGTAGATACCTTAAATGTTTCTTCAAAGTCTTTTTCATATCAAATACAGCCTTGCATTTAGTAAACATAACCGCATTTTTCAAAATGTAGATATAAGCTTCTATAATCAAGATTTATTGTTCCACAAATAGCTAATCTGTCATCTACCAACATCTGTTTAGCATGGCAAAACCCTGGAGTATACTCATAAATTTTCACTCCCGCTTTTACTAATACCCCATAGAAAGAACGTGTAATACCATATATACTTTTTCTTATCCGGTATACCCGGCGTGATTAGTCTTACATCTACTCCTCTCTTTGCAGCTCTGACTATAGCTGACTTCAACTCATCTGTAATTATGAGATAAGGTGTCATAATATATAAATAATCCTTAGCTATATTTATCAAACTTATGTAAACATTTTCAGCTAATTCTTCATCATCTAAAGGAGAATCTCCATAAGCTAGAGCATATATCCTTTCCTTAGCTTCATACTTATTTACATTAAAAATACTTATCATCATTAATTTCTTCAAGTTTTGATTTTCTATTTGCGTTCCATGTTTTCTAAAAAAAGTAACGCTGAATTCTTTTAACAACATCTCCTCTTAGCATAAGTCCGGTATCTTTCCATCTCCCATAAGGATTAACTATATTAAAATATTCATCAGCTATATTATAACCGCCCGTAAAAAGCCACCTCTCCATCTATTACAGTTATCTTTCTATGATCTCTATTATTAAAAATAAATTTAACATGGGAGTAACAGGATTAAATACTCTACAATCTATGCCTAAATCTTTCATTTCTTTTATAAATTGGGGATTACTTATAAAACCCACACTACCTATATCATCATAAAAATACTCTTACTTCTACACCTTTTTCTATCTTTAAGTATAACTTTTATCTTAGCAAATATACTTGCATCTTCTATAGCAAAAATAAAGACATAAAAATAAATTTCTTTGCTTCTTTCATACACTTCATTTGCATATTTATAGCTTCCAGAGCATCAGAAGTACTCTATCAGTGTTTCCATATAATGGATAATTAGAATATCTGCTTATATAATCACTAATATTGTAAATATCCTTTTCTTCTTTCTTTAGCTCGGCTTCTATGCTTTCTATCTCTTGGCAGATAGATACTACATTTATCAAGAGATAGCTGCAGGCGTTTTTCATATTTTTAGTTGTCCCTGAATATTTTTACCATTATATAAAATACTAAACCCATAGGTGGAAAAACTAGTATCAATATTATCCATGGTAATTTTATGTTTGCAACTCTATCAGAATATATATAACTATTACTACAACTATACTAAGTATTCTAACAAGTCCTGATATCCACTTATAGTTATCATTTAAAGTGATAAACAAATATATTATCCAAAAATCTGTACTAATATAGCAAGAGCAACAAAAACTAATCTTGCACTACTATTTTTGTATCTCCCTTTTTCTCAACAGTTTTTTTGATGTATAGCTCACAATATTCTCCTTTTTATAAATTCTTGATATAGCCTTAGTATAGCATAAGCTATAAATAATTATAAGTTTGACCTCAATAATATATTGTTGTTATTATAGATTTTATTAAACATACCGACTTCAAATGATATTTTAATATAATTAACATCATAAAGTCGGTTATTAGATACATTATAATTTTACTTTATTAAAGCTCCATTTTTATCAAAAGAATAAACTTTTTCATTTATATTCTTAGTAGTATTAAGCAGTATATATCCACCTTCTACAGCATAATACCATTTTTCCATCTACTAAAAATCCATTCATTTTTCAGCCAAGTAGCCATCCTTCTTTGCATAAAACCATGAATTTCCTGCAAATATCCATGCGTTTTCAGCCATAATACCTTTTTCATCTAAATAAAACCACTTATTATTATATTTCAACCAAGAGGTTTTTAAACTATCTACCCCTTCTTGATAAGTCCATAATCCCTCCTTTAGTCTTATCCAAGCATTAAGATCTGAAGTCTTTTGATTTTTATTTCCTTGCCGACAATAATACTCTTAGTAATATTTTTTTATAATCAATATTACTTGCCAATTTTTGCACTTATCCTAGAAGAAACACCACTTGAAGAACTAGAAGCACCACTTGAAGAATTTGTATTACCTGTATTTATAATTATCTCATCATTATTATTTTTCTTATTGGTATTTTTCTAATACTTCTTCTATTTTACTAACTTCTGATTTAGTAGCTAAATTTTCTTCCTTATTTGACTTTTCTTTCTCTACTTCATTTTTCTTTAGAAGTTTCTTCTACTTTTTCATTATTTTTTAGGAGACTCATCTTCTTTTTACTTTTTCTATCTTATCTTCATTTTGTTTATCTTCATCAACTACTTTCTTTAATGTTAAAGTAAAGATAAGACTCTCATGATCTAAAGTATTCTCATTCAAAGTAAAAGTATTATTTTCTACAACTTCCAATTTAAAAATCATATTTATCTAAATTTTTACACTCACTTCATAAGTACCATAAGCCAATTCCTGTTTATAATCTATTACACTAGCATAAGTCTTTTTCAATTATTTCACCTGTATTTATATTTTTGAATACAAAAATAATAGGTTTACTTCCATAATCTTTATACTCATTACTTCCTGAAGGTTGTAACCAAGCCTTACCATATTTTACTTCTTTTTCTCCTCTTTAGGCTCATCTTTCTTATCTTCCTTATTATCTTTAACCACTCCAAATATCACTGATACATACTTTAATACGAAATCTATTTCACATCAATAATATTATCTTCTGAATTTGTTATTTTAAGTTTATATCCCTAGCACCTTCCAAACTTACTTTATATTTTCCCTCCGGTAGTTCAACAAGATAGTCTTTAGTAGAAGAATAAGACTTCTTATATACTTTTTGAACTATCTTTTATACTTGTAAATACAAAAAGTTACAGGTTTAGTAGAATAATCCGGATATTCATCTATATATGCTTTTTGTAAGTATACTTTCTGCTTAGTTTCTTTTTGGAAACCGTATTATCTTTAGGATTTTTCTTCTTTTTCAGGTAGTGGTTTTTCAGTATTAGGTTTTCCTCTTTATTTTTATCAGTTTTTAAGCTTAAAGGTAAATGACTTGCTTCCTCTTTCTTCTACATCAAACTCCGCCGGTGCATCTTTATAGAAATCTTCCCTAGTAACTCATAACCTTCTATAGGTGTTTCTAACTCTACTCTATAAGAACCATGTGGAAGAGTTGTTTCCATATTTAAAGGATCATATTTTTCTTATATACACTTTTTTGTGGTCTTATCTATGAATTTGAAATATATAGGATTTTCTATAGAAATATCCTTATACTCATTGACCAAGATTTATACATAAGAACAGTAGCATCATTTTCAGGTTCAGGTTCTTCTCCCAGCTTATTATATGATATTTTTGTTGCTATACCACCCAAAAACTCACCAAAGCCTCCTGTTATATTTATACTACTTGGCTCTGCTTTTAGCTTCAAAACCGTCTGCTACATCTTCTATCTTTATATCATATTCGCCAACAGGTATATCATCTATATCATAATTACCTTTTAACATAGCTCTTTTTAAATATATATTCTTTCTTGGTTTTCTTATTAACAGCTTTAATATTTATATTTCCATTATACTTAGCATGTGTTCTAACTCTAGATATTATACTAACTTTCTTTACTTTTCTAACTTTAATATCTACTATTTTTCACCTTACTATCATTTTGTAAGTCTAAAGTTATATGTACTATCTCCATAAATCTCATACTCTTCATTATCCAGGCTTATTCCTAAGCTCATAATCTGTATCCAAATCCAAATTCAACTTATCTTCTACTATATCTTCACCTTTTTAAGAGTAGTAAGTAGCTAGGTAATTCCCCCTCACCAATTAACCTCAGGCCTAATTATAACTTGTCCCCTACCATCTTATAGAATCAAGTAATTTATAATCATATCTATTATTAGTCCCAGATCTTCTATATAAACATTAATTTTTATTCTCTTCTACACCCTCAGGTAATTTATACATACAAAATTATCTGTCTTTGTAGAATCTAAAAATAATGTCTGTATTATTTTCAGCTTTATATTTTAAACCTATACGTCTAATTCCGGAACCGTTTTTCTAATACATCTGTTATAGTAAAAGTCCTTGTATCTCTATTATAGGTACTTGCATTTATCTCAGGTTTTACTCTATCTACTTTATATCAAATTCCATAGTTTGAGGAAGTGCATTTTTCTACAACCGGTTTTACACTCAACTTTAAATGTATAATCCCCATCTTCTACCATATTAATATCTTTAGGTTTATTTCTAGTTGCTGAACTGGTAGCATCAAATATGCTAAAGGAGAAATAATACCGGTTTTTCTTGCATCTTCACCATGCCAAGACCAATCAGCGCCTGATAATGACTTATTATTTTTTTATTGCCTGCAAAAATAATTTTTAAGACCTATTCTATCTTGTTTGCTTGTATACAAACTTTCAGTTTCACCCTTTTTATATACTTATTTGCATATCTTTGAAAGAACGCAAGAAAGTTCCTGTAAATCTTACAAAATCATTTCTTCCATCTCCATTAGGCGAAAATAGCTAAATGTTCTTTTGTGTAGAATTCACTAGGATTTAAACCTATATTAGAACCAAGTACCTGCGCTTTTGTATCCACCATAGTATATAGATGTGTGAAATTGTATCCATCACCACCGTAAGCATGTTGCTTGTATTGACCTTCCATAGTCTTTTCTTTTTCTTCTTCTGTTAAATACATAGGTGTTTTTACCTTCTTTTAATAAATCATAGATAGGCTTCTCTATAACAGGTAAATTTGCAAAATCTCCTACAAAACCACTAAAAAGGTACACTAAGAGTAGGTTCATTATCTGCACTGAGTACAATAAATCCATCTATATAAATACCATTTTCAGGCTTAACAAAATTTAATTCACTAAGATTTATACTCTTATTTAGTTCCTTTTTCTTCATTAGCATTAAGATTTATATTTTCCCTTCTATTTTCTTTTAGAACTTAGGGTCTTAATGTAAAATGTCCATCTATAACTTCATCTGTATTTATAAATATCTCCTGCTTGTAACTTATCTGTGTATTGTTTATATTTTTTTAACTTTATAGTTTAAGTCTATACTATCACTAATATTACCTAAGTTAATACTACCTACCTTAGTTCCTTTTTATTTACAGCATAAACTAAAGCCTTTGTTTTTAAGGCATTATCTATATTTACTAAACCTGCCTTGTTTTCTAGGGTGAAATAAAGGCATCCTTTTTCTGTATCTTTTTGCTATAGCCGTATTCATAACTATAGTTTTTACTAAAGCTTGATTTTTCATCCTTATCTGTTACATTAATTTTTGAACTAAGTCTGTTTTTCAATACTGCTAAGACAGCTGAAATTTGTGGTGCTGCCATAGAAGTTCCTGATTGACTATCATATTTAGTATGTCCAACAGATGAGTATATATTTCACCCGTGCAGTAATATCAGGGTTTCAAATCACCCTCTGCACTAAGTCCCCAAGCACTAAAATCAGACATCATATCTTTTATAGGACTCTCAATAATATCCACATTCTCTGATAATTTAATCTTCTTGTCTAAATGTGCTTTTAAATACTCTCCATCAGCCTTTGATATACTTGTAGCAGCTATTCTTACATCTCCTATATCCATTCCGGTTATTAAACCTGAATTTTTCATTATTTGCTACAACCAGCATACTTGCATATCCATCACTGGCATTTTTTTAGCTTTCTCTTCAAAGGTAATATTATTTCCTCTATCTACTAAAACAACTTTTATTTCTTATATTTTTCCCTGAAAATTCCGCTTTTGAACCATATCCGCAGTAAACTATATTAGTAAAATTAGCTCCTACCCCATTATAAGAACTTATTCTATCCGGATTTAAAGGATTAGTTATATATATATCTTACTTTCTTCCGGATTTTCTATATCAAAATATTTTTACTGTAGACTTTGTATTTTCATAAGATGCAACACTAAAACTATCCGGAAAAATAGCCGGAGTAGCTACTACACCATAATCCGGATTTTCTACCTTTGGTAAACGGATAAAAAAATCCAAAATTACCATCATTTCCATTTGCAATAACGACATAAATACCTGCTTTTTAGCATCATCTAAAGCTTTTACAAAAGTAGCGTCCTCCATAAGAGAGATACCTGCACCACCACCAAGACTCATATTTATAGTATCTGCTCCCAGTTTTATAGCATCTCTAATAGCCCTGGCATAATCAGCTGATTTTGCTCCTTATTTTTATCATTTCCAAATACTCTCATGATAGCAAGTTGTGCATTTTGGAGCTACTCCTCTGGCATATTTACTTGTATCAGGAGGATTACCTGTTACTATACCCGCAACATGCGTTCCGTGATCATTATTATAATTTTTAATACTATATGAACTATTATTTGCATAATCATAAGCATATACTACTTTGTCATTTTTCCAGGCTCCGGGTAAAAGCTTCTTTTTGCTATTAGAGCTTGCATACTCTCTCTAGTATACTTTTTCTACTCCTTCATCCAATCTGAAGGCTTCATGATCAAAAATCTAGCTACTGCATCAATAATAGCGATTAAAGTTCCACGACCATCATTTTTCACTATCTTTTTGCACCTATAAGCTCATTACTGGATTTCATCAAATGTATTAAAAAACAGGATTTGCATATATAGTAGTTTGTGTGAATCCTGTTACAGCTATACCCAGTCCTAAAGCTAAGATATATACTATTTTCTTATTCAATTTTTCATTCCCTAAATAAAAACAATGATATAGTTAGTATGTCCTAACTGTATCATTATAAAGCAGATTTATCAATTAGTAAATACTTTTTAAAGCTTTTTAAAAATTTTTAGTCTTTACTAACTTCTTCAAATTTTTGTTTCATAGTAGGATTCTTCCAAGTCAATTTTATACTTATTTCTTCTACCTTATTATTAGCTATTCTTAATTGATTATCTGAACCTAATAACTCTTCCTTAACTTTTATTAAATGTTCTATTGTTTTGTCTATCTCATCTATAGCCTTATCAAATTTTTTATGTGCTTTTTCATAATTGCTGGAGAAATTATCTTTAAAATCATTTAACTTCTTTTTCAAAATTAGATACATCTATATTTTTGGTTTCTTACTATTTCAAGCTCTTGTTTATAAATTAGAGAATTCATAGCCGCATTTCTAAGTAAGGTTATTATAGGTATAAAACATTGTGGTCTTACTACATACATTTTTCATACTTATATGAAACATCTACTATACCGGCATTAAAAATTCGCTATCTTTTTCAAGCATAGAAACCAAAAATAGCATATTCGCAATGTTTTCTCTTCTATCTTTATCAAGTTCTTTTGTAAAAAAATCTTCATTTTTATGCTTAGTGGCTGTGGTTTCCATTTCATTTTTTTCATCTCAAACATTATAGAAACTATCTCTACGCCGTTTTCGTCATATTCCCTATAAATATAATCTCCTTTACTACCACTTTTAGCATTATTATCCTTTTCAAAATAAGCATTTTTAAAGGCTGTGGCCCTAAGCTGATTGAATTGTATTTCGCAATGTTGTTCTAGACTTTCTCCTATCATCTTAGTAGACATACTGGTTTTCAAATCTTTATAATAAGCTATCAGTTCATCTTTTTGCTTTAAAAAGATTTGTCGTATTATCTTTTTCTATAGTTAATCTGTTTTTCCAATTCTCTTTTTCATTTTCAACCTTTTTGTACTGCTTCTATTATAGCTATTTTTGTTTATCTTCATTACTTCTAAGCTCAAATTTTTAGACTTTCATACTCTTGTTTAGATTTATCAAGCTCTTCTTTCAGATTTTTCAAGCTTTTTATCTGAATCTTGTTTAGCTTCCATTATGGCAATTTTCTTCTTATCTTCACTATTATCCAGTTCGACTTTTAATTTATCCATACTTTTTAAAGTTTCATCCAGTTTCTTTTTAAAACTTCAATTTCACTTTCATGATTTTCTTTTATCTTCCAGGATAATTTCATTCTCTTTAGCTTCCAATTCTATTTTTATGCTTTTCTTTTTAAATGATTTTTCCAGTTCTGAGATACGTAAGTCTACATCTTTTTGTAAATTCTGTATCTCTAATTTGTTGTATAATAGAATTTAATTCTGCATTATCTACTGTAAAATGCTTGACCGCAATGTGGACATCTTAGTTCTGACATACCTACTCCTTTGATCTTATGTTAAATGTCTAGGTGGCTCATTATCTATATATTTAGATAACTTATCCTTTTCCCTCGCTTTTATTCTTTCAGCAAATTCTTCAACTTTATTACATAACCACATATTAGCTGTAGTATTCTGAGAATAATCCGCCTCAGCAAACATATTTATTCTACTTTTCTTTTCTCATTTTGCTCTACTTGTTTCATAGCTTCTTTTTCCCTTAGGATATATTGCAAAAAGTAGCTCCACCATTTTTTATTAACTACAGAAAATGCCGGAATATCACTAGGCCCATCTGCAACATATATCATATTTTCAAAATGTACTCTTCTATATTCTTCAGGTATTTTATTATTTACTGTCATCTTTTATTTTTGAGGAACACCTTTATTGATTTCAAATAAAGCTCTTGTTTTACTCGTAATATCTATAGTATACCCTATTTGACTTATAACTTTTCCTATACCTTCAATATCTTCTTCTATAAGTTCACACCCCATATTTCTTCTACATAATTCATAATTTCAGAACCACGAATAATTTTCAGCCATTCCTGTACTTACTATATAATGCTCAACTTTAATATCATACTCTTTATATATTTTATTACTTTCTATAAGTTCTGTTGTTGTCTTGAATATTTCCGGTACTCCGGGATAGAATTTTAATTTTTACCAAATTCTCTGAGTTTTTCATTATTTAGACCTTTAAATTTTCCTTCTTTTTGTATATTTAATAAAAATGATTTAAATAAATAGTATCAGGGTTAACCCTCACTTTTTGTTCTTCCTTATACTTTTTAGGAAGTTCATTCACTTCTTTTCCAGAACTGTTTTGAATCTACTTTATATTCTTCAAATATAGGATCTTGCATATAACCATCAACTAAAGTTCTATCAAAATCCCATACTATAGCAATTATATTAGCCATTTCCACTCCTAAATTCTATTTTTTTCTTATTAATTTTTGTATACTATAATACTAATATTATAATTCAAATCTTTATTTTTGTCTATTGTATAATATTAAAAGACTGATAAAAATACCGACCTCCCTAATCATTAGATTTTTGGTCTAACTTTTTGGAGGTCGGTAGATAAACTTATTTTATTTTATCTATATATTTACCATCTAATATATCTTTTAAATATACACCATATTGGTTTTTCTTTAAAAATTTCATAAGTTTCTAAAACTTGTTCTCTATTTATCCAACCGTTTAGATAGGCTATTTCTTCTAAGCAAGCTATCTTTTCTATGTTGATGTGTTTCAACAGTATGAACAAAATTTGTAGCTTCAACAAGAGATTCATGTGTTCCTGTATCCAACCATGTAAAAACCTTGTCCTAATAATTTAACTTCCAACTCACCATTTTTCAAGATAAATTCTATTTAGGTCAGTTATTTCTAACTCACCTCTTTTAGATGGTTTAAGATTTTTAGCATATTCTACTACTTTATTATCATAGAAATAAAGTCCTGTAACATAATAATTTGATTTTTGGATTTTCAGGCTTTTTCTTCTATTGAAATAGCTTTTTCCATGCTCATCAAATTCTACTATACCAAATCTTTCCGGATCATCTACATAATAGCCAAATACAGTCGCTCCACTTTTCTTTACTTGCTGCAGCTTCTAATCTCTCTTTTTAAACCATTTCCATGGAAAAATATTATCTCCAAGTACCATGGCAACATTATCATCTCCTATGAAATCTGCACCTATTATAAAAGCTTGTGCAAGTCCATCAGGACTTGCTTGTACAGTATAGCTTAGATTAATACCAAATTGTTTTCCATCTCCCAATAAATCTTTAAATCTTGGTGTATCAAGAGGGGTTGATATTATAGAGTATGTCTCTTATTCCTGCATCCATTAAAACAGAAATAGGATAATATATCATAGGTTTATCATATATTGGCAAAAGTTGTTTTTGAGTAACTTTTGTAAGTGGATATAATCTGGTTCCACTTCCCCTGCTAAAATAATTCCTTTCATACTAACTCTCCTTTTTCCCTTCATATAATCTTACTCATCTTCTACTTCATAAGCATAAAAGTATAGTTCTAGCATCATTAAATTCATAAGAACAAGTTATAAAAGACCACAGCTTATCTATATTATCGTTAGGTATTTGCCTATATGAATTTTTCAGTCATTCTATCTATATAGGCTTTAAATTCTTCGTCTGTTTCAAACTCTACTTGTCTTTTATCAACACTTGCATCTGTATATAAAGCAGCCATAGTTTTTAGATGATATTCTTTATCCTGTGTATATATGTATATCTCTATTTTGTTCAAAAAAAGTCTTTATTCTTAAACTTTATAATATTTTTGAAACATAGACTTATTTTTCATATTATGTCCGTAGAAAAATATTATGCTTTGAACTAAAAATCAGGTTTATCATCCATATCAAGAAATATAGAACCTGCTACTGTATTATTTCCATCTATATCATGATGCAAATAATATTCATTATCTCCATTCCATAGTATGGGATAATCAATGTTTGTATTCGGTATCTTTATCCACGCTATAATATCTTTTATTCTTTTTCCATAAAGTTTCAAAATCTATAGGACTCACATACTTCTTTTCTATCTCTTTAGTTTCTTCTATAGTACTTTCTTTCTCTGTACTGCTTTCAATAATACTTTCGGTATCTGTTGTTTTTATTTTAGATTTAATCGACTTATTTACTATTATAATACTTATTGTAGTTAATATAATAAGTATTATAATACTAACAGCAAATATAATTTATTTTTCATATAAAATATTCTATATAGGATAGCTTAAGCGGCTATCATCTATTTTACTAACACTTCTTCCAGATATTTATTTGCTAAATACTTAGCCATAGGTAGATTCATATCATAAAAATTTCCACAATCTTTAGCACTGGCACCGAATATCACCTTCAAAAATCTCTAGCAAATTCAAAAACTTTCTTTAACTAAGTTTACTATTTCTTTTTGATTCATAATCACCTGCTAAAAGTAAATAAAAATCCTGTCCTGCACCCCATAGGGTCCAAAATATATTGTTTTATCTGCATAAGTTTTTATGATTTCTTAAAAAGTAGCTATTAAATGTTCCAAGGTATGCATTTCTGCTGTATTCATAACAGGTTCAAAATTAGGTTTTTGTCATACGCAAATCAAAAGTTGTTATACATTCTTTTCCTATATAATCTTTTTCTTGACACATAAATACCCGTAATAGCTTAATATGATCTATAGTAAAACTTGCTATTTTTTTCCATTCTCTTCTCCTATAAAGTATATTTTTCAGTATGTTTTTATAAGTTCCATATCTTCAAAATAATTTATTCTCATTGCATTTTTACTTCACTAAGAGTTTTCATGCAGCCATTTCTCTTGCCACTTCACTACCTTTTTAAGTATATTGTACACTTCGGTATATCTTTTTTCAAATTCTGCTCTTCTTTTTCTTAAAGGCTCAAGTTCTTCCTGTATAATCTCATTTAAAAAATCTTTTAACTTTAACATCACCAAGACTACCCCTTTGTATAATGTTCTTTTTAATTCATTAAGATTTGCATATTCAGGTAGGTATCTTTCAAAATGCTCCGGTTTTGAAAAAGCATCTAAATAAATGAATGCTGTATTCCCTTCCAAATGACCGGGATCTGAAACTTTTATATGTAAAGGATCTGTATACATCTTCATTATTTGCTCTTTTTACTACTTCCGGTTTTATCTGCAAGATAAATGCAATTTCTAATGATTTACTCATTTTAGCTTTTACCATCTATACCCGGTAGTCTAAGACAGGCCTTATTGTTTGGTATTAAAGCTTCCGGCTCTACTAATACCTCAGTATATGTATTAAATTTTTCTAACTATTTCTCTACATTGTTCTATCATAGGTAATTGATCTTCACCTACCGGAACAGTTGTAGCCTTAAATGCTGTAATATCTGCAGCTTGTGATATAGGATATGTTAAAAATCCAACCGGTATACTAGCTCAAAATTACGTAGCTTAATTTCTGTTTTTACTGTAGGATTCCTTTCAAGTCTGGCTAAAGTAACTAAGTCCATATAGTAAAATGTAAGTTCACAAAGTTCAGGTATCATAGACTGTATAAAAAATAGTGAGACTTTGTAGGATCTATTCCTGCACTTAAAATAATCTAATGCAACTTCTATTATATTTTCTCTTATTTTATCCGGATTTTTCTATATTATCTGTAAGTGCCTGTGCATCTGCTATCATAATCATAGTCTTATCATAAAGACCTGAATTTTTGCAATTCTACTCTTCTTCTTAAAGATCCGACATAATGACCAACATGCAGCCTGCCTGTGGGTCTATCACCTGTAAAGTATAATTTTTACTCATTATTATCCCTCTGCCTAAGATATAGGCTTTGCCTTTCTTAAATATCTATGCTTTCTTTCCGAATAAACTGGCTGCTGACTTATATATATCTTTAGCTGTATCGGCATTATTCATAGTATATAGATGTATTCCGATACATCATTTGTTAATAAACTCTACTATTTGATCTATTGCATAGCTATACCCGCATCTCTAAGAGCCTCTTTTTGAATGTTCGTACTTATCAAGTATAGCCATAAATTTTCTTGGTAATTTTGCTTTAGTTGTTTCTATGGAGTCTAAGTGCTTGTGCTCTGTTTATTATAGAGCATAATACCCGCAGCTTCATAGGTTTTATCTATGCCGCAAGTTCACAATTTTCTTTTAAATGTATAAAAAATTTCATTATCAAAAAAACAATTGAGTTATAAGTTCTCCACAGCCCAAATCTACTTTCTTTTTAGATATTTTTATATCTTCTACTTTTATTTTTGAATCAGGATGTTTTTCCGGATAACAAGCACCAAATATAGGAATGTTCTTATCCATATCTCTAATATAAGTTATCAAATCAGAAGCATACGAAAAATCTCCCACAGGCTCTTTATCAGGAATATATCTCCTCTAAGAGCAAGTAGTCCATCTATATTTATCTCTCTTAATTCATTTAATATGGAACTTTCCATGTTCTTTTGACATATACATAGCCGGCAAGTGAGCTATACAAAGGTAAAAGCTAATTCCTTTTTTATATATTCACTCACTTTAACTGTAAGTTCTTTTTATATTATCAGGATTATTACTGCTAGGTTACAGATATGTAATCCGGTTTCAAACCTTTCATTTGCGATAATGCTTTCCTTATAATTTTTGTGTACTGGCTGAAGTATTCGGTGGGAATACCTCAAAAAGAAAAATGTTTGCTTTTATATTCATAGAAATCCTCTCATATTTCAATTTTAATAGTTAATACTAATCTTATCTCATTTTACATTCACTTTTTCAATTTTGGTCAATCTCTCATCAAGCTCAAACCAAAATTCACACCATCTTTCTAGATTCTAATACCACAAAATTATTATGAGCTTCTACTATAGCTTTTACTATAGAAAGACCTATACCGCTACCACCATAAGATCTGAATGTGCCTTATCTCACTTTATAAAACTTCTCCCAAATACTGGTTAAATCTTCATCAGGTATACATTTTTCCCTCATTAAATACACACTAATTCTTAATTTTTATCTTTTTCTATATAATTTAATTTCTATTTTCCATTTTTCTTTCTAACATGATGTATGGCATTACTATATAATTAGTTAAAACTTCCTCCACCTTGAATTCATCGCCTTTTACTAATATTTTTAGCTTCAAATTTAATATTTGCATTTTTATCTGTAAGTAAAATACCTGTAGTTTCTATTACTCCTGCTATTAATTCACTCATATCGAAGCTGCTTATATCTAATTTTTGATTTCCCGACTCCAAGTGCTGACAAAGTAGAAGCTGTTTTACTATAATATTCATCTTATTTGCTTCATCTATTATTACTTCTGTATAATATTTTCTACTTTCTTCACTCTTCACAGAGTCCTTCATTCAATCCCTCAGACATAACCTTGTATAAGTGATATAGGTGTTTTTAATTCATGGCTCACATTAGCGATAAAAATCTTTACGCATATTGTCAATTTCTTCTTTTTCTTTTATATCTTCTTGTAATTTTTCATTTGCAAGCTTTAGTTCATCAAAGGCTTTTTCAAACTATCAGACATAAGATTCATATTACAACCAAGTATACTATTTCATCCTTACTTGTTCCTGTATACTTAGCTTCAAAAATCAAATTTCCCATTTGTTCTGAAAGTTTAGCTAAAGTTTTTATAGGTCTTATAATCATAAGACTTACATATAAAAACAAGATATTAATGCCAATAAAACAGCTAAACTGACTATATAAAACATAAAAACCATTTGAAGAGCATATTCTTTTAAACTTTTCTATAGAACTGGACATAATTATCATTGTCTAGAGTTTATCACTTGCATAGCCTATACAATCAATAAAGGAAGTATTTACGCTATCAACATGATGCTGTATTATCTTACAATTATAATTATTATATAATATTCTATATAATTTTTGACTCTTATCAAATAAGATATCTTGTATTCTTTTTACCAGATAATCTCCATCTCTTTCATTAGAAATGATGGCCTTTGATGTTACTGAATCTAATAAGAACTATAGTTATATTATATTTATAAGAATATTCAGCTATTAAATCTTCTATTTCATTATCTTCTTTATTTACTATAAGTTCATCTACTTTTTATAGCTTTTTAATTCATTTACCTTTCTTTGTCTATATATAACTCTGAAAGGGCAAAAGTATTTAGATAGCATAACATAATACTTATAAAAGCTATTACTAGCGTCAAAAGTAGCATTAGTTTTCCTTATTGAAAGTTTCATTATTCCACCTCAAATTTATAGCCCATTCCCCATATGGTTTTTATTAGTTCTCCTTTTTCACCCATCTTGGCTCCTAAGCTTTTTAACATGAGTATCTATAGTCCTCGCATCTCCAAAGTAATCATAATTCCCTACATTATTTAAGATTTTTCTCTAGATAAAGCAATACCTTTATTTTTCAAGAAATATGTAAGTAATTCAAATTCCTTGTAACTTAATTCCATATCCTTATCATCAATACTTCACCGTATGTGCTGATTTATCAATCAAGTATACCACCTGCACTTAATTTTTCTCTTCTGTCCCTATACTTCTTCTAAGTATAGCTTCCACCCTGCAACTAAGATTTTAGGACTAAAAAGGGCTTTGTTATATACTCATCAACTCCCCAATTTAAAGCCCATTAATTCATCTCTTTCTTCTGCTCTTGCTGCAAGCATAATAACAGGAACTTCAGAATATTCTCTAATTCCTTTCAAGGTATCAAAACCATCTAGCTTAGGCATCATAACATCCAACAAAACTAATTTATATCCTTATCTGACATAAATATCTCTATAGCTTCTTCTCCATCAGCAGCTTCTATAACTTTATACCCTTTTATAGAACCAAAAATCTTTTACTAATTTTTCTCATTCTTTTCTTCATCATCAACTACTAATATCTTAATATCTTCCATAAATTTATCTCCTAAAATATAAAAACTCAATACTCTTCATCAAAATAAATCTTAACAAAAATACTGAGTTTTCTATACTTTCTCAATTATTTCATTTTATATATTACTCTTCTATCTTTACAGTATCTATATAAAGTTCATCAAGTTGTGCCTTATCTACCGTATCAGGAGCGTTAATCATAAGATCAGAAGCATCCTTTACCTTAGGAAAGGCTATTACATCTCTTATAGAATCCGCACCTACCATAAAATGCATAACCACTCGTCAAATCCATAAGCAAGACCTGCATGAGGGTGGAACGCCATACTTAAAGGCTTCCAGTAAGTAACCGAACCTTTCATTTGCAACTTCTTTAGATAGACCTAGCACATCAAACATCTTAGCTGTACATCTGATTGATGTATACGAACTGAACCACCACCTATTTCTGTACCATTTAAAACTATATCATAAGCTTTTGCACGAACTCTTCCCGGATCAGAATCTATATACTCAAAATCTTCGTCCATAGGGCTTGTAAACGGATGGTGAACAGCATAGTATCTTCCATCTTCTTCAGAATACTCAAAAAGTGGGAACTCTGTAACCCAAAGGAATTTAAAGTCATCTTTCTTAAAGCAAAACCTAAACTTTCAGCAATATGTACTCTTAAAGCACCTAAAAACTGCCCAAACTGTTTTATTTTTATCTGCTGCAAATGAAGTAAATCTCCGGCTTTCCTTCCATCTTATCTACTAATTCTTTTATTTCTTCTTCTTTTTAAGAACTTTTGTAAATAGAGTATCTACCATCCTCTCTCCAATAGCAAGATAAGCAAGTCCCTTTGCACCATAATCTTTTGCAAATGAAAACTGCAAAGGCATCTATCTTCTTTCTTGGCATACTTGCCTGTCCGCTTACATTTATACCTCTTACGCTACCACCATTTTTATAGCATCATAGAACACTGAAAATTCCGTATTTTTTACTACTTCACTAACATTTTTTAGTTCCATTCCAAAACGTAAGTCAGGTTTATCACTGCCATATCTGTCCATAGCTTCCTGCCATGTCATTCTTGGTATAGGTAAGTTTATTTCAACATTTAAAATATCTTTTAAATAGACGGCTTATAAGTTTCTGCATTTATTTCTATTACATCATCAACATCCACGAAACTAAGCTCCATATCAATTTGAGTAAACTCCGCTGCCTATCTGCACGCAAATCCTCATCTCTATAACAACGTGCTAATTGAAAATATCTATCATAACCCGAACACATAAGTAGTTGTTTAAATAACTGAGGAGATTGTGGTAAAGCGTAGAATTTCACCGGATGCACACGACTAGGGTACTAAATAATCTCTTTTGTACCTTCCGGTGAGCTTTTTATAAGCGTAGGTGTTTCTATTTCTAAAAACCATTTTCAGCTAAAAATGCTCTGGTTAAAGTTGTCTACTCTTGATCTAAGCATAATGTTTCTTTGTATATCAGGTCTTCTAAGATCCAAATATCTATATTTTAATCTTAAATCTTCTTTTTGTTTTGCTATCTTCTTCTGATAGAAATGGAGGAGTTGCCGCTTCTGATAAAATTCTCATTTCTTTTACTATAACTTCTAAATGTCCTGTTTCAAGATTTTCATTAGTTGCACCCGCTCTTTTCTCTAACTACCAACTACCGCTATGCAAAATTCAGCTCTAAGTTTTTCAGCCTTTGCAAATATTTCACTTCCACACTGTGCTTCTTCAAATATTATTTGTAATAAACCTGATCTATCTCTTAAAATCAACAAAAATAAGACCACCTTTATTTCTGGCTTTTTGCACCCAACCCATTACGCTTACTTCACTGCAAGATCAGCATTTATTACCTCATTACATCTGTGGCTTCTTTTTAAGCCTCTCATTGACTCTGCCATATATTCTCCTTCACTACTTTAATTCTTCTTTATAAAATTCAACAAAATCCGTATAACCCATGTCTAGAAGCTGTTGTTTTTGAATTTTATTTTTATTCATCTTAGCAACTATTACTATATTTCCGTTCTTTCTTTCTTGCATAGCTTCAGAAAAACTTCACTTAATTTAGTTGTATCTATACCTTTTTCAAACAAGTATGCCTTTTTTATAGCCTTTGTTTCGAGGCTTAAAGTTCCTATCCATAAGAATAGTAATAATTCTCTCAAAACCTATTGAAAAAGCCACAAGCAGGAGTATTATTGCCTGTAAACTTTCCTATCATTTTATCATATCTTCCGCCACCTGCAACAGAACCCGAAAATCCTTCCATAGAAACTTCAAAAAATAGTACCTGTATAATAACCCATACCTCGTACTAAGGTAGCATCAAAAACAAGCTCAAAATCAGCCTCTGTACTAGCCTTTACTGTGGTCATAATTTCATATAAATTATCTATCTTTTTCTTCTTCTATAAACCCTTTTAAAATTTCTTTTAAAGATAAAACTGTATTTTCATCATTTCCCAGACTCTCGAATAAAGAAACGTACCTATCTACACCTTCCTTTTTAAATCCTGCTTCCAATAGCTCAGACTTAACACCTTCCAAACCCTATCTTATCCATCTTATCGAGTATTATAAACACTTTATCTGTTTCTTCCTCCGGAAAAAGAGGCATAAGCTGCCATGGCTTTTAATATTTGTCTATCATTAATTCTACACTAAATTTATTATCAGGACAGATACGAGATAAAAGCAAGCGTTGTCGCACTTATAAGTTCTATTTCTGCAAGATTGCTTTCCTCACCTAAAATATCTATATCACATTGTGTAAATTGTCTAAATCTACCTTTTTGCGGCCTATCGGCTCTAAATACATTTCCTATTTGTAAAGCCTTAAATGGAGCTATCAAAGTAGCTTGATTATTTGAAAAATATCTTGCAAGAGTAGTGTTAAATCATATCTAAGTCCACCATCAACTTCATCTTCATCTTTTGTAGCATTCGACATCTAACTTTTCACCTCTTTTTAATATCTTGAAAATCAATTTTTCATTATCTCCTGTTTGGAAAAGAAGATTTTCTATATGCTCCATAACAGGTGTATTCTATAGCCATAAATCCAAAAAGATCTATGTGTAGTTTTTATTATATCCATTAAATAATCTCTAAGTACCATTTCCTCAGGTAATATATCTTTCATACCTGTAACAGGTTTTTTTAATAAGTGCCATACTATCTCCCTTGATTATAAGTTTCTATTATTTTTATATCTATTATTTCATTTATTCGCTCAATATAAAAGCTTAGGATCTTTCACATTTTCCAATCTTTCTACTCTATTTTCCTTAGGATAAACAAGTTTTGGTAGAAGTTCCTGCACCACAAGCTATAGTAGTTTGCTTTTTCCTCCATAATCAGAATATTATATATACATTCTGTTCCGACTTTTTGCATATCCGACATTTTCAAAATTACCTATCATATTCTTTTTGTCTATACATATAATATGGTTCTAAGCCCATAGACTTACATGAAACAGCTGTCAAATCTATCATTTCTGAATTATTTTTAATTTTCATACCATAATACTCTTCTTTATTTGTATTTAGCTTTGCAGCTCTTTTTTTATAGCTAAAAGTATGAACAGTTATAGATTCAGGACTAAGTTTTTAACTCTTCCATAGTGTAGGCTACATCTTTTAATTCTTCCTCCTGCAAACCTAATATTATATCTGTATTTATATTTTTAAAAACCCAACTCTCTTGCCATATAAAAAAGAAGATATAAATTCTTCTACAGTTTGTCTTCTTCCTATAAGCTTTAAAGTCTTATCACTCATGGTTTGAGGATTTATAGAAATTCTATCTATCTTATGTTTCTTTAATACTTCAAGTTTTTCTCTTGTAATACTATCAGGCCTACCCGCTTCCACACTAAATTCTAGTAAATTAGATAAATCAAAACTTTCTTCTATAGCCAAAAGTATTGTATCCAATTCCTTGTCAGAAAGAGAACTTGGAGTTCCACCGCCCATATATATGGTTTGTAACTTTTTATCTTCTGTAAGTATTACTACTTCTTTTAATTCTCTGATTAGACAGTCTATATAGTTAGCTGTTTTATTTTTCCAAGCTCCTATAGGATAAGAAGTAAATGAACAATAAGCATCAAAGTTGTTGGACAAAATGGTATACCTATATATAAACTGAAACCATTTTCATAGTCTATTTTTGGAAAGTATATTCTTCTCCTTTATAGCAACTCAAGGCAAAGATCAAGTTTTTCATCACTAATAAGATAAGTTTTTCATATTATCTTTGATTTTTCTATACTTTGCCCTTTTTCTAACATTTCCATAATAATTTTACTTGGTCTTATACCTGTCAAAAGTACCCACAGTAAACTTTTTGTTTCTTCCTTTAAAACTTGTATACACTTTTTCTTTATTTCACTTTTCAAGAAAGCTCTAGAATTATTTTTAGGTATTTCTAAATCAAAAAAATATTTTTCCACCATAAATAGTAAATTTATAAACTTCCTCTTTTTATCGCCAAGATCTTCTACAGCCCAAATCACATACTTATAATCTAAGCCTTGTGCTGGAATTTTCATACTGCTAATTTCTCTTAAATTCAAATTTTTGAGGAAACTCATGTTCATATTTCTCTTCAGGGAAAAATGCCATAAAAGTTCTCTAATATCTTGTTCAAAAGGAACATTATCAAACTTCAATAATATCATTAATAAGTATCCTATCTCTTAATCTGCCAGTATAGAATTAAAATGTTTTTCATATCCCATTGTACTGGCCCCATTATGTCCGGGATAAAGAATTATATCATCTTTTAAAAATAAACAATTTTTCTTTTATTGATTTTTTTATAGTTTCAAAATCTCCACTATACATATCACATCTACCATAAGTACTTCTAAACAAAGTATCTCCGGTAAACATAATATCTTCACTTTCTAAGTAATAGCAAACAGAGCCATGAGTATGTCCCGTGTTTCTATAACTTTAAACTTATAACCAAGAAAATTTAATTCATCTCCATCTTTAACCAAAATATCTGCTTTTAGTTTTTATATCTTTTTGAATAAATACTGGGCACAATTGTTATAAGAATCTGATATAACGTCAACATCTTTTTCACCCATATATGCCTTAATATCATATTTATCTCTAAGTTCATCTAAAAGCCAAAATATGATCTACATGTGCATGCGTAATTAATATAGCTACAGGTTTCAATTTCTCTTCTTCTATAAAAGCTGATATTTTATCTGCCTTCGCCGCAGGATCTATTACTATACACTCTTTAGTATCCTGGTTATAAACTATGTATACATTAGTTGCTACCCAACCAAGTTCCATAGACTTAATTAATAATTTACTCATCTTTTTCCCCTCCCTAGCCCGTAGTTCTTTCTATATCTATTACATTATCTATTTGTCTAAGTTTTGATATTAGATTATTTAATTCTTCTGTTCCTTTAATATCAAAACTCATACTTATAGTTGCAAGTCCTTGCTTATTTACTCTTGAATTCATAGAAGTAATATCTATGCCTTTTTCTGTAAATACTTTTGAAATATCAACAAAAATTCCAATTCTATTATTTTGAATATATTTTTAATTTCTGCCTGATACTTAGAATTTCCCGACTCTGCTTCACTCATTTCCCACTGTGCCGGAACAAGACGTACCTCTATCCTCTTCAGGCATATTTACAACATTTACACAATCTGTTCTATGTAAGCTTATTCCTCTACCTCTAGTTACAAAAACCTACAATCTCATCACCGGAACAGGAGAACAACATCTGGAAAATCTAACTGCAAGATCATGCATACCCTTTACTATAATTCCATTTCCTTCTCTCTTGTTCTGACTTTTGAGCCATATTACTTGCAATACTATCTAAGATATTTTCATCTGTTATTTCTTTTCTTGCTATTCTTTCCTTTTCAGCAAGCATCCTATTAACTACTTGCCCTCTTTTTAAAGCCCCATGCCCCCAAACTGGCTAAAAACACTATCCCAATCTCTATAAGCATAACGCTTCATTACCTTTTCTTGAAATTCAGGTTTATTTATATCTACCCAAATAATACCTTTTGCCTTGCAATATTTTTCTATTAGCTCTTTTTCCACGCTCAATATTATCTTCTTTTTAGCTCATTTTTAAACCATTGATTTATTTTTATTTCGTGCCTGAGTAGATTTAACCATAGAAAGCCAATCTCGCTAGGACCACGAGAGTTTTGTGAGGTGATAATTTCTACTCTATCTCCATTTTTAAAGTTCATAGTCTATATTTACAAGTCGTCCATTAACTCTGGCTCCTACCATCTTATTTCCAACTGCCGAGTGTATAGCATAAGCAAAATCTACAGGATTAGAACCTTTTGGTAAATTCTTAACATCTCCGCTAGGAGTAAAACAATATACACTATCTGAAAACAAGTCCAAATCGCTTTTTACAACATTAAGAAATTCTTTATTATCTGACATATCTTTTTGCCAATCCAGAATTTCTCTTAACCAATTCATCTTTGCCGCTTCTGCGCCTTCTGCTACAGTGCCTGAACCGGATTCTTTATACTTCCAATGTGCCGCAATACCGAACTCTGCCGTTTTTATGCATTTCAAATGTTCTTATTTGATTTCAAAAGGTTGACCGTTATGTGCGATTAGTGTTGTATGTAAAGATTGATACATATTAGGCTTTGGCATAGCTATATAATCTTTAAAACGTCCGGGTATAGGTTTATACATCTATGTATAACTCCTAAAGTAGCATAACAATCTTTTACAGAACTTACTATGATACGTATTGCGAACATATCATATATCTGCTCCAAAAGTCTTACCTTGATTAACCATCTTCTTGTAAATAGAAAAGAAATGCTTAACTCTTCCACTTATTTCAGCTTGTATACCTGCTTCTTCTATATGTCCTCACATCTTTCATAATAGAGGCAACAAAAAGCTTCTCTTTCCTCTTTTTAGCTCTATTTTTCTTGCAAGGTCATTATAAACTTCAGGCTCTAAATATTTCAAAAGATAAATCGTCAAGTTCTACTTTCAGCTTAGAAATACCAAGTCTTTTGAGCTATAGGACATATATCTCCATAGTTTCTTTAGCTTTTTCTTTTTGTTTTCAGGTTTCTATATTGCATGTACGCATATTATGAAGTCTATCAGCAAGTTTTATAAGTATAACTCTTATATCTTTTGCCATAGCAAGAAACATTTTTCTAAGATTTTCAGCCTGCATCTCTATCTTATCATTGGTCCAAGATATTTGGGTAGCTTAGTAACACCGTCTACAAGTTCTGCTACATCTTTTCCAAACATTTTTGTAAATCTTCATAAGTATACTCTGTATCTTCTATGACATCATGCATAAGTCCTGCCGCTATAGTTTCTTTATCAAGTTCAAGACTGGCAAGTATTATAGCACCACAAATAGGGTGAATTATATAGAGTTCACCCCGATTTGCGTTTTTGCCCTATGAGCTTCATAACTTAATTTATATGCTTTTTCTATCATGCTGATATCATCCGAAGGATGATATTCTCTGATTGTTCTAATTAATTTCTTCGTATAATGCCTCCGGTGAGGTGAAATCTTGAGGCTTTTCAAGTCCAGATTCCATGTGCATTGAAATATTGTTCATCTTTTTCTTCCATAATATCACCTCAAAGAAATAGTTTTAATACTCATTATACGAAGTTTTTATCTTAAATGCAAGTTCTATAAAGCTATATCATCTATTTTTCAAGCTCCTCTTTAGTAAACTTAGGACTATTTATAGCTTTAATATTTTTCTATAATTTGTTCAGGCTTAGAAAGCACCTATAAGTACACTGCTTACTTCTTCTTTTTCAAGAACCCATGAAAGTGCCATACTAGCCAAACTCTCACCTCTAGAACTTGCAAGTTCATTTAATTTTTCTAATACTTGTAAGACGCTTTTTCATCTAAATTACTCTTTTTAGAAATCTACCATCTGTCATTATTCTACTATCTTTTGGTATTCCATTTAAGTATCTGTCAGCTTAATTGTCCCTGTGCCAAGGGACTAAATACTATAAGCCCTTTTTTACTTTTTAGTTGCGTTTTTTAAACCATTATTTTCTATAGTTCTGTCAAAAATAGAATATCTATTTTGATTTATTATAAAAGGACATTTTAAATCATCTAATATTTTTACTTGCTTTTTCTAAAGTTTCTCCATCATAATTTGACAAACCTACATAAAAGTGCTTTTCCGGAGTTTTACCGCACTTGATAAAGCTCCCATTGTTTCTTCAAGCGGTGTATCTTTATCCATTCTATGATGATAAAAATATCTACATAATCGAGACCCTAGTCTTTTTCAAACTTTGATCTAAACTTGCAAGCAAAATACTTTCTGCTCCCAAAAATCGCCATAAGGTCCCGCCCACATAGTATAGCCTGCTTTTCGTACTTATGATAAGCTCATCTCTATAAAGTATGTAAATCTTCTTTTAAAAATTCTACCGAAGTTTTTCTCAGCACTCCCTGCTTCCGGACCATAATTATTTTGCATAAATCAAAATGAGTTATACCATTATCAAAAGCTGTAAAACATAGCTCTTTCATATTTTTGATAGTCTGCCCTATCTCCAAAATTATGCCATAATCCAAGTGAAACTTCTGGGTAAAGTAATACACTAGCACCACTGCGTCTATATTTCATAGTTTCATATCTATTGTCAGCTGCTTTATACATAAATCTCCTTTATTTTCTCCTTTTTTTCCTATTTTTAATAAATACATAAGATAGCCTAAGAACAAGAAAATAACCAATATTAGTAAACAATAATAAATAACCTTAGTAAGCCCCCAAATTATATATATTTAAAAAGAAATATGGAAAGGACTTTCCTCATTATCAGGTATAGGTATATTAAATACTAAAGCTCTTATCAGTGAATATACTAAATATATTAAAAGGAATTATAGTCCATATAAATGGTTCAAATTTCCTATACAAAGCCTTTTTATCAAAAATATACCAATCTGTATATAGCTAATATAGGTGCTATAAAAATGAAGAGCAAAATTTTTAATTGTCCACTTTCTTCCAGGCTTTTTGTCTAGGTAAGAGCAACAAGGTAAAAAGTAAAAATGTCATAAGTATTGTCGCACTGACACCTGCTTTTGTCTTGTATAAGTTCTGTTATCTAAAAACTTTCTCATCCCCCTGTAAAGGATATAGGCATTGTTGCAAAAAATCCTAAAACTATTAGATTTGATAAAACTGTATAGTAAGTAAACATATACCATTTATTCGGATATATTTGAAAACATAAACCCTACCAACTCAACTAAAATGATTATGATACTGCTAATTAATCTTACTCTTTTTCCTTCATCACTTTCTCCATTAAATACATCTGGCATAGAGAACCCATTGGATCCCATGGTTTTTGAAAGACTATAGGCTTTTTATTAAACGCTTCTAATTGTTCTTCTGATAGATGTTTTTATGTATTACTATTTGATATGTATAATGATCCATCCATTCATCTGTCATAACAAGATAGCCCTTTTCTCCACTATCTTCTCCCCATGAGTTTTCTATTTTCCAACGATTTGATTTTTCCATTTTCATCTAAATTTACACCACTAAGTAACATTGCATGTGTCATTAAACTTTCATTGTAATCTAAGCTTTATCCTCTTTACTTTTGAATAAAACTCATATCGAAACTATTCTCATATTCAAAAAGTATTCATAGCTAAAACACCTGTTTTTCTATCTAAGAATTGTCCTACATCACATCCAAAACCAAATAGTTTCCTTATCTTTTAATTGTTTTATAGCTAATTCTTTGAAATCTTCCATATTGAGATTTAGATATTTTACTCTCACCATCTATAACATTTCCAAGATAATCAACAGTAAAAACTACATATATGGTTTATCTTTTTGTAGGTGCATTAATTATACTGATATACTCTCTAAATCTATACCTACATATTTCTTATAAAAAGATAGTGGTGTTAAAAGCTAAATCTCTGTGAAAATTATCATCTGCATCATAATATTCAAATCAAATTCTTTTACAGGTGTTCCTAACATAACACTTAAAAACGCATATACTTCTTTTCAGTTGCTTTATTTTTTAAGTTCTATTAACTCTTCTTCTTTTTCCATTTTTAAAAGCATCTCTGAGCTCTTTTGCAAATATTCTTAATTATTTAAAAGCTCGTTTAACATCTTTGAATTTTGCATATTGAAAGTATCAGGCATAGCTTTTCTTAGGAACTATACCATATTTTTGAATAATAGATACTATCATATCCCATTGTCCTACCATCTTGTTGTGGGGTAACTAATCAAAAATCTTACCAATCTATCATCTATATCTTTATTTGCTGTATCTATTATAGCTTGTAAAAAGTAATTTGATTTTTCCAACTTATCATAGAAGAATAGATAACCTTGAGATAACTCAAAATTTTTAATATTTAAACTTTTTCTATTTTTATGTCTTAGGAAATTTTGTGAAGCAAAAATCCAACATCTACCACTTTGTCTTTTGATTTGTTACTTCTTCTGTTTTTATATTCTCTGAAAAAGTACAAATGGAGTATTATTAATTACCTCTGATTAGCTGTGGCATCACAAACTCCCATTTTTGTAACTGCATTTTTGTAATACACGATACTTTTTAGCATCGTAAACATCCTCATAAAAACTTAATATCTATATCTTTTCTCATTTTTAAACCCTTTTCATTAATTAATTACCTTATAAGTATATACTTATGTAATAGCTAAATCAACTTTCTATTAATATTTTAATATATTTTTGTGTATACTAAAAATTATGTACTATACTTTTTACTATCTTGAACTAAGTACATATAAAATCTGACTACTATTTTTATTTTATCTATGTTATAATACAATTCATTTTAATTAATATAGGAAAACCAATGTTTAAAAACTCTTTTAAAAACCTTTAGTGCTGGTTATTGCCACCTCTTTAAGTTATAGTTTCGTCCGTTTTGCAGATACAGGTTTATGGAAATATGAAAAATAATTCTTGGAAGTATTATGATAATACAAATAAAAACCCATATCTCATGGCTTAATTTAGGTAATGATTGGTATTATTTTGATACTAATTCAAATATTCATTTATCTTGGTTAAACTTAAATAATTCTTGGTATTTTTAATCCTATATCAGGAAAAGAACAAGGTAAAATGTTAAAAATCTTGGCAATGGATAGATGGATATTGTTACTTTTTGATACAAAAAGTGGAAAAATGTATTCTAACACCAAAACGCCTGATGGTTTTTGTAAATTCAGAAGGTAAATGGATAAATGAAAATGGACTTGCCATATTTAAACCTAACTTAGGTATATCCGGCAAAAACATTCTAAATAACGCTAAAAAAATACTAAAAGTAAAATACTAATTTTACAATTTCTAAATCTAAAGGTGGTGGTGGCGGTTCCGACTTTGGTGGTAACAGAACTATTTCCGAAAACTTGACCAAGGTAAGCCTACTCATAATGAGTACGATAAAACACCTACATTTACTAATGCTAAGTCCGAAAAACTATTGATAAAACTATATTAAATAATAATAAGGCTGATACCGACACAATAAACGAAGTTAATGTAGAATAAGCTCAACTTAGATGAGATAAAAGATAAAAAGCAATTTGAATGAACCTATATCAGATACTAAAGGCTGATAATGAATCCGTATAAACAAACCTATATTAAATGATAATACTGACTTAAATAAGTTTAATTCTCATGACAATAATAAAAAGTGAAGTTACTACAAATAAACCTAATTTAGACAATGCCGACGATACACCTAAAAAATATTCCAAGTGATAGTATTGAAAACTCACCTACATCCAATATAAAAAGATGAACTAAATTCAAAAGATAATACAATATAAGTACTTATATAGATGAAAATGGAGAAGAACAGACTATTATATGGGTTAAAGGTATTATTCCACCTAAGATGGGAGATAGCGGAGATTTTTACCAAGGATATTACTAATGTTTCAGGACAACATTATGAATTTTATAAAACTGCTTTTATTCCAAACAAAGCTTGGTATGATACAAATAAAGCAAAAATAGGAGAAAAATACCGATATTGACAGAAATCTTTGCTTTGCCGCTACTGCTACAAATATGCTTCAATGGTGGTTAGAACAAAACAAGGATAAAATAGAAAATTACATACAGACTCATGGTGATATAGAAAGAAAAGTGGGGAAAAACTTATAAAAATATCTGAAGTTTATAAATACTTTCCTAGTGATCAAGAAAACAGCTTAGTTTTTGACTATTATAAAGATATGTTCGGATATAACGAGAAAGGTTTCTTTTCAGATTTATTACTGGACTTGTTTATAAATGGCTATACACCTATGGTGGAGTTAATCATAAAGATGATTTTAAAATTGATAATCGCGGGGCTTTTTCCATGATGTTTTTAATACGGAACTTTTTAACAGATAGAACTTATGCAGGGAATTATGAAGATTTAAGCTCAAGATTAAAGGATTTTTATTGGTGATAATAAAATTGTAGGCGTATCTCATACTATTTTTTTAATAGTTACAATCACATAGTAACCTTATGGGGTGCTGAATATAATAGTAGAGGTAAGTTAGTAGCTATCTACGTTACAGACTCCGATGACCAAAATAATGATGATATAGCTAGAAAAGATACTTAATAAGAAATGTTAATGGTAAAAGCTAAAATAAGCACAAACTTGAGTAACAAAAATGCCGGTTCCAATGTAGGTAATTTATATACTCTATCACTTGGTGAAAATTCATTCTAAAAATAAAAGTCGTTTAGATCCTGAGAAAGTGTACACTAAAAGTTAGACTTTATGTTGGAAACATTTATATAAACTATAAAGATAAGTCTGTAAATAAAAAAATCTTCTATGATAATAAAGAGTGAAAATCCTATTTAAGAGATTTCCACTCTTTATTATTTACATACTACTTATAATTAACAATATTTCCAAACTCCGACTTTGAGACTTGCACCACCAACAAGACCACCATCTATATCAGATTGTGCAAATAATTCAGCTGCATTCTTAGCATTTACTGAACCGCCATATTGTATACGAATAGCCTCTGCTGTAGCTTCATCATAGACTTCAGCTATACACTTACGAATCGCAGCACAAACTTCTTGTGCTTGCTCTGTTGTAGCTGTAACACCTGTTCCTATAGCCCAGATTGGTTCATAAGCTATAACAGCCACCTTAGCTTGTTCTGCACTTACATTTCTAAATGCAATTTTAATTTGTTGACGTATAAAATCTATAGTAATTCCTTGTTCTCTTTGAGTAAGAGTTTCCCCACAACACACTATAGGTGTAATGCCATATTCAAATGCTTTTTAATACTTTTTATTTACTGTTTCATCAGTTTTCAGCAAAATACTCTCTCTCTCTGAATGTCCTATTATAACATATTCTATACCAACATCTTTTTAACATAGCAGGTGAAATTTCTCCTGTGTAGGCTCCGGAATTTTCAAAATACATGTTTTCTGCACCAATTTTGATATTTGTTCCTTTTGTAGCTTCTAGAGCTGGAATTATATCTATAGCTGGTACACAAAAATACAACATCTACTTCATCATTTGCTACTACCGGCTTTAACTCTTCAATAAAGCTTAACTGCTTCACTAGAGTCATATTCATCTTCCAGTTTCCTGCAATAATTTTTCTTTCTTGACATATTATACTTCCTTTATAATTTATTTATAAATCAAGCACTTCTTGCCAAAGGCAAGCTATACTCTAACTCTATTTTTCCCTCGCGTGTTCCACGCTCGTGATAAAACTCATATTTGGTATTTTTGATTATTAAAGCAAGCTTATACACTAAAAAAATACCAAATATTTCCATAGCGTGCTAATTATTGCCAAAGGCAATCCATACCCTAACTTCTATTTTTCTCTCACGTGTTTCCACGCTCGTGATAAAACTATATTTGGTATTTTTGATTATTAAGCAAAGCTTATACACTAAAAACACCAAATATTGACACTAACGTGTCTAATTATTGCCAAAGGCAATCCATACCCTAACTTCTATTTTTCTCTCACGTGTTCCACGCTCGTGATAAAACCATATTTGGTATTTTTTGATTATTAAGCAAGCTTATACACTAAAAACACCAAATATTGACACTAACGTGGCTACTTCTTGCCAAAAGGCAAAGAAGTGGTTTTATCTATTGTTAGCAGCTGCAACTCCCGGTAATTCTTTTTCCTTCTAGGAATTCAAGGCTTGCACCACCACCTGTTGAAATATGGCTCATCTTATCAGCAAAGCCTAATCTCTTAACCGCATTTACTGAATCTCCACCACCAATAACAGTAGTAGCTCCTTCTAATTCGGCTACAGCTCTACAAATCTCCAAAGTACCATTTGCAAAATTTTCAAATTCAAATACACCCATAGGTCCATTCCATACTACAGTCTTAGCACCTTTTAAAAGCTTCCTTATATAAATCAACTGTCTTTGGACCTATATCAAAACCTGAGAAACCTGCATCTATAGTATTAACAACCTTTTCTCTCTGTATCATTAGAAAATTCTTTTACCCTCTACATGATCTACAGGAAGTAAAAGTTTAACACCCTTAGTTTCCGCTTTCTTTAACATTTCTAAAAAGCATAATCAAGCTTATCTTCTTCACATAAAGAGTTACCAATCTCTTCTCCTTTTGCCTTAGCAAATGTATAAGCCATACCACCAATAATAAGGTATCTACTTTATCAAGTAAAATTATTGATAACATTAATCTTATCAGAAACTTTAGCACCGCCAAATATTGCAACAAAAGGTCTAACAGGATTTTCAACTGCTTCTCCAAGGAATTTAATTTCCTTTTTCCATTAAATATCCAACAACATTTTCTTTACAATATTTCGTAACACCAACATTTGAACAGTGTGCTCTATGAGCAGTACCGAAAGCATCATTTACAAAAATACCATCATCACAAAGAGCAGCTAATTCTCTGTAAAAATTCTCAGCATTTTCATCTTTACCATACTTCGTTTCTTCAACTCTATATCTTGTATTTTCTAAAAAGTAAAACTTCTCCATCTTTTTAACTCGGATGCTAATTTCACTGTTTCAGAACCTGTAACAAGCGGATCGGAAACAAATTTAACTTCTACTCCAAGTCTTTTCTGATAAAAGCCGGTTGCAACTGTGCAAGACCTAAAGCTCTTTACAGGCTCTCCCTTTGGTTTACCTAGGTGTGAACAAAGTATAACCTAGCACCACCCTCTAATAATTTTTAATTGTTGGTAATGCACCATCTATACGGTTATAATTTTTGTATAACCCCTCTTTTAGAGGAACATTAAAGTCACAACGTACTAAAACTTTCTTACCTTTAAGATCTTTAAGATCTTCAACAGTTTTCTTATTTAACATACTATCTCCTTTAAGTATAAAACTTTATAATTATATAATAAAAACGAGATCCAGTCCTAAGACCGGACCTCGTGTCCATCTACATATTAGACCTAAGCTAATTCAGCAAAGTATTTAATTGTTCTTACCATTTGTGATGTGTAAGAATTTTTCATTATCGTACCAAGAAACAACTTGTACTTGATATAAATCCTCTCCTATTTGAGATACCATTGTTTGTGTAGCATCAAATAAAGAACCGAATTCATACCTACAACATCAGATGATACGATTTCATCTTCTGTGTATCCGAATGACTCAGAAGAAGCTGCTTTCATAGCTGCATTAATCTCATCTTTTGTTAAACCGGCTTTCTTAACAACAGCTGTCAAAAATAGTTGTTGAACCTGTTGGAACTGGAACTCTTTGTGCAGAACCGATTAATTTACCATTTAATTCCGGAATAACTAAAACCGATAGCTTTAGCTGCACCTGTTGAGTTAGGAACTATATTAGCTGCACCTGCTCTTGCTCTTCTTAAATCGCCTTTTTCTATGTGGACCATCAAGAATCATTTTGATCTCCTGTATAAGCGTGAGATTGTACTCATTATACCTGATTGAATTGGAGCTAACTTATTAAGTGCATTTGCCATAGGAGCAAGACAGTTTGTTGTACAAGAAGCTGCTGATATAATTGTATCATCTTTGTAAGTGTTTTCTCATTTACGCTATAAACAACTGTTGGTAAATCATTTCCTGCCGGAGCTGAAATAACAACTTTTTAGCACCTGCATCAATATGTGCTTGAGATTTAGCTTTTGATACATAGAAACCTGTACACTCTAAAAACAACATCAACACCAATTTGTCCCCAAGGTAATTTAGAAGCATCTGCCTCTTTGTAAATTGTAATCTTCTTACCATCTACTACTATATGATCTTCACCAGCTTCAACTGTGTGCTTTCCTTCTCCCATATATCCACAGAAACCACCTTGTGCTGTGTCATACTTTTAATAAGTTTGCAAGCATCTTAGGATCTGTTAAATCATTGATTGCTACAACCTCATATCCTTCTGCCTCAAACATTTGTCTAAATGCCAAACGACCAATACGGCCAAATCCATTAATTGCAACTTTAATCGACATTTTTATTCCTCCTCATATTATATGTTTGTTAAAAATCTAATCAACCTATTACATTGTATATTACTTTAATATAAAAAAATCAAGCACAATATGATTTTTCATAAAGAATTTTTAAGAAAGAAAATTTCAAATTTTAAGCTTATATTATTTTTACTTAAAAATATCGCTATTATTAAAGATGGAAGTAAATTAGCAACTCTAATAGTCTTTCCTAAAAACCAAATTTATTCCTGCACAAAAACTAAAGTATTTCCTACTAAAGAGATACTATTCACTACTTGTTCAGTCATAACTCCTGATAATACAAGTGCCAAAGCTGTTATACCACCTTGCAATACAGCTACCGGAATAAAAGAGAATATACAACCTTTTCCCAATGACGTTGTCATAATAAATACAATTATAAAGTCTAAAATAGCCTTTGCAAATAAGATTGAGTGGTCTCCATAAATTCCATCCTGAATAGATCCAATAATCGCCATAGCACCAATACTAATAGTAAGTGATGTTGTTACAAAGGCATTTACAAATTCTTTATCCTTTGCACTTCCACTCTTATATTTTTAACCATTCTCCAAAATCTTTCGCACTGTGCTTCAAAATTAAGAATTTCTCCTACAAATCCACCTATCGCTAGAGATAAAATCATTATCATCGAATTACTAACACTCAAGCTACCATCTTGATTTACTCTTAACATCTTTGCTAATGCACCTGCCATTCCTAAAAAAATACTATTGCAAAACCTGTAGCTTTAATAATAGTTTCTTGATACCTCTCTTTCAAAAAACTCTTCAATACTACACCAAATATCCCTCCTCCTATCACAGCAAAAAGATTTGTGATAGTTCCTAAGCCTCTCATACTATGTTACCTTCTTTCATATATTTTCATTTTTATAGTTGTCATAGAAAATACTTTTATATCTTTATTTATGGCAAAAGAAAAATAAATGCAATAGTTTTTCAACTATAGCATTTTATTCTCTAGCTATATATTAATTAAATCTCTTTAGTTATATACTCCGCTAAGTTTGTAGCATGGTCAGAAATTCTTTCTAAATTAGAAATTATATCAAGGAATAGTATTCCTGCTTCAGGATTACACTTCCCATTAACTAATCTCTCGATATGCTTTTCCCTAAGCTCATCTTCTAAGAAATCCACTTCCATCTCTATCTTATTTACTTCCTGTACTAAGGGATAGACTACCGGTCTTTCTCGCTTCTATAGCCTTATCATAAGCAAGTAAGGCCGCATCTGCTATCTTCTTTAAATCTTCTTTTGCAGTATCACTAAAATCTACATTTTTCCAATAAAGAGTTTGCATTTTTCTGAAATATTATCAGCATGATCACCAACTCTTTCTATATCACTAACTGCATAATATAGATTACTAAGTATTAATTTTTGTTTATCTGTAAGAGATAGAGTATCAAGTTTCATAAGATATTCTGTTAATAAGCTCTGCATTTTATTTATAGTCTTTTCTACCTTAGCTACTTTTTAATCTTTTTCAGCATCCTTGTCTAAAACTGCATCTATAGATAATCTGACATTATTTCCTGCTATATAACTAGCTTCAATAACCTCATTTATAACAGATTCTAAAGCAATAGCAGGAGTTTTCAAGTATACGCTTATCCAAATGGGCTCTCATAACAGAAACTTTGTCTTTTTGTAATTTCTTCATCACCTTTTTACTATAAAACCCTGATAATTTAACAAGTACGTCAGAAAAACGGTAATAATAGTGCTGTCATTATAAAATTAAAAATGTATGAAATATAGATATTTGAACTGAATCTATATTACTCACAGCAAGTTGTCTATTAATACTAAATACTATAAAACCCAAAGTTCCAAATACTACAGCTCCTATACAGTTAAATAATAAGTGTATTACCGCCGCTCTTTTTGGCAACCTTCGGTGCACCTATACTGGATATTAAAGCGGTTACACAAGAACCTATATTTTGTCCTAATGTAATATATATAGCTGCTGATTTTGTAACTATTCCGTTCATAGCAAGAGTTTGTAAAATACCCTACAGAAGCTGATGAGCTTTGTAAAAGTGCCGTTACTACACATCCTACTATAGCACCTAGAAATGGATTACCTCCCATCACTGCAAATGCTTCAGCAAATATAGGTAAATTTGTATATGGTTTTTATACCTGCTGACATAGTCTTTAATCCAAGAAAAAGTAGTCCAAGACCTAAAATTATCTCACCTATCATTTTCTTTTTGTCTAAACGTGAAAAACACAGAACTAAAAGCTCCTAAGCCAACAAGTAAAGGTGCATAAAAACTCCGGCTTCATAAGTTCAAAGGCGTCACCCAATTGGCTCATTGATACTATCCAAGCTGTTGTTGTTTGTACCTATATTAGCACCCATTATAACACCTACAGCTTGTGTTAGACTCATAACACCTGCACTAACAAAAACCTACTACCATAACCGTTGTAGCACCTGAACTTTGTATAATTGCCGTTACCAAAGCTCCTAGTCCTACCGCCATAAACTTATTAGTCGTAAGCATCTCAAGGAATTTTTGCATCTTCCCTCCGGCAGTCTTTTGCATACCATCTGCCATAAGGTTCATTCCATAAAGGAACATTCCAAGTCCGCCCAGAAACTCAAATAAGTTTGTTACATCTGTGAGCATATACTACCTCCAAAATTTTAATTGCTCTTTTCACAATACTAACTCATAGTATCATTATTATATTTATTTTACAATACTTTTATCATCAACTTATTCTATTAAAAGCTCCCGAAGAATCAAATCTATAATTTCCAAAAGTAGTAGAACTTAACATTTTACCTACATTATCCAGATAATACCATTTATTATTATATTTTATCCATGTATTGGTAAGCATATCCCCGAATTAGATAAATAGTACCAATTTTTCGCCTGAAAGTAACCATACATTGTTTAACATAGCCCGGAACCTTCAAAATAATACCACTTATTATTAATTTTCGCCCAAGATTGTGCCATAACTCCATTAGTATCCAATGCATACCATTTTCCACCCAGACTCACCCAGGCATTAGCTATTTTTGTATTACTTACATCTAATAAATACCATTTTCCATTTATCAATTCCCATTTTCCATTGTATGTAGTTTTATTGGTACTAAAGTCTGCCGTTTTTCCCGATGATAGCTTACTACTGCTGCTTGTACTACGAGAAGAAGTCCCTATAGAGCCACCTCCTCCAGAGCCACCTCTAGAACCACCGCCACCTGAACTACCGAATTAAACTTAGTGTCAGGTAATACTTCCGATTATTAGAAAACTCTGTTTTTCCCATATTTTTCTCTGTAATATCAGCATTATTAGATGTTTGCTTTTTCTCTATCTTGTTAATTATTGTGTTATTAGCTACAGAATCTTCTTTTTCTCGGTTTAGTATTTTTGATTATTACTTTCTTGGCTATTATCTTTTTACTATTTATAAGATTATTATTTACTGCAGGTGTATCTCTTTTTACCGGAACATTATTATCCACTACAGGTATATCTTTTTATCCGGAACATTATTATCCACTACAGGCGTATCTTTCTTATCCGGAACATTATTATTTACTGCAGGTGTATCTTTCTTATCCAGTATTATTAGTTTCTACTATCTCCCAAAGCTTTTTGTGCATTATAATGTGCCTTACCAAGAGCTACACTCACAGCCATATAAGCATCTACAGCTCCATAACCATAAGTCATATTAGGAGATTTTGTGTTTTTATCATCTATTAGAGGTCTAGCTGTTTTTTCTAAGTATATTATAAATTTGATTAGCACTAGACTAGATTAGCTTGTTTAATAAGAGCCGCTCACCTGTAGTCATTGGTGCGCAAAACTAGTTCCATTAGCTTTTCTATCTCTTCTATTATTTTGTATCTACATCATAAACAAAAGTCTCTATTCCTTCACCCAGTGCTACTACATCCGGTTTTATTTCAGGATTATTGGCGGCTTGAATATGGAAAGGTCCTCTTTGTGATTTAACCCATCATTTTATTTTTATTTATAGCACCCACTGAAAATACACCTAACATATTAGCGGGATAAGCTATGCTACCCGGTTTCGCTTCATTATTTTTCATTTCATTTCCGGATGCAAATATAACTACTATTCCTGCTTTTTGCCAATTTGCTATCAAATTCTGCAGTATAGTATCAGCCTTATTAGTAACTGTACCTGTAGAGCCCCAAGAATTATTAATAATGTCAGGCTTTTGTTCCAATAACCACTCAGCTCCACCTATAAAATTAGAAATTTCACCACTTTGCTTATCTAATACTTTAGCATTTATAAATTTAATGTTTGGTGCCGTTCCATAATAATATGTGTCTTTAGCATAAAATGGTATTTTCCATTATCATCAATCACATAAGAATTATGTCTATTTCTTTTCCTACTATACTGGCTGCAACCATAGTGCCGTGCTCATTTCTGAGCTGTTTAAAGCCTTATTAAGGCCTGTAAAATCTTTATAATATGAATCATCAAAGGTATTGGTAGTGGCATCACTAACCTTTATAAGCATGTTTTTAATTCATCAAGCTTATAATTAACACCTGTATCCATTGTACCTACGGTAATTCCATCACCTCTTAGACTATAATCTTTCCAAACTCTATCTGCTCCGGTATTTTTACTGCTCAAGTATAATTTTCACTTATTTTTCTGAAAAAGAGTAAAATTCTCTTCACCATCAATCCCATCTTCTTGTACCAGGAACGTTTACTTCGTATATTTGTACTTGGACTGGGAGGTAAAGCTTATCTTTTTCATTATTTTCTATACTAATAACTTCATCTAGGCTTGCTATTTCTTCTAAGACTTTTTATCATTTATAATAGCATGTATAGCGTTAATGATATAAAAACTTTCATACTTTTCTACAGTAGCATTTTTAGTCCTTCTTCCAATATAGCCTTTGTTCTTTCTTGGGCTTTATTGGCATTTTCTTGTAATTCTTCTTCCTCTGCTATATCAGTCTTATAGGAAATAATTATATTATAAGGAGAATCTTGCTTAAGTATATCTGATAATCTCTTATCTGATTGTTTTTCTAATGCAGCATCACTTGATGTAGCCACATCATCTGTAATTACATTTTCATCTACTGCTTCAACAGAAAATCAACATCTCCATCCCTCACTAAATATCGGCTTAACTATACCGTTAAGTACTAACATACTTGTTAGCATTACTAACGAGTAAGCTGCCACATATCTTTTTCTTCATTCTTAATCCTCAAATAATTTATCACTCGTTCCTATATAAATCACTAACTATATTTATCAAAATTTTTAGCACTATTTGATAAAGGTATAGTAGAATTATATACTATATAGAATTTTTCTACTTGTAAGCTCAGTTGGATATATAAGCAATTTATCTCCATTTCCTTGCACATAGTCTTCTAGCTGCAAGTTCTGATACTATGCTAATACCAAGACCATTTTTACAGACCCTTATAATACTGTCTGTATTATCCATCTTTTGCTATAACATTTAGTTTATCTAAACTTTTAACATACTTTTTAAAAAGCTTTTCCGCTTCTTTTTCTAGTCCCCCGAACCATCTTTCTCTCATAATTATAGGAACTTTCTGTAACCACGAAAAATCTTTATTTGTATCAATTATGCTTTCTATATTCCGTCTTATTAGGCATATAATAACTAATTTATCTTCGTAAAAAGGTATATAAGTACATTTGCTTTTATCTAATATCGTTCGTAAAACCAAGATCTACCGTTTTATTTATTATTTCATTAACAACACCTGCACTATCACTTTCTTTAATGGTAAATTGAGGCTGGGATATTGCTTTACTGAAATTTGATATTATATTAGGTAAGATATACGATGCCGGTACACTTGAACTGGCTATAATCATGTTCTTTGGCGTAGATTCATCTTCTTTCTTAAACTCTGCCTTTATATTATCAATTATAAGCATAATGTCTCTTGGCCATGTATATATAATTTACGACCATCATCTGTCAAGCTTGTGCCTTTTGTATTTCTTTTTGAATAATTTAACTCCTAACTCATCTTCTAGAGCTTGAATATTGCACTGACTGTAGGTTGAGTTAAATATAATTCTCTTGCCGTGCCGGAAAAGCTCCCATTATTGGCTAATTTTAAGAATGCTTCTAACTGTTTTTAAATTCGTTAATATGCCACCCTTTCTGTTTCTGCACCTACTTTTTAGTTATTTTTAATAGAATCAAAATACTCAAGTATAGGCTTTGCACTTTTTCTACTGGTATTTAACATATCTCTGAATTCTGATATTGTTATTATTTCTTTTTCCTTAAAATGATTGCAAACCATAAGTTTCGCTTCATCTACAAGACTATTTAAAGTAAAACATCTCATCAGTTATAGCCACAACTTTTCCCTCATTTTGCATACATCTTTAGTACATCTGAAATCAATTCTTTCACTATATTTTTCTTTCTCTAATTCTGAAAAATCTGATAAGTCTCATACCTGGCTTTTGTAAAAGTTTTATCTAGAAGTTTCTCGATAGCAGTATAAGTTTCATCTTTTTCTATTTTTAAAATTAAATTCTGAAACAAAAATCTCCTTCTATTTTTATTACCTCTTCTTTTATTAATAAATCTAAATACGCTTCAAATAAATTAGTTTTCATTTTAGATAAAACTAAACTTTGTAAATTCGCCTTTTTACACCTTGTCTATAAGGATATTTTTGATGTAACTTAGTTAATTCGGTTGATATCTTTTTGTCTGGCAAGACTCTCACTCTCTCTATGCCACAAAAACTATCCTTTTTCAGTTCAAAAATCTCTATAAGTTTTTCTTCATTAAGTTCTTTCAAGCACTCATTTACATCTTCTATAGAAACAGCTCATTAATTTCGCTAATTCTTGTTTTTGGTAATCATAGTGTTAGAAAAAATTTTTAATATTAAGTTCGCAAACATCACTGAGAGAACCTTCCAACTTTCTTTTTAACTCATCTATATCTTTAATATTAAAACGTTTCTTTTTAATGGATTTGCTTCTAAAATAATACCTCCACCAATAGTTTCCAGTGGTGAATAAAATCTTACTACAAAATCTATCTCCTCTTTTATAGCTATCTTCTTCTAATATGAGTTGGCAAAGTCCACTTTCTCCTGCTTTTATCTCTTCTTTATCTAAAATCAACTGCACGACAAAGAACTCACTTGTTCCTGTATATAAATGTAATCTATCTCTATTTCTCAGTTCTATTACTATCTTTTAAAATATCTATTTTAACATCTGTTAGAGAACTTACTTTTATACTATCTTTAGGTGCTAAAACACTAACCTCTTTTAACATCCTCTTTCCTTACACCTGCTATATTTATGGCAACTCCTTTTGTCCGGCAAAACACTCGGTGGCATCTTTACTATGTACTTTGTAAATTTCTCACTTTACATTCTATATCACCGGGAATAATTCTAAAAACTTCATCTTTTTAATATTTCCTGATATAAGTGTTCCTGTAACAACAGTTCCAAATCCTGCTATTGTAAATACCTATCCACCGGTAATCTAGCTATAGTATTGATATTTTTAGGCTCTAACTCACCTTTTTATCATATTCATTATTACAGTTTTTAATTCTTCTATATCTGTACCTACTATACTGGACACACAAACTACAGGTGCATTCTCCATTATAGTATCTTTCAACTCTTCTTTAAATCTTCTTTTACCAGTTCAAGCCAATCTTCCTCAACTAAATCACATTTATTTATAACTAGAATAGTCTTTTATTCCAAGTAGTTCAAGTATATTCAAATGTTCCCTTGTTTGCGGCATTATACCTTCATCAGCTGCAACTACCATCATAACAAGATCCATTCCTACAACACCTGAAACCATATTATTTATAAATTTTTCATGGCCCGGTACATCATCAATACCTGCTCTCGTTCCATCAGGTAAATCAAACCAGGTAAAGCCTCAAATCTATAGTAATCCCTCTAGCCTGTTCTTCTTTTTAATCTATCAGTATTTCTACCTGTTAATGCTCTTATAAGACTGGTTTTTCCATGATCTATATGTCCTGTTGTACCTATAATAATATTTTTCTACTACAAAAATACCCCCTAGAGTATTAACTATAGCATCAAAATCTTCACTATCTATAGTTCTTATATCAAATAAAAAGTATATCATCTATAGTTCTTCCTATTATTGGATTTCTGTAAATCTAAAGCTTTTCTTCCAACTTAGCGGCACTAATTTTATTAGCTTTAATAGTGAGTCCTACACTTTTTAATAAATTCGTCCGGCAAGGAACTGCCACCTCCATTTGAGATTCACAACTCTAAATTTAACCTCTATTTTATCTGATAAAACTTCTAATTTATCTTTTAATATCTTCGCTCTTTCAAATACACTGCTATAGTCTTCTTTTTATCATCCTAAGTACAGGTATATTTTCCTCCAATTTTTCTTTTTATTAAGATATTGCATAAGAACAAGTTCAAGAGCTGTAACAGTGAATTTATCTATTCTAAGTGCTCTTGTTAGTGATTTTTCTTAATCATATCTATATATTTTTCTTACCTACTATTATACCCTGCCTGAGGTCCTCCAAGTAATTTATCTCCACTAAAACATACTATATCTGCACCTGCTTTTTATAGATTCTTGTACTGTAGGTTCATGTTTTAAGCCATATTTAGCTAAATCAACTAAAAACCCCACTTCCCAAATCTTCTATCAAAGGAATATCCTTACAAATAGGTCTAAGTTCATCTATCTTTACATCTTGGGTGAATCCTATAATATTATAGTTAGATGTATGTACTTTAAAATTGCCTTTGTATCTTTGATTTATAACTTCTTCATAATCACTTAAATGAGTTTTTATTAGTTGTCCCAACTTCTACATGCTTTGCTCCACTTGCTGCACAAACATCAGAACTCTAAATTTACCACCTATTTCAACTAATCTCCTCTGGAAACAATTACTTCTCCATCTTTAGCTAAAGTACTAAGTATCAGCATAACTGCTGCTGCATTGTTATTAACAGCCATAGCCGCCTCAGCACCGGTAAGATTACATAATAAGTCACTAAAACTGGAATATCTCTCTCCTCTTTTTCCGGCTTTCAAATTATATTCAAGATTTGAATATCCGCTAACTATACAAGAGCTTTCCTTGCTATATCTTTTACTTATAAGAGCTCTTCCAATTTGTAATGTAGTATAGTTCCTGTTGCATTTATTACTTTCTTCAGATTTGGTACAAAGCTTTTGTTCTACTTCTTTAACTATATCTTCTATTATGTTCTTTATTTTTAAGCTCTATAGCTTCTACATTATCTTTTTATCTCTTCACTTATAAAAACATCTAAGTTCATCTGTTTTCTCTTTTGCATATAGTATCAACTACAAATTTTTCTAGAATATATATTTATCAACTTTTTAATTTTCATCTTCCAGGATATAATCTGCATTTTGGGTATTTTCTCTAAAATAATTTTTATCCATCAAATTTTAAAAGTCTATCTTAAATAAAATAAACTTTTTCCCTTTCTCTTTTACTTCTCCAATAATTGAAGACTTTTGTATCCATATTTGCTTTCTCAAAAGCTTTCAACATCTCCGGTAAGTATTCTTTAGCAACACTATATAAAAAGTCCACCTGAGGGTTTGTGGGTCATATAATAAATCTATTATATATTCGGTACTTCTCAACATCTATTTTATCTTTATAATAATCTTTATTATTATAAGAACCTGCCGAATAAGTCCCATTTTTGCATACTCTGTTGCATCCTTATATAACAATATCTCTATATTTTATTTCAAAACTAATATCACTTGCTTCTGCCATTTCTATGCAATGTCCCAATAAACCAAAAGCCTGTTATATCTGTACACGCATTAACAGGAAAAGCTTCCATAACTTCTTTTCCTATTTAAGCTTTTCATTTACAGTTATAGCTTCTTCTTTTTAGCTTCTTCGCTTGCCATATCTACTTTTTAAAGCTGTATTTACTACTCCACTACCTATTTGCTTAGTTAAAAATAAGTATATCTCCTACTTTAGCTCCATAGTTTAGTAATATTTTATCGGGATGAACAAATCCCGATACACAAAAGTCCATACCTAGGTTCATCATCTTGTATAGAATGTCCACCTACCAAGACTGCTCCGGCTTCTTTTTACTTTTTGAAGCTCCACCTGCCATATATCACCTAAGATAGATGGATCAAGGCAATTTGAAAAACCGGACTATATTTAAAGCAACCTTAGGGTTCTCCACCATAGCACTATACATCACTAAGCGAATTTTGCTGCAGCTATTTGTCCAAAAAGATATGGATCATCAACAATAGGAGTAAAGAAATCCACTGTCTGTATCATAGCCACCCTCATTATTTATTTTATATACGGCTGCATCATCCGATGTTTGAATACCCTACGATGAGATTTTCATCATAAAAATGTTGGTAACTTACCCAAAACTTGAGCAAGGGTCGTTGGACCTATCTTGGCTGCTCAACCTGGAAGCTTTTTGTTAAGCTAGTAAGCTTTTACATCTTTTTCATCATCTTCCTCCTTGTTGTTTTTGTATATTGTATACCAAAAATATAATTTTACACAGATATACATTTTTATTATAGAATAAATCTATAAATAAATCTAGACTTAGTTTATAAGTATTATTTTTATTTATATAATCATAAATAAAAAGAGTTACCTAAATCTGCAACTCTTTTTTATAAAATACTATATAATATCTTTTTATAGCATCTCAATTATTCTACTCTGAAAACTCTTTGACTATAATAAAAATACTTCTCTATTACCTTCTTTCACTGTAAAAGCCTATACCGACTTTTTATAATCCGGATCTACTATATTATTATAGTGTCCGGCACTCTTCCATACCAAGTCTGAGCTTCTTCTATCAAATCTTTCATAGATTTTAATTTTTCCGCAGTTACTGAGCTATAATAAATATTTTTCTCCTGTGTTCCATCAAAATTTGGAAACATCTTCTTTCCCACTAAAAATATATTCAGCTGTATCAGTACTTGCATGATAATGGCTAAAATAAAATTTTTATACATATTCTCATTTATATAGGTTTCCAAGTATAGAACGCTCCACACTTAACTTTAAAGGTGCTACACCCACTTTTACCCTCTCATTATTAATAAGATTTAATGCAAATAATAAATTCTCATTATCAACACCTGCAAGATCCTTATATGAATGGTATGCTTTTTCTTAATTGAGTCTATATCAAGGCCATCCGTAGCAGTTATAAATTCCTTAGTATTATTTGTATAATCTCCATTTGCATTTAATTCATAAAACATATAATCCTTATCATAAATCCAAATATTTGATAACTCTCACCATTTTTGAGAATATCTCCACTTACCATTTCTCTTTGATACCAATCCGCTCTACCGAAATAGGACAAAAGTAAAGGCTAAGGCAAATCCATTGTCATTATTTTAAGCATAGTCCTCTTCATAATATACCTCTTCTACTCCAAATAATATTATTCTTTATCATACTCTAATCAGAACAATGTATACATACTAAAGCTTTTTCTATCATAAAAATAGACTCACAGAATCTATCTTTTATCTCTTTAGCTTTATCTACACTAGGTAAATTAAACTCTATCCCCTTATCATCTGTGCTTATACGCAAATATCCTGTTTTTAAATCACTCTCGTTAAGATTGTATCTAGCTATAGTTATCTTTAAATAAAAAGGATACAGAAATATAAGGCTGCTAAAGCATCCCAATTATAAAACCCCTTTTATCCCATAAACCTCTTCATTATAATCAAACCAATGCGATGTCTTATATAAGATGTATTCTCCCAAAAGTTTCAAAAACTCCTTATTATCCTTTTTGTTCTAATGTTTACCTTATGAGATGATAATAGCTTTTTGTCTATATTCTTTCAATTCAAAAAGTAAAAGAAAGACAAGCATTTCGGTCATAATATTAATATTATGAGCTTTGAGTGAGAATTTGATAGGATGATTTATAATCTATAGAAAAATTCAACTCATTCATTTTTCTTCTTCTCAAATATCAAGTCCTCTGTTATACCACCCATTAGAGTTATTGATTTCAAATCTTTATAAAAATTCTTGTTATGACTATAAGCACCTGCAATATTTGTAAGTGAACCTGTAGCAAGTATTTCTATCTCATTTTTATAGATTTCTACCATTTTGGCAATAAACTTTGAAAGCTTCATTGTCATAATCCATAGGCTCTAAAGCACCCAAATATATTGGAATATCTAAATTCAAATCGGCAATCATAGCTTTGTATTCTTATATACAATTTCGGTTTTATTATTACCAAAACTCGTAGTTATAGTCTAAAAGTTCTCACCTCTTTATTAGCTAATATACAAAGCAATGCCAAAACCATCATCTACATCACAATTCAAAGTCCCATAGTATTATCGCAATCAAAAATAATTTTTCTTTTTCATACAATTACTCCTTTAATATAACAGGATTTGTAACATTAGCTTTAATAGATAAACTATATTCTAAATCTCTATCAAAATTAAGACTTTTAAATTCTTCGTAAGACATATTTACTAAATAATCTTTATCTTTTTGAGTACCAATGTAACATACTCACCTTTTATATAATACATCTTTTTAATCTATATATTCCACCTATAAATATTAAGCTGACTTGGTCTTAACAGCAATCCATATTCTGCCATTCCATCTTCTATATCGAACTCACCAAATTCTGCAAATAAAACTTATTAATATCTAATTCCATAAAAATAATTTACTTTCTCCCATAAATTCAGCAATACTCTTTTGTTTTAGGATGGGTAAATAGATCTATGGGACTTCCATATTGTACTATTTTTCCTTCTTGCATAAAAGAGCTATTCTATCCGATAATTTCATGGCTTCTTCTTTATCATGGGTAATCATTATAGTTGTTATTCCATTCTTTTTATGTAAATCTTTTACTAATTTACCCATCTCTTTTCTAAGACTCTCATCTAAACCTGAAAAAGGTTCATCTAAAAAGTAAGACTTTAGGATCTGCACCTAAAGCTCTTGCCAAAGCAACTCTTTGCATTTGCCCACCTGAAAGTTGAGATATTTTCTTTTCAAAGCGGATAGCCTTACTAAGTCAAAGCAAATCGTATACTCTTTTCTTTATTTTATCCTTTGGTATTTTTCTAAGTTTCATAGAAAAAGCTATATTTTCTTCTACATTCATATTAGGGAAAAGTCGCAAATCTTGAAATACTATTACCGTTTGCCTTTTTCTCCGAGCTAAGTTTAATATGCTATCTCCGTCAATACTAATATCTCCTGAAGATATTTCATTAAATCCTGCTATACTTTTTATAAGACTGGTTTTACCACAACCACTCTTACCTAAAATAGTTATAAACTCTCCATCTTTCACTTCTAAACTAAGATTTTTAAGTATATGATTTTTATCTAAATAAAGCTCTATATTTTTATTTCTAAACCATATCCACCTCTTATCTAAAATATTCTATCTTAGTTTCTCTAACAAAATATTTTGCCAGAGCATCAAAAATAACAAAAGTACTATAGTTACGATCATCACAGCGTATATGCTTGAAAAATTTCTTTCTCCACTTTGCATATATGGAACCATTACCACAGAAATAGTTTTTACATTTCCACCACCTATAAGCAAAAGTCAGAAAATATTGACTGATTGAAATTATATAACTCATAGTAAAAAGCTGATAAGATTACAGGTATTAAATTAGGTAAGCTAATCTCAAAGAAAGCTCTTAATTCTGAACAACCTAATACTCTAGCTTGTTCTTCCAAAGCATTACCTAAAAATACCGTTCCTTCTTCTATAGCTTATTGGCATAAGGGAGTGAATAAATCACATGGCAAATAATAACACCTAGAACACTTCCACCCTAAGCTCTATTTTTAAGAAAAATATTTGTATTCCCATAGCAAAAACTGTACCGAACTAAAAAGGACTTAGCATTATAAAAGATAGTATACTTTTCCCTCTGAATTTATAAAAAAGCAAAAAGCTCTGGCACTAAGAACAGCTATACTAACAGATATAAACGATACTATTAAGGAAATCCAAATACTAAGCGTAAAGGTTTTTAAAAAGATCATTACTTTTAATAATAGTATTATTCAAGGCTCTCATTGAGAATTTATTCGGTAATATATGTGGCCAAGTATATCTTTTCTGTAAATATCCATATTAGTAGGGTAAGTAAAGGGAAATACTATTATAAAGATAAAAATAGCCAGAATTACATTTTTAATTATCTTATTTTTCATCTCGTCTTAACTCCTTACTACTCCTACTTATTAATAGAAAATAAATCAAAAGATGCTATTAATGAAATAATTATCAATATGCCATTATATGCCATAGCATAGGTTCTCATCCTAAGATCCGGTTTTTGAAATTCTATATATGTCATAATTGGCAAAGCCTTAGGAATAGTCGCTCCCATAAGCAGAGGTAATTCGTATGCTCCAAGAGAATATATAAATATAATTAAAAAAAGCACCTCATTATTGTATTATAGCATAAGGGTAATGTTACTTTAAAAATGATTCAAAGCTCCTTGCTCCCAAATTTATAGCCGCTTCACCTAAGCTTTCACTTATACGGACATTAAAGCTATAGTAAAATAAATAACAAAGGAACTTCTTTTCCATAAGTAGGCAAATATTACTCCTATACCATATTTATCATATACTAAAGCGGAAAATCCGTCTGTTCTTTTATGAGTCCTATTTGATAACATAGACGTGCCAACAAACCGTTTGCAGAAATAATATTTACAAGTACAAGAGCTACTATTATGTGTGGAACCAATATAGGAAGCTTAGTAATTAGCAAAGTAAAACCTTTATTTTTCCCGGGTTCTTAACATAATATAGCATAGAAATACACCTATAATTATTGCTAATATTGATGAAATACCCGATATTTTGATACTATATAAAATAGAACTTATAGTATCTGCTCTTGCGAATATTTCTTTATAATATTTAAAAGTAGGTACATACTACCAAAAATCGGAATTACACTGAAACTCCATGTAACTCGATTACTATTCCAAAAGTAAAAAAATATTATTCAACTATAATTTGTGGCACCAATAAAAAATATGGTGTCAACTTTTTCATATTATTTACCAACTACCTCTTCTGCCCATATTTCTTTTCTATAATAGGAACTAAACCTGCCGGCATTTCGAGTCTTTTTGAAAGCAATTCACTTTGTGGTAATACTCCTTTTCCTATTTCTACAGAATCAAACGCTGCTTTTTGACTATCATCAAGTTTGTTATAATCAACTATAGGTATAGTTTTTAAATCTGCATATCTTTTTGCCTGAACTTTAGGAGAAATCATTTCATTTATAGCTACCATAGCCGCTTCTTTATTTCCTGAGTTATTGGCTATAGCTATATAATTTGTATTTCCTATAGTTCCTTTATCAAATTGGAAACTTCTTGTTGTATCTGTAAATGTTCCATCTTCAATATTAGCCGCCACTCCAAAAGCCGCATAAGACATACCCATAACCAGCTCACCATCAGCATACATATTCTTCATTGTGGTTCTTTATCCGGGAAAGTTTTTCCTTCATTCCATAAATATGGATTTAACTCTCTTAAATATTTTAGTGCCGGTTCTATTGCTTCTTTTACTTTTTCTTTATCTTCCGGCATATCATAGTGCTCATAACCTACAAATATCATAAATAATATTTCTTACAAAAGCTGAACCTGTAAAAATCAGGTAAAAGCCGGATAAGTAACTTTTTCCTTTATATTTTTAGCAAACTCTAAAAAGCTCAGCTGTATTCTTTGGTGTTTCGATTGTTATAGCACTATCATTGTACATTATAAGTTGTGCCTTACCATAAGAGCTTCAAAACCCTTTTATAGGAAAACCGAAGTCATAATTTACTTCTCTCATCTATTCATATACTTATCAAAATTTGGCAAATTATCTGTAAATGAACCATAGAGAAGATTATTTTCCTTAGCCGTTTTGAAATTTTTCTCCATTTATCCATATCATATCTATATCGCCATCTTTTTGCCTGCTCAGCTTCACTCGGATAACTGAGTAAGTATATCTTCTATATTCATAGGAACCATTCTAAAGCTTAATATCATCACTTATCTTTCAGACGTTTAGCATAATAATCATTTATCAATTATTAAGTCTATCATCTCCACCCCACATATAAAATGTAAGCTCTGTTCCTTTGCTTTTTCTACCAATTTATCAAAATCAGCATTTTTCAGAACTACTTTCACTTTTTCTACTTTTGTTTCTTCTACTTTTGCAACATCAGTAGTTTTACTTGTAGTATTGGCAGACTTATTTTGCACAAGCAACACCCATTAAAAAGTAAAGTGGATAGTGCAAGTGTAAGTAATATTTTTCTTCTTCATTTATTCACCTTTTCTCTAATAAGATTTTTAAAAAATAACTCTTATAGTTATTTTGACTTTAATATATTATACTTTCAAATATTTTTCAAAAGTCATAAATACTATACTATTTCTTTTTGTTTTTCTACATAAACTTGTCTTACTAATAGAATCAAAAATGACAATCCGAATAGTATAAGTAAGCCTGTTACCATAATTCTTGCCCCGCGGTTAACATACCGCCTACTATGGAATATACTATTGTAGCAGGTAGTTGACCCTATACCTGTAGCTATAAAAAGCTTAAAAAGACATAGAGGTAAGACCCGCAGCATAACTAACTATATCAAATGATATAAAAAGGAAGTAATCTAGCTATTAAAATACTCATTTTTCCATGTTTTTCAAAAAATTCATCTATATTTTTAATCCTGATTTACTCGTAAGTTTCTCTACTACATCTCTTCCTAAAAATTCTAGCTATACAAAAACAAAGACTAGCTCCTACCATGGCACTGGACCACGACAAAATCGCTCCCTTCCACCAACCAAAAAGATTTGCATTAGCAAAAAGTAATAAGAAAAAGCAGGTAAAGGAGCTACTATGGACTGTAATACCATAAGTAAAAAGATACTATAGCTGCATATATACCATAAGAAGCAACAAAAGCTTTCACTACTTCAAAAATCTCCGGTAGCAAAACATCTTCATAATAGTATTTAAACCTCTATTTACACTAGGCACAAACATATATATAAGTACAGCTATCAACATTAATCCTATAAGTATTAATTTTTAAAAATTTGTATTCTTTTTATACATTATTTCTCCCTACATAAAAATAAAAAGCAGGTATATTCTAGTTTTTAAATCATAAAATTTATAGCTATAATAAGCCTGCTTTTACTTAAATTAATTACTAATTAAACTTAAATTCAACTTCTTTTTGTTCCATCTAAAGAATTCCATACATTTGTATAGCCTTTTCCTGCTATATAAGCTGCAGCCTTAGCTGAACGATTTCCTGAATAACAATGAGTCATAATAAGTGTATTCTTATCTTCCGTAATTGACTGTCAAGAGCTCTCAAATTATCAACATCAACATTTATAGCATTTGCAAAATGTTCTTTATTATAATCTTCCGCTTTTCTAACATCAACTATAAAAGCTTCATCTTTTTAGTCATTAATTCATCAGCTGTTATATTACCATATTTTACAAGATTATACTCATATTTCTTAACGCCATCTGCATTTGTAACATCTTTGAAACCATTATCTACTAAAATCTTTGCGCTTTCACCTGATTTTTACCTGAGTTACAATATAAAACTACACTTTTTATCTTTCCAAGCATCTAATTTAGAAATATTATCTTTAAATGTATCTATAGGCATATTTATTGCAAAAAGTAACGTGTCCTGCCGCATATTCTTCAGGGCTTCTACATCTACAACCATAATATTTTCTTTTTCTGAGCATCATCTTCTATAGCTTGTAAGTCTGCACCTGCCATAGTTTTTATTTCTGCTTTTTGTTTCTTCTGTCTTGGCAACTTCTTTTTGTTTCGGTTACTTCTGCTGCACTAGTTTCCTCAACTGCTTTTTGTTTCAGTTGTTTTTGCTGCTCCACTACAAGCAGTAGATATTCCTAATGCCCCAACATAGATACTCCCAATAATACTTTATTAAGTTTTTCATTAATATGACCTCCAAAAATTTATATTTTTATATAATTAAAATTTTAACATACTATACAACTTTTTCTAATTGATTATATCAATAATTAATTCTTACTATAGATTAATTCTATCTTTCTTATAAAATCATCACTCAAGCATGCTTCTAATTTTTCACTGTACTCTCATTCATTATATCTTTTTCCTTATTTAGATACTCTATATAAAGCTCATAGCACACCAAGTTAAACCTCTAATACAATTTATTTTTATGAAAATATAAAGTAGCTTCCTTGACTCCTCTTGTATCAAATCTACCCTTACTTATCTCCACATATCTATTTATAAATTCTTCTACCTGTTCTTCATTTAAAAATTATATCCGTTTTCCAAAAGAGTTGTCGGTGCCAAAAATGTCCTAAGTCTTGAGCCGATAAGAATATATGGGTTTTTTCCCAATCAATAAGATAATCCTATTATCATTAAGCAAAAAATTAGAAGAATTTAATTCTGTGTTAACCACATTTATACATACCCTTGAAACTATCTTCTACTCTTTTTCCTAAATCTTTTAGCTTTATTAAGCAATTTTATAAGTCTTTCTTTTTAGAACTTTCTGCCTTAGAGCTTTCTAAATATACCTTTAACATAGCTTCACATTCATCTAGAATAAAAGCTATACTATTATCACTTTTTATCAGCTTATATCTATTTTCAAAGCTATGTATATCTGAAAGTATATTTACAGCTCTAAACATAATTCTTTTTCATAATCTAAGCTATGTCCTTCCAAGTATTCCATAACCAGTATACCTTTATCAATAAATTCCTTACTGTCATCTACATAATATACTTTAGGCGTTCTTTTGTACTCTCAAGTAAAGCAAGTGCGTAAAGCCTCGTATTCTATTTGTTTTTCTAATTTCATCTGAGAAGAAAAATTTATTCTGAGAATTAACTTTTTCCCATACAGGATGAAAAGAAAAATCAGATTTACATTGTATTCTCCTCTAGCTAAAAATTTTATATTCTTCTAAAAACTTTTTGGTAAATCTAAAAGCTTGTTCATATCTATCACTTTTTATAAGTTTTTCTATTAATACGCTATACTCCATTATCTAACATCCTTATATAATTTTTGCTATTTTATTAATATCTACTCCATCTCTATACATTTTTCTAAGCCTCATTCATTTTCCACATTAGTTTTAGTTTTTCATAAGTATTTCCTTTAAATCTTCTAGCACTGGTATATATTCTATTTCGTGTCATTGCCGGTTTTTATACCTTTTTCTTTTAATTTAAGACTTAATTCATAGTCTTCCATAATAGGTAAGTTAGGAAATTCCTATTTTCAAAAACAAATTTCTATCTATAAAAAAATACCTTGATCTCCAAACATAATTTTTCTATCAAAAACTCTATGATTACTAATATATCTACAAATAAACATAAGTGGAGAAAAACTTTCAAAAAGCTAATACCAAAACAAGCTACTGAAGATTCAGCTATTGCAGTTTTTATCTGTTCTAAACTCATTCTTTTGGTAATTGCTCGTCTGAATGTAGAAAAACAGTACGTCTGCATCGGTATTTTTAGCTCCAAAAATTCATTTGATTACTTCTTCCTGAAACTAATACCTAAATCTCTTATCTATTAATTCTATAGTTCTATCTGTACTACCACCATCTACAAAAAATGATCTCACATTTTTCCTATTAAAGGATATAAGAAAGTTTGTAATTTTTCTATAGTTTTCCTTCATTATAGGTAGGAATAATTATAGCTATAGATAAACTTTTTATAAGAAAGCCACCTAGATTACTCTCTAAGTTTTTTTATCTACTCTAAGCTTTATTTCTAAAATAAATTATATCTTCTTTAGTATCTATATCTTGCCTAAGTCCCACTATTTCAAAACTTTTTCTCTATTTTTATATTATCTATAGTATTTTAAGTACGGTATCATTTCCATATTTCTCCTATATTAAAAACTTCTTTATCTATTTCTTTCATTCCTATAAGATAATATCCACCATCTTTAGTCGCTCCTAATACTATATCCCTTATGTAAAAAGAGAATGGAAAGACTTTTTTATATCATAACTTGATAGTTTAGGTATGTCCGAACCCACTAAACTTATCATATCATAATTAAGTTTTTCACTTCAACATTGCAGTATACATTCTATTTCCTATATCAGTTTGAGACTGTCTTTATATATAGGATTTTTACCAAAGATTTTCCTTAGAATACTTATATCTTTTTATATCCTTTAGGAATATCGTAAAAATATATATATCTATATCTTTTAATTTTCTAAGTTCCATACTTAAATCTTTTAAAATTGCTATATGTAAACTTACGCAATCTTCCAAGCTAAAGTAGGGGAATAACCTCAGTTTTTAGTATGCCCTTCTATCGGTACTCTTGTAAATACAATAAGTGCTTTTTCATATTTTTATTCCTATAAAAACTTAGTTTTAACTCTATTAATCCAAGAATGTTTGCAATCAGGCTCTTCCATAGTTCCAAGTATAAGTGGCAGAAAATGTGATACATTAGTACAATCCTGTCTATTAAAATTCCCGCACAGGTTCCACAATAAGTAAGTATTCTCTCATGCCCTTGTTCTTTTAATTTTTCTAGGCATATCAAGAGCTAATTCTCTTTCCTTAACTATAGCACAACCACCAAGACCACAACACTGAATATTTTTTTACAAAATCTATTTTGGAATCTATAAAAGAGTTACATATTCCATCCATTTTTTTATTTTTCCCTATCCGACAAGGAAGAAATATATCAACATCAAAAATTTATCTTATTTCCTATGTTTAGTTCTCTAAGTTTTTCATATATTGTGGTAATTTTTCACATTTAATCTATCACCAAAATGATAATAACAATTTGGACAAAGTAAGATTATCTCTTTTATAGATTCTTTTTCTATATATCTATTTATTCCTGCTATTATATTATCTTCTTCTTTTGTCAATCCCAGTTCGGCTATGGGCTTACCGCAACAATCATAAACTGTATCTATATTTGCTTTTTCCTTTAATAATTTTGATAAGTATTTTGTAGTTTTAGGATAGAAAGAAGGAAAAGTTACAACCGGAAAAAGAATACTTTTAGTTCTAGCTTTTTCTATAATTTTTAAATATATAATTTTCTTTTCTAAAAAAGTAAAAATCTATATCCTTTTTGTTTAAGTGCATACTTATCTTTTTCACTTCCTCTATTCGCATATCAAGAATTATCTGTCTACCATCTATATCTTTCGGACAAACTCTGGTACATTCTCCACAAAAGAAAACAATGGTAAGCTAAAGGGAGTAATTTATCTGTATCTCCTATAGTAAGCTCATACTTTGATAGAAAAAGAACAGTGCCTAGTACATTGTTTTACAATGTATACATTTAGTAAAATCTGTATGCTTATTCATTTTTTTATTTCCTTATCAACTATATATTTTCTAAATAAAAAGCTATTAAAAATACAAAAACTGCAAGCGCTACCGTTATTCCTATATATAAACCTCTCTTGGCTGTATCTACTAAAGCCGCCGCTCCTATTGTATACATAGCACTTCCCGTAGTAATGAAAATAAAAAGTAAATATAGAATAAGTAGATAAGCTCATATCGGTTACTCCATAAGCAAAAATTTTGTAGATTAAAAAGGAAATAAGGGTACTGAGTCTGAGTTATCATTAATATAAAACTTCATTTTTTCATATCTTCAAATAAATATTTCCTTAAATATTTATTTTTCATGACTAGAGGTTTAATTTTATCTTGTAAGAAATATCTTCCACTTTATAAATGAAAATAATTGCTCCTATACCGACTTTCAAGAATGTGCATAAAAATTGTTCCATAAACAGCTCCAAAAGAACTCCTGCTACTATTGCAAAACTTACACCCGGCAGAGCTAGTATACTACCTACAATCGTTGCAAATATATATATAAATACGGCTAAAAACAAAAATTTTTCTTTAACCAGACTTTTCATTCCTTTTAATTCTTCTATACTTAAATACCCTTTTGAAAAATCAAATATCTTATTTAAAATAACTATTGTTACTACCATTAGAATGAATATTAGTAATTTTTATTTTTCTTTTCCATTTTTTTATTCCACCACAAAAGTTAATAGTATAATAATATATATAAATAAAACTATACTATGACTTATCATATTTATATAGTAATCTCTTGCTAACTCTCTTTAGCAAAAATCAGAGCCAATATACTCACTATACTATAAATTAAAAATATACTATGCTCAAAAATTTAAAAATCTGCTTTTTCTCTTTCTATAAATAATCTTATATTAAGTATTGCTCTAAAATTAGTATTATATAGATAATACTTACAATAGAACAGAAAAATATATTATATGCTTCTACTTTTTCCAAAATATACCATATGTCTGGCCATACACCATTTTTGGTTGTTGTAAAATAATGTATTATCCTAAAAAGCAATCAATACTAAAATCTGTATTAAATGTAAAAACTTATTATTATTTTCTTCATTATTCATTCCTTTTATTTAAACTTATTATACAATAAAAAGAGTCCCAAATAGAACTCTCTTATTATATAATATCTATTTCTTAGCTTTATCTGTACTTAAATCCAGAAACTTTAACTTTTTATAGTCATTACTTCCAGGTTCTCCAAGTTGAACAGGATTATCTTTATCCATTTGCCATTGGAACCAACCGCCATCATAAAGACTTACATTTTTAAGACCATTTTCGTAAGCTATAAGGAAAGGAACACTGGCTCTCCAACCTGTACCACAATAGAATGCTAAATCATTATCGCTTGTAGAAACTCCCTGACTCTCCAAGATATTTATTAACAGTATCAAGTCCCACGATAGTTCCATCTGCATTTGATTATAAGACTTATCATCTGTGCTCATGACCCCAAATAGCTCCAAGTGGCTCTCCTGCTCTCATCTATATAGCTATAACCTGACATGTTTTTCCGTCAAACTCATCCCTTTGATCTTATACTTTCACTAATTTGAACTTAGAATCATTTTGCCATCTTTTACTTGATCTATACTAATTATATATTCAGGATGTGCAGGTATAGTAGTACCAAACTCCCTTATCTGCTGCTACAGGCTCATTTTACCTTAGTTTCTAAATCATAACCTGCGTTCTTCCAAGCATCTATACCTCCACTTAGATCTTTTACATTCTCCACACCTGCCCAAAGTAAACGCAACTGTCTATCATCAGCTGCATTCTCAGGAGAATTTCCATAAGTTATAATCTGTTGTATCTTTAGTAATTCCATAGCTTTTTAAGTAGTTTAGCTATTTCATCAGCACTTATATTCCAAAAATTCATCTGACTCTATATCATCTGTATTTATATGTACAGCCCCTGGAATATGACCTTTAGTATATGCTTTATCATCTTCTACTTTTCCCATGCCGCTTCTAGAATAATAAAATCTTTAGACTCTTCTTCTTTTTGTCAATAACGGATTTTACCCATTCAGGGCTTACATATACTTTTAGTTTTTCGCTACTTCTTCTACCTTTATCGCCTGAGTTGTTTCCTCTACCTTTAGCCTCACTTGTTTGTTTTGTAGTTTTCTGTTTCTGTATTGCTTTCCGCTTGTTTTGTATTACCATTACAAGCTACTAACATAGAACCTGCCACTACTGTTGTTACTACTGTGTTTTAAAATTATCATTTTTATACTGCTATTTTATATAGCCTCTCCTTTATACTACCTTTACCAGTATACGACAAATAGCAATATATGTATAATTGTATATTTCTATAGATTTATAGTTTTTATAGATTTTATCTATAGATTATTTCCCAATTAAAAGTCATTCTATTTCCACCCTACAAAAGTTTCAGCTATATCATTATTCTCCTCTAATAAAGACAAAATCTGCTCTCTTACCTACTTTAATATCTCCCACTTTATCATATATACCTATTAATTTTGCAGGATTTTTAGTAAACATATCTATTATTTCTTCTATAGGTCTACCTGTAAATTCTAATACATTCTTAAAAGCTTTTATCATAGTTAAAGTACTGCCTGCCCTTGCGTCATTCATAACTAGTCTGGCATCTCCATCTTTAACTATAACATCATTAACTCCAAGTTTATAATTACCATCCGGTAAACCTGCAGCCATAATAGAATCTGTTACAGCAATAACTTTATCAAGACCTTTTAGTCTTTATTATAAGTCTTACTGTACCCGGATGTAAGTGTTTACCATCACAAATCATTTCGCAATATACCACATTTGACTCAAGAACTGAACCCCAAATAGCCGGCTCGTGTTGATGTAAAAAGTCTCATAGCATTACTGGTATGAGTAGCTGCATAGCACCATTTTTCATGGCTTGATTTGCTGTAGCATAGTCTGCACCTGAATGTCCTATAGCAACTTGTATACCCATACTTCTTAATCTAGGTATCATCTGTAAATTACCCTTTACTTCAGGAGAAACTGTCATATATCTTATTTTACCATTTGCCTTTTCTTGATATTCTTTTGCAAGTTCAGAATTTCCTGTCTGTAATAGATGTTCCGCATAGCTCCCTTATATTCCGGTGCTAAAAATGGTCCTTCTAAGTGAATACCTGCTATATTAGCTCCCTTGTGTTCTTTTTAACTCACTCCATTTTTATATTCATCTATACACCATTTTGTTTGTTCAACTGTATCTGTAAGTATAGAACATAACCAAGAAGTGGTTCCCTGAGTAGCAAAAATCTACATATTTTTCATATTCATCTGCTAGTAGCGGCATTTACATCTACTCCTACCGCTCCATGTGTGTGAATATCTATAAAACCGGTATGAGTCTTTTACCTGCTAAATCTTCTTCCTTATCGAAATCTTTCAAATCATCTAATGAATGACTTATTGCCAGTATATTTGAGTCCTCTACTAATATATGTGCATATCTAAATTCATTATCTATGAGTATTAAACCGTTTTTAAATAGTGTTTTCATTTTTATACCTCCCTTAAAAATAAATGATATAAGTTCCAAATCCTTTATGATTGATACTATCTCTTTAGTTCTACTCACAACCAAACTTTTCTTAGTAAGCTTTTATTTGAGTTTTTACAGTTATTTGTTCAACATGTCTTATCTCGGCTATTTCCTTTACTTTTATCATCTAAAAGTAGTTTTACTAAATCTCTCAGCTCTGGTAAGACCTGATACATTCCTTATATATAATAAGCTTCGTTCCGACATTTGTAAACGCTTGTATTCTTTCATAAGTACATTTTTTGTATATTCGCCTGCATAATAGGTTTTGCCTATATACGCATTTTTAATATGTTCTATTATAAGCTCCGTACTGCTGTCTTTTAAAATATAATCAACAGCCCCGTTCCCATAGCCTTTATTATCATGTCTTCATTTTCATGTATAGTCAGATATATTATTTTTGATTCGACTTTTTATCTCTTATTTCTTCTGTAGCTTTTATGCCTGCATAAGTAGTTTCCATTTCTATATCCATTAATATTATATCTACTTCGTTCTCAAGTGCAAGACTTACAGCTTTTTTTTCCGTTAGTAGCCATAGCTACAATTTCTATATCTTTATCCTTTTCCAATTCTTCTTTTAAATTTTCTCTTATAATATCAAAATCTTCTGCTATCAAAATTTTAATCATACTTACCTCCCATACTTAGGTATAGAGATACAAAATAAACTTCCTATCCCCTCTTTACTTTCTATCTTTTAATAAACCGAAATGATTTTTAACTATCTGTTTTTACATAATAAGCCTAAACCCCTAATTAGTATTTGTATTTTTATTAGTATAAAATGGCTCAAATATCTTTTTAGGGTCTTTTTACTCATTCCTGTACCATTATCTCTTATTTCAAAACTATATATAATCTTTCAGGGCTTTACATTCAAGCTAAGAAGCTTTTCTTCCTTATCTGTTGACATAATATTCTCATAAGCATTAGTTAAAACATTATAAAGTGCCTCGACAAATAGGGTTTTATCAGCCAATATATATGTATTTTCATATTTTCCCAATTTTATATCATATTCGGATGCTTTTCATTAAATTTTTCTATGGTTTTTCTATTAAATCATCAATAGATAACGGTATTAAAGACATTTTGGTTTGTTTTTATACTTTTATATATACTATCTATTCTGGACATTATGTTTTTATTCATATCCGACACAGGAAAGTATATTCTTTTTATACTATCTCTATCCAAGTCATCTTTTTCCAACTCTTTTTCTAATTTAGAAATAAGTATCTTGCTTGCTGAAACTGATTTTTCATACCATGCACAAAAAACAGACATAGTTCTAGCCATATATCTACCTTTTTGTATAAGTATATCTCCCTTTTGTTTCTATATATTCCATACTTGAATATGAACTCAAATTATAAAAACCGAAAAATACCGAAGAAAGTAGTTAATATTGAAACCAGTAACTCAATATCTTATATCACCGCCTAAAAATATTTGAATATAATACTCCTCTGTATTTCATATAATAAGTCGCATACATTCTGTATACTTGTATGGGATCTTGCCTAAAATATAACCAATACATAGTTTTCATATATAATAAGAAAAATAGAATATATCTGAGTGCTTTTTACAATATGGTATAGTTATAGCTCTATATTCCAAAATGAGCAGAATAACAGAAATAATAAGATAAAGCTGTATCCATATAAAAGTAAATGTTATAGCCATTACCTCGAGATTTTATTTTCTAATATAATAAATATTTTAGGGATAATATAATATCAAGCTAATTAATGAAAATAACATTACCAAACTCATGCTAGGTTTTTGCTCTCATTATTGCCGGCAACATAGAATAATCCAAGGCAAGCATTAAAAATGCCGGAAATAAAATTCTTCCAATAGCTATAAAATAGCCTAAATACATTAATGGAAATAATAAATATGATAGTTTTTCTTTGTACTCTTATATCGAAAAACAGAAAAATTTTTGAGAGGTACTGTTCCGCCATTCTTAGCCTGAAAAATAATTATACCTATAAACATCAAACTAAGACTAAAGCATAAAGCCAGCATTAGATATAGTTTTTATATTCATTCTAAGAAAAAGAAAAAACTACCGATGAAACCATTATAAAAATAATACAACAAATAACATACTGCCCTCCTTCTGTTCATATTTTATCACAAAGTATAGGGTTTTATAGCCTTGTAGTTTTATATTTTTAAAAGTTTTAATAAAGCTTTATAACAAAAGCCAGATATCCGCATTAGCTTAAATAATAATTTAAAGTACATTCTTAATTTTTCTCTAATTATCATTTATAATTCTTTTGCTTCTGCACTCAAACTATCTAATAAATAATTTTAGATAATTTATTCTTATCTCTATGTTCTTCAAGAGCATTTTTCGCCACTCTATTAATCTCTTCATATAATTCTCTGGAACTCATAAGCAAAACAACCTGCTGAGCGTATTATTATTTGCTCTATTCCATCAGAAGTAACTACAGTTATTCTATACTTCTTACTCAAATCTCTAACTGTTTTTCTATATATTGATCTGCTGTTTCAGCAGTTTTTGGTATAGACTATATAAATATTATGTTGACTAATTACTCTGTTTTATGGTCAGGAACTTTATATGCATCAAACACTAAGATAAGCTTTGCATCTATATAAGCTTTATAGCTGATAAAATATCTATAAGCCTATCTCTGCTGCATCTATATTTTTAGCAGCTAACTCTCTAAGCTCCTGCCAAGCAAATATAACATTATATCCGTCGACAAGAATATATTCTTTTTATCTTTTCGTTAAATATATACTCTTTTTCAGGTGCTTTTTATAGGCTTATCCCAATCTCCTATTCTAGGTACTACTTTACCATAAGTCACGTTCAAAAATTTCCATAAGTTCTTTTGAGTAGCTTTTTCTATATCATAACCTAGATTTCACCGTAATAAGTTCTTCTTCTTTTCATCTTCATAAAAATCATTTGTTGTATCTAGATGAATATACTCATGAACTTTATCCCATTCTACTATAAAAAGCATCTCCTTGCTTTACAAAAATATAGAAAAACAAGGATTTTCTATATCAAGCTCCGGATTATAAGTATTATTTTCAAAAGTTCTTTTATATTATGACATTCTTCATAAGCTAAAAATTTAGATTTAAACTTCCCTCACCTTTTAGTATATGAGGGCTAAGATACTTCCATAATTTTGTATTGTAGCCAAAGGTACTTTTCCTATTATACTTGCTACACCATTTTTATATCCGGACTTTCAAAGTTAGCACTCATTATATTTAAGTCTGATAGGGCTCTGCCAAGGTTTTCACTTGGTAAATTAAGTTCAAATTCATAATATGGCTCTAAAAATAATGCTATCTGCATACATCAAGCCTTGTCTAAAGGCTCTAAGACTTGCTTCTCTTAAATCTCCACCCTCTGTATGCTTATTATGTATTTTAGCATTTACTATCTCTATTTCCAGATCAGTAATCTCCAAACCTAAAAAGTACGCCTTTTAATTTATTTGTTTCTAAGTAATTTTTATGCTATTTATACTACCTGCATTTAGGCTTTCTGTTCCCCAGAGCGGAACTTCACCTTTATCCCACTACCTTTTTACCCTCTTTTAAGCAAAATGCACTTCAGCATAATGCCTCAAAGGTTCAAAAATGTCCAAGTCCAAGAACTTCACCTTTTTATACTCTCTTTGTATACAATCTTTCCATCTTCAAAATCTCATCTATATTAAACCTATCTTTAACCTTAGTCTTTAATACTTCTAATTGTATCTCTCCCATAAGTTTTTATAGATAGCCTATTTTCTATAATATTTATATCAAGCTCCGTTCCTCTTCATTTAAAATCTTTAATTTAGGATATACAGCTTTTTATATCTTCACCATTTGGCAAAAAGTATATTGTAGCTAAAGTACAGCCTCTGTCTTGTTTATAAGTTCTTTTTCATCTCCAAAGGCTTTATCCCTATATAGTCTTATTTAAACCTGTAAGAACACAAATACTACCTGCATAAACCTCACCCGGAGTATCGAAATTTATCGCCATTATATACTCTTATTTGATTGATTTTTCTCCGGCTAAACTCTGCTTTGCTTTTAAAAATTCCACCATGACTTTTATATGTGTTTGTCTAAGTCCTGCCTTATCTCTACTTATTTTTATATACAATACCGGAAAAATTTTTATTATAGTCGGCTTCTTTTTGTATATATTTCTAGACTTTCTATGAGTTCATCTGTCCCAATATGCTTTTATAGCCGCACCCTCAAAGTACCGGAAATATTTTTTCTTTCTTGTATTACTTTCCTTTATCTCATCATCATTGAGTATAGAATTTTCTAAATATCTATTCATCATCTCTTCACTTGAAAGTGAGATTTCTTCATACATTTCTTCTTTATTTTCATTCGTAAAATCAATACAATTTGAGCTTAATTTAGTTTTTATATCCTCTAAGAGTTCCTTTTTATCTGTTCTTGCTATATCCATTTTATTTACATATATAAAAGCAAGGTATCTCATACTTTTTCAGTAGTTTAAATAGTGTTTTTGTATGACTTGTAACACCATCAAGTGCTGATACTATCAGTATGGCATAATCTAAAATCCCTAAGACTTCTTTCCATTTCAGCACTAAAAATCAACGTGCCTCGATGTGTCTACCAATTGTATATTCAATCTCTTGTTTTTATTATGGCTGTCTTTGAATATATTGTTATTCCTCTATTGCGTTCTATATTATCTGTATCTAAAAACTGTCTTTGTATCAACTCTACCTGCTGTTCTGATTGTAGACGATTTATATAATAAGCTTTCACATAGACTGGTTTTTCCTGCATCTACATGAGCTAATATACCTAAGCAAATATTTTTCATTTTCTATGCGTAAGCTCTCGCTCTCTTTTTATTCTAAGTTAGTTATATTGTAGCAAAAATAAGGTTTTTACTCAATCTATGATATTTATTATTTTGTATATAAAAAGATGATGCCCTAAGGCATCATCTTTGATAAATATTATTTTGTAATTACTATAGGTTTATACCCATCAGCTTTAAGAGTAATGGTATCTCCACTATTTAAAAACTTTGCAGGAATAATTACACTACTTATCGCACTAATACCGGGTACGTGTTTCGAATATCCGTCTTCAGGATAATATCTTCTACCAGCTTTAGGTAATACCCTATCATTTAATGTAACTTTGAAACTGTCAGATGTTATAAATTTTCTTTCAATATCGCTTTCAGTATTGAAATTTTTATCATCAGTTTGTAGCTTATTTAAGGGACTAAGAACACTTGTGCCACCACTAGTTGTATATTTAGGTGCATCAGCAAGTGTTGTTTCTTCCTCTTCTAGCAGGCTCATTAGAAACTACGTTCTCTACTTTATTACCTTGTTGATCTAATATTAGAGTGAACTCTTTGTAGCCATCTGCTGTTACTTTAATAATATTATTAGTTTTTGTAATATTGCCGCATCAAAACTATAGCATTATCACTACTTGGTTGTGTCCAACCTTTTTGTTCTCTTTGAAAGCTTATACTTATTTCCTTTTGGAGAAGCATAAGAAATAGTTTCTTTCACTAACTCTTTTCCATTTACATTTACCCCAACCGAATTCAACCAATCTTGTAAATCTTCTTGTTTATTAAACACAAGAGAAAGTAAATTATCAAATACGGAGTTTTTCACTTCACTATACTCTAGCGTTGGTGTTTCCTTACCTCTATCCTCATTTCTCACTGGTTCTGTTGGCGTTACCGGTGCTGGTGTTACTGGTGTTGGTCCTGCCGGGCGTTGGTGTTGGTGACTACCGGTGTTGAGTGTTGCGCCACGGTGTAGTTGAATTTTCTCTGTTCCACTTGTAGAAGTATTCTTATTTTACTGTAAATGTGAGTGGCTTATATCCTTCAGCAGTAATAACTACCGTATTTACAGCTTTTGTAAATCCATTAGCAGCTATGTAGAGTATCTCTATTTCCACCGTATGTTGTATCTTTTTACATTAACCAAGAAATTATTAGCACTAACTCCTGTCAAACTCGTTAGTATATTTTTACATCATTGACAGTAACCGATAATTCCTTAGAAGCAAAGCTTTCATTTTTCAACTTCCTTAGATGTCATACTTTCTGTAGTATTAAACTCTACAATATATTTATCATCATCTCCAATCCTAAGTACTCATTACCAGTCTTTAATGTCGCACTCTTAAATGTTGGAGTTACCTTACCTTCAGTATTGCTATTTTTCATCTTTCATCTGCTTTTACACTAAAGTCAACTTGTCTTTGACCATAGCCATTTGTTTTTATAACTAAAGTGTAGTTTCCTGCTTCTGTTACAGTCTTAGGAGCAAGTACAATACTACCATTTTTCAATCTTATAGCCTTTTTATCATTAGACTCTTGACCTACAGGAAGTACAGTCTTTTCTGTATTAGTAGCTTTATTTATAAGTACCAATTTCTTTTTAGACTCTTAAGTACGTTAGCTGCATCATGATTATTAATCTGTGACATTAAATTTAAGTTCTTCATTTAATTTTAAGTTGTCTGTATTTTCAGTAGTTATTGTAATATTTCTTCTTCTCTTTCAACAACAAGTGTTAAATCTTGAACTTTATATCCTTTAGCAACTATTCTAAGACTATGCTTTCCTACATAAGGAATACCAAAATGAATTCTTTAATACTGAAGCAAAGATTTTTAATTTACCATCTACTATTTCATATTGCTTTTTACTGTAGAATCACTTCTAAGAGCTGTACCTCTACCATCTAAATAGATTCCTCTATCTTAGATAAATAATTTGCATCAGTGAAGCTCAATTCAAAGTCTGCGTCTTCTCTAGCATTTAAGCCTGTAACTGTAGTATCCTCTCCCTATAGAATCTCCCTAAATTCTCAACAGGTCCAAGTAAACCATCTTCCAAGACTCTCTTAATCTTACCTACATAAGCTCTTTGTTTAGTAGCTCCATTTAGATACTCTGCAAAACTTAATTGTGTAGAGGCATCCATTCTCTCACTCTAACTTTATTTAAGAAATCAGTAAGATCATATAGGTGTCAAGTCATTTGTAAGTACACCTTCAGGCTTTTGATAGGTAAGAAAACGATTTACAACACCTGTAACTGCATCATTTTCTAAGACGTATATCATTTTAAAAATAAGTGCATTTGCAAGTAAATCATGCTCAAATAAAAGATTTGCGTTAATATTATAACCCGCAGAACCTGTAGATGAACTACCATCGGCACTTGGTAAGCTAATACTTCCACCACCTGTAGCAGATGAATAAGTATCAACCTCGGCATTAGCTCTAAAGTTTGCATCAGCAGCTATCTCAAATTCTTTTGACATATCTTTATAACCGTCAGCATGAACTGTTACTTTATATTTACCTACTTCATTTAAAAGAACTCTCTTCATTTTGTATCTTTATCTTTATACTTCTCATAAATATGTAACATATTCATTATCACTGAATACTCTTCTATATTCTTTAAAGATACAATCTTTCCACTTGGGGAATTTTTAAATCTACACCTGTTACAGGCATTTTTAAGTCAGTACCGAAAGTTTCACCATTTGGTCCAGCTATATTGAATAATACATCTGCACTACCTATTCTAGGATTTGGAGTTTCTGTACTTTTGACTAAGAACATAATTTGTATCTCTAACCACTTGTACTGCAACTGTATATTTATCATTACTATAATCAGAAGCTAGATTTACAAAATATCTACCATTATTTCTTACATTAGGTTGTGGTAAATTAATTTTTACTATACCTGTATTTGCATGAGCTAGTATCCATTTCTTTTGTAAATGTTACTGCATTATTTAAAAGTCTTATACTCATAATCAAAGTATTTTTAGCATTTGATAATTCATCAAACCACTTCTTACTATTTTTCATCAAGAGTCAATTTAATAACTATTTGACCATTACCTTCTGCATTTATTTCAGCAGGTGCTACATAATTAGCTTTTGGCAAATTCTTTGACTCATTTAGTTTTCTATTATTAGATAAATCAAAAGTTGTCGTTGTTGGATATTTCCTTACATTTCCATTCTCATCATAGTTATCAAGATGATAATCAAATACGCTTATAGGTCCATTTGTAAGTATATAGCAGGTGCATCTTCCTTACTTCCTACGCTTGGTGCAACAGTAGTTTTACCGTTAGCATAACTTAAAGCTTTCTCTCTTATTATCCGACTTTCTTACTACTTCTATGTTCTTAGGTGCAGAAACAGTTGTTGCCCACTTAACAATCTTTCCTGTATCATCTACCTTTGATACAGCCGCTGTAACATCAACACCATTTACAAGGATATTATAATCTTCTAATGTTCCTTGTTTGAAAGTAACAACAGCATACTCTATCCAGCCTAAATCAACTAATTTAGTGTATTCAGCTGCAACTAAGTTTGTCTCAACATCAGCTACTGTAATTCTACTGTCATTATAATAATTTGATGATGAACCACGTCCTGATGAACCTGAACCGCCACCACTTCTTAAATTAGCTTTTGATGCGGATGCAGCTACCTTTGTAATTTGTCCTTTTCCTGCAACAAAATGAACACTTCCATTTCCTCAGCCCATCTACCATCAGCATTTACAAGAAAACCGTCAGGAGTTTTTGTATTTGCCAACATTTTACCTTCGGTAACATCCTTAGCTGTTGAAAAATAATAGCAATATCCATCTATCCATTGCCAACCTGTAAGCATCTTACCTTTTGAGCCATCACTTAGGGTATTAAAGAAATACCAATTTCCCGTCTGTATGTTGTAACCAACCGGGTCTTCATAGTACCATCTGCCTGATTTAGATAATACCAATCTTCTCCCAGTTTGATGAAACCTTTGTTAAAACTCCGGCCTCATTATAATGTTTCCATGAGCTACCTTCTTGCTTCCAACCTGTTGCACCGGCATTAGCTGCAAATACTACTCCCGAAAAAGCAGTTGCAGAAATTAAAGTTGCACTAAGTAATGTAAAGCAAGAATTTTTAATGTCTTTTTCATTAATTCCTCCTATATGATATATTTTTAAGAAAGACCATAACAAGTCCATAACAATGAATGCGATTACATATTTCACTGCCATAGACACTTTATTAGTTGCAGCTAACTTTTATTAGATAATACTAACTTTTGTTAGCTACACTAACTTTTGAAGATTACTATATCTAAATTTTAATCTTTTTCAAGCAAAACTTAAGATGTTTTTATTAAATACATTTATTATATTACTAAAAATTATGTCTCTTATAATCTATATTTTAATAATAAAAAACTTGTCTTTTAGAAATATTATTTTACTTTTTAATATATGTAAAAATATAACATCTTAAGACAAGTTTTATTAATCTTTATATAATTCTAACAGTATACGAAATCGTTATCTTTTATCAAACTATATACGGTATACTAAATTTACAAAGTCTATTAATATATTATTATAAATATTTTCATTAAATATCATACTCAATTTAGTACATATACTTACTACTACTGAATAATAGTTTATATAGCTTTAAATGCTTCTTCCAAATCTTCAATAATATCATTTACATTTTTCTACACCTATAGAAAATCTTATAGTATTTGGTTTAATATTCTGCTCTTCTAATTGTTCTTTAGTACATTGACTATGTAGTTGTAGCGGATGTATAACTAAAGATTTAACATCGGCAAACATTTGCAAAGTGAAAGAGAATAATTCTAAGTTATCTATAAATTTAGTTGCAGTAGATGTATCTCCTTTTATTTCTATAGTAAAGATAGAACCACCACCATTAGGAAGTATTTAGCGTATAATTCTTTTTTGTTTTTATCTGTACTAAGTGAAGGATGATTTACTTTTTCTACTAACGGATGCTCACTAAATATTTTACAACCTCAAGGCATTTTCACATGTCTTTCACTCTAAGAGATAGTGTTTCTATGCCTTGCAAAAGCAAAAATGCATTAAATGGAGAACAGCCGCTCTGTATCTCTAAGTAAAGTAGCTCTTATCTTAACAACAGCCGCAGCACCAACTGCTTTAGTAGCTGACACCATGATAACTCTCATTTGGCTCTACAAGTGATGGGAACTTTCCTGCCTTTTTCCCAGTCAAACTTTCCACTGTCTGCTATTACACCACCTAGAGTTGTACCATGTCCACCTAAAACTTCGTTGCTGAATGAACTACTATATCTGCACCATATTCAATAGGACGAACTAAATAAGGAGTTGCAAACGTATTATCAACTATAAGAGGAATGTTATTTTTCATGTGCTATATTTGCAATAACTTCTATATCTACAACTTCTGAATTTGATTTCCTAAAGTTTCTATAAATATAGCTTTTTGTTTTTCATTTTTATAGCCTGTCTTACTTCATTTTCATTGAAAATATCAACAAATGTTGTTGTAATTCCATAATCCGATAAAAGTATGTACAAAAAGATTAGAACTTCCACCATAAATATTTCTTGCTGATACTATATTATCTCCTGCTTTTGCTATATTTAAAATACTATATGTTATAGCACTGGAACCACTTGCAACTGCTAAAGCCGCTACACCGCCCTCCAAAGCCGCTATTCTTTCTTCTAATACATTTTGTGTAGGATTTGTGAGTCTACCGTAAATATTTCCACCTTCTTTTAGTGCAAATCTTGCTTCTGCTTGTGCACAATCTTTAAATACAAAAAGATGTTGTCTGATATAGGTACTGCTCTGGCATCTGTTGCTGAGTCCGGATTTTCTTGTCCTACATGTAATTGTAATGTTTCAAATTTTTAATTCCCTATCTTTTCTTGCTTTCTTTTGACATATTTTTACCACCTTTTTATTCTGTAAATAATTGAGTTGAATAATATCTATCTCCTGAGTCAGGTAAGACTGTAACTATAGTTTTTACCTTTATTTTCCGGTCTTTTTAGCTAATTCTATAGCTGCAAAAAGTGCCGCTCCACTGGAAATACCTGTAAAAAGTCCTTCCGTCTTTGATAAATATTTTTGAATATTCAAATGCGGCTTCATTTTTCCACCTTTATTATTTTCATCATATATTTTTGTATTTAAAGTGTCAGGTATAAAACCTGCTCCTATACCTTGAATCTTATGTGGTCCTGCTGAATTTTCCTGATAGTACGGCAGAACCTACAGGCTCAACTGCAACTACTTTTTATACTATCTCTTTCAAATATTCTCCGGTTCCTGAAAGTGTACCTCCGGTTCCAACACCTGCCACTAATATATCTACTTCTCCATCGCTATCTTCCCAAATCTCAGGTCCGTAGTTTTTCTTATGTGCATTTGGATTTGCCTTGTTTTCAAATTGCCATGGAATAAAACTGTTAGAATAGTCTTTTGAAAGTTCTTCTGCCTTTGCTATAGCACCCTTCATTCCTTTTGCACCTTCCGTAAGAACCACTGTGCACCATAAAAACGTAGGATGTTTATTCTCTCAACACTCATAGTATCCGGCATTACAAGTATAACCTTGAAACCCTAATGAAGCACCAACTAAAGCTAAACCTATACCTGTATTTCCTGATGTAGCTTCTATTATAGTAGCTCCTTCTTTTTATAAGTCCTTTTTTTCTATAGCATCTTCTATCATAGCTTTTTGCTACACGATCTTTTTACAGAACCTGCTGGATTAAATGATTCCAATTTTTACTAAAAACTCTAGCCTCTAAGTTCAAATCTTTTTTTCTATCTTTGTAACTTCCACTAGAGTATTTCCTATTAATTCCAGTGCTGATTTATATACTCTTGACATTTTAACCTCCTTATTTATCTCTTCCATATCTTATGCTCCTATAATAAACCCTATAAACATACTTGTCAAGTATGTTTATTTATTTTTGATATTTTAAATATTTAGTTTTAGCCTATCAAAAATCTATCTGTTTATCAGAAATACAATCAATCAGAGCTTTGTTATGAGAAATAAATATATATGATAAATTAAATTTCTCCCTTAAATCCAGCATTAAATTTAGTATCTTAGCTCCTGCTAATACATCCAATGCCGAAGTTATTTCATCACAAATAATTATTTTAGGTTTTTAACGCTAATACTCCTGCAATACAAACTCTTTGGCTTTGACCCCCACTAAGTTCATGCGGATACTTATTCATATATTCTTTATCCAAACCACATAAAAGTAAAAATATCTTTCTATTTGTTCTTTTGCTATCTTAAAGCTTACTGAAAGGATTGTGTAACTTATAAGCTTCTATAGCTATGCTACCGACTTTTCTCTTTTAGGATCTAAGGCGGTATACGGGTCTTGCATTATTATTTGTATTTTTCTTATCCTAAGTTCATTTTAATTTATTAAATTCATACTTATTAGAGGAATATTTTCCAAAAATCTTTTCACCCTCTAAATAAATTTCTCCTTTATCAAGTTTAGAAATACCAAGTATAGCTTTAACCAAAGTTGATTTTTCCACTTCCCGAACTTCCAACTATGCCTAAAATCTCCCTTCTTTTAATTCAAACGAGAGATTATTTATAACATTTTGTTCTTTTTATTTTTGAAAATATATTTTTCCTAAAATAATATGATTTATATAGATTTTTACTCTAATATATTTTCACTCATATTAATCTCCAATTTTCATAAAATCTACCTGTAAAATTTCTCTTTTTAAAAACTGCTTTTAATAAATTTCTAGAATATTCTTCTTGAGGATTTTCAAAGAAAGCTTTTAGTTGTAGAACTTTCTATAATCTCTCCCTTTATGCATTACTGCTATATTATCTACATATTTTTCTAAATCTTTAAAAATCATGAGTAATAAGTATAATAGCCATCTCTCTATTTTGGCATAAGTCTTTTAATAAGCCTAAAATATCATCTTTTAAGTTCTCATCTACCGAAGAAGTAGGCTCATCTGCTATAAGTATTCTAGGATTTGCCGCTAAAGCTATAGCTAATTGTACTCTTTGCCTCATTCCACCACTAAGTTCATGTGCATATTTATAGTATACCTCCTCAGAATTTTCCAATTTTACTTCTTCAAAGAGTTTCAATACCCTAATTTTTCTTTCTTTACTTCTCAATTTAGTCTGTAATTTTAATACTTCATCAACCTGCTTTCCAACACTCATAAGAGGATTTAACACCTTCATCGGCTCTTGAAACATAAGAACTATATCCCTACCTCTCATCTTTTTATAATTTTTCATTTCGTTCCAGTAAGTTTTCATTTTCAAATTCTATTTTTCCACAAACTTTTTATATTTGGAGGATTTAGACCTAGAAGTGCTTTCATACTTACACTTTTTTCCACTACGGATTCTCCCACTATAGCTAAAAATCTTTGCTTTCTCTATTTTTATATCCAGCTTAAAATCTAATATCTCATCTACATCCTTTTTGTCTTGGACTATATAAAATTCTAAATCCTTCACCAATAAAATTAATTGCTAAGGTCATACTCATTATTAATATTCCTGCAGGTAACCAAGTCCAAGGGTAAGATTGTAAAAGCTCTCATATTTCTGGCATTAGAAAGTATATTCCCCAAGACTTGGCATAGGATCTTTTACACCTAAACCCAAAAACTAAGTGAAGCCTCCATCAATATAACACTAGCCATAGAATATAGTTGCCGCTACTATAATCAAAAGGAAATATATTAGGCAAAAATATGCTTAATAATTATAAAGAAAGTCAGAAAACCCCATAGTCTTAGCTACCAGAATAAAAATTTTGCTTTTTCAATGATAGTATCTGCGCTCTAACTATCCTCGCCACCTCAGTCCAAGATAAAAATAGCTATTATAATAATCAAATTTTTAAAGATGGTCCTATAAGACTTGCTATCGCCATAGCTGTTATTATGAAAGGAAAACACATTAATCCATCTATAATTCTCATTATTACAAAATCTATATATTCTCCAAAATATCCTGCAAGTATTCCCATTATACTCCCTATTATTATTTGTAATATGGTACTACTAATACCTACAAGTAAAGAAACTCCGGTTCCATATAACAGTCTAGACAATACATCTCTACCCAAATCGTCTGTTCCTAAGAAATGTATTCTATCAGGGTTTAGTATTTATACTAAATAAGTCTATATCAGAATAAGAAAAATTTAGTTATAAATGGAGATAATAATACAAATAAACATATTAAAATAAATATTCCAACTCCTATTATCCAATATGTATTTCTCTTAACTTTCATACTTTTCATCTATTCACCTTTTATAATTCTATTCTTCTATCTATATACATATAAAAATATCCGCTAAAAATTAGATAATAATATTAGTATGGCACTTATCATCAAAACACCCATAATGAGTGGATAATCCCTATTTTGAACTGCTTCATAACTAAGTCTGCCTATTCCTGGCCAAGAAAAATTGTTTCTGTTAGTAAAGCTCCTGAAAAATAAGCTAGGGTATTTGTAAACAAAATATAGTTACTATAGGGAGCAGAGCATTTCTCAACCCATGTCTTAAAAGTGCCTTTCCAAAAAACTCATTCCTTTTGCCATCGCTGCATATATATATTCTTTATCCATTACATCTAACATTGCTTGTCTACTATATCTAATAAATGAAGTCATTTGAAAAACAGATAAAGCAATAACCGGTAGAATAAGATGCTTGCCCACATCCATAAATCTACCTATTCCTTTTATACTCTACTCTCACATCATACATACCTGATGAAGGTAGCAACATCATGTCATAAGAAAAATTTTTAATAAGCAGTAAAGCTATGAAAAATACAGGGTATAGATATACCTATAAAAGAAAAATATACTTAGTAAATCATCTATTTTTGTATTCCTTTTATAAGCAGAAAAATCCTAAAAGCTACACCTAAAATTGTACTTACAAACAAAGATGTGAGACATAAGTAATAAGGTGTTAGGTACTCTCTTAGCTATGACAGAAATTACAGATTTTGAATATTTTTATCGAATATCCTAGGGTCTAAGTGCAAAATTCTACTAAAACCATTTTATATATTTTTATACAAGGGATCATAGTAACCTATCTGCCTTAATTTCATCTCTACAAGAGCAGGAGAAGTATTTGGACTTATCATATATGAATATGGATTACCCGATTGAGTATTTATAAGTATAAATATTATTATTGATATTAGTATTAATAAAATTGTAGATATTAATAAACGTTTAATAATATATTCAAGCATCTTTCCTCCTATATTTAACTATATAAAAATAGAACCTTATACTTAGCATATAAGATTCCATTTTTATTATTTTAAAATTCTTTATTTCATCAAAGTCCAATTCAAGCATCTGAAAAAAATCTCTAAATACCGATGGCTCAAAGCCTTCTAAATTAGGATTGGTTGCTATAGTTATATCTTGTTCAAATAAGTATATCCAAGGTATTTGCTCATTCATATAAGTCATAAAATCTTTATATGCCGCTTTTCTTGCAGTTATATCTGTTGTACTTGCTCCTGCTTCTAACATACTTTCAAGTTCAGGAGTTGTAAATCCTGATATATTCCAACCCATATTTCCCTTTTCATTACTAACTGCTGTTTTTGACCAATATGCAGTTAGATCCGGATCAGCAGTTAAATTATTTCCCATCATATACATATCAAAATCATGATTTGCAACGACTTTTTTTCCATAAGAGCAGGGAAATTCCATCTTGTTAAGTTCTACTTCTATTCCTATTTCTTTTTAAATTTTTGTTGAATTATTTGTGCAGCCTGTTCTCTTATACTATTTCCTAGAGGAACATCTAAACTGAAAGAAAGTTTTTTTCTCCATTTACACTTTCCATTATACCATCTTTCATAGTATATCCGGCTTCTCCTAACAAACTCTTCGCTTTTTCTACATTATATTCATACTTATTAAAACTTACATCTTTTGGATATGCCCAAGAACTGGAAAAGCATAGGTGCATCCTTTACTTCTCCATTTCCTTCTATTAACTTTTCAACCATATTTTCTGTCTATAGCTGTAATAATGGCTTCTCTTACCTTTAAATCCTTAAAAACAGGTTTTTCTATAGTTAAGTCCCATATATTGGAATAAATTATTTGGATGTTTATACATCTTAAAACCATCTTTTTCTAAGTCGGCTATATCTTCTTTTTCAGATTTGTAACTGCTGCTATATCTATAGTATTATTTTTAAATCTGCACTAACTGTATCTTCACTAACTATTTTAAATATAATATTATCAGTCTTAGGAGCTCCCATGAAAAAGTCCTTATTCTTTTCAAATTTTACTTCTTGACCCTCACTAAAACTTGTTAATGTATATGGACCATTACCTATAGGTTTACTTAATAAGTCTGAATTAGTTTTCCATTCATTCATAGCTACTTTTGACCATATATGTTCAGGTATTATACCCATAGTTCTCAAATTTGTTAAAGCCGGACCATAAGGTGCATCAAGTTCTATTTTTATAGTTTTATCATCCGGGTGTTTCTATACCTATTAAGGTATCTGATTTTTCCTTCTTTATAATCAGCTAAGCCTTTTTATTTTGGTCACATAACTTCCATACTCCCCCATCATAGTCCTTACTTGCAAGGCTGGTAAAAGTGTATGCCACATCTTTTGAGTTAATTTTCACCATCAGACCACATCAAATTATCATTTAGAGTAAATACAATAGTTTTTTTGATCATCTGATACTTTATATTCCTTTGCCAAATAAGGTTCTAGACCTTGTTCTTTATCTAATTTTAGCAATGAAGTATATACTAGAGAGCACACCGCATCATCGTATGTACTATCTGTTAATAAAGGATTAAACACTCCTGAAGGTGATGTTGATAATCCGTATACTATAGTATCAGCTGCTTGTAATAGATCTTTTGTTTCTTCTACAGTAGACTCCAACTCTGTTTTACTACTTTCCATCACATTTTCTGTTCCACAGGCTACGAGTGATCCTATAGCCATTATTGCTATTCCTATAGCAAACAAATTTTTCTTTTTAACACTTTATTATATCCTCCCATTATTATTTATAATAAACCTTTATACAGGCATTTATCTCTTTTCCTGTGCTGTTTGAAAGCATCTTCAAATCATTAATTTCTCCGAATGATATTGTATAAGTTTCACCATTACCTACTTTTGCATTTTGCACCATGATTTACATTTGGATTTCTTTTTATCATTTAATTCAATAGCCATATCCCACTTATGCTCCGGATCTTCATTATCATCATTCTTAACATAAAGGCCTATTGCAAAATTTTTCCTTTTGATAATTTAAGCTTATATTCTATAGGTAATTCCAGAGTATGATAACCTGCACTTGCTAAGTTTCCGAACATAATTCTTTTATTATCCTCTTGTAATTTTTCTACTACCTCTTTTTCATCACTAAACCCTTCACCTGCAACCTCTTCTATATATGAATCAAAATCCTCTGAAATATATTTCATATTCTGCATTAGGTTTAGTAGTATAAAAACCTACTGAATCTAATATTCTATTATTTTCATCTACTTTATATTTATTGAATAAGATAGTTTTTGCTTCTCCGGAAAAGTTCATCATTTCTAACAAAAGCCGGTAAGTCCATAATCATCATATTGATAAACTCCTTTTAAATTCATCCGCTTTTCTTACATCAGTAAATACATAAGGTTCATTACATATACCTCTAGATTTAAAAAGATACATAAAAAAATATCCTTCATCACCAAAATATTTAGTTTGAGCATCCTTTACTATCCAAGCCCCCATCAATATCAGGGCCTATTTTTCTTCTTGAAAATTTTTCTTTACTAAAAATTATCATCCCAACCAACTATGGCAATAGCATGATTTGGATTAGCCTCTTCTAAGCTGCAATATGCCTTTGTTAGAGGATTATATGTAAGTTCATTTGAATACGGAAAAGTTTTATTTCCATCATGAGCCATATAAATATTTGATACAACTGCTCCATTTTCGATTATAGCTTTTTATTTGTTTCATTTGCTCATCATCATTTGAAGTTATAGTGCTCACATCTAGAGATTTCAAAAATTCAAAACCAAGTATACTTCTAATTGCTTTTTATTTATATTTTTCTTTGCTTCTACCTCTACTTGATTTTTTTGCTTATATTTTTTTCTTAGAAATATCCTCTATATATTTCTTTCCTTCATCCGTTAAATATGCAGCGGATTAAATTCATGCTTTTAGCGGTTTATATACGTCATCTTCTTCTAATATAGGCCCTCTACGGATATCAAATAAGGCAAATCAGACTCTCTATTTCTACCTTCTCTAATACCTAACTTCACACCTTTATCTCTAAATATGAAGCCCTGTCTATTCTCCATATTATTCTCTGATAAATCTAAATCTATACCTTCTTTCAATTTTTATATGTGATTCCAAAGCTGCTAAAGCGGCAAAACTTCTACAACCACCATCATAATATTGATTTTTCACTTCTGTTACATAAGATTTACCTTTTACATTTCTCAAATCATACTTCATGGGTAAACCTGTTGTTTCCTCAATTTTTTTCTTCTTCTGCTTTTTTTATCTACTTGATTTGTATTTTCACCTTTTAATTCTTTATTTTCATTATCTACTTGCTTTTTATCCAATAACTCATCTTCTATTTTTTTCAACTAATTTATCTGTTACATTTTCTTTCTTATTATCCTTTTAAACTATCTATATCTTTTTCCGGTTTATTGATATCTTTTTATATCATTTCTTTGTTTTAATGCTTCACTAGCTGTATGTAAGTTCTCTAACTTTTTCCCTTTGGAATATCATCTTTTTCTAAAAAGTGATTCTAGAGAATATCCCAAGGAAGATCTTGCTGATTTTACATAGCTAGCTATCCTATTTTAACTATATGCTTATTAGTAATAAATCCTTTATTTCTAATAAAATATTCTTTATTATTTTTCATCTATCCAAGCACCACTATTTCCTAGTTTATATCCATCCGGAGATAAGCTATTCTTATACATAACTCCTGTTTGCAAGTCAAAAATAATAGCATTTTTCCATCCACCCATTGCCAAGAATTTAGCATCTTTCCATAATCTTTCCCCATATTAGGATTCAAAAATACCATTCATCATCTTTATATAGCCAACCGGTTTGGAGTTTAGAATTTATATCATAATACTTCCACGAACCCTCTTCAAACTTCCACATATTTTTACTTCATTAGCTCTTACCTTTATACCACTTATGACACTTAAAAACATACCCCACTAAGAACTAAACTAAGATATATATAAAATTTCTTTTTCACAACATCCTCCCCAAGTCGCATTCCAAAAATACATAAAAAATATTCTAATATATATAATTATTTTTAGTCAATATATACATATTATTTTTATGTTTCTTTTTGAATACTCTACTTAATATATACTTTGCTTGTTATATTTTATGAATTTTATAGATAAAAATAGATAAAACAAATCACTTATATATTTTTATCTATATATAAAAATTTATTTCATATCTTTTTTTAATTATCTAATAATCAAAAAAATCCACCTTTATATTTAAAAATATAAAGATGAATTACTTTTCTCGTTTTTCTTTCTATAAGAGCTTCTATAACAGGAACTAAAAAAATAAGGCAACTAAACCACCAGCAAATCCGTTATTATACAAATTTATTCCACTATAAACTACACCGACATTAAGAGCTACAGAAGAATGTAGAAATCCTGCCAAAATTCCTGCCAAAATCCCAAACTCTCCTGCTATGGGTGCTAAAGTTGTAGATAAAATTAAAGTCATAAGAGGTGCAGGTTCATTTTATAACCCATAATTTCATCAGGCTTGCAATATATACTCCAAACATGATGGGTAATATATTTCTAATATGCTTTCCATTTGCTGAAAAATCCTACTATAGTAAAAAGTTGAACCTATAATAGGACCATTCAAATCTCCCCCTACTGCCAGTACAAATAAAGTAGAAACTACACCATTTATAGCCATATTGAAAAATATAGTGTAATCACTGTATCTATTAATAAAAATCCTTACCTCTAAAAGCCACTCTCCTTTAAAAGAAGCTTATACTCCTCTTTTAATTTATCCTTTTCCATAAATAACGCACATAACATTATAAAAGTAAAGAATAAAAAGTAATACTACGCTAAAAATTCGGTATACTCACTTGTCCATATAAGTCTGGATTCTATACTTATACCAAAAGGATTTTTAGAATAGAAGCTATTATCGTTGCTATTATTCCTGCCGCAAAGCCTATATTGTACAAAAGAATAACCCTTATGTACTGCTAAGTATGCGTTGCAATGGGTACTAAAACATAGCCTATAACAAAAGCCTATAAATATACTTATCAATAATTGCTGCCAATCTTCTAAATATGTCACATACATAATTTTGCGTTATTATGGGAGAAAGACAAGTTCCATAAAATCCTATATATAAATATTTCTTGCTGGATACTCTATGAATTTTTGTATAAGCTAAAAACACCTAATAATATAAACCAAATATTTGCTATATTTTTCCGAATAAAGAGAAACCGAACATCATGCAACAAGAAGTTATAGTATGTCCATCAAAATCAACCTTAGCAAAATAATGTATGATAAGAACAAATAACGCTAATATACCGGCATTTATAAGAGCCGCTCCACACCTCCTACTGCAAAATAGTCAGTTATTAACAAATCCGAGCACTAATTATTTTTCCTAAACCTAAAAATCTCTTTAGGACTTTGTATACAAAATCCAATAAGCATAAAAATACAAAGGAATTATAGAAAAGAAATATAAATCTTTGCTTATATGTAAAAACTTCTCTTTTTATTTTTTTGACATTAAAGCCTCCTAAAAAAATATTTTAAGTATAATATCATTTATTTAAAGTATATACTAAAAAAGTATTATTTATTGGAAGAAACAAAGTATAAATTTCTAATTATCTTTTTATATTTTCTTAAATGCTCGTAAAGCCTTATTCTATGTGCTTTCGAGTATTTTTACTGTAGGAAGATACTTCACGTTTCTTTGCATATTTCCTCATGTCTTAGCTGTCAGAAGTGGTAAATAAGTAGTAAATTCATTTGTACTACTAAGCAACAAGACGCTCCTGTTGCTTCTCTTTATTCAAGCGTTTCATTTCTGCCATTGCAGAATCGAATGTTGCATGTGCGTAATAGTTCAGCGTCATGGCTATATTAGCATGTCCCATAATGTACTGTAATGCCTTTGGATTCATTCCTGCATTTGCATAGTTGGTACAGAATGTATGTCGCAAACTATGTGGAGTGATGTGTGGCAATTTATCCTCGTTATACTTATTGTATTTCTTAACAAGACCTTTCATCATGCCGTTGTAATCACTTGCCACTTTTGGATAGTTCTTTCTATTAAGAAAGAGGAAATCACTATATCCATCAATCTCAACACGCTTATCATTCTTTCGATTCGCTAACACTCGCTTAAATGCTTGATAGGCTTCTTCAACCATAGGAACTTGTCGTTCGCCACTTTTTGGTCTTTGGTGTTTCAATGTAGTACCCAATTTCAGTATCTCTCAATAGCTGATGGTCTATATTGACAAGACGATTCTCAAAAATCTAAATCTGGAAGTGTCAAACCACCAAACTCTGAAAATACGAAGACCTGTTTTTTTAAGAGTATCAGAATTTCATCATAATTTTTGCTGTAGGTTTTATCAGCTTTTTGCAAAAGGCTAACAGTTTTTCTTCCTGTTCTTCTGTTAGTACGGTCTTAGGGACAGTATCATCATCAGAACTGCTTTCAGTTGAAAAGTCAAATGGATTCTTCCGAACACAATCATCTTGTATAGCAATATAGAATGAAGCCTTTAAAGAACGTTTGTAGTTATTGATGGTTTGATAAGCATAACCATTTTCACTCATTCTAATAGCCCATTCTTTGGCGTCTGATGGCTTAATACTGTCAATACTTCTTACACCTAACTTGTCTTTCTTCAAAAATATCCATAAGATATTTGCGTCCAGTTTCAGTGTTTTTCTAACCTTTGGTCTTTGAGCGTTCTGTTTTTGCGTAAAGCTGGCAGAGTGTCATTTTCTTTCCTACAACATCAATACCATCATGAATGTCTTTCTGTAACTCTGCGATTTTCTCTCTAAGTGAGATACAATCACGCTTTCCTGCTGGTACTCGGTCTGTAGCCACAAGTTTCCACGAGTAAACAAATTGCGGTTCTCCAAATGAATCTATATATTTGTATAAGTATCTTCCGTCTTTTCGTTGGCTCTCTCCAGTCTTTAAGATTCGACCTTTATTGTCACGTCTTTTTTCTGACATGGCATTTGCTCCTTTCCTTTATGGAAAGAGCCTTGATACGACTTAATACTATTTTATCATATACAAGACCCTTTGGCGACGCTAGATTGCGTCCAATGTATCTATAATTTTTTCAAATTGTTTTCGTTTAATCTGAATACGATTGCCATTCATAATCAGCCAATTTGCATTTTTATTTTCCTCTGCCAAGCGTCGTAGCTTGTTTTCGCCAATACGAAAATATTTTGACGCTTCTTCAATGGTTAGGGTATAACGTTCCCAAATAGGAATGTCAGTCTGCTTCATAAAATCCTCCTTTCCAAATCACTTATTTGGATTTCATAAAAGTTGTTTTACCAGCAATCGAACAGCTTTAGCAAAGCTCACGGGAGTTCCACCCCTGCATGGTTCTCATGTAGCCATACTCATTGCCTGCGACGGTTTTATCACGCTCGGACTATTGACTGTATGGGAGTATCATTATCACGATAAGAATGTCGTTGCAGGCAATCCTGCTAAAGATTGCTTCTCGGATCACTAACATGAATCGCTCGCTATCTTTATAAGATAGGTCATGGCGGTTAGTTCCGTTGGCTCTTTTCTTATCGAAACGTATTCGATTACTTTTATTCAGTTTTCAAAGAACAATGGCTCGTTAGCCTATCAAAACACATTGAAAGCTCAATATGCTTTGGTGGAATAACAAACCTCCCTGTTCGGGAAGCGTGGAATGGTTTAGCACGCTTCCACGAAAGGAGAGAGGATATTACTTAATTTCAAATGACAAAATCTTTGTAATCAGTCTGGTTTCCATTCTTCCACGTAAGACTTCATCAACGACCATACTTTGATTGCCATATTCATCTTTCATAAGTCGTAGGGAACGCTTCGTTATGTACCCTCTGTAATGATGTAGAATCTGGTTAATCGCTTCGGTATCGCCATCTGTTGCCTTTACAATGAGAGGAAAGGGAATCATAGGATATTGTGTTTTCATTCTTCAAATTCCTCCATAAACTTTTTAATTAAGGCTAGTCCACTGGTTCTATGCCGATAGACAGTAGAACGGTTCAATTTCAACAGGTCTGCAATTTCTGAATCGCTCATGTCCATAAAGTAAAACAGCAGTAGAATTTCACGTTTCTTGTCTGGCAACTCACGTAATGCTTCACTCAACAAATCATTTTCAACGCCTACTGATAACCCATTGAGTGTAAAAATCTGAAAGTCAGTTGAATAGTTATCTGTTGTCGCAAACTGGCTAACAAGATAATCGCCAACATCCGAAAAGGACACCTCACGCTTTGCAATCCTTGAAAGATAAAGCATATAATTCTTTCGCTCGTCTTCCATAGCACGTTTACAGATATAGTCAAACTGATTTTTCTATTGTGGTCTGAAAAGAAGATGGTTTTCATGTTTCTCACCCCCTTTCTGTCTAGGGAAAGGAAGTGAGCCTTGCTCGTTTATCTCCTTTCACTCTTAGTCCCAATGTGAAAGGGGGATTTGTTGCATTACTGATAAATAAACTTTGTAAAAAGTTCTGAATAGTTAAAAAAAGCATATAAACAGATTTATTTCTCTGTTTACATGCTTCTGTTATTCTATCTATATGATTTATAAAACCACATTGGTGGACGTACTTATCTATTGCAGATAGACGACTTTTTGACAAGAACCCAATGTAAGGAAATTTATTGTATATGATGTACTTCATGGCGACGTTGACCTCCAACAAACCGCCATTTGGAAGTAATATACAATATTTTAACAGCGTAAATAGCACTACCATATAACGGTTTTTTTTTATTGGCGTTTAGTAGTGCTTTTTATTAAATATAAACCTATAAACCATATAACACGTTTTTTTTCTATACCTGTTTTTTTAATTCAGTAGGAACAATAAAATGTATAGAGGTGGTCTACTATGCGTAAAAAAAGAAGATAAATATGATTTTAGAGCCTTTGGTTTAGCCATTAAAGAAGCTCGATTGAAACGAGGTTTAACTCGTGAACAAGTGGGAGCATTGATTGAAATTGACCCACGGTACTTAACTAATATTGAAAAATAAAGGGCAACACCCCAGCATACAAGTTCTTTATGACCTTGTATCGTTACTTCATGTTTCCGTTGATGAATTTTTCTTACCTGCTAATAACTTGGTAAAAAGCACCCGACGATTACAGATAGAGAAATACATGGATAGCTTTACAGACAAAGAACTATCCTTAATGGAATCTTTTAGCCAGCGGTATCAACGAAGCAAGAAACATCGAAGACTAATTAAAAGAATCCATACATATGGAAAGAGCTGATAAAAATGAGATTGTATTAATCTCATTTTTATCGGCTCTGCGTCTTTGCGTCTGGCTCTGTAATCACAGTTACTTTGAACTGCTTTATTTCAATTAAATTTTCTTGTCTGCATTTCGGACAATAGAGGGGGAATTTTTTTAATTCAGTATCTTCCCTTATCTTTAATCGTGTTTTATTTCCACATAC